>Ga0070740_10000171_pt1 | contig 169729 bp, 159 predicted proteins | sample Coa_R2_FD_67286 | JGI IMG/M metagenome (GOLD analysis project Ga0070740, IMG submission 67286) | Surface soil microbial communities from Centralia Pennsylvania, which are recovering from an underground coalmine fire - Coalmine... | ecosystem: Environmental > Terrestrial > Soil > Unclassified ... | reverse complement strand
GCGAGGCTGCCGCCAAGGGATCCGGCGCCGAACAGCGAGATGCCCGCCAGGAATATCCTTCGGCGCCCGACGAGGTCGGCGATGCGCCCGCTCAACAGCAGAAAGCCCGCGTAGAAAAGGCCGTATGCACCCTGAAGCCATTGCAGCACGCGTGTGTCGACGAGGTGGTCCCGCTTGATGACAGGCATCGCGACATTGAGAATTGAGATGTCGACCGTGTTGAGGAACATCGCGAGCGAGGCGACCAGCAGGACAGCCAACTCTCGATACTCTCTTGCTGATACCGTCGTGCTCATGCGCCCGTCGTGAGCATTGGTGTTGATGCCTACCCACAGCGGCCGACGCTCGTTATGGTGCGTGACGTCCGAAGGGGATGGCGTTCGTGTTACCGTCGCCTTCACGCGGTTGCCGCGAGAAGCACCTTGCCCGTGCGGGCCGGGTCCTCGAACCGCGCGTGCGCCTTCGAAGCCTCGGCGAGAGGGAAGATCTCCGCGATGTCCGGCCGGATCCATCCGCGACGGAGCGCGTCGAATGCCGCGTTGGCGCGCCGGAGCAATTCGGCGCGGGAGGCGACGAAGTCGAAGAACATCAGGCCCGCCACCGTGCGCGACCGATCCACGAGAGAAAGCGGATTGACAGGGGGCTGCTTTCCGCCGGCGATGCCGTAGGGGATGATCACGCCACGCCGGCCCAGCGCTTCGAAGGCCTGCGTAAACACCTCGCCGCCAACGGCGTCGTAGGCGACCTCGATTCCCTGTCCGGCCGTCAGCCGGCGAACTCCTGTGAGCAGGTCGTGCGAGGAAAGGTCGATGACGTCCGCTGCGCCATGACGGCGCGCGATCTCCGCCTTCGCAGCCGATGATACGGTGGCGATGACATGCGCGCCGCGCGCAGCGGCCCATTGCGTGAGGATCGAGCCGCTGCCACCTGTGCTCCCGGTCACCAGCACCCTTGTGCCCTTGCCAACCGGCCTGAATTCCGTCAGGAGCATTTCGGCCATTATCCCGGCGACGAGCGTGGCCGCGATGTCCTGGTCCTTGATGTCGTCCGGCAACGGAATGAGCCGGTCGACCGGCAGAACCGCAAATTCGGCGTAGGTCTTGGCGTTGTGCATGACCACGCCGACGCGCTGGCCGGTCTTCAGCCCAGTGACGCCCGGCCCCACTGCCTCGATGCGGCCGACGGCTTCGGTGCCGAGAATGAAGGGGGTGGATGGTTCAGGATCGTCGGCGTGCCGCCAGAAAGCGGTGCGAGTCATGATATCGTTGAAGATCACGCCGGCATAGGTGATGCGTACGAGCGCTTCACCTTGCTGCGCGACCGGCCTTTCGATTCGTGCGGGCTGCAGCACTTCGGGCCCCCCAATCCGCACAACGTGAATGACATTCATCTCACTCATCATCCGCACACCCAGCTTGAAGGTGATCGGCGTTCCAAATAATTTTTCCGTTTCAGAATAGGTAGATTGAGACTGGCCAAACGATTGTGCCTAAAATTCACAGATGACCACACTGATCGAGAAGACGGCGGGGTTGCTGGCGTTCGTCAGGTCGGTCGAGGCAGGCAGCTTCAGCAAGGCGGCCCGTGCGATCGGCGCAACACCCTCGGCCGTTAGCAAAAGTGTGGCGAAGCTCGAGGCTCGACTTGGAACGCGGCTTCTCCACCGTTCGACGCGGAGCCTCAGCCTGACCGGCGAGGGCGCCGCTTACTACGAGCGCGTCTCGCGACTGTTGCGCGAGCTCGAAGACGCCGATGAGTCGATCCAGGGACCATCCCTCCCACACGGTTCGCTCCGGGTCAGCGCGCCAATCGACCTCGGCCGCCTGGTGCTCGCACGACTGTCAGCTCAGTTTGTCGAGCGTTACCCCGGCGTGCGGCTCGAGCTTCTACTTACCGATCGAAACGTCGATCTCGTGCGCGAGGGCGTCGATGTGGCTGTCCGCATCGGCCCGCTCACGGATTCGGCGCTGATCGCGCGAAGTCTCGCGTCCATGCAGTTCGTCGCGTGCGCCGCACCCGCCTATCTCGATGCGCATGGCACGCCGGCCAGCATCGATGATCTGAGGCAGCACAATTGCCTGCGCTATCTCACCTCGGGTCGGCCGCTGGACTGGACGTTCCTGGAGGACGGCGTGGCGAAAACGGTATCCGTAGCGGGCAACTTCGACTCCGACGACGGAGGCGCACTCATCGGGGCGGCGTGCGCCGGAACCGGGATCGCCTACGTCTTCCGGTTTCAGGCACAAGCCCATTTCTCGACCGGGGAACTCGTGCCGATCCTCACGCAGTATGCGACCCCGTCACAGGAGGCCTACGCGGTGCATGCCTATCTGCGCCACGTCTCGCCGCGCGTTCGGGCATGGATCGATTTCCTGCGCGATCGATTGGAGGTTGACGACTTGGTTTCAGACTCGCGACACAAAGAACCGTTGTTCACGCCGCGCGGCGTATAGCGCTCGCACCGGCTACCCGCCTCAGGACTGCGCGACTTGCGGCGAGAGTACCTCGCCCCGCCGACGGTTTCAGCGTTTTCGGCCGCTGCTCTTTAGCGGCTTCTCGCCAATCAGCTTTGCGACGGCGTCGCGCAGCAGTTTCGGCGCATCATTTTGCTCCAGCCGGCCGTCATTCATGAAGGCGCCGTCAAAGAGCAGACCAATCTGCAGCGCCACGGCGACCGGATCTTCCACGTGCAACGTCCTGCACAGCTCGGTCAATCTGCCATGCATCTTCGCTTTATGACGTCTTGCGACAGTCCGGGCCGGATGCAAGGGGTCCGCAAACTCGGCCGCGACGTTGATCTGCGGGCATCCACGGTATCCCGTCTTCAGAACTTTCGCCCCGATCCAGTCACATAGCGCCATGAGCGCAGCCCTTGCATCGCCGCGGACCGGTCTGATCGCGTCGTCCCATTGCCGCCAGAATGCTTCATCCTCCCGGGCGAGAAAGGCCTCGACGAGAGCGTCTTTCGTCGCAAAGTGGCGGTAGATTGTTGTCTTGGCGATCCCGGAAACTTCGACGATCTGCTCCATGCCGATGGCGCGCACGCCCTCGCGATAGAACAGGCGTGAAGCGGTCTCCAGGGCATGTTCTCTGGCCGCTTCGGAGCGCGACAGCGCGCGGCCCTTGGGCATGGCTTGTTTGGGCATGACCGCACGTTAGCACGACCGGCTTGACAACGCTACCGATCGGTATCATAGCATCGCTACTGATCGGTAGCGGTAGGGACTTCCGTGAAGGACAGGCGCAAGATTGCGGTTGTTGGCGCAAATGGCCATACGGGCCGCTTTGTCCTGCGAGCGCTCAAAGACAGGGGGCTGACGCCAGTTGGCGTCACGCGAAGACCGGTTGCGCTGGATTGCGAAGAAGCGAAGGTGGCCGACATCGCCGATCCTGCCGCGCTGGATGCGGCGCTGGAAGGGACCTCTGCTGTCATCAATTGCGCGGGTCCGTTTCTCGACACGGGTTCGCCCGTTGTCGAGGCCGCCCTCAGGGCGGCGATTCACTATCTCGATTTGACCGCCGAACAGGCGGCCGTCCAACACGTGGCGCAAACCTATTCTCGCCAGGCGGAAACGGCGGGCGTTGTCGTAATGCCGGCCATGGCGTTCTTCGGCGGCCTGGCGGACCTGCTGGCGAGCGCAGCCGCATCCGGCTGGACAGAGGTTGACGATATCGCCGTCAGCGTGGCCCTTGCCTATTGGCATCCCACGCAGGGAACCCGGCGGACGGGCGCGCGCAATATCTTCACCAGGCTCATTGTTCGCGACGGCAAGCTTGTGCCCGTGCCAAATCCTCCGCCTTGTTGTCGGTGGGACTTTCCCGTGCCTTTCGGCCCGACAGAAGTAAGCTGCGTCGCCCTTTCTGAGGTCATCACGATCTCGCGTCATTTGCGTGTGTTGAACCTCACAAGTTACATGAACAGCAAACCGCTGCAGGATTTGAAGGACCCGAATACGCCGCCGCCCGATGCGGCCACGGCCGGCGAACGGTCAGATCAGCACTTCGTGATGGATGTAAGGGCGCGCCGGAACAGCGAGATCCGAACAGCCCGCGCGGCCGGCAGGGATATTTATGCTGTCAGCGCTCCGCTCGTTGTCGAGGCCTGTTGGAGACTCTTAAGGGCGCGGCACCGCGCCGGCGTGCGTTCGCCCGGAGAGCTATTCGACGCAGAGGATTTTCTTGCATCGCTGGCACCGCGGATCGCCGTTGACTATTTCTGAATTTGGCAAGGCGATTGCCGTGATCGCGACGGTACCGATCCCCACCGGGGAAGCTCCGCGCCAGGAAGGAATGTTCGAACAAGATTGTTCGTGCCAGTGTTGCGCGCCTCAGGCAAGCGCGGCACTGTGCTTGGCGCTTTCGATGGCGCGACCCCTGAACGGAGTGTCCGGCTTTGCCCGGTCGCTGGCAGCCGACGATGCCTGAGTAGCCGGATGTGACTTGTGTGTCGCTACGCGCGCGTTGCGCGCAATCATTCGATTGGCGTGCAAGGCAGGCCGGGCCTTGATGGCCCGGGAGACTATCGCCTCAGGGAACGTAACTGAGCCGGACCATGTCTTCGCCAATGTGATCGACGGAGACGAAGTGGAGCGGCGGCCGCGGGCCCGCGAAATAAGGCTTGCCGCCGCCAAGCACGACCGGGCGGAGGTATAGCCGATACTCGTCAATCAGGCCGGCGCCGCCCAGGCTTTGCGCCAGAATCGTTCCGGCGACATCGATTTCTCCGTCTAGCCGCGCCTTCAGATCGCGCACCGCCGCAATGCCATCGGCAAAAAGCGTGGCGTTGGGGCCGACGGACGTGAGCGAGCGCGAGGCCACCCATTTCGGTTTGCTTCGCCACACGGCGGCATATTCCCTGTCGTTCGCATCCCATTCGGGCCGGTCTTCATCCCAGTAGCGCATCACGTCATACATGACGCGGCCATAGACCATGCCTTCCGCGCGACGCACCTGCCCGATGAAATAGCGAAACAGCGCAGGCGCCGGCGGCCCCATCGCCATGTGATCCACATAGCCATCGAGCGATACCTGCAATCCGTAGACGATTTTGGCCATGGGATGTCTTTCGGTTGGCGAGAGGCAGTCATATGGCGATGAACTGGCCGATCGGCTGTCTGTGAGGACTACGTAGGTTCAAAATATTCCTCGAACTCCTCCAAAATTGTATCACGCATATGGCCAAGGCTCGGATAGGACAGAAGCTCGTCAATTTGGTCATATGAGATAAACGAGCATTTATCTGCCATGCTTCCACCTTCCAGGACTGCAAATACCGGACGGACAATTTCCTTCCTCACCTGCTCTCGTCGTTCGATTGGAGCGACAATGTGCAAATCGATGCTCAAACGAGGTTGCATTGCAAGGAGATCAGCCATTCTCAGCAACCCGCTATAGATTGAGGTTGAATGTTCTACTTCGAAGGCATGCACGATGGCGCGACGCTGGAGCTAAAGCACGTCTATGTTTTCGATTGTTTTCACTGTTGCCGGATCAAACGTGACCGGCAACTTTGAAACCACCTTGTCGATGCATTCTTTGGGCATCAACTCCAGTATTCTGCCCCGATCCGATGGAGGAACCCATACGCTGAAACCAAGCACGATACCTAGTTGCGCCACCTTTGCTTGCATCTTTAGAGAATCGCGAACTTCAGCTGGATGCTCGACGTTCGATTGAGAAGGCTCTTCGCGCTCCGGAACCTCGACGCTTATCTCTCCGACTTCGGTGCGGATGATCGTTCGATCGGCAATCTGTCGAATATCCGATGAGTCGAGTGCATATTTTCGCTTGTTACGACTTTGCTCGTTAAGTCGATCTGCAAGGAGCGCCCCGTCTTCGGCGTTGATGGGAACCAGCGACTGTCGCAGCTTGGCAGTCTGGGCCCAGCCGAATGAGCCGGCAGCAATTTCTCGCGTGAAAGACAATTGCGACCAAATTGACGGCTCGCTGATCGGAATTGATTTTTCAAAATCGAGCAACACTAGGGGCTTCACTCGAAACCGTATCGTAAATGGATCGTTTTCCTCAGCGAATATCGGATCCGAATCTTCAAACGCTGGGCTGATGACTTCAAGAAGACCACACCACCGCGATAACTTGACCAAATAGCAGATGAAATAATCGCCTGTCTCGACTTTGCCAAATGCCGTCTTGCGCTGGCGAGGTCGAAATCCACTTATGCCGGCTCCGTGCTCTTGGAACCGCGTCCAAGTGTGAGGCGTAAAGAGATCGAGCCAATATTTCATTGTACATTACATCCTATGGCGACTCTTACCCCCACTCAATCGTCCCCGGCAGTTTCCGGTCACCTCATGCACCACGCGGTTGATGCCGGGGACTTCGTTGGCGCGTCACAACGCGCTCTTCACATCCGTCCTGGCGAAGTCGCGGCCGACATAGAGCAGCGGGCAGCGGTTCTGCTTCGCCACATCGTAAGCGAAGCAATCGCCAAAATTGAGCCCCGCCGTCCTGGTGCCTCTGCCCCAACGCGCATGCGCCGCCGCAATGCGCCGGGCCACGGCGCCGTCCACAGGCACAATTTCAAAGCGGAGGCCCTCCACCAGTTGTTCCAGTTCCTCGCCAACGCCGCGCCTGCCTGCCACGATCAGCGCTTCGGTCAAGGTGCCCGCCGATATCAGGACGCGGCTTTCAGATTTCAGCGCGGCATCGCAATCATCGGCCGATGGCTCGTTCAGGAGAATCGCCAAAAGCGCGGACGTATCGACCGCAATCACTTCGGCAAGCCGTGTTTATCGTAGAGGAAGTCCTGGCTGCGCGCGGCGCTCGGCCCGGGCTTCGCCTTTTTGGCGGCCCGCTTGCGGATTGCGTCAATGATCGCGCCCTTTTCCTCCGGGCTCAGCTTGGCCTTCATCGGAACAAGCTTCACAGCCGTCTGGCCGTGGCGCGTCAGCACGACCTCCTCCCCCGCTTCCGCGCGGCGGACGAGTTCGGTGAGCTGGCCCTTGGCCTCGGTAACAGAGATGCGCATACCTAAATTATGGACCATTTGATGGTCCAAATCAAGCCACCCTCACTCCCACTCGATCGTTCCCGGCGGTTTGCTGGTCACATCATACACCACGCGGTTGATGCCGCGCACTTCATTCACGATGCGGGTGGAGACGCGCGCCAGGAACGAATGTTCGAACGGATAGTAATCCGCCGTCATGCCGTCGCTTGACGTCACGGCGCGCAACGCCAGCACATAATCGTAGGTGCGGCCATCGCCCATCACGCCCACGCTGCGCACAGGCAACAGCACGGCAAACGCCTGCCAGATCTTGTCGTAAAGGCCGGCTTTTCGGATTTCCTCCAGATAGATGGAATCGGCCATGCGCAGGATGGCGAGCTTCTCGCGCGTGATTTCCCCCGGCACGCGGATGGCCAGCCCCGGCCCCGGAAAGGGATGCCGGCCCACGAATGTTTCCGGCAAGCCAAGCTCGCGGCCAAGCGCGCGCACTTCATCCTTGAAGAGTTCGCGCAAGGGTTCCACCAGCTTCAGCTTCATGCGCGCGGGCAGCCCGCCCACATTGTGATGCGACTTGATCGTGACGGAAGGCCCGCCCGTGGCGCTGATGCTTTCGATCACGTCCGGGTAAAGCGTGCCCTGCGCCAGGAAGTCCGCGCCGCCGATTTTCGCCGCCTCGCCATCGAACACGTCAATGAAGGTGGCGCCGATGATCTTGCGCTTTTTTTCGGGATCGGTGACGCCTTCGAGCCGCTTGAGAAACAGCTCGCTCGCATCGGCATGAATGAGGGGGATATTGTAATGGCCCTTGAACAGGCCCACCACTTCGTCCGCCTCGCCCGCGCGCATGAGCCCGGTGTCCACGAAGATGCAGGTGAGCTGGTCGCCGACGGCTTCGTGAATGAGCACCGCGGCGACGGAGGAATCCACGCCGCCCGAAAGGCCGCAGATCACCCTGCCCTTGCCCACTGTGCTGCGGATGCGTTCGATCTCGCGCTGGCGGAAGGCATGCATGTTCCATTCCGGCCTGATGCCGGCGATGCCTGTGACGAAGTTCGTGAGGATGGTGCTCCCGCGCGGGGTGTGCGCCACTTCGGGATGGAATTGCACGCCGTAGAAACGCTTCGATTCGTTGGCGATGGCCGCATAGGGCGAATTGGCGGACGTGGCGATGACGGAAAATCCGGGCGGAATGGCGGTGATCTTGTCGCCGTGGCTCATCCAAACCGGCTCGTTGCCCTTCGCATCGCCAAGGCCCGCGAGCAGCGGCGAGGGCTTTTCGATATGGATGTCGGCGCGGCCGAATTCGCGGGCGTGACCGGCCTCCACCCGGCCGCCAAGCTGCGCGCTCATCGTCATTTCGCCGTAGCAGATGCCAAGCACCGGCACGCCCAGATCGAACACCTTCTGCGGGGCGCGCGGCGTATCGTTTTCGGTGACCGATGCCGGCCCGCCGGACAGGATGATCGCCTTCGGCGGCGGATCGAGCGCGGCGTCGGCCTTGTTGTAGGGAACGATTTCGCAATAGACGCCGGCTTCGCGCACGCGCCGCGCGATGAGCTGGGTCACCTGCGAGCCGAAATCGATGACGAGAACGGGAGCTGCCATGGCGGGATTTATCCAAAGGCGCGCGCGGAGACAAGCGGCCGGACGGCGCCCGCCACAGAGGCGGAAATCCCGTCAAAAACGAAGGGCTCCGCCGGCCCTATGGAGGCCGCGGAGCCCGACGCCTGATTCGATTCCGCCCGGGCCTACTGGTAGGTCGCCCAGGTTTTGTCCTTGTCGCGGTCGTAATGGATCGTGATTTCGGACACACTGCACAGATTGACGTTGCCCCATTCGGCGGAGCTGTTGTCGTCGGCATAGACGACCTTCAGATCCCAGCGGCAGGTGGTTTCATCGCGCTGGAAATGGATGTTCACGCGCTGGCCGTCTTCCAGCGTGTCTTCGCCCATTACGTCTTCCTGCCAGTCGTCGGCCTGGACGGGCGAGACATAGACTTCGCTGATGGTGTAGCCGGTGTCGTTGATCAGCGTAAAATCCTGCCTGGCGTCGTCCGCCACGCACAATGCAGGCGCGAACATAACCGCCGCCGCAACCGCAGCGGCGGTCAACAATGCACGTTTCATGGAATACCCCCTCTGTTGTGGGCACACTGAAAGGGAAACATGCCGCGATTGCAATGGGCCGCGCGCGCTTTCAGCGGACCCTGGAAAAAGCGGCTGTGAAAAAGCCGTCCGTCCCGGTCGAGAACGGAGTCGCCACGAAGAATTCCGCAACACCCGGCGGCGCGGGCGATGCCTGCGCCTGCGCCCAGGCATCGGCTGCCGCGCGGATCTGAAAGCCGGGATGGCGCTCCAGAAAAAACCGGATGCGATCTTCGTTTTCGCACGGCAGGATCGAGCAGGTGGCATAGACAAGCCGCCCGCCCGGCTTCACGCGCGCGGCAGCCTCGTCCAGCAGCAAATCCTGCGCCGCCTTCAGTTCCGCCAGGCGCTCCGGCGTGAGCCGCCACTTGTTTTCGGGCTGCCTGCGCCATGTGCCCGAACCGCTGCACGGCGCGTCCACGAAGACAAGGTCGAACGCCCCCTCCGTTGCGCCATGCGCTGCACCTCCCCCGTAAACGGGGCAGGATGATCTTATGATGGTTACACCCGCGCGTGCGGCGCGCGCGCCAATCTGCGCCAGGCGGCCCGCATCAATGTCTTGCGCGACGATCTCGCCCACATTCCGCATCAGCGCGGCCAGCGCCAGCGATTTTCCGCCGGCGCCCGCGGCCAGATCCAGCACGCGCATGCCGGAACTTGCGCCGGAAAGAATGCAGGCGGTCTGCGCGGCTTCGTCCTGGAATTCGAACGCGCCGTCGAGAAAGAGCCGGGTCCGTTCCAGGCCGCGCGCGCCGGACGACACGCGAATGGCCGTTGGCGCGTGGCGGCCCGCTTGCGCGTCAAAGCCCTCTGCCTTGAGCGCGGCAAGAACATCATCCCTGTGCGCCTTCAGCGTGTTGACGCGCAGATCAATGGGCGCGCGCTGCTGCAGGGCCGCCATTTCGTCCGGAAGGCGGCTGCCGAACGCGCGCCGAAGTTCGCTTTCCAGAAATTCCGGATATTCGCCTGTGACATGCGATGGCAGCTCCCGCGCAGGCGCCAGAATCACGGCGCGTTCGGCATCGGAGAGCGGCGCGGGCGCGTAAGGACCGCCGGTGAAAAGGGAGTCGACAGCGCCCTGCTCCGCCAGAACCGAGGCAATCGCAAGCGCGCGCGGCGTCTCGCTTTGCATGCGCCAGGCATAGGAGGCGCGATGCCGGAAGATATCGTAAACGCGCGCGCTGACCGCCGCGCGATCCTTCGAGCCCGCATAGCGGCGCGCGCGAAAATAATCGCGGATGAAGCGGTCGGCCGGCATGCGGCTTTCGCGCAAGCCCTCCAGGATTTCGATGGCGGCCTGAAGCCGGGCGGCGGGCGTCATGACCGCGCAAATCCCGCCGCGCGACGCGGCCGGTTCGCAGGACTGCAAAAAGTAACCCATTCGATCATCAGGGGAATCCGGGGCTTTTCTTTCCGGCGGCGAAGGACCATGTTTCCGGCAGCAAACGGTGAGAGATCATGGCCATTATCGGTCCCGGCGGAAGGCCCGTAACATCCGGCAACGGCAAGGAACCGGCGGCCGCCGCCTCTGCCTATATCAAGGACTCTTCGCTCGCCACCTTCGCCGCCGATGTTCTGGAAGCCTCGCGCGAGGCGCCGGTGATCGTGGATTTCTGGGCACCCTGGTGCGGGCCGTGCAAGCAGCTCGGCCCCGTTCTGGAGAAGGTGGTGAACGAAGCCAGGGGGTCGGTGCGTCTGGTCAAGATCAATATCGACGAAAACCAGGAAATCGCGCGCCAGCTTCGCATCCAGTCCATCCCCACGGTTTATGCATTCCGCAACGGCCAGCCGGTGGACGGTTTCATGGGCGCCATCCCCGAAAGCCAGGTTCGCGCCTTCGTGCAGCATCTGACCGGCGGTGCGGCCGGCCACGACCATGCCGAAGACGTTCTGGCCGCGGCCGACGAGGCGTTCGCGGCCGGCGACATGGCGACCGCCGCGCAGGCCTATGCCCATGTGCTGCAGGACGAGCCGGGCCATCCCAAGGCGGTGGCGGGACTTGCGCGCTGCTACCTGAAGAGCGGCGACACCGAGCGCGCGAAGCAGACATTGCAGCTGGTACGGCCCGACGGCGCAGGCGATGAAGCCATCCGCGCCGTGGAGGCGGAATTGAAGCTGCGCGAACAGGCCGCCGGCGTTGCCGACAGGATGAGCGAGCTTCTGGCCGTGCTGCAGGCAGAACCGGACAACCATCAGGCGCGTTACGACCTTGCCCTGGCGCTGGATGCCAAGGGCGACCGCGAAGCGGCCATCGACACGCTGCTTGAAATCGTGCGCCGCGACCGCAAGTGGAACGACGAAGCGGCGCGCAAGCATCTGGTTACGCTGTTCGAAGCGATGGGACCGACCGATTCCCGCACGATCAGCGGGCGCCGCAAGCTGTCCAACATCCTTTTTGCGTGAGCGTCATGCGTTATCATCATCTCGGCGACCTGCCGCAAACCCTTCCCATATTTCCGCTGAGCGGCGTGCTGCTTCTGCCGCGCGGGCAGCTTCCCCTGAACATTTTCGAGCCGCGGTATCTGCAGATGGTGGACGCGGCCATGGCCGGCAACCGGCTGATCGGCATGATTCAGCCGGTCGAGAAGGAAGAGCAGGCGCTGAAGCCCGCGCTGTCGGCCGTGGGTTGCGCCGGCCGCATTACCGGATATGCCGAAACCGACGACAACCGCTATCTGATCACGCTGACGGGCGTGTGCCGCTTCCGCGTCGAGCGCGAGCTGGACGACGCCGCGCCGTTCCGCAAGGTCAAACCGGATTTCGCGCCCTATCTGGCCGACCTTGCCACGACCGGCGATCAGAAATTTCCGCGCGAGCGGCTTCTGGCGGCGCTGAAGGATTATCTGTCGCAGCGCGATCTCAGCGCCGACTGGCAATCGGTGATGAGCGCGCCCGACGAAATGCTGGTCAACGCGCTTGCCATGCTGTGTCCCTTCGCGCCGGCGGAAAAGCAGGCGCTGCTCGAAGCCCGCGACTGGATTGACCGCGTGGACACGCTGGTGGCGCTGCTTGAAATGTCGGGACCATCCTCCGGCGGCAACACCCTGAACTGATCGGCCCATGGACATCGATCCCAGGCTTCTCGAGATCCTCGTCTGCCCCGTGACCAAGGGGCCGCTGGTTTACGACCGGAACCGGCAGGAACTGATCAGCAGGCAGGCAGGCCTGGCCTTTCCCATCCGCGACGGCATCCCCATCATGGTGGCCGGCGAAGCGCGCGAGCTTTCCGACGACGAACGCAGATAGACATGGCGCAGCCCTGGCCCACCGAAATCAAGCTCAATCGCGACAAAAACCTTCTGACGGTCACCTTCGACGACGGGACGGCCTTTGCCCTTGCCGCCGAATATCTGCGTGTGGAATCGCCCAGCGCGGAAGTGAAGGGACACGCGCCGGGCCAGCGGCAGATCGTGGGCGGCAAGAAGAATGTGCGCATCACGGGCCTTGAGCCGGTGGGCAATTATGCCGTGCGCATCCTGTTCGATGACGGCCACGATACCGGCCTCTATTCATGGGACTATCTGTTCGAGCTTGGCCGCGAACATGACGCGCGCTGGCGCGACTATGTTCACGCGCTCCGGTCAAAGGGGCTGTCCCGCGACTAGGCGCGGCATGTTATTGTGCGTGCAGGAGCAGCCCTGCATGAACGACCGTCAACCCGGCCCCGACCTCTCCAATCGCGCCTTTTCCGCCGTCGATACGGCGCGCGCCCGCCAGCGGCAGGCAATCATCAAGGGCCAGGACAGAAGCCGCTGGACCGACCTCTATCATCGCATCCTGCTCTGGTCATGGCTCACATTCATTGGCGCGGTGGCCGGCCTTTTCGTGACCATAAACTGCCTGTTCGCGCTTGCGTATATGAGCGATGCCGACGGCATTCAGCACGCGCGCCCCGGCAGCTTCTGGGACTACTTCGTGTTCAGCGTCCAGACCATCGGTTCCATTCCTTACAGCGAGATGACCCCGAAATCGGCCTATGCCGACAGCGTGGTCCTTGTGGAGGCGTTCGTCGGAATCCTGTTTCTGGGCATCGTCACCGCGCTGATGTTCGCGCGGCTTTCCCGCCCCACCGCGCGGGTGGTGTTCAGCCGGGTTGCGATCATCATGTCCTACGACGGGGTGCCGACGCTGATGTTCCGCGCCGCCAATCAGCGCGGCAACCAGGTGCTGGATGCATCGGTCAGCGTTTCGCTGGCCTATCAGGCGACCTCGAAGGAAGGCGAAGTGATGCGCCGGTTCATGGAACTGCCGCTTGTGCGATCGCGCACGCCGCTGTTCGCGCTGTCATGGACCATCATGCACAGGATCGACGAGAGCAGCCCGCTTTATGGCTGCGACGCCGCCGCGATGGCCGAGCGGCAGATGGAGATCATCGTGCTGTTGAGCGGCCGCGATGACACGCTGGCGGACACGATTTATGCCCGCCATTCCTATACGGCCGATCAGATCGTCTGGAATCAGCGTTTCGTCGATGTCATTTCGCTGCATACGACGGGTCGCTTCCTGGTGGACCTGAAGCGCTTCCACGATACGGAACCGATCAAGCCCCTCTGGAACGCCTAGGCTCCGCCGCCGTTCGCTCCGCCCATCCTGCCGGCCGGCAGTGCGTTGATGCCGCCCATGAACAGCGCAGTGGCGAACGCCGCCGCCTCCGCCGGCCCGCGATCGGAACGGCGCAACATGCGTTCGGCGACCTCGAACGCCACGCCCACCATCGCGGCCATCAGAAAGTCGGCGTCCACGGGCGGGAACAGACCCTTTTCCGTCGCCGCCACGATGTCCTGACGGAGCTCTTCGAAGCCGGCGATGATTTCCGGCGTATCCATGCGGACATGCAGCGCGTCGGTGCTGCGGCGGAGCGCGCGAAAATTCGCCTGGTCTTCGGCAACGAATTCGAAAAACGTCAGGAACGTGCCGGAAATGAATTCTTCGATCGTGGCGGCCTTGGCGCGCTCTTCGTGCAGCCGCGGCCGGATGCGCAGGGCGCTTTCGTCCTGGATCGCCTGGAAGACCTCTTCCTTGGACTTGAAGTAATTGTAGAACGTGCCGGAAGCGAGCGGCGTGGCGCGGATGATGTCGCGCACGGTGGTGGCGCCGTAGCCCAGTTCGGCAAACACCCGCCGGGCCGCCTCCAGAATCAGGTGACGGTTCTGAACCTTGGTCTGCTCGCGCTTGCCCGCGGGCCGGCGGGGCGAGAGGGATCTGACGAGTTCGGCGTCCAAACGAGCACCTGCGCAAAGGGGCACGGGACTCTACAGGACCGTGACACAACGTCAACTTTTGCGGAGCGCTTTCTCGCCAACCCTCTGCGCCGCAACGCTAATTCCAGGCGCCGGTATCGCCGCCGATGCTGTACCGTCCCGCACCCAGGAGCGCGACCGACAGCCCGCAGAAGAGGTAGAAACATTCCAGCTCCAGCGCGTAGCCGCCGAACTGATTGATGACGAGCAGGTTGCCCATGCCTTCGAGCAGCACCGCCACGACCATGTCGGCGACAATCAGAAGACCGCCGATCCGCGAGAAAAGCCCCAGGATCACCAGAACCGGGCCTGCCACCTCGCCCAGATAGACGCCATAGGCCAGCACGTCGGGCAGGCCGTGCGACGAGATCACCTGCTCGATATCGCCGATGCCGTTCAAAAGCTTGTTGACGCCGTGAAACAGCAACAGCACGCCGACTGTCAGGCGCAAGACCAGTTTTCCAAGATCGCCCTGCATGACGCCCCCCAAGCGAGATGCGGATGGCAAATCCTAGCGCAAACCGCTCCGTGCACGAAGTATCCGGGCCCGGAATTCTTGGTAAAATTAACCGTGGGTTGCAGGAACGTCAGCGCCCACGGCATCAGACAGCCGCGAATATCCGTCGCGCCGAAGACAATCCAGAAGCTCATGCTCGAGGCGCCGGACCAGACCAGGCCCGGAAAAGGCCAGCGCCGTGTAAAGTTGAACCAGGCTCGCGCCTGCCCGAATCTTTGCGTAGGCGTCCGCGCCCGACGAAATTCCACCCACCCCGACAAGCACAAGCGAGGGCCCCAAGCGCCGGCGCATTTCGCGCAGAATCAGGGTCGAAGGATCGAACAGCGGCTTCCCCGACAGCCCGCCGCCTTCGTGCGCATTGGGGCTTTTGAGCGATGCGGGCCTGGCAACCGTGGTGTTGGTCGCGATGATGCCATCCACGCGCGCGGCGAGCGCAACATGGGCGATGTCGTCAAGCGCATGCCCATCAAGATCGGGCGCAATCTTCACAAGCAGCGGTTTGGCGCGTTTTGCCCTGGCGCGCTCGTCATTCAGCTCCGAAAGGAGCCGCGCGAGCTCCTCGCGGTTTTGCAGCCCCCGCAGGCCCGGCGTGTTCGGCGAGGAGACATTCACCGCGACGTAATCGGCGAAGGGCGCAAGCGCCGCGAAGGCCTGGCGATAGTCGGCAATACGATCCGCCGAATCCCTGTTCGCGCCGATGTTGAGCCCCAGGATGCCGCCCGCCTTGCGCCGCGACAGGCGGCCGGCAACGCGCGCCACCCCCTGATTGTTGAAGCCCATGCGATTGATCACCGCCCCGTCTTCCCGCAACCGGAAAAGACGCGGTTTCGGATTGCCGGCCTGCGGTCGCGGCGTGACGGTTCCACATTCGACAAAGCCGAAGCCGAGCCTCAGCATCGCATCGGGCACTTCGGCATTCTTGTCGAAACCGGCCGCCAGCCCCACCGGACTTGGAAAGCGAAGGCCCAACGCCTCGACCGCCAGCCGCGAATCATCGGCCGCGTCGCGCGCAAGAAACGGGGAGGCCAGCCGCGTCAGCGCAATTGTGGCGCGATGCGCCGCTTCCGCCGGCAGCAGCCTTAACCCGGCGGCCGCACCATCCAGAATCATTCGACGCCAATCCCGGTGAGACGGCCCTTGCTAACGCGCTTGACTTCTGGCGTCCATGCGGCCAAAAGGGGGGTAGGATAAAAGCCCTTATCCTAGGATAACTCATTGGTAGGATTGAGGTCTTTCATGGCGCGCGCGCTGACTCACAAGCAAATCTGGACGGCAATCGACGCTCTGGCCGCCGAGCACGGCATGTCCGCCTCCGGCCTTGCCAAGGCGGCGGGGCTTGACCCCACCACCTTCAACAAGAGCAAACGGGTGGCGGTCAACGGCAAGGAACGCTGGCCCTCCACGGAAAGCATCTCGAAAATCCTGAACGCGACCAATGCCAGCATTGACGAATTCGTCGCGCTGATCGGGCCCAAGCGGCAACCGAAGCCAAGGCTCATTCCGCTGATCGGTTTCGCACAGGCCGGCAAGGCCGGCTATTTCGATGATGCCGGATTTCCCGCCGGCTCCGGATGGGACGAGATCGCCTTTCCGGACGTGGGTGACGAACATGCCTATGTCCTGGAGATCAGCGGCGATTCCATGCTGCCCATTTATCGGGACGGCGACCGCATTGTGGTTTCCCCGGCGCAGCCGCCCCGGCGCGGCGACCGCGTGGTTGTGAAAACCACGGGCGGCGAAGTCATGGCCAAGCACCTGATACGCGCTTCGTCGCAGCGGGTGGAATTGCGGTCGTTCAACAAGGAATACGAGGACCGGGTGATTCAGACGAGCGAGATCGAGTTCGTGCACCGCATCGTCTGGGCTTCGCAGTAATCAGTCCGGGTAGCCCTGGTATTTGCGCACCTGCACGAGAAGCGTGCCGTCGTTGTGCGCGCGCAGCAGCTTCAGAAGCGAAGCGGCGCGACCGCGCACCACGCGGTCATAGGCGGTGACGGGGTTGCCGTCGGCCGCGCGCCGGAGTGCATCTTCGATTGTGCCTCGATAGCCGTCCAGATCGAAACCCGACAGCGTCAGCGCTTCCTGAAAACGCAGGACCAGATTGTCGGGCTGCGCGGAAAAGGCCTTCGCGAAATCGCTCATGCCTTCGTCAACGCTAGCGCCATAAAGAAGCTTCGCCATCAGCGTGCCGCCATGATGCACGATTTCGATGTTCCATCCGGCCAGGGCGGCCAGGGCCCAGGCGTTGCCGGGATCGAGTGCAAGCGCCTTGTCGAGTTCGCGCTTCGCCTCCTCCGCATAGCCTTTCATGCGCACCTGAACGACACCCACGATGCGCGCCTCATAACCGAGCGTAACCGCGAGATAGACGTGGCCTTCGGGCACCGACGGATCGGCGGCAATCGCGCGGCGCGCAAACCCTTCGGCCTGCCGCAGGCAGTCAAGGCAGGGCGCATCGCGCATCTGTTCGGCCGCCAGCGTGGCGCGCGCGGCAATGACAAACCCCTGCGCGCTGTTCTGGGCAACGCCTGCCGCAATGGCGCTGTCGTATTTGCCGGCGGCGTAAAGATCCAGCGCCGACGGCGCGGCGGCTTCGGCGGCCGCGGCGTCCCGGGGCGGCTGGGCCGCGCCCATCAGAAGCGGCAGGGCGATGGCCGCAGCAAACAGACGTTTCATGCAGCGGCCAGCTCGCCGGCAAGCGCGCGGCGGATGAGGGCGGCGGTTTCCCGGCAGCCGAACAGGACGGCAAACGAACCGAACCGCGGGCCCTGGCTTTGGCCGAACAGCACTTCGTAGAGCGCCTTGAACCAGTCCCGCAGGGGATCGAAATTGTGGCGCTTGCCGATTTCATACACTTCGTACTGGACCTTCTCGCCGTCGCGTTCGCCGGCAAATCCGTCGAGCACGCCGGCAAGCTCCGACATGGCCGCGCGTTCCTTTTCGGTCGGCGCGCGGTAGCGCTTCTGCGGCTTCACAAAATCATCGTAATATTTCAGCGCATAGCCGACGAGCCGGTCGAGGCCCGGATTCTTCTGCGGCGACGCATCGGGCGCGTAGGTGCGGATGAAGCCCCAGAGAAGATCGCGATTCTGCGCGTTCGAAGCGCTCACCAGCGTGAGCAGAAGCGCAAATGTCACCGGATAGCCTTCCGTGGGCGGCTTGCCGTTGTGAATGTGCCAGACGGGATTTTCCAACCGCTCCGCATCGGTCTGGCCGCGATATTGCCTGAGCAGGTCGAGATAGTCGTCCACCGCTTTCGGGATGACGTCGAAATAAAGCCGCTTGGCCGCGCGCGGCTTCTGGAACATGAAGAGCGCAATGCTTTCCTCGGGGCCGTAGGTCAGCCACTCCTCGATCGAAAGGCCGTTGCCGCGCGACTTCGAGATGCGTTCGCCGTTCTGATCGAGGAACAGCTCGTAATTGAATCCTTCCGGCGGCTCGCCGCCCAGCGCGCGCACGACCCTGGACGACAGTTCGACGGACGAGATGAGATCCTTGCCCGACATTTCGTAATCCACGTCGAAGGCAAACCAGCGCATGGCCCAATCGGCCTTCCATTGCAGCTTGCAATGTCCGCCGGTGACGGGCACTTCGACGCGCTGGCCGTCTTCCTCGTAGGTGACGGTGCCCTTCTTTGCATCCCAGGCAACGATGGGCACCTGCAGCACCTGGCCCGTTCGCGGCGAGAGCGGCAGAAACGGCGAATAGGTCGCCCGCCGCTCCGGCCCCAGAGTGGGCAGCACGATGTCGCGAACCGTCTCGTAATTTTCGAGAATGGTTAGCAGCGCCTTGTCAAAGCGGCCGCTTTTGTAGCAATCCGTCGAACTGAGGAATTCATATTCGAAGCCGAACCGGTCGAGAAAGCCGCGAAGCCGCGCGTTGTTGTGAGCTCCATAGCTTTCATCCGTGCCGAACGGGTCGGGAATGGCGGTGAGCGGCTTGCCGAGATGGGCCCGCAGCATCTCGGGATTGGGCACGTTGCCGGGCACTTTCCTGAGCCCGTCCATATCGTCGGAAAACGCAACCAGACGCGTTTTCAGGCCGGTCATCAGCTCGAAGGCATGCCGCACCCAGGTGGTTCGCGCCACTTCGCCAAAGGTGCCGATGTGCGGCAGGCCGGACGGGCCATAGCCGGTTTCGAACAACACCTCCGTCTTGGGCCTGCCCGCTTTCGCGCGCCGGTCGAGCCGCGCGATGACCTTGCGGGCCTCCTCGAACGGCCAGGCGCGCGCCGACAGAGCCAGTTCGCGCAGCGTCCCCGTGGGTCCCGAAGTCATTGGAAAGACAGAGCCTTAAGCGTTTGGAAAGGCCGGAAAGCTAGGCTTTGCATGGGGATGCCGTCAATGTCTCTTCGGGAAATGGGCCAGAACGACGACTCCATCGCGTCACAAGCGAGCGAAACCCGCGCGGTTCTCGCCGGACGCATTGATTTTCTTTACCGGCTGGGCCGCTTTTATCTCTTCTTTCCTTTCGCCGCGCTGGGCATGGCCGTAACCCTGTTCGGCGGCAACCGGCCGCAATGGGTTTCGGTCATTCCGCTGCTTTTGATGATCGGATCGACGGTGGCTGGCTTCCGCCTGACCCGTGCGTATGAATCGCGCGCACAAACCGATGACCCGCACATCTGGGCGCGCCGTTATACGATCCTGTCGGGTGTGTCCGGCGTGTTCTGGGGCGTGGGCGCGGTTTTGTGGTTTGTCCCGGGCTCCTTCCCGGCCCAGGCGTATCTTTCGCTCGCGTTCCTCGGCATGACGGCAACCGAATTCATCGCGCGCGCCGCCTATCGCCCGGCCTATCTGGCGCACGCAAGCTGCTCGCTGCTGCCGCTCGTGATCATGCTGCTCACCGCCGGCAGCGGGTTTGCGGAACTGACGGCCGTGCTCGTGCTGTTCTTTGGCGGCGTGCTCTACAGCTACTGCGAAGGCTTCGCGCAGCTGATCGACGAGGGCACGCTTCTGCGCTTCAACAACGCGCTGCTCATCAAATCGCTGTCGCGCGAGAAGGCCGAGGCTGAAAAGGCGCGCGACGAAGCGCAGGCCAGTACGAAAGCCAAATCCTTCTTCATCTCCAACATCAGCCATGAGATTCGCACGCCGCTGAACGCGCTTCTGGGCATGGCGCAACTTCTCGAACAGAGCCCCCTCGAGCACGCGCAGCGCAACCACCTGCGCGTGATTCTTGAAGCCGGGCGCGGGCTGAAGATGCTTCTGGAGGACGTGATCGCCCTTTCCCGCGAAGATTACGACGAAACCGCGCAGCAGAGCGAATGCGACGCCGACAACGCGGTGCGCACGGTGGTGCGCCTGCTGCAACCGCGCGCGTGGGAGAAAAAGCTGCGTCTGAACGTAACGGCCGCGCCGAATTTGCCGCCTGTTGTGGGCGATCCCCGCCGGGTGCGGCAGGTTCTCCTCAAGCTCATCGAGAACGCCCTGAAATTCACCGAAGCGGGCGGCGTGGATGTTTCGGTCGGCACGGAAACAGGCGATGACCGAAGGCGGTTTGTCCGCTTCTCCGTCGCCGATACCGGCCACGGCATCCCCGAAGCGGTGGAGAAGAACCTGTTTGAGCCCTTCGCCGCCGGCGATCCGAGTTACCGCCGCCGGCATCAGGGCGCAGGCCTGGGGCTTGCGGCGGCAAAGCGCATCGTGGAATCGCTGGGAGGAAAGATCGGCTGCATCAGCGAACCGGGTGAAGGCGCGACCTTCTGGTTCACCCTGCCCGCGCCCGCACACGCCCAGCCGGCGGAGAATCCGCAGACCATGGAGGAACCTCCTTCGGGCCTCAAGCTCCTTGCCTTCTGCACGGACAGGGCGGTCCGCGAGGAGATGGTGAACCTGCTCGAACCGTTTGGAAACCGCCTTGTGTTTGCCGGCACATCGGCCGAAGCGGCAACGCGGGCCGGACGCGAAGCCTTCGACGGGATCATCGTGGACGCCGCAGAAGCCGATACGCTGGGCGCCATTCCCGGCCTGAAAGCACCGATTCTTGCGCTCATGAGCGACGGCCAGCGCGCACCGGTCTGCGCGCAGCAGATTGTGCATTGGCCGGCAAGGCCCGATGCGCTGTACGCGGCGCTCAAGGAAATGGCCGGCCGAAGCGACACGGCGGCGCCGGCGACAAATGCAAAGGGACCCCCGCCCTCGATCGATCCAGGCGAATTCGCCGCGCTGGAAAAATCGCTCGGCCTGCCCACGCTGATCGAAATCTTGCAGTCCTATATCGCGACCGCGGAAAACCTGTGCACGGCGCTCAATCGCGCGACCACGCAGGCGCACTGGGATGAGGCCGCAAAGCTTGCACAGGATGTGGCTGGCGCGGCCGGAGGCCTTGGACTTTCCGCGCTGACGGCGATTGCCCGCAACCTGGCGCAGCAGGCGCGCGAGGGCGCCGGGCCGGCGACGCTTGAGCAGGCCGCCCAAGAGGTTATCCAGGAGCACGGGCGCGTACGCCGCGCGCTGGCAAATCTCTATCCCGAGCTCGCGGCCTGACCTTTTCTTCGGCGGCAGGGTCGGCATGATCGCCGACGATGCCCTCTTTTCCGATTCCAGCCCTGGTGCCTGCCGCCGGCGGTGCGGTTGTCTCCACGCCGGACGGCCAATGCCGGCGCGTGAACCTTGAAGAGGCGCGCGCTCTGTTCCGTTCGGGCGAGGCCATTGTGGCCCACGCGGCTTTCGTCGCCGGACGCCTGAAAGTTGCACCCGGCAAGGCGCTGTTCGACGCCCTGGAGCTGTTCGTCTTCGCGCGGCCTGGCGTGCCTTTCGTGCCAAGTCCGCTCGGGCTGGCGCTTGCGCTGGGATTGCCGGCACCCGCAACGCCCGAAGAATCTGCGCACGCCCTTCGCGATGTCAGCACGGCCCTGCTGCGCGAGCTCAAGGACCAAGGCGAGGCCGCGCGCGCAGGCTTGCGCCCGCTGGCCGCAACGTTGGCGCGCGCGGGCTGGCGATGGGGGCCGCCGGTGCTGGACGCCATCGGTCATCCACAAGGCGCGCTCTCGCCGATTGCCGGGCTCGACGCCTGGAACGATTTGCCGAAATGGGAAGACGAAGCGCCGCCATCGAAGCCCGGGGCGTTGCCGGTAGCGGATGCGGAAGCCTGCGCGCGGCTGACCGCGCTCATCGGTTCGTCCGGCGAAACGCGGCCGGAGCAATCGGCCTATACGCAAGCCGCAACCTACGCCTTCGACGCCCGCGAACGCGCCGGCGCGCCCAGGATCGCGCTGATCGAGGCGGGAACTGGCGTGGGCAAAACACTGGGGTATCTCGCACCGGCATCGCTCTGGGCGGAAAAAAACGGCCCCGGCCTGTGGATTTCGACCTACACCCGCAATCTCCAGCGCCAGATCGTGCAGGAAATCGCGCGCCTTTATCCCGATCCCGCCGAGCGCGAGCAAAAGGCCGTCGTGCGCAAGGGCCGCGAAAACTATCTGTGCCTGCTGAACTTCGAGGAAGCGGCCAAACGCACCGCGCTCGCGCCCGGACAGCGCGCGGTGGCGCTTGGCCTGATCGCGCGATGGATTTCGGCTTCGGCGGATGGCGACATGTCGGGCGCGGGCTTTCCCGCCTTTCTCGCCGCTTCCCTGCCCTTGCGCGAAATTACCGACCGGCGCGGCGAATGCGTCTATGCGGCCTGCCCGCACTACCGCAGCTGCTTCATCGAGCGCGTTGCACGGCGCGCGCGCCATGCGCCGATCGTGATCGCCAACCATGCGCTCGTCATCGCGCAGGCCGCGCAGGACTGGCTGAGCATCGATGAAGATACCGACGTTCCCGAGCGCCGCGTGCGCTATGTGTTCGACGAGGGCCATCATCTGTTCGAGGCCGCGGACAACGGATTTTCCGCCTTCCTGTCCGGCCGCGAGATGGCGGATTTGCGCCGCTGGATCCGGGGTCCGGAGGGGCGCGCGCGCTCCCGCCAGCGCGGATTGGAAGAACGGCTCAAGGATTTCGTGGAGGGCGATGCCGCGGCGCGCGCAACGCTCGACGAAGCGATTGCGGCCGGCGGCGCGCTAGCCGGCGAAGGCTGGGCGAGCCGCATGAACGGCGGCGCGCCGCGCGGACCAGGCGAGGTGTTTCTTGCCGCCGCCTACCAGCATGTCCGCGCACGCAGCAACGATGCGGACAGCTTTTACTCGCTGGAAGCCGAGACCGAACCGCTCGGCCAGGAAACGCTCGACGCCGCCCGCGATCTTTCGCTGGGGCTGCGCCGCCTGGCTGCGCCGCTGGGCAACCTTGCGCGGATCCTGCGCAAGACGCTGAACGACGAAGCCGGGGAGCTGGAGCCCTTCCAGCGTGCGCGCATCGAGGCGGCCGCGCGCGGGCTGGAGCGGCGCGCGAAAGTGATCCTTCCGGCGTGGACCGGAATGCTGGAAGCATTGCAAACCGGCGAGCGGCGCGAAGAATTTGTGGACTGGTTCGAAATCGCGCGCGAGGACGGCCGCGATTTTGATGTCGGCCTGCGGCGCCACTGGATCGATCCCACCATTCCGCTCGCGGCCGAAGTGCTATCGCCCTCCCATGGCGCGCTCATCACCTCGGCCACCCTGCGCGACGCCGGCGGCGCGGGCGATGACTGGCAATCGGCCGAAGTACGCACGGGCGCGGCCCATCTGCCGGAACCGCCGCGGCGCGCAAGCTTCGGCTCCCCATTCCGCTTCGCCGAACAGTCGCGTATCTTCATCGTGCGGGATGTGAACCGCCGGGATCCGGACCAGCTTGCATCGGCCTTCCGCGAATTGTTTCTGGCCGCGGGCGGCGGGGGACTTGGCCTGTTCACAGCGGTGCGCGCGCTTCGCGCGGTCGAACAACGAATATCCGCCCCCCTCGCCGACGCCGGGATCAATCTTTTTGCGCAGCATGTGGACCGGCTCGACACCGGTGCGCTGGTCGATCTGTTCCGCGCGGAGGAAAATGCCTGCCTTCTCGGCACCGATGCCTTGCGCGACGGCGTGGATGTGCCGGGCCGCAGCTTGCGGCTGGTGGTGTTCGACAAGGTGCCGTGGCCCAAGCCCACCATCCTTCACAAGGCGCGGCGCGCGCGTTTCGGCAAAGGCTATGACGACCTCATCACGCGCTTCCGCCTGAAGCAGGCATTCGGCCGGCTCATCCGCTCGCAAGGCGACAAGGGCTGCTTTGTGATCCTGGAACCGGCCACGCCCTCGCGCCTTCTGTCGGCGTTCCCGCCCGATGCGCCGGTCAGCCGCTGCGGGCTTGCGGAAGCAATCGCGGAAATCCGCGCCTTTCTTGCGTGAGCGGCGGCACCTATAATTGCCGGGCGCCCAATCATTCGGGGATTTCCATGAGAGCAAAAGCGCTTCTTGCCGCGATCATGCTCGCCTTGTTCGCGCCCGTTGCGATGGCGGAGACAATGGTCACGCCGCCCTATCCCGCAAAGCCCGCCTGGAAGCTGATCACCGACAAGGGCAATGCGCAGGCCCACATTCGCGAATGGATTCCGGCCGGGCAGAGCGAGAACAACATCCTGGATATCCTCACCGAGCAGACGTTTTTCACGATCAAGAACGGCAATCCCGCCGCCATGATCGCGAATATCGCGCAAGGCGCGCAATCGGCCTGCGATTCGCTGCGCGTGAACGGGCCCAAACGCGCTACCGAAAACGGCTATCCCGTCGCGTACGCCCAGATCTATTGCGGGCACCAGAAAGGCACGCCCTTCGATGTGACAATTTTCATCAAGGCGATCGGCGGCCGTGAGGCGCTTTATGTGGTGCAGCGCGAGTTTCACCGGGCAACACAAGGCGGGCCCGCCGGCGTTGTTTCATTCGACAGGCCCGAGGACGCAAAGGCCCTGCTCGCCGACCAGTCCGCCGCCGACAAGTATCTCGCCTCCGCCGTGAGGCTGAACGCGAAATAGCCGCGGAAAACCGTGGATTTCCGCACCGCCGCCGTGACCGGCTGCCGCGGCTTCTCTATATAGGGTGCATGACGGCGGCGGTTGAGAACCTGTTCAGCGACGATATGGGACCGGGCGGCGAATCCTATGGCCGCCATTCCACCGGCATCCTGCCGAGCCACGTGCTCAAGCGGCTGATCCGCGCGCATCGCGAGATCGTGGCCACGGAAGACATCGAAGAGGGCCAAATCCAGCCCGCGAGCATTGATCTGCGCCTCGGGCCGGTGGCGTGGCGCGTGCGCGCAAGTTTTCTTCCCGGGCCGAACGCGAAGGTCGAGGAGAAGCTTGCGTCTGTCTTCATGCACGAGATCGACCTGAAGAACGGGGCGGTCCTGGAAACCGGCTGTGTGTATATCGTTCCGTTGCTCGAGCATGTGGACTTTTCCGCGCGCGTATCCGGAACAGCCAACCCCAAGAGCTCCACCGGGCGGATCGACGTCTTCACCCGCCTCATCACGGACAATGGCCAGGCCTTTGACCGTGTCGAGCCGGGCTACAAAGGGCCGCTCTATGCCGAAATCAGCCCGCGCACCTTTCCCATCCTCGTGCGAAAAGGATCGCGCCTGAATCAGCTGCGCATCCGTCACGGCTCGCCCCAGTTCACCGATACGCAGCTCAAGCGGCTGCATGCGGAGACACCGCTTGTGACAGGCCAGGCCGATATCGACAACGGGCTGGCGCTCAGCATTGACCTCAAGGGCGACGGCGGACGCATTGGCTGGCGCGCCAAGCGCCACACGCGCGTCATCGATGTGGATGCGCGCGGGACGCTGAAGCCGGAGGATTTCTGGGATTCAATCGAGGCGCAGACCGAAGGGCATCTGATTCTGGACCCCGACGAGTTCTATATCCTGGTCAGCCGCGAGGCCGTGGCCATTCCCCAGGATTTCGCGGCGGAGATGGTTCCGTTCAACCCGCTGGTGGGGGAGTTCCGGGTCCACTATGCGGGCTTCTTCGACCCCGGCTTCGGCTTCGAGCCGGGCCAGCCCCCCTCCGCACGGGCGGTGCTGGAGGTCCGATCGCGCGAGGTTCCCTTCATCCTGGAGCACGGCCAGATCATCGGCCGGCTCGTGTTCGAGCGGCTGACCGATCCGCCGCCGGAGGGTTACGGGCAGGGAATCGGTTCCAACTACCAGCGGCAGGGACTAAAGCTCTCGAAACATTTCCGGGCCGCCTGAACCCTCAATTGTTTAGAAAATTTCCAAGAGCAGCGCCCCGGACCACCAAATTGTTGCGGGAAATCCACAGGTTGCACCAAAAGCACAGCTGCCATGCGAGATTCTGTTGCGCCAAAAGGGCCGGGCGGCACACTTCCCCCGCCGCGGGTCCGACGGCTTGGGGGCAAAGGCCTCGCGGGTTTGGGTCCGCAATTGAAGGGGGCAGCATGAGGCGGCTACGGCGCAAATGGCGCCGGCCGCCTCATGAATTTCGGGCCCAGGATCGCCGGACTAGCGGCCCTTCGCCCGCCCCAATCGCCGGAAGATCGTGATGCCGCGAAAGCGGTGGTTGGTGGATTTCCACATGCCGATCACCGCCTCCTGCACAAAGACGTCCTTCCGGTACATCGGCAGAACCTGGTCGAGCCAGACCACGTGTGCGCCGGGCTTCAGCCTGGCGAGCGCCCGCATGACGAGATTTCGCTTGATCATGGTGGTCTGGTAGCGCTCCGCATCCTCGATGCTGTAGGGCGGGTCGGCAAGCACGAGGTCATATTTCTCCAGCGGCACGCCCTTTAGCGATTGCGCGTCATCCACATAGGTCGGTTTGAGCCCGGGATTGACATCCACGGTGTCGCCGGGCAACGCCTTCAAATCCACCTTGCCGCTGAAAAGATGCAGCACCTTTTGCTTGTCCGGGAACAGCGCGCGGATGCGCCTGAGATAACCGGCTGGATAGCCGCCGTAGTAGGCCGATTTCACGCGGTAATCGTTGCCCATGATCCAGGTGCCGACCACCCGCCCGTCTTCGGACATGAAGAGGCTCCTCGGAAAGCCCGTTTCCCGCACGTAGTTTTCAATGCGATCTTCCCAGCGCATGGGCTCGCCGTCATGCCTAAGCCGTTGTCTGCATTTTGACCGATTCGCCGCTATTTCAAATTTGTCGGAAATCTCTTCGCAAATTCTCGGCAACTGCGATTAAACCGTTTCACCGTCGTGCAACGGCTTAAGGCGCAAACTTCCTGGCGCAAGGAGCCGAGGGCATCTTCATGTATGTCGTCGTGATGGCCTCCCAGAAGGGGGGATCAGGGAAGACCACGCTGTCGGGCCACCTGGCGGTCGAAGCCGAGAACGCCGGCGCCGGTCCGGTGGCGCTGATCGACACCGATCCGCAGGGCAGCCTTTCGCACTGGTGGAACGCCCGCGCGGCAAAATCGCCGCATTTTGCCAAGGTCGGGCTGTACGATCTGGGCGAGGCGCTGGCCGCGCTGAAACAGGGCGGCATCAGGCTGGTGGTGATCGACACCCCGCCGGCCATAACCGAGTCCATCACAAAGGTCGTCGCTCATGGCGACCTTGTGCTGGTGCCCACCCGGCCCTCGCCGCACGATTTGCGCGCGGTGGGCGCCACCGTGGACATCGCCGAGCGCAATTCGAAACCCCTCATCTTCGTGATCAACGCAGCCACCGCGCGCGCCCGCATCACCGGCGAAGCGGCCGTGGCGCTTTCGCAGCATGGCACGGTGGCGCCGGTGACCTTGCATCATCGCGTGGATTTCGCCGCCTCGATGATCGACGGCCGGACGGTCGGCGAGATCGACCCCAAATCGGCCTCCGCCAAGGAAGTGCGCGACCTGTGGATCTATGTCCAGGATCGCCTGTCGCGGCTGATGCACGATCCCAAGCTTGTTCCGGAATTCCGCCCGCAGCATTTCGCGGTCGCCGGGCTTTCAAGCGGCAGCGAGCCGCTGGTCGAAGAGCCGCCGCCCGCCATGGCCGCATCCACGCCCACGCCGACCCCGCCGCCGCTCCTTTCCGAATATGAAGGGCCCGAGCGCCGCTCGGGCGTGGATCGCCGGCAATTCCAGCCCAACACCGTGCCAATCATGGAACGGCGCGTGCATCCGTTCGGCCGGCGCGCAACCGACAAGCCGGTACAATTCGGAAAGGCCGCGTCATGAATGCCAGCCGTTTTGCATCCATCACGGCCGATCTTCTGGCCCGGAAGGGCGAAGCCATCCCGTCTACGCTCTCAAAGCCGGTGCTGGAGTGGCATAACCCGCTTCTGATGAACGGCTTCCGGCATGAGCCCGCAAATGCCGGCGCGCCCGTGATCGTTCCGGTGCCTGAATCTGCATCCCCGCCCGTCCCGCAAGGAGCGATTCCCGCCGAAGAACATCATCACCCGCGCCGCATCCAGATCGGCCTCAGCGAGGACGACCATGAACGGCTGCGCATCGTGGCCGCGCGGCGCGAGATCAGCCGACAACAGGCCGTACGCGAAGCATTGTCGGAATATTTCGAAAAGCTCGGCCACGATTACAAGGACGAATGCCGCTGCATTTCGGGCAGCGCCTGCGCGCGGCCCTGCTCCGGTCATTAGGCGTCGCCGAACTGGCGCACGGGCGAAGGGCCCGTGATCCGGTCCGCGATCCAGAACGGCGCGTACAGGACAAGCACGTAAACCACGGCCAATGCCGCCAGCCCGCCGATGTACCATGGCCAGGGGCCGAGATAATCGATCGCCGACGCGGCGCCGGGTTTTGCGCGCAGATAGCCGAAATTCGTTCCAAACAGCCAATCCACCACGCCAGCCGAGGCCAGATAGAGCAACGACCACGCCAGCACGCGCGGAATGGACGAAGGATACGGCCGCATGCGGCATCCGAACGTAAGATAAAGCACCGCCGCGATCACCCCGCCATGGAAGGCAAAAAACACGATGAAGCGGAGGTCCGGGAAATCGTAGAACAGTTCGGGCGTCAGCAGCGCCTGAAGTGTTCCCGAAAAGGCCCAGAAATAGGCGGCCTCGTAGGAATACTGGTTGGGGCGGATCAACGTGATCAGCGCCGCAATCGTGGCCCAGTCGCAGAGCCACATGGGGGCGACCGTCTGCAGCGAGATCCAGCCCCGCTGCCAGATCAGCCAGTACCACAGGATCCAGGTTGCGATCAGTTCGGCGGCGAAAAACCAGCGCATGGCGCGCCGCGCACCTTCGCCGCCGGATGCGCGCACGATCGTGGCAAGTACCAGCGGGAAGAGAAACGTCAGCGCGATCGTCCACAAATGGGCGGAGCCGAAAAGCACGAAAGGGGGCGCATGCATCACGCGCGCATTATAGGGCGCACGGGGGCATCGCGCACCTGCAGACTGGCGACGGACGCACAAACCCGCTAATCGTCGCGGGCATTCGGGGGCGTCAATGAGCGAACTTCACAGAATCTTCAATGACAGCGGCGAGGCCCATGAGAGCGCCCCCCGCTGGGCCAAATTCCGCGCCGACATGGCGAAGGCTTTTCCATCGCCATTTCGCGGCGATCACGACCCGCTGGCGCAGAACATTCTGAAGGCAATCCGGCATCTGAATGAACTTCGGCCCGAGCGCGGCGGCCCCGCCTATCTTGGAGAAAACCCGGCCCTCACCATCGATTTCGAAGCCGTGAAAGAGGCGGCCCTTTCGCCGCACATGGCAAGCGTACACGACGTGATCAATCAGGCCGTGCAGCTGTTCGAAGGCATGCCAAACTGGGGCCATCCGCTCACCATGTGCAATGTCATCCCCCAGCCGAACACGGCGGCGCTGATTGCGGCCATGCTCGCACAGGTGTTCTCCCCCAACATCCTGGAGGGCGAATATTCGTGGAACGTGCACCGGACGGAGCTGGAAACGGCCGCCATCATGGCGCGGCTGATCGGCTGGGATCCGGCCGGGGCCGGCGCGATTTATACCTTCGGCGGCTCGGGCTGCTGGACATATCACATGAAATATGCGCTCACGCGCGTGCTGCCCGACTCCCGTAACAAGGGCGTGCGGACCGATGCAAAGCTCTTATGCTCGCAGCAGGCGCACTACACCATGATGAACAGCTCCGACTGGACGGGGCTTGGCATGGACAACATCCTGCGGATCGAAACAGACACGGCGACAAACAGCATGGACCTGAAGCATCTGGAATCGGTGCTGAGGGACCTGCACGCGCGGAACATTCCGGTTGCGTCCGTGGTGTGCACCATGGGCACAACCGACGCCAACGCCTTCGACCCTGTGGCGGGGGTGCGCGCGTTGCTGGACCGCTATCCCAATCCGCCGCCATACGGGAAGGCCCTGCTCTATTGCGACGCGGTGATCGGCTGGTCGTGGCTTACCTTTGGAGAATATGACTTCGAGAGGAATCCGCTGGGCTTTTCCCGCGCCGTGCTGCCGCATCTGAAGGAGAACTATGAACTGGTCGAAGGCATGAAGCATGCCGATGCGGTGGGGATCGATTTCCACAAAACGGGCTGGTCGCCCTGTTCTTCGAGCTGTTTCCTTTATCGCAACAGGGCGGAATTCGAGACGCTGATGAAGCGGCCGGGATCGGCCTATTTGCAGGCGCGCTCGCCTTACAATCCGCTGGATTACACGCTGGAGGTTTCGCGCGGCGCTGCCGGCGCCATGGCCGGCTGGGCCAGCCTGAAATTTTTCGGCCAGGAGGGCTTTCAGGCCGTGCTTGGCGGAATTCTCGAGAACAAGGCCTATTTGCGCCATCTGCTGGACGCCGAAGACGAATTCGTCTGCGCCAATCCGGACGATTACGGCCTTGTAACGCTGATGCGCGCCTACCCCAGGGGCGTGAACGGCGACCGGCAGTTCTTCCGGGAGCTCACCGACCCATCGGCGCGCAGCGAGCTGATCCGCCACAACCATCTGACACGCGCCATCGGCGACAGGCTTTGGGACTGGTTCCGTTCCGGCCGCAAGGTCAACGGCGAATATACGCCGTACATGAGCTTTTCCACGGGCTTTCGGGTGGCGGAATACAACCGGGACGGGAAGGATCCGGACGCCGTGATCTATGCGCTGAAGATGTTTCCCATGAATGTGCACATCACGCCGCATTCCATGAAGCACGCGCTGGATTGCGTGGCCGCGGCGCGCGACGCCGTGATTGCAGAAGGGTTTTCCGAATCCGATGTCGTGATCCACGATCCGTGGAGCAGCGCTCATGTCAGCCGGAGCGCGCCGGCAGGCGCGACCGCCTGACGGCCGAGCGGCGATATGCGGTTTGGCGATGGGCGATCCCGCATTCCGTCATTGCCACGCATTAGAACGTCCTCCGGCGCGGAACGTTTCTGAAGCGGCTTTTGCGGGAATCACAACTTCGTGCAGTGACGAAAACGCCACTTGCATGCCGAACTGAATCGGAAAAACTCCCAAGCCTTCGGGGCGAAAGAATTGAGCGGCAATCGTGAAGGGGGCGCGCAGCCCCTCGAGACACTGCTGAAGACGGCTGCGGAGTCGCCTGCAGCGGCAAGCGACATCGCCTGCCGCCTGCTGGTTGGGCGGGACGCGCCCCATTTGCCGGCCGACGGCATGGCCTTGCTGGAGCGGGCGGCCCTGCAAAACGAGCCGGGTGCGCTTTGCACGCTCGCTACATTGCGCGCAGCCGGCGCATGGACGCATCAAAGCTGGCCCGAAGCGCTCGACCTTCTGCAAAGGGCCGCGATTGCCGGTTCCGCCGATGCGCGCGCGCAGATTTGCCTCATCGCGTCGGATCGCGCGCTGGCCCGTGCGGCGTGCGAAGCCGGCACGGACAGCGACGTCTGGCGGAGGCTTTGCCAATCAATCGACCTGCATGCGTTCGTTGCGCCGCCGCCGCCTGTTCAGGTCCTGCAAAGCCCGCGGGCCTGGACCGTGACGGACTTTGCAACGCCGGAACTTTGCGCCTGGCTCATCGGCCGCTCCGCGGGCAAGCTGAAACCCGCAAAGATGCGCGACGCCACAACCGGCATCGCCAGCGCGCTCGATACGCGGACGTGCAGCGATTTCGTCTTCGACATTGTGCAGGGCGGAATCGTGATGCTGTTGCTTCGGACGAAGATTTCGGCCGCCGTCTCGATCCCGGTGCCGCATATGGAGCCGCCCCAGATCTTCCACTACGCCGTCGGTCAGGAAATCAAGGCCCATTTCGATTTCGTGTTCGACGGCAAGCATCCCTACGGCCAGGACGGTACATATACGGGCGACCGGCTTGTGACATTCCTGCTCTATCTCAACGACGGCTATGACGGCGGCGAGCTCGAATTTCCCAAGGCCGGATACAGATACAAAGGCAGGATTGGCGACGGCATCTTCTTTGCCAGCCAACGGGAGGGAAAGCCGGACAGAATGAGCCTTCATGCCGGCAGGCCCGTGACGCGGGGCGAGAAATACGTTCTGTCACAATGGATTCACAACCAGCCCTTCCGGGCTTAGGCGGCCCGGCCGCCGCCTATGAACGCGCCGCGGCGTTCGGAACGGTCGCTCCGGATCGCTGGTAGAGCGCCCAACCAAGCACCGCTACCCAGCCGAACCAGGCTCCAAACAGTGCGCGCTGCGCAATGCCGATTACGGGGCGTACATGGGCCCAAACAGCCCCTTCAGGATCGAGCGAACTGAGGTTTGCCAGGATCGCGGCCCATACGACCACAAAAGCGACCCAGGAAAAGGCGACCAGCCGTTTTGCATGCGAATCCCGCCGCCATGTGATGGCAAAGGCAAGCGGCGCCTGATAGCCGATGATTTCAGACAGCCCGAAGACATTGTGAAGCGGATGCGGGGAGGCGAAATAGGCCACGCCCAGGATCGAAATCGTCATGCTCCCGATCAGATACGCCGCCAGCGGTGAGCGCGCGGCCTGAACCGAAAGCTCGCGAAGACCGAGCGCAAAGACGAAGATGCACGCAGCCACTGCGAACAGGGTCAGCGCGAACGCAACTCGTAACGGCGAATCCATCTCGCCGATCTCGCTTACCGTCTGATGCACATGACTGTAGCCCGGCAGCTGGGCCGCCAGTCCGGCGACACCGCACAGAAAAATGACGGCCGCGAGCGGCCCGAACAGCAGCCGATAATTCTTCATGTTACAGCCCGCGGAGCCTTGCAGCGCGCGGTCTGGTCGCGGGACTGCAAATCGCTTCGGCGAATGGCGATGTCGAAATCGGCCCTGATGTGATCCCACCAGAAGCGGAAGTAGGAGCGGCTGTTGGCCGCGTTGAAAACCTCCGGCGCTGCGGCCCGCAGCTTCGGCAGCCGCGACCATGCCACGTTCGGAAAGGTGTGATGTTCGACGTGATAGCCGATATTGAAGAGGAACAGATTGCCCCACCAGTAGGTCGAGCGCGTAGGCGCGTCTTTGTCATCGCCCGGATGTTCCGAGAGAAACTGGCCGACCGCGGTGATTCCGGCACGGCCGGAAAACAGGGACAACGACCACACCTGATAAAGCAGCGCCCAGGGACCGAGGAGCAACAACAGTCCGGCCCACACCGCGAGCGACATCCCGATGAAGATCAGCCGGTCGGCTTTGGACGGTTTGGTCGCGCCGGTGTCACGCCACACATCGCGCGGCGAAAGCCCGTAATGCCGCGCGTAAATCCTGGGCAACAGCATGAATTCCACCAGAAAGCCCAACGGAAGGAAATGCAGCACCATGAACAGAACCGTCGACGCCCGCTGAACGCCCGGATGCTCTGCATGGAATTTGCGGCGCGCGAAGAAGCGGCAGATGTCTTCGTGCTCGTAGTCGCCTTCATAATCGCCCAGATGCGGATGATGACTCGTGATGTGGTTGTGCTGATAGGTGAGCTGCCGCGAGAATGAAGTGAACACCGCCTCGATCAGAAGGTCGAAGGCCAGCTTTGCGCGCAGCTCGCGGAACACCAGTTTGTGGGCGCTTTCATGCACCAGGGCGCCGGCCGCGTGGATGACGAACTGGCCGATGCAGAAGGCAGCCAGGAACACCGCCCACACATTCGTGGCGGAAACGGCCCACGCCACCGTCCACTGAATCGCCAAAAGGCCCGCCGCGGCGAGTGCGCTTCTCCACTCCGGCCCCGCAAGAGCCACGACCTCGGGATGCGCCTTCACCACCTGCCGGCGCATTTCGTTGTGCCGCAGCGCATGTGCGGAAATGCCCCGCGCGTGCGGCGCAAGGGGCGGTTCGGAGTGGAATGCTTCAACCGCGGCCATATCCGGCTGCCCGTTAACCTTTTATTAAGGATACAGGACCAGCCGAATCAACACAATCCGTGCACGCACGAATGCGCCGGCGCTGCCCGCGTCAGCGCGCATGGTGATGGCCCCGCTGCCGCGCCGAAGAGTGCACCAGCGGATTCTTGCGCAGATGGTCCAGCGCCCGGCGAATGTCATCCAGCAGCATGGAGGCCATGTCGCGCGACACGCCATGGCGCACAAGGATGCGCTGCACCACCGTGTCCTTCCGGTCCGGCGGCAACGGATAGGACGCAATCTGCCACCCATGCATGCGCACGCGCTCGGAAAGATCGTAAAGGGTGAAGCCCCGGACACCGTCCTTCAGCTTGTAGCAGACGGCCGGCAGCCCGCCGTTGCCGTTGTAGAGCACCTCGATTTCAGGCAGATGCGACAGTTCCTGCGCCAGATACTGCGCGGTGTTCGCGCAGGTTTGCTGGATGTGGCGATAGCCTTCACGGCCAAGGCGCAGGAAATTGTAATACTGTGCGATGATCTCTCCGCCCGGCCGGCTGAAGTTGAGGGCGAATGTCGGCATGTTGCCGCCCAGATAATCGACATAGAAGATGAGATCTTCGGCAAGATCGCCGGCCTCCCGCCAGACCACCCAGCCCACGCCCAGCGGCGACAGCCCGTATTTGTGGCCGGAGGTGTTGATGGACTTCACGCGCGGGATGCGAAAATCCCATTCCAGATCGGGTTGGAGAAACGGCGCCACGAAGCCCCCGCTCGCCGCATCGACATGCAGCGGAATATCGAGGCCGGTCTTCTCGTGAAGCTCATCGAGCGCGCGGGCGAATTCCCTTACCGGCTCATATATGCAGGTGAAGGTAACGCCCAGCGTGGCCACCACGCCGATCGTGTTTTCGTCACAATGGGCGGCAAGCTGATCGGCGCCGACGCATAGCGCGCCCGGCCGTATGGGAATCTCGCGAAGTTCCACGTCGAAATAGCGCGCAAATTTGTGCCAGCACACCTGCACCGGGCCGCAGACGAGGTTAGGCCTGTCGGCCGGCTTGCCTTCGGCGCTGCGCTTCTTGCGCCAGCGCCACTTGAGCGACAGACCGCCCAGCATGGCCGCTTCGCTGGAGCCGGTGGTGGAGCAGCCCAGCGTTTCGCCGGCGCGCGGCGCGTTCCACAGATCGGCCAGGATGTGCACGCAGCGGGACTCGATCTCCGCCGTTTGCGGATATTCATCCTTGTCGATCATGTTCTTGTCGATGTTCTCGTCCATCAGCCTGCGCACTTCCGGTTCGACCCAGGTTGTGCAGAAGGTGGCGAGGTTCTGGCGCGAATTGCCGTCGAGCAGCAGCTCGTCGTGGATCAGGTTGTAGGCGTCGGCCGGCGCCATGCCGCGTGCGGGCATCTGAAATTTCGGGACATCCTGCTCTTCCGGGGAGAGCGCGTGGCGATTCGCCAGTTTTGCGTTCAAGCCGCGTCTGACCCGGTGCAAAGCCATGGATTGCGTCCTTTTAATTCCTGGGAGCCTGTTTCCCCATAAACACAATGCGGCAGCCCGGCGCAACCGACTTGCCGCCCATGAAGGCATATGCAAAAGAAAACCGTTCAAGCGGGACGGGCGCAATGCTCCGGTGGCTTTTTCTGATGGCGGCTTTGCTGGGCCTGGCGGGGTGCGATCTTCCCACGCCGGGCGAAGCGCTGGACACGCTCGGCCTGAATTCGCGCAACGCCGAGCCGCCGCCGGTGGACGGACCCGTGAATGCGCATTGCCGGGACGTCGCCCAACAGCGCATGCGCGATGGCGCCTATAATGGTCTCGACGAGGAGACACAGCAGGCGATCTACAGCGGCACCTACTCGGACTGCGTGAAATACGAATCCAGCCACGGCCCCGGCTGAGGCCGGTTTGCCGCGCCGGCTGCGCGTGTTAATTTCCGCACGCGCCTTTGCGGGCGTAGTTCAATGGTAGAACGGCAGCTTCCCAAGCTGCATACGAGGGTTCGATTCCCTTCGCCCGCTCCAGCCGCTCAGTGCAGCGGCTCCGGTTTTCCCGTCGGTACGGGCGGCTCAAGCTTCGCCGCGAGATAAAGCGTGAAGCGGCGCGTGCCATAAGCCAGGAGGGCCAGAACGACCAGTTCGACGGCGGTCGGCCAGGCCCCGCCGGTCAGCGCGGCAAGAATGCCCGTGAGCACCACGCCCGCGCCCGCCAATGCAAGGCCGACAATCACACCGATCACGCCCCATGATTGCAGCGTGATGAGAAATCCCAACACCCAGGCCGTGATGCCGAACACAAGCCATGACAGCAGATAACCCCAACGGGCAAGCTGCCTGAGGACGGGAATGAAGGCGATCGGTACGCAGATGACGCTGACGATCAGCGCAAGGCGCGTGAACCAGAACAGGTCTGGCATCAGGCCGTATTGGACAAAATCGGGGCCCTTCACCAGAAAGGCGGCCAGGAAGAACACCAGAACGGCCACCGCCAGCGCAAACAGCATGCCGCCCGGCGTTTTCAAAACGTTCAGATCACCCATTTGGCCAGCCCGAATCCGCGCCGGCTTGCTTACAACATCATTGTGGCGATGAAAATCGGCGCGTCATCGACCCATTCCATCCCTGATTGCTGACTGAATTGGGAGGCTGACGCGGGATCGCATCGCCGCGAACTGTGCCCAAGGGGACAAAAACAAGGGGCGCGGCGGACGGGGTCGGTCATGGCCCGCATGCGGGACCGGGATAGCCCGCGGGCCGCAGGGCCGGACCGCCCAAACCCAAGATTTTCTTTGATAATTCGCAATGCACGACACATGCCGTGCCCGCATGGCTGACATACTTGGGCCCGCGATGTCGCCACTATTGGCAACTGCCCTCCAGCCCATATCTCCAGCGCGTGACCGGTCGACAGGCGCTTCCCCCCGGCGCCGCCGGTCTGATGGAGAGGCAAATGTCTGAGTATTCGTTGAGCAGCGAGGTTTTCGGCAGCAAGGCCCTGACCTTCGCAACCGTGATCGGTTCGGCGCTGCTTCTGATGGCGATTTTGGCCGCGCCCGCCCCGCAGGCGACCGCGCAGAACACGGTCCAGCAGCCCGCCGCGCAGCCCGCGGCCACGGTGTCCCTGGCTGACAGGACGCCGTGATGACGGGTCAGTCGCCGGCAACTTCCTCGAGCATCACGTCGTGCCCCCAAAGCCTTTCGACGTGCGCGAGCACCATGTCTCGCGTGGAATCGTGAAGCGGAATTCCGCGATGCATCCGGTGCTCGAGGAAGAGCTTGCGATCACCCTTCAGGTCCACATCGGCGACCTGAATGTTGGGATCGGCAACCCCCGTGTCGTACTGGCGCGCAAGCGCCGAGCGGATCTTGCGGTAACCGGTCTCGTTATGGATCGAGGCGACGCGGAACACCGCGTCTTCCGCCTTGTCTGACAGCTGAAACAGGCGCAGATCGCGCATTACCTTGGGCGACAGAAACTGTTCGACGAAGCTTTCGTCCCGAAAGTTCGCCCAGGCGTTCTTCAGCGTTCCAACCCAATCGCCACAACCCGCAAATTGCGGGAACCAGTCGCGGTCTTCCTCTGTGGGATCGAGACAGATCCGCTTGATGTCCGCCATCATCGCGTAACCGAGCGCGTAGGGATTGATCTGGCTGAAACGCCGGTCGTCGAAATCCGGCTGGAACACCACGCTTGTATGGCTGTGGAGGAACTCCAGGATCGAGCCTTCCGTGATGAGGCCGCGGTCGAACATCAGATTCATGATCTCGTGATGCACAAAGGTGGCGCAACCTTCGTTCATCACCTTTGTCTGCCGCTGCGGATAGAAATATTGCGCGAGATTGCGCACGATGCGCAGAATTTCGCGCTGCCAGGCCTTCAGGGCCGGCGAATTCTTCTCGAGAAAATAGAGCAGGTTTTCTTCCGGCAACTTGAGATCGGGGCCGCCGTTTTCATCGGGATCCGGCGTCGGCGGCGCGCCCGGCGGCTCGATTCCGGCCGGAAGCGTCCGCCACAGTTCGCTGTAGGCTTCCTCGGCATAGGCCACGCGCCGCTTGTGTTTTTCCAGCACGCGCTCCTTTGAAGGACGCGGCGGCCGCTGATAGCGGAACACGCCCTGATCCATCAGCGCATGCGCGGAATCAAGGATCGCTTCCACCTCGTCGCGGCCATATTTTTCTTCGCAGGCGGCGATGTATTTCTTCGCAAACGCCAGATAGTCCAGAATGCCTTCCGCGTTCGTCCACTGCTGGAAAAGATAGTTGTTCTTGAAGAAATGATTGTGGCCGAAGGCCGCGTGGGCCATGACGAGCGCCTGCATCGTCATGGTGTTTTCCTCGAGCAGGTAGGAAATGCAGGGGTTGGAATTGATGACAATCTCGTAGGCAAGCGCAGTATAGCCGGCGCGGTAGAGCGTTTCCTCGCGCGCGAACAGCTTGCCGAAACTCCAGTGATTGTACATGAGCGGCATGCCGAGCGAAGAATACGCATCCAGCATCTGCTCCGACGAAATCACTTCGATCTGGTTCGGATAAACGTCAAGCTTGAGATCGCCCAGCGCGATATCTTCGATTGCCTTGTACGTGCGATCGAGAACCTCGAAGTCCCACTCGGCTTCGGTGAAGAGGGGGCCGCTCATGATGCGCCCTCCGTTTTCTTGAAGAGCTCGTGGAACACCGGGAAGATGTCGGCAGGCTTGGAGATGCGTTTGGTGGCGAAGTTGGGCCAGATTTCCGCGACCGTGCGATAGGCACGCCACAGCTCGGCGCCGGATTCTTCGGAGGCGAAAACTTCCATTTCGCGCTCGTCCAGGATTTCGATATAGGCGTAATACTGGCACATCGGCATGATGATGCCGTTCAGCAGTTCCACGCACCGGCGCGCATCGCCGGACTGCGTGTAGCCGTCGGATGCCTGCGCCGCATAAATGTTCCAGTCCGAAGTCGTGTAGCGCTCGCGCTGGATTTCCATCATCTTCTCCAGCGCGGTGGACACGATGGTGCCGCCGGACTGGCGCGAATAGAAGAACTCCTGCTCGTCCACCTCCTGCGCGTCATGCGTATGCCGGATGAAGACGACATCCACCTTCTTGTAGCGGCGCTTCAGAAACAGATGGAGCAGCATGTAGAATCGCTTGGCGAGGTCTTTTTCGCGTTCGCCCATCGAACCCGACACATCCATCAGGCAGAACATCACCGCCTGGCTTGTGGGCACGGGCTGTTCGACGAAGGCGTTGAAGCGCACGTCCACGGGATCGATGAAGCCCACCCACTTGCGCCGCGCATTGGCTTTGGCGATCTGCTCCTTGAGCGCGACGATGGCGGCGCGCGTTTCCTCCGTCTGCGGCTCCTCGCTCTCCAGCGCCCCGAGCTTTTCCTCGAGCGCCTTCATGTCTTCGACTGTGGGCCGCTTGAGCGCCAGCCGGCGGCCGAAGGAGTTGCGCATGGTACGGATCAGGTTGATCTGGGTCGGCGAACCGCTCGTGGTAATGCCGGCGCGGCGCCATGTCCTGGTCGGCGTTTCCTTGAGCGTGGTGCGGACCAGGTTCGGCAACTCAAGGTCTTCGAAGAAGATGTCGAGCACCTCTTCCTGCGTCATCGTGAATTCGAAGTCGTCCTCGCCTTCGCCGGAATCGGCGGCTTCCTTGCCGCGCGCTCCGCCTTCGCCCGAACGCGGCTTCTTGATTTCGTCGCCCGGCATGAACTCCTTGTTGCCGGGCAGCACGAAATCGCGTTCGCCGCCGGCCTTCGGGTCGAGGCGAAAGCGCGGTTCGCGCGTGCCTTTCGTGGAAATGCGGATCTTGCGGTCCTTGTCGATGTCGGCGACCGCCGAATCCTTGAGCGATTTCTGCACCGCCTCGCGGATCTGCTGGCGCGCGCGCCTGAGGAAACGCTGGCGGTTTCCAAGACTCTTGCCCTTGGGATTGAGGCGCCGGTCGATGAAGTGGGTCATGGTGTGGCGCCGCTGACAGCGGCCCTCAGCCCGCCTTGTTCACGCGCATATACCATTCGACGAGCCGGCGCACCTGACGCGGCGTATATCCGCGCGCCAGCATGCGTTTGACGAACTCGTTGTGTTTGGTCTGCGTGTCGCTGTCCTTCTTGGATTCGAAGCTGATGACCGGCAGAAGATCCTCAACCTGCGTGAACATCCGCTTTTCGATCACGCTGCGGATTTTCTCATATGCTGTCCAGGAGGGATTCTTGCCTTCGTTCTGCGCCCGGTAACGCAGCGCGAACTTCACCACTTCGTTGCGGAAATCCTTGGGATTGGCGATTCCGGCGGGCTTTTCGATCTTGGAAAGCTCCACATCCAGGGCGGCGCGGTCAAGAAGCTGGCCGGTATCGGCATCCTTGTAATCCTGGTCTTCGATCCAGGCGTCGGCATAGGCAATGTAGCGATCGAAGAGGTTCTGGCCGTATTCGCCGTAGGATTCGAGATAGGCCTTCTGGATTTCCTTGCCGATGAATTCGGCATAGCGGGGGGCCAGCTCGGCCTTGATGAATTCGAGATATTTCTTCTCGACGTCGTCTGGGAACTGTTCCCGCTTGATCGACTGTTCCAGGACGTACATCAGGTGCACCGGGTCGGCGGCGACTTCGTTCACGTCGTAATTGAAGGTTTCCGACAGCGTCTTGTAGGCGAAGCGCGTGGAAATACCGGTCATGCCCTCGTCAACGCCGGCGGCATCCTTGTATTCCTGCAGTGTCTTGGCCTTCGGGTCGGTATCTTTGAGCTTCTCGCCGTCATAGACGCGCATCTTGGAGACGAGATTGGAATTCTCATGCTCCTTGAGCCGGGTCATGACGCAGAACTTGGCCAGCATCTCGAGCGTTTCCGGCGAGCACGGCGCGCCGTCCAGCTCGCTGGCCTTCAGCAGCTTCTTGTAGATCTGCGTCTCTTCGGTCACGCGAAGCGAATAGGGCACGGTAACCACGCAGATGCGGTCAAGGAAGGCTTCGTTGTTGCGGTTGCTCTTGAACAGCGTCCATTCCGCCTCGTTGGAATGGGCAAGGATGATGCCGTTGAAGGGAATGGGGCCGAGCGTCTCGGTCCCGATGTAATTGCCCTCCTGCGTGGCGGTCAGAAGCGGGTGGAGCACCTTAATCGGCGCCTTGAACATTTCCACGAACTCAAGCAGGCCCTGGTTGGCCCGGCAGAGGCCGCCGGAGAAGGCATAGGCGTCCGGATCGTTCTGGCTGAAATGTTCAAGCTTGCGGATATCCACCTTGCCCGTGAGGGAGGAGATGTCCTGGTTGTTCTCGTCGCCGGGTTCCGTCTTGGCGACGGCAATCTGGCGCAACTTGGAGGGATATAGCCGCGCCACCTCGAACTTGGAGATGTCGCCGCCGAATTCATCCAGGCGCTTCACCGCCCACGGGCTCATCACCTGCCCCGTGCGGTGCGTTTCGATGCCATATTTGTCGGCCAGCAGCGAAGCCAGCTCCGCCGAACGGAAAAGGCCAAGAGGAGATTCAAAAACGGGGCTGATCTGATCGCCGGCCTTGAGCACATAGATCGGATATTTCTCCATCATGTCCTTGAGCCGTTCGGCCAGCGACGATTTTCCGCCGCCGACCGGACCAAGCAGATAGAGAATTTGGCGCTTCTCTTCGAGGCCCTGCGCGGCGTGCTTGAAATAGCCGACGATGCGCTCGATGGTGTCTTCCATGCCGTAGAAGCCGTCGAAGGCCTTGTAGACCTTGATCGTGCGGTTGAAGAAAATGCGGCCGAGTCTCGGATCCTGCGCGGTGTCCACAAGCTCCGGCTCGCCGATCGCCGCGACCATGCGTTCGGCCGGAGTGGCGTAGAGCATCCTGTCGTCGCGCGCCGCGAGCAGCCAGTCGCGCAGGGACATGCTTTCGAAGCGCTCCCGCGCATAGTCGCGGGTGAAGATGTCGAAGACGTCAAGCGTGCTCATCGTTGCCGATCCCGTTATCGTCCTTCACGCCCTCCACGAATCATGTCGTGGCCCTTCGGAGACATGACAAGACGGTTGATACCCACGCACGGAAAAGTGTCTCACTGTCTTCTAAAACAACCCTTAAGCGCCCCCTCTGTTCCGCCAAAGCCCTTTGCGGCAATGCAAACCCCTGCATTCGCGCGACATTCGCGCGACTGCCCCCACCACCTGCACAACCGTCTTCGTCAAAATTGCCAGCCCCGTCTCATCACGCGGATTCGCCCATCTGGCGCGGCTGATTTGCGCTAAGTGTAACCCCGTTCAGGAAAATCCCAAAGAATGAATTTCGGCTGCGGCATTCTTTCTTTGCCGCGTGCCACGGATCGGCCATGATCGCACGGCCGCATCACCGATGCGGCGTTCGGGGCGCCTCATGTTCGTGCACACGGTATTCGACGTCATCGCCTGGCTGGCCGGCGGCCTTGCCGCATGGTGGGTTTCGCGGCGCAAGTGGCTCTCGGACCGCGTCGAGACGAGAAGCGTTCGCACACATCCCGGCTATTTTATTGCGCTGGCCCTTGGCGCGATGGGCGGAGCCCTGCTGTTCGGCAGTCTGAACATGGGGCTGGCGGGGCGATGGGAGCTCGGTCATTCGATCGCAGGCGCGATTGCCGGCGGAGCCGCCGCAGTGGAGCTGTTCAAGCTGGCGCGCGGCATAAGCGGGTCCACCGGCGGACAGTTTGTGGCGCCGCTTGCTGCCGGAATAGCAGTCGGGAGGTTCGGCTGCTTCTTCGCCGGGTTGCCCGATTACACCTACGGCACGCCGACCACCCTGCCCTGGGGCGTGGACTTTGGCGACGGAATCCCCCGCCATCCCGTGCAGCTCTATGAGTCGGCCGCGATGGCCGGGTTTCTGGTGCTCTATCTGTGGGAAATTTCGCGCGGCTCGGAGCTTTTCCTGCGCCAGGGCTTCTACCTTTTTGTGGGTTGGTATGCGGTCCAGCGCTTCGCCTGGGAGTTCCTGAAGCCTTACCCGGACGTCCTTGGACCCTTCAACATCTTCCACATCGTTTGCGCCTGCCTCTTTGTCTATTCGCTTTTCATGATGAGCAGACCCCATGAGCTTCGCGCGGCCATCTAAATCCTACGCCTTCTACGGACAGACAACGTCGCTGTGCGAGCAGTGCCTGAAGCTGGTGCCGGCGAAAATCATCATCGAAGGCGATGACGTGTTCTTCCTGAAGCGCTGCGCCGAACACGGCGCGCAAAAGACACTGGTCGCCACCGACGCCGCGTATTTCCGAAGCTGCAAGGAGTTCATCAAGCCCGGCGACCTGCCGCTGAAACACGAGAGCCGGACGCACTATGGCTGTCCCTACGATTGCGGGCTTTGCCCCGACCACGAGCAGCATTCCTGCCTGGCGCTGATCGAGGTGAACGATGAATGCAATCTCTCCTGCCCGGTGTGTTTTGCCGATTCTTCCCCGCAGCGGACCATGAACCGGTCGCTGGCCGAAATCGACCGGATGCTGGAAACGCTCGTGGCAAGCGAGGGCTTTCCCGATCTGGTCCAGATATCCGGCGGGGAGCCCACCATTCACCCGCAGATTCTGGACATTCTCAAGCTGGCCAAGACCAAGCCCATCCGCCACATCATGCTCAACACCAACGGCATCCGCATCGCCACCGACAGGGCCTTCGTGGAGGCGCTGGCGGCGCTGAAGCCAGGCTTCGAGGTCTATCTGCAATTCGATTCGCTCAAGCGTAGCGCGCTGGAAAGCCTGCGCGGCGCCGACCTGCGGAAGGTGCGCGATCAGGCGCTGGCCAACCTGGAAGCGGCGCAGATCTCCACCACGCTCGTTTGCGTGGTGAAAAAGGGTGTCAACGACGAAGAGATCGGCGACATCGTGCGCCACGCGCTGTCTTATGCCTGCGTGCGCGGCATCACTTTCCAGCCGGTGCAGGATGCGGGCCGTAACATCAATTTCGACAAAAATCGCGACCGCATGCTGCTCACGGACATTCGCCGCGCCATCGCGGCGCAGGCAGGCGAGGTTTTCGGGTTGGACGACATCATTCCGCTGCCCTGCAACCCCGACGGCATCGGCATCGCCTACGGGTTGCGCAACGGCCAGCAGGTCACGCCGATCACCCGCATGATCCCCAGGGACGAGCTTCTGAAAGTTGCGCCAAACACCATCTCGTTCGAGAAATATCCGGCACTCAGGGACCGGCTGTTCGACCTCTTGTCGCTCGCCTCGTCGGGCGAACGGACGAAGACTGCTCTGGGCGACCTTCTATGCTGCCTGCCGCAAGTGGAGGTTCCGGACGATCTCGGTTACGACAGGGTGTTCCGCATCGTCATCGTCCAGTTTCTGGACCGCTACAATTTCTGCGTCGGGGCGGTGAAGCGTTCCTGCATCCATTTCGTGACGCCGGATGCCAAAATCATCCCGTTCGACACGTACAATCTTTTCTACCGCAATAATCTTGTTGAACGATTCCAGAGGAAGCTGCGCCGTGTCCCAGCCTGAAGCATCCGGCCCATTGCCGACGAAGCCCAAACCGCCGCATACCGTTTTCGGAATTGCCCTGATGGTGTTGGGCCTTCTGATTCTGGTTCCATCCGGCCTGTGCAGCGGCGTGTTCGGGGCCGGCGCGCTGGTAAGCGCGATTTTCAATCCGACGGAAGCGGGCGACGCCGCGGGAACCCTGATGATGGTCCTGATCGTTGGCGGAATCCCGATGGCTATCGGGGCCGGCCTGACATATCTCGGCAACGCGTTGCGCAAGAACCCGGATTAAACCGGTTTTACCGGGTACAACGAAATCGGCCCTTGCAGCGCAAACGATAGGGCGGCAAAGTTTCGTCATGGACGAGCTTTCCGTAAAAGTCAGGCGCGCGCTGCCGGAAGACGCCGGAGAGATCGCGCGCGTCTACATCGAATCCTGGCACGACACCTATCCGGGCGCCGTGCCGACCGCGCTGCTGACGGCAATGACGCTGAAAGGCCAGACGGCGCGCTGGCGCGCCGCGATCCGCTCGGCCGGCCGCGAAAGCGTGTACGTGGCGGAAAGCGAACGGCACGGCATCGTCGGCATGGCAAGCTTTGGCCCGGCGCGAGATACCGCGTTGGGATTTGACGGCGAGATCTACACGCTCTACGTCGATCCGGCGTTCTTTGGCCAAGGCGTCGGGCGCGCCCTGATGATGGCGGCCTTCCTGCGCATGCGGGCACGTGGTTTTTCATCCTGCGTGGTCTGGGCGCATGCGCGGAATCCGGCGCGGTTCTTCTATGAGCGCATGGGCGGGCGGCTGATCGCGGAGCGCACGGCGCGGATGATGGGCGATCCCATTCCCGAGGCGGCCTTCGGCTGGAAAACCCTGGCGCTGGCGGAGCGCAGCCCGGCACGCTAGTCGTCCAGGTCTGCGGGCCTGATGAAATTGACAAGGCGCCCCTCGTCGGGCGCGACATCTTTCCAGCGCGCGATATCGAAATCGAGCACGGCCAGCGCCGCCGTCGGAAATTTTTCGTCCATGATGTCCTGGGTTTCGCATTCAGCCGGCGTTTCCGGCTGGCCGGCCAGTTCGGCCGCGCATTCTTCGAGGCCGGGATTGTGCCCGATCACCAGAAGCGTTTTGGCTGCGTTGTCCGCGCCCCTGATGATGCCGATCATCGCGCCTGCAGAGGCAAGATAGAGCGATGGAAGGAATTCCACACGCGCAACCGTCGCCAGTTCCGGCTGCACCAGTTCCCAGGTTTCCACTGTCCGCCGCGCGGTGGAGCAATAGACGAGATCGGGCAGATATTTCTTCCGGCGCATGTAGGCGCCCAGACGTGGGGCATCGTTGCGCCCGCGTTCGGAGAGCGGGCGGTCCCGATCATCGAGCCCGGGGTCATCGCGGCCCGACTTGGCATGGCGCAGGAGCAACAGCCGTTTCACGCGACCTGGTAACGGGCGCGGGCGCCGCGCTCGATGGCGGCCGCGGTGAGCTTGTCGATACCGAGTGAACGGCGGAGCGCTTCGATCACCTTCACTTCCTCGAGCGCCACGCGCGAATCGGCCAGCGCAACTTCGAGGGCAAGCGCATAGGCGGTCTCGCACAGATGCGGCGGGAGCGAACCCTTGACGAGCCCGATCACGGCGGCAACGCCATCCGGCTCCTGCAGGATTGCGGCGCACTCCTGGGCCACCGGGAGCAGACGGTCCTGGTCGAAATCGCGGAACACGGGCAGATGCTTGACGAGGTCGCCGATCGCGCGCAGCTCCTTGCCGCTCATGCTGCCGTCTGAGGCCGACACGATCACCATGACGTAGATCAAAGCGGAGTGATGGCTGATGGTTTTCATTTGCGAGAGACCCGGGCGCAATGGGAACGATAGGCGGCTTGACCGCATCGGGCAAGGCGGGAATAGCTGAGGTTCCGAAGCCGGGCGTTGGAGGCTTGCGCATGTCCGAGCACCACGCAACGATTTGCTGGCGCAGAACCAGCAGCGATTTCACCTACGACCACTACAACCGCGCCCATGACATCCGATTCAAGAATGGCGGTATCGTCCTGCCGGCTTCTTCGGCGCCGGAGTTTCGGGGCGATGCCGACCGCGTGGATCCGGAAGAGGCGTTTGTCGCATCTCTGTCGAGTTGCCACATGCTCACCTTCCTGGCGATCTGCGCCCGCCGGCGGCTCGTTGTGGACGCCTATGAGGACGAACCGGTCGGGTATCTTGAGAAGGGTGAAGGCGGCAGGTTTTGGATGTCGCGTGTCGTTTTGCGGCCACAGGTGAAATTCGGCGTCGGAACAAACGTGGACGCCGAGACGCTGGCCGGGATTCACCACAAATCCCATGAAGAATGTTTCATCGCAAACTCGGTCACAACCCGTGTCACGATCGAACCGCGTTAACCTGCGGCCGTGTTCGCGCTTGCATCGCGCGGCGCACCGCGGATAATTCGCGGCATGTACGAGCGCGTAACCCGGGGCATTCGCGTCGCCGTCAAGCCGGCATTTCTGGACGATCAGTCCGATCCGGATGAAGGCCACTTCCTCTGGTCCTATACCGTTGTGATCGAGAACCGGGGCTCGGAATCCGTGCAACTCGTCTCGCGTTATTGGCACATCACCGACGGGCAGGGTCGCGTGCAGGAGGTCAAGGGCGTCGGCGTGGTGGGCGCACAGCCGATCCTGGGGCCGGGCGAGAAATTCGAATACACGAGCGGCTGCCCGCTGCCGACCGCATCGGGCTTCATGTGCGGACGCTACCAGATGCGCTCCAGCTCGGGCGAAGCGTTCGAGGCCGAAATTCCGCCCTTCGTGCTTGAAAGTCCGCACGAGCGCCGCCAAATCCACTAAAGCCCTTACGGCCCGCGGGTTGATGCCCGGGACCTGTTCCGGCGACAATGCGTTTTCCATCCCGTGAGATTTCCCATGCCCGAAGCGTCCAAGCCGAAAGCCCAGAGCATCTGTGCGGTCCGCACAACGCCGAACGAACCAAGGCCCAGCCGCGAAGAGGCCGAACGCGCGATCCGTACGCTGCTCCTGTGGGCCGGAGACAATCCCGACCGTGAGGGCCTGCGCGACACGCCGGCGCGCGTTGTGAGCGCCTATGAGGACTGGTTCTCGGGCTACAACCAGGATCCGGAGGAATATCTCGCGCGCACCTTCGAAGAGGTGCAGGGCTATGACGACATGGTTGTGCTGAAGGATATCCGGTTCGAATCACACTGCGAACATCATATGGCGCCGATTATCGGGCGTGTGCATGTCGGCTATTTGCCCAACAACAAGATCGTCGGCATTTCCAAGCTTGCCCGCGTGGTCGAAGTCTTTGCACGGCGGCTTCAGGTTCAGGAAACGATGAACGCACAGATCGCCCATTGCATCCAGAACGTGCTGGAGCCAAAAGGCGTGGCCGTCGTGATTGAAGCCACGCACCAGTGCATGACCACACGCGGCGTTCACAAGCCGGGCGTATCCATGGTGACGTCCACCATGCTTGGCGACTTCCGCACCAATCCGCTCACCCGCCGGGAGTTCCTGAGCGTGATCGGCAACCCGTCGTCTACGATCGAAGGCTAGGCCTGCCCGATAATCGCCACCGAGCACACGTTCATGGAGGGCGAGCCGCCGAGGTTGTGCGTGAGCCCGATCTTCGGATTTTTCAGCTGGCGGGCGCCGGCCCGGCCCTGCAGCTGAAGATACATCTCGTAGAGCATGCGAAGGCCTGATGCACCGATCGGATGGCCGAAACATTTGAGGCCTCCGTCGATCTGGCACGGCACCTGCCCGTCGGCATCGTAAAAACCGTCCATCACGTCCTTCCAGCCTTCGCCCTGCCTGGAAATATAGAGGTCTTCCATGGTCACAAGCTCGGTGATGGAAAAGCAGTCGTGCACTTCCATCATCGAGATTTCCTCGCGCGGATTCCTGATGCCGGCTTCGTCATAGGCCCTGCGCGCGGCAATGCGGGCGGTGTGGAAATAGCTACCGTCCCAGCTGTTGTGCTGGCTTTCGAGCCCGTTGGAGAGCGCAAGTTGCAACGCCTTTACCGCAACCAGGTTCTTCTTGCCCATGGCGCGGGCGATTTCCGGCGTGGTGACAATCGCACAGGCCGCGCCGTCCGAAACGCCACAGCAGTCGAAAAGGCCCAGGGGTTCGGCGATCATCGGCGCATTCAGGCACATTTCTTCAGTGATAGGCTTCTGCAGATGCGCCTTCGGATTTTTTGCGCCGTTGGCGTGGCTTTTCACCGACACATGCGCGATGGCGCGTTTGAGATCTTCCCTGGAGACTCCGTATTTCGCGCGATAGGCGGATGCGAGCTGTGCGAAATTGCCCGGCGCGGAGCCGTTCGCGGCCCACTGCGGCGTGAGCGTGCCAGGACTTCCGACCGGAAGGCCGCCATAGCCCGTGTCCTTGAGTTTTTCCACGCCCAGCGCCAAAGCGATGTCGCAGGCGCCGGCTGCAACGGCATAGACCGCACCCCGAAAGGCCTCCGATCCCGACGCACAGAAATTTTCCACGCGGGTCACCGGAATGTTGGGAAGCCGCAGCGCCACTGAAAGCGGCGTGCCGCCCTTGCCCACCGACTGCTCCTCAACATGTGTCGAAAGCCAGGCTGCCTGGATGTCGTTAATGCCGACGCCCGCGTCGCCCAGGGCTTCCTGTGCGGCTTCGACCATCAACTCTTCGGCGCCCATGTTCCAGCGCTCGCCGAATTTCGAGCAGCCCATGCCGAGAATGACGACCTTGTCTTTGATGCCTGTGGCCACGGGAATCCCTTTCAATACCGATCGGCTGTCATGTAACGCCTTTCTGTGCAGCTGTCGCGGGCTACCATATTTTGTGGCTCCAGAAGCTATGTGGCCCATCTTCCATGATCGTCGAAACCGGGTCCGCCCAAGCGCCTTTCCTCAAGAGGCGGCCGGGGCAGGAGAAGGAGAACAACAATGACCAGAACATCTCGCCTGCTGGCGGGCGCAGCCCTGGCGGCCGGCGCAGTGGCGCTAATTGCCCCGGCCCAAGCGAGCGTGAAAGTGGGCGTCCTGAGCTGTCACGTTTCCGGAGGCGTGGGGTTCATTTTTGGCTCATCCAAGGACCTCAGGTGCAATTTCACGCCCAACCATGGCTTTCCGGAGCTCTATGCGGGAACGGTCCAGAAATACGGCCTGGACATCGGCTACACCGCCGGCGGGCGGATCATATGGGACGTTTTCGCCCCCACGGCGGGCTTCCGGCGCGGCGCCCTGGACGGAAGCTATGCGGGGGCCACGGCGGGCGCGACGGTGGGCGTGGGAGCGGGCGCGAATGTCCTGGTGGGGGGCTCGGACCGTTCCTTCACGCTTCAGCCGGTGAGCATCGAGGGTAACACGGGCCTAAACATCGCAGCCGGAATCGGCGCGATTGACCTGCACTATCTCCATCCCGTTGCCGCCCCCGAGGAGGTAGGTCCGCCACCCGAGGAAGGCCCTGAGGGACCGCCTCCAAGCGACCAGGGGCCGCAGCCGGATGAACCCCCGGGCTGACCGGCCGCATGGGGTTTAGTTAACAAAAGATAGGGGTTTGCCCTGCTTGCACGGGAACTTTGACGGGGGCACAACGTTGTCCCCGCGGTGCCCCGGGCCGGAGGGTCTGGCCAAGGCGCGCAGGGCTATTTGTGGCCTCCTTCGTTCCCACGCTGTCGGGCCGAAGGCTGGGGATCAGGAAAAAGGGAGTTTCATAGATGAAAAAGCAGTTTCGTATTGCCGCGGGCGCGGCCTTGGCCGCAGCGGCATTGGCGCTGACGGCGCCTGCCAATGCCGCAAGCATCAAGGTTGGGACACTTACCTGCCATGTGGCCAGCGGCTGGGGTTTCGTGTTCGGGTCTTCCAAAGATCTGCGCTGCAACTTCCATCCCAATAACGGCGTGAGCGAGCACTACATCGGAACCGTGTCGAAGTTCGGCGTGGACATCGGTTACACCGACAGCTCCGTGATCGTGTGGGCCGTGTTTGCCCCCACGAGCGGCGTGAAGCGCGGCGCGCTGGAAGGCGGCTATGCGGGCGCGACAGCCGGCGCGACTGTGGGCGTTGGCGCGGGCGCCAATGTGCTGGTCGGCGGATTCGACCGTTCGATCACGTTGCAGCCGATCAGCGTTGAAGGCTCCACGGGCCTGAATGTTGCCGCGGGTATCGGTGCGATCAACCTGAAATACGTGCCGTAATCCTCCCGCACGCCGGCATGAACGTGCCGGCCGGGCCCAAGTGACATGCGAAAGGCCGCCGGTTTTCACGGCGGCCTTTTTGCATGTGTGGTCAATTCGTCAGATGAAGGTTGAGCTCTGAAGACCGGCAAGAGAGGCCGGATGAGTGAGCTGGATGACGAAATCGGCATCGGCCTGGTAGCCGGGCTGTCCGTTTGCGTCCACCACGAGGAAGGTGTGACCGGCCAGGGTCCCGGCATCTGGTGTAAACATGACAGCATGGTGGCCCTGGAGCTGGCTCCCGCCGACAGCAGAGGCAAGATCGCTGTCAAAAGTTGCTCTGGAAAGCGAACCAGACGTGATCTGCGCGTCCACCTGCGTGACGCTCTCGGGCAGATCGATCCTGTCGCCATGGCCGGGATCGAAACCGACGATTGTGTCAAATGCCTTTCCCGTGGAATCGGACACGTGGAAGAAAACGAAACGGTCGGCGCCCGAACCGCCGTTCAGGATATCCGCGCCGGGACCGCCTTTCAGGAGATCATTGCCCCCATTGCCGGAAAGCCGGTCGGCACCGCCCTGCCCCGCCAGCACGTCGCGGCGGCTGCCGCCGGTCAGCAGGTCGTTGCCGGCACCGCCCCAGAGGCGGTCGCCATCGCCATTGGCGAGGATGCTGTCGTTGCCCGATCCGCCCAGAGCGGTGTCGATCTGCGTGCCAAAGGCGATGGCGATGTTGTGCGTCAGGCCGGCACAGCTGCTGTAGGCACCCGCATTGAGATTCACATGGGAGGAGGTCGAGTAGCCCGAAAGATCCAGGCAGTTATTCGTGCCGCGGTCGTAGAGCGTGACCACCGGATACTGATTGATGTTGAAATCGAAGAACTCTTCCGTAGCGTCGGAAATATTGCAGTGGAAGCCGAATGTCTGACCGCCGGAAAGCGCGGTGTGATCGGGCGCGCCGTAAAGCCGTTGCGCGGCCAGGATATCGAGCGGCATGGGCGTTTCGGGAACGAAATTGCCCCAGCTCGCATGCACGGGATATTGCGAGGAATATTTCGCCGTCTGATCGGGATCGATATAGGACATGATCGACCAGATCCGGGAATCGTAAGCGCTGTACTGCTGCGTCAACGGCCTGACATTGCCGTTGTAGGGGCCGGCATGGCCGAGCCCCAGCGCATGGCCTTCCTCATGGACCAGTGTGCCCCAGGGGTAGCCACCATAGGAAACGAAAGAGGCGCCGATGGGCCCGAAGCCGGGAACGCTGGTATCGATTGAGATATGCGCCACGAGATTACGCGGGATGGACGACGATCCTGCCACCGCCGTGGACGATGTGGAGGCGTATTCGTAGGCGCTGCCATCATTGCCGCGATCGAAGATGAGTTGGGCCCGGGCGCGATCAGCGGTGAGCCGGAACTGGATATTCGCCTCGTCGGACCAGAGCTTGAGGCCCGCGGCCAACGCGGACTCTTCCGCTGCCGACCAATGCGCTGCAGGATTGAAGAAATAGCGCACGGTCCCGCCCGCGTCGCCAGCCGCGCCGCCGCCCCATTTGCCGAGCGAAGGAGCTGCCGTGTACATGGCCGGGTTCTGTCCATTCCATGTATCGAAGCTGATATTCGCCACCAATCCGTTTGCGGTCACCCCCGATATGAACGTGACTTCGTCGTCCATGGACGGCCCCGAGGAAACCTGCGAGCCAGGGCTCATGAGGCCAACAGACAACGGCGCCGCACCGTGGATCGGCATCTGCGCCGGGGAAAGATCCGTCAGATCCCGATTGAGAGAACGGGCCCAGCCCGGCACATCGCTACGCATCGTGACGACACCTTTGCGTCTTGCACAACCGTGCCGGACCGGATGCGGTCACGCAACCCTTTTTGCGCGCCCGACGCAATGGCAGGCTTTTACGAAAACTGTCCGTACCCGGGCGGGCTGGGATGGGCTTGGCCAGCAAATCGCGCGAGCCGGAACGGCGCAAGATCGATCCCGCTGCCGCCTTCGAGAGCAAGGCCGGCCAGAACCTCGCCGATCGCTGCCGAATGCTTGAATCCGTGCCCGGAACAGGCCGAGGCGATCACCACGCGCTCGGATTGCGGATGCCGGTCAATGACGAAACCAAAATCGGGCGTCACCGTATAAAGGCAGACGGTGGCCTTGAGGCAGCGCCGGCCCAGCCACCGGATATTGGGGCCGACAAGGTTTTCATAGGTCGCGGCCGGCTCGTCTCTATCCGCTTCGCGCGCCACGGTGCCGGGCGTTGTTGCGGCTTCGAACTGTTCGCTTGCGACCTTGACCGACCGGCCATCGAGCGTGGGGAAGCCGTAGATGCCGTATTTCGAGTTCTGCAATTCCCAGATAAAGACGGGGCAGGTTTCGGGCAGAAACGGATCGGCGGAGCCTTCGAGCGCAAACCAGAACTGGACCTGGCGGTAGACCCTGAACAGGTTTGCGCAAGCGCCGCCGAGAAGCTCCGGAAGCCATGCGCCGGCCGAAATAATCAACTTGCCGGCGGCGTAGCGGCCCTTGTCGGTGATGAGCGCGACGCCGTGGGAGGCCGCCTCGAAATGCAGGACCCTTTCATTCGTATGAATTTCAGCGTCATCTGCGCGCGCAAGCTCAAGCTGGGTATGGATGCACTCTTCAGGGCGCACAAAACCCGCACTGGGTTCGAAATAACCGACTTCATCGTCGCGCACATTGAATTGAGGCCAGCGCCTGCGAATGTCGCCTGCGTCCAGAATCTCATGCGCAATGCCGAAACGTCTTGCGGCCGCGATGGTCTTGTCAAAGAACCCTTCGACATGGGTGACGGCCGTCTCACCGGGGCTGGAAATGACAAGGCCCCCGCTCTGATTCAGCAGCCGGACGCCGGTTTGCCGCTCGATCTCGCGCCAGATTTCGTGTGACCGGCGGACAAGCGGCACATATTGCTCGCCTTCGCCGATGGCCAGCCGCGTGACGCGCGTGTCGCCACAGGAAGAACCCATGGCGTGCGGCGGATCAAATTGATCGAAGCCGATGGTTTTCGCGCCACGCTTCGCGAGCTGATAGGCCGCTGCCGCGCCCATCGCGCCCAGACCAAGAACAGCAACGTCGTACGTCATGGATCAACGCCATCAGACCAGGCCGTCGCGCAGGCGGCCGGCAACGAACAATGCATGTTCCGCAACTCGGCAAAGGGCGCTCAATCGAAACCGCCTCTTGCCATCAGCTCCAACACCGCAAACACAAGCAGCGCCGAGATTACCAGCCCGATGGCACCTTGAACAAAATTCCCGGTCGCGAGCTGATAGACGTAACCCAGCCCGTTATCGACGAAAATGCCGATGGCGAACCACAATCCCCATCGCCGCCGCCTGACGCAGCCGACGGCCGTCACGCCTGTGATCAGCGAAAGCACAAGGAAGACCGGGCCGAGGGCCCAGCGGAACGGCATGAACTGCACCCGGCGATATTCGTAGAGATGCCAGACGGCGTCTAACGGCGAGCCGGGCACGATCAGCGCGGCGCCCGTAGCGAAGAGAACGCCCGTCGCAATGAAGAAAAACGCGGCCAATGTATATGCCGCCAGCCTGCTGATCAGCATTTCTCCCCCCGCTAGCCGGTGCGGCGTTTGCTGCACGACCCTGTTGCCCGAACAGCCCCGAAAATAGAAAAAATACCGGGCTAGGGAAAGCATGGCGGGGAAGCCCTCCGCGAGCCTTGCGGGGGGACGCACAGCTGATGGGCTCAGGTAAAGGTCCCTGCGCCAAGGTCGCCCAGATTGTGGGCGTGGCGAAGCTCGATGACGTAATCGGAATTTGCCTGATAGCCGGCCGTGCCATTGGCATCCACAATGAGGAACGTGTGACCCTTGAGCGTTCCGGCGCCTGCGGTGAAGAGAACGGCATCGTGCGCCTTCAACGCCGCAGTGCCGATCGCCGCCGCCAGATCGGCATTGAAATGTGATCCGGGCCGGAGCATTCCGGACGATACGGCGGCGTTGACGGCCTTGACCGCAACGTTGAGATCGAACTGATCGGAATCGGCGTCGAAGCCGGTGATTGTGTCGTATTTTGTACCGGTGGATTCGCCCACAGCGCCGTAAACGAACATGTCTCCTCCGGCCCCCGACCACAACAGATCGGCGGCTGCGCCGCCTTTCAGCGTCTCGCCGCTGTCACCGGCTTTCAGCGTATCGGCACCTCCGCCGCCATTCACGAGGCCAAGAATGTCGCCCCGCACGCCGTTGTAGATGTCGGCGCCCGTACCAAACTGAATGCCGCCGATGACGAGACCGGAATTCAGAACCGTCGCTGGAGCGTTGCCCGTCGAAATCGCGGTGCTGCCCGAACCGGACGTCGCCGAAATGGTCCCGCTGTTCACTATCTCGCTGTCGGGATCGGCGCCGCCGGTGGAAAGATTGATGGGCAGCGCCGCGGTAATTTCGCCGGCATTCTGGATGTGGTTTCCGCCGCCGACGATGTCGATGCCAAAGCCACCAGGACTGGACAGGACACCGTTGTTTGCAATCTGGGTTCCATTGCCGAGGACAAAGATGGACTCATTGTTTCCCGATATGTCGCCGTTGTTGATGAAATTGTTTGCACCGCCGCCGGCGCTGATGCCGGCCTCCATATAACCGGACACGCTGGCGCCGGCCGCAACATAGACTTCGTTGGAGCTCGCATCGAGCTTGATGCCGTTGAAGCCGAACACCGAACCATAATTGGCGACTTCAACGCCACCGCCCGTCGCTTCGATCGCCGCCGATGAGCCATCGGCCCACCTGGACGCCAGCCGCGACGGTAAGGTCGTCGTTCGCCGACATGGTTACCGCGACGCCGGATCCGGCGACCGTATCGTTATCGATCAATGAATTGGACATTCATGGCTCCGCACCGTTTGCGAAACGACTATAGGAGCGCCACCGTTGCCGGTCTTGGCGGGGAACGACAGGCATTGTCCAAAAACGACAGCAGGAGAAGAGCCGGGTCAGACCGGCACGGCCTTCCAGAAATAGCGGCGAAATCCGCGGCGCTCGTCGAAGTCCTTGATGCGGAATGCCATGCGCACCTTGCTGCCGGAATCGATCTGGCCCTGCTCCACGTCGGTAATGTCGGCCATGAAGCGGCCGCCGTCAGCGAAGGTGATGATGCCGTAATGATTGGGCGGATCCATCGAATAGGTCAGAAAGTCTGCCGACCATGACAGCACCGTGCCTTCGCGCTCGGCGAAGCTGTACGGGTCCTGGCTGTCTTGCGCCTTGCAGTTCGGATTGACACAGATGCGCGTGCGCGGAAATTGCGCGGTGCCGCAGACGCGGCATTTGCCGCCGACCAAAGCCATCAGCATGTCGTTCTTGCGGTAAAGAACGGTGAGCGCCGTCTTGTTGTCCTTTTCCGCGCGCATGCCGCGTTCAAGTTCGATGAGGCCGTTGAAGGCGAGATACTTCAGATAGTTCGTTTCTTCCTTGCGCCGCGACAGCCAGCCCGACACACCCATGCGCCGGGACCGTTCCGTGATTTGCGACGTAACTTCCAGCAGAACGGCATCGCAGCCCTGCCCGAACTGCACGGCCAGAATCTTTTCACCCGGTCTGGCGTTTTCCAGCGCGTGCACGAGCACCAGAAGCGCATGCGCCGTGCCCGCCTCGCCCACGGCCGCCGCAAGATTGTCGCGCACATGCGCCGGGTCAATGCCGCATTGCTTTGCGATTTGCTGATCCAGCTTGGCGAAGGGGCACGGCAGGATAAAATGGGCAATGTCGGCCGCAGCAACGCCGGTCTTTTCCAGAAGCGCCTTGACGGTCGCGGGCACGAGCTTCGAAAATCCTTCGTCCCTGATCCACCGTTCTTCCCAGCCGTAATCGAATTCCGAACCCTCGCCCCGGAAATGATCCACGAAATCCGTTGTTAGCGAGTGGCTGCCCAGCATTTTCGCGATGACCCCTTCGTCGCCGAGCGCAACGGCCGCGCCCGCATCGCCGAACTGCATCTCCTGAGGAGAAGCCGCGCGCGCCTTGCGCCTTTCGGCGGAAACGACGAGCGACGCCTTGCTGCGGCCGCTGCACACCGCATCGTGCGCGGCGATAAGGGCCGACAATCCTGCACGCTGCGAGCTGCCGACGTCGGCTGCGTAAACATTTTCCGGCAAATCGAGTGCGGCGGAAATGATGCCGGCGTTCTGCCGGTCGGCGAATGGCATGGTGGTGGAGGCGAAGTAAATCGCGTCGATGAAGGCACGGTCGCGCGCCGCATCCTGCGCTGGCAGGCAGTCCCGGGCCGCTTCGACGGCCATTGTGATGGAATCTTCGTCCCAATTGGCCATGGCGCGTTCGCCTTTGGCGGCCCCGCGAAGGCCGGGCGCGAACCAGGCATTGGCTTCGGCGATTGCTTTGCGTTGGAGGCGGCGGCGCGGAATGTAGGCGCCGTAGGCGGTTATTCCAGGCATGGGGAGGTCGGATTTTTTGTATCGGGCGTCAGAAAGCAGAGACAGCGCGCCGCCGTCAATCCGATCCCGCCCGGACGGCGTCCATCATCCGTTGACGGGCAAGCAGGAAAATCCCCGGGATTTGAGGGCGCCGCAGATCTCCTGGGCGGCTGTCCGGTCCAGCGGACCGGCCCGCAGGCGAAAATAGCGCCCCTTCCCCGGCAGATCCGCTGCCACTATGTGCGGCGTGAGGTTATGCAGCAGGTCCCCGACCGCGCCTGCAATCCGGTTCCAACCTTCGGCAGCCTCAGCCTCGTCCCGCCACGCGCCCAGCTGGATTTGGTGGCCTGGCGCCCCGGCACGGGGCGCCACCGCGGCGGCGCGGGCGGGGCGCGCTGGCTGGGCCGGGGCCCGCGCGGCGGCATCGGTATCCACGATGGTCGCACGCAGGTCCGGATGGGCGGGCGGCGGGGCAGGCACTTCGTAACTCGCTGCGGCCAGATGCTCGGCCGGGCGCGGACGCGGCATGACTGCAGCGGCCGCGGCCACCGCTACGGGTGCACGCGAATCCAGGGCCGCCAGGCTTTCGGTCGCCAGAGCAAAATGCGGATTGGCTGCAAGTGCGCGCGCATAGTAACGCTGCGCAAGCGCGTAGCGCTTCTGCGCCTCTGCAATCTGCCCGAGGCCGTAATAGGCATATTCCTTCGCCGGGTCGCCGGCCCGGAGCGCGCGGCGGTAATCGAGACGGGCAAGCACATAGTGGCCTTCGCGCCGTTCGATGTTGGCGCGATTGTTGTAGGCGGCGGCAAATCCCGGAAGGAGCTTCAGGGCCGCGTCGTAATCGCCCAGGGCATCATGCGGCCGGCCAAGTTCATCGAGGACGACGCCGCGATCATAGAGCACGCGCGCGGCCTGGTCGGCCGGCAGCACCTTGAGCCACAGCGCTTCGGTGAAATCCACCAGGGCATCTTCGCGGTTGCCAAGCGAATCGCGCGCCAAGCCGCGAATGAAATAGGCCTCTGCGCGCGCGCCTGGTGTTGCATTCTGATCGTCGATCATTGCCCCCGCCAGCTGTTCGGCCCTTTCCGCATCGCCCGCTTTGAGGGCCGCAGTTGCCGGATCGTCCGAAGGCGCCGCAGCCACAAGTCCCAACGCCAGAAGAAGCGCGCCAGATGCGCAGACGAATGCCCGATTCGCCATGTCCCTCCCCGCGCCTTGAAGAGTCGCTTCAGGACTTATGATAGCGCCGGAACCATTCGACGAAGCGCGGAATGCCGTCGTTAAGGGAAATTTGTGGGGAAAATCCAAAATCCCGCCGGGCCCGTGAAATATCGGCATAAGTTTCGCGCACGTCGCCCTTTGGGCCTTCGGTATCCACAATGCGCGCCTTTTTACCCACAGCTTCTTCGATGATGCCGATAAGGCCCATCACCTCTTCAGGGTGGCTGTTGCCGAGATTGTAAATCCGGTGCGGGGCACCCGATTCGCCTTCAAACGGCTTTTCGACAATGGCGACGACCGCCGACACGATATCGTCTATGTGCGTGAAGTCGCGACGCAGGCGGCCGCCACCGAACACGGGGACGGGCGCACCTTTCAGAATCGCGTCGGTGAACGTCCAATAGGCCATGTCCGGCCTGCCCCACGGCCCATAGACTGTGAAGAAGCGCAGGCCCGTCTGCTTCAGGCCGAAGAGCTCCGCATAGGAATACGACAGAAGCTCCCCGGCCCGCTTGGTGGCGCCGTAATAGGACACCGGATGGTCGGCGCGCGCATCCTCGCGGAACGGCGCCGGCGTATCGTTGCCGTATACCGAGCTCGACGAGGCATAGACGAGATGGCGCAACGCTTGGTGATGGCGCGCAAACTCCAGCACATTCTGGTGACCGACGAGATTGGACCGCGTGTAGGCGGCCGGGTCCTTCAGCGCATAGCGCACGCCCGCCTGCGCCGCCAGGTGCAGGATCACATCGAAGCGCTCGCCGTCTGCCGCCTTGTCCAGCGCGCCGGAGGCAGAAATGTCGGCTTCCACAAAGCGGAACGCGTTTCTGCCCCGCAGCTCATTCAGCCGCGCGCGCTTGAGCGCCGGATCGTAATAAGGATTGAGATCATCCACCGAAACGATGCTGTGCCCGCGCGCCAGCAGCGCCAGACTCGCATGAAAGCCGATGAAACCCGCGCCGCCCGTCAGCAAAATCTTCATGATCCAATACCTTGCGGCCCCGCTGAGCGTAGACGGTTTGCGGCGGAATGTGCCATGAAGACACCCCGTTTCCATTCGACCGGTCACTGCCATGCCACAAGCCAAGCCCGTCCGCAAAGCCGTTCTGCCCGTCGCCGGCCTTGGGACCCGGTTCCTTCCGGCCACCAAGGCGGTGCCGAAGGAAATGCTGACCGTGGTGGACAAGCCGGTGGTGCAGTATGCGGTCGAAGAAGCGCAGGAAGCGGGAATCGAAGAATTCATCTTCGTCACCGGCCGCGGCAAGGAGACGATCGAAAATCATTTCGACCATGCCTACGAACTTGAAGACACGTTGGCCGACCGGAACAAAACGGCCGAGCTCAGGGCGCTGCTCGCCGAACTCCCGAACGCCGGCAACACCTGTTTCACGCGGCAACAGAAACCGCTGGGGCTGGGCCACGCGGTCTGGTGCGCGCGCAAGTTCGTGGGCGACGAGCCCTTTGCGGTGCTCCTGCCGGACGACCTGATGATCGGCACGCCCGGTGCGATGAAGCAGATGATCGCGGCCTATCACGACGTGGGCGGCGGCGTGATCATTGCGGCCGAAGACCGGCCGCGCGAGGAAACCAAACGCTATGGCGTGATCGCGCCCGGCGCCGTGAAGGGCAATGCCGTGGAGGTGAAGGGCGTGGTGGAGAAGCCGGACCCCGCCAAGGCCCCATCCACGCTATGCATCATCGGGCGCTATATCCTGCAACCGGAGGTTTTCGCCGAGCTTGGGCGCGGCGAGCGCGGCGCGGGGGGCGAAATCCAGCTGACGGATTCCATGGCCAAGCTGATCGGGCGCATGCCGTTCCACGCCGTGCGCACGAAATGCGACCGCTACGATTGCGGCGACAAGCTGGGATTCCTCCAGGCGAACATCGGGGTCGGCCTCTCGCGGCCCGACATTGCGCCGGCGCTGAGAAAGATCATCGAAAGGCTCCTGTGAATCGGTTCAGTGCGGGGGAGCTACCTTGATGTTGTTCCGGTCAAGCGCGATCAGATAAGCTGCCGAAACGGCCATATCGGAGAATATTTTTGCGACATCGACGCCCAGTTGCTGCCAATTGATCGGCAGGATATCGCGCGGGACCCAGATCACGCTGCCGGGTGGAATCTCCTTCTTGTCGAAGCTGAACCACGAGGTATCGAGCCGCTGCGCCGTGCCATCCGGATAGACGACATAAGTCCAGTCTTCGTCCGAGTAGGTGGCGTAGCCGCCAGCGAGATCGATGTAATCCTGGGGGCGCATGCCGGGCTTGAACACAAACGACCCCGGCTGATTGACGCTACCCAAAACAGTCACCGTGTTGGGCCGGCTCGGGACCATGATGTAATCGCCCGGCTGCAGGATCGGATCTTCGTCGGGATGCGCGGCCAGCACACTGGGATCGGCCTGTATGGAGACACGGCCCAGGGGCTTCTGTTGACGTAGCATGTTGGCGAATTGCGCAAGCGCGGTGAGATTGGCATTGTTGGCGTTGTTGGCGCCGGAACTTGCCGCGAACGACGTTCCAACCAGAAATTGCTTTTGCACCTCGTCTGCCGCTTTCTGGAAGCCCATTTCTTCCAGCGCTGCGACCGATTTGCGCAGAAAAACCGTACCATAGGGATAGGCGATGTCGGTCAGCCCGCCCGCGCGTACCATCAGTTGCGAAAGGTGCTCGCCCTTCATGATTGTGTACGTCCCTGGAGAGCGCACCTCGCCTGTAATCGTGACCGTTCCCGCGTTTGCCGGTGAATAGATCTTGTTGAACCGGATCTCGTCGTGCGGCTGCACCATGTAGTTCTGAAGCGACGCTTCCTGGAGTGACAACGTCTGACGCTCGGTCGATGCGCGCCCGCTGGCCGGATCAAGCCTGGTCGAAAGCAGTTCAATGCCGCTTTGATCGGCCCAGTCGCTGGTTCCGCCAGCCGCAGCAACCAGATCCTTGAGATTGACGTGCGGGCCGACCAGATAGACGCCCGGGCCATTGACGGCGCCTTCGATCGTGACCTGATGATCGACGAGGAAATTTATCAGCACCAATGGTGCGATGCCGAGCTGGGTCGTCAATTGCGTGAAATTCTGCACGGCCGTGTTGGTCGCAACCGGCGGCGGATTGGGCACGATTTCCTGATCTAGATTGATTCCGCCGACGATCGTGGGTGGTGGCGGCTGTGTCACCAACGGCAGAACTGTCTGACCTGCAGTGGCCGGTAGCGCCGCTGCCTGCACAGAATTTGCGGCTGCGGTCTGCGATGTGGCGGCCAGGTATTGTTGAAGCAGCTGATACTGCTGGCTTTGCGCGACCGATTGGGGCGTGCTTTGATTTTGGCCGGTCGTACTTGAAACGCCGAGCTGTGCGGCGAGAGCCGGATTGAGAGCGGGGTTGGAGCTGTTTACGGCCTGGGCAAGCTGTGAGACCTGGCCCGGTGACGGGGTCACCGGAGCAGCCGCCGATAATGTTGAATTTGTCGTGGCCGCAAGGCCGGGCTGGCCGCCCGCTGTGCCGCCGTTGTTCGAACTGTTCGGCTGCATCAGGGTGGGAGCTGTTTGCTCTGCAAGTTGCGGATTGTTGCTGTATTCGGCAATAGCCTGTTGCTCGTCCTGATAGTCCTTGACGGTTTTCAGCAACATTGCCGCTTCGCGGGTCGAGAAAACGCGGACAATGTCGTTGCTCCGCAGATCCATGTCATCGACGCCTTCCAGTACCGAAGACGGCGCGAAAGCCACGAGCGTTTTGATCGATGATTGTGGGTCGCTGCGGACCACAATTCCAAACAAGGCATAGGGTGAATCGCCCATTGCACCCGGTTCCTTCAGGATCGCGGAAAGCTTCTGCGCGTGACTTACGGAAAATTGCCCCGCCATGGGTTGCCCCCCGGCCAGGGCGGCGCCACCCGTGACCTCTTCAGCGGCGGGCTCCGCATATAGAATTTCGCTGTCGCGGATGAGCGAACCCTCATTCTGGAGGGGCGAAATTTCCTGCCGTCCATCTTTGGCTACCCTCATCACGACCAGACGGTAGCGGCCGCGAACTTCCAGCCCTCCGGCAAGAGCTATGAGGCTCTTGGCCGAGAGGCCAGCAGCACCAGTCGGTAACTCGTAAATGCCGGGTACCCTGACCCAGCCCGTGACCGCAACCGTTGCGCCAAGCGGGGGCACAATGATGCGGTCCCCATCGGCGAGTGTCACCTGGCGAGGATGCCCATGTTGAGTAATCACGTCGTACAGATCGTAAGGAATGACTCGGTCGCCGCGGACGATCTTCACGTTGCGCAAGCTGCCGGTCTTCTGCACGCCGCCGGAAACAAGAATTGCATCAAGCGGCGTCGAAAGCGCCGTGAGCGTACGAACGCCGGGGTTGTTTACCGCTCCGCTGACAAGGACACCGACCTGCCGCACCTGGGCTACCGACACATAGGCGTCGGTTGCCACAAAAGCCTTGCGGATTGCAGCGACGAGATCGGCGCGAAAATCGCCGAAGCGACGGCCACCTGCGGCAACCGGCGCAACGCCGGGAATGATGACGCGACCATCGCGGTCGACATAGACGCGATACTCGCTCGTGTTCTGGCCACGGAGCGCAATGTCGATCAGATCACCCGGTCCCAGTACGTAATCGTCCTGCACCTGGCCGACTTGCGTAGAAACTACTGCCTGTCCTGTGCCGAGAAGATTGTAACCGAACTGCGTCAGGGGACGTCCTGCGCGAGCGGACATGATCTGCTCGAGCCGGCTTTGCGGTTGCGCGTAGAGCAGGCTTTGCGACGCCTGCACGTTAGGAGCGATAACCGTCTGCTGGCTCGTTACCGAAGGTGGAATTGTCTGCGACTGATTTTGCACGGGCGAAATCGGCGTGCCGTTCACGAGATTCTGCAGCGCCTGCGTGAGAACGTTCTGGGTCGAAGACGATTGCGCGAACCCCTGCTGAGGGCATGCCAGAAGGGCGGCGACAGCCGCTGCAACAGCTAACGCGGATACCACGCGCAAGATGGATTTTTTACGCCCCATTCAGACGCCCCTTTTTGGCTTGGCTTTGCAGTGCCGGTACGCCCTCTATCATACTGACTCGTAATGGTGAAGCGCCGAAACGGGCTTGCTTATCACTATTGCCCGCGGCATAGAGCTTTGAGGGCAAGGGTGGTTCACCACAGTGCGGAAAAATGTGCCGAAAACGGCCCGCGGCATCGCTTGGGTTCGGCGTCCCACCCGCCACTTGAGGGCGCATCTGCACGTAACCGCGGTTTTCGGCTTCATCATTACCGGCGCCGTAATGGTCGAACAGGTTAATGTTGCGGCGGCCGCAGATTACAATCCCGACACGGGGTATCTCCCCAACCGCACGACGTACGGCGACCTGGGAATCATCGAGATGCCGAGCGCACGAATGGCACAGGACGGCCAACTCTCGATCACTGGCGCGGAATTCAAGAGCACACAGCGGTATGCGCTGGGATTTCAGATCCTGCCATGGCTTGAAGCCTCTTTTCGCTACAGCCGCGTCGAGGACAGACGCCCTTTCCTCGGCCCCGACTACGACCGAAGCTTCGGTCTCAAGATGCGCCTGTTCCAGGAGGGCGAATGGACGCCCGAAGTCTCACTTGGCATCCGGGACCTTGTGGGAACCGGACTTCTGAGCGAAGAGTATCTCGTTGCGACAAAATCCGTTTGGTCATTCGATTTTTCTGGCGGATTGGGATGGGGCCGGCTTGCTTCGGATAATGCGATCCGAAATCCGTTCGGCCTTGTGTTCAGATCATTCAATAACCGTCCGCAGGGACACAAGACCGGCCAGGTCAATTTCGGCAACTGGTTTCATGGACGCTATGCCGGCATTTTCGGCGGCGTGATCTGGCACACGCCGATCGAAAATCTCGATCTTCTGGCTGAATACAGCAGCGACCGGTACACGCGCGAATCCAACGGCCTCGGCCCTTTCCGTTACAAATCGCCATTCAATTTCGGGATTGCATATCACCCGCTCGATTGGCTCTCGCTCTCCACATCATGGCTTTATGGCGATGCAATCGGATTTACGATTGGCGTGGCGGCTGACCCCACGCAGCCGAATTTCCCCGCGCGCCTCGGGCCTCAACCAATGCCAGTCACAATTCGCACCGGAGACGAGCGCGAGGCCGCTGTGGCCGGTTACGTGACCGACAGGGCGCAAATTCGTGCAGTCACTCAGACGGGCGCATGGGTCGACGTGACCGACCATCGGGATATGGCAAAAGCCCGATTGACTTCTGAGCTGACAGACCTGGATGGCAGGGTCGCTGACTTCGAAATCGACGGCCAGACGCTGGCGGTCAATTTGCGCGGCGCGCGGGACCAGGAACAGCGCTGCAGGATTTACGCAAGACTGGCCGCGAATTCCGGCCTGAGTCTTCGCTCGGTAGCGGTGACCGACCTTCAATCCGCAAATGGCAAGGTGGCAGTCTGCGAAGTGCCCCAGATTCAGGCCGCCAACGAACAGCCGCCCGCCAGGAACGATGACGGCGACCTGATCGCGGCGAATGCAACAACCAACACGCGACTGGAACCGGATACTCCGCCCCAGCCGGCCCAGACGCCAAACGTCAGCGAAATCGAACAGAAAATCCGAGCAGACGCGGATGCGCAGTCGATCGGAATCGACGCCATCAGGGTTGGCGAACACGATGTGCTCATTTATCTCGACAATGAGAACTACTATTTTGAATCCGAAGCTATCGGCAGGATGGCGCGCATTCTGATGGCGGATGCGCCGCCAAACGTGGAAGTTTTCCGCATTGTTTCCGATCTGGAGGGCGTTCCGGTGCGCGAAACGCGCATTGAGCGCGCTCCCATGGAACGGATGTTCATGGCCTACGGACAGCCGCGGGAAATTGCTCAAGCCATCTCGATCGTTCCTGCTGCATCAGACAATCGGGCGCTCGATGCGACGGTGGGGCAGCGTTATCCGGCGTTTTCCTGGATGGTCTCGCCGCAGCTTCGCGAGGCCCTGTTCGATCCGAATTCCCCGATCCAGCTCGAGCTCACAGGCTTGGGGCAGGCAAGTATCGCCCTGCTGCCGGGCCTGTCGCTGAATGCTGGCGTCGATGGCAGCATCTGGAACGACTACGTCCTGCGCCGCCGGTCGAACAGCAAGCTGCCTCACGTTCGCAGCGACGTCTATCAGTATCTCAAGCACGGGATAAACGGCATCAACACACTGAGCGTCGACTATATGACAACGGTAGCACCCGACGTTTATGTGATGGGCCGCGCCGGAATTCTTGAAGACATGTTTGCGGGTGCAGGAGCGCAGATTCTCTGGCGGCCAGAGGGTGAGCGTTGGGCCGTCGGGGCCGATGTCTATCAGGTCTGGCAGCGCGGATTCGACCGCCTGTTCGATCTCAGGAACTATCATACCGTCACCGGGCATGTTTCCGTCTATTACGAGTCGCCATGGTATGGGCTGGATTTTGCCGTGCACGCCGGGCGTTATCTTGCCGGGGACTATGGTGCCACACTCGAAATAAAGCGGCGGTTCGACACCGGGGTGGAGATCGGCGCATGGGCGACATTCACCAATGTCCCCTTCCAGAAATTCGGCGAAGGCAGTTTCGACAAGGGCATTTACATCAACATTCCGCTTGAATGGCTGCTGCCCTTCTTCACACAGTCCAGCTACAGTCTGGCCTTGCGCCCCCTGACGCGCGACGGCGGACAGAGAGTGGCCGGCGACGACTCCCTCTATGGTCTCACCGAAAGCACGAGCGAGAATACCATTGCATCGCATATCAGTGACATCGCCTATCCACCGCGCTAGTGCCGGAATGAGGCGCACGCGAGCAGCGGTCGCGAGTTTGGCCGCATTGGTCCTTTGCGCCTGCAGTTCGTCCAACGCGACGGACTGGGAACAAGCCTACAATGCACTCCGGACGGCCTTTGATTCAAACGCGTCGGCAATCACACTCGAGCAGGCAACAGCCGTACCTTATGCATCCATGGGCCTGCGGGTGGATGGCGGTCCCGAGCAGCTTGTCGTGCTGGCGGGCGGCCAGAATGGCCCGCTTCTATGGACGTCGTCAGCCAGAATTGCCTTGGAAACCGAAAATGGTCGCATCGTGCGCACCAGCGGCTTCCCGTTCAACCTTGGCTCAACGGTCCTGCCTTCGTCCGATCCGCTGACCACCGTTGCGACAACAAGGACCGCAGAAAGTTACAGGCTCCTGATCGATCTGCCCGATCAGAACGCGTATTCGATCACGCTTAATTGTACGATGCAGGCCACAGGTCCGGAAACGATCAGGATCCTGGGACACGATATCCCGACCATACGGGTCAACGAGACGTGCCATAGCGCAAGACTCGATTGGCAATTCACAAACTCTTTCTGGCTTGGGCAATCGAGCGGATTTGTCTGGCGCTCCCACCAATTCGTTCATCCGAAGCTCGGACCGATCGATACCGAAATTCTCCGGCCGCCGGGATAGACCGGAATACATGCAGCTAAAAAAGAAGAGGCGCCCAAAGGCGCCTCTTCAAACTCGTTTCCCAGAACGTACGATTACGGGGTCGTCGTTGCAGGTGTCGTCGTGTTTGTCGTCGGCGTCTGATCATGCGTATGATTGCCGCCATGGCAGACAAGGAAGCACAGCGCGACAATTACAACACCGCCCCCAACGATCCACATCGTGTCGGTGTTCATCATTTGCGCCTGCTGTACGTTCGCCGCTTTGCCCGGGGCGAGCGCACCTTGCTCGACGTTCGTTCCCCCAAACGCGGCACCGGCAGTCGAAACAAAAAGCGCTGCCGCAGCAACCGCTGATCCCCATTTCCGCAACATCGAGAAGTCCTCCTGACTCGCCTTAACTTTCGTTTCTGTAAGGGAATGGCCGATTTCTGTCAACCGCAACGCCTTATGTCTGCCCCGGTGTGGCTTGAGTGCAACACCTTGGAATTCAAGAATATTTCCTCGGTCATCCCCTCGGTCCAAGCATGCTGGGCAATTTCGTAGCCCGATGCAAGCAGAAAACAAGCTAAACACAAAACAGTTGCCAATTTTCCAACGAGGGCGTGGGTGCAAGGCAACGCTTCTCCAATCGAATCAACCGGCTATCGATAGGACTACGGCACGATTGTGCGGGCCCTGAGCCATTCGACTATTTGCTGGGCCAGCTGATCTGGCGTGGCTTCCGTTGTGTGGAGCGTGATTTCGGCATTTTCCGGCGGTTCGTAGGGGCTGTCGATGCCTGTGAAATTCCTGATCTCGCCGGTGCGGGCCTTTTGGTAAAGCCCCTTGGGGTCCCGCTGCATGCAGACCTCAAGCGGCGTATCTACGAATACCTCGATGAATTCCCCCGGCGGAAGCAGGTCTCGCGCCATGCGCCGCTCGGATCGGAACGGCGAGATGAACGAGACCAGCACGATCAGCCCGGCATCGGCAAAGAGCCTTGCCGTTTCGGCCACACGGCGAATGTTTTCCACGCGGTCGGCATCGGTGAATCCCAGGTCCTTGTTCAGGCCGTGGCGCACATTATCGCCATCGAGCAGATAGGTGTGCCGGCCCTGCGCAAACAGGGTCTTTTCGACCAGGTTGGCGATGGTGGATTTGCCGGACCCGGAAAGCCCCGTGAACCACAGGACCGCCGGCTTCTGTCCCTTCAATTCGGAGCGGGCATTCTTGTTGATGTCGAGCGCCTGCCAATGGACATTGGTCGCGCGCCTGAGGCCGAAATCGATCATGCCGGCGGCAACCGTGCCGTTCGTGAACCGATCGATCAGGATGAAGCCGCCGGTGTCACGATTTTCACCGTACGAATCGAACGCGATGGGCTGTGCCGCATAGATGTTGCTGTAGCCCACCTCGTTCAGATGCAACGTCTTTCCGGCCAGATGTTCCAGTGTGTTGACGTCCACCTTATGCTTGAGCTCGCTGATCGATACGGGCACCGTGCGCGCCCCGATTTTCATCAGATACTGGCGGCCGGGCAGCATTTCTTCCTCTGCCATCCAGAGGATATGGGCGGCAAACTGGTCGGAAACCTCGGGCCGGGCCGTGGGTGATGCCAGAAGATCACCGCGCGAAATATCAATCTCATCCGCAAGCGTCAGCGTCACGGCCTCGCCCGCCACGGCCTCGTCCAGGTCGCCGTCCATAGTGACGATCCGGCTCACTTTCGACGCGCGGCCCGACTTTGCAACCACGATACTGTCGCCTGCCCGGATTCGGCCCCCCACGATGGTTCCGGAATAGCCGCGGAAATCCAGGTTGGGACGGTTTACCCACTGCACCGGCATGCGGAACGGCTTGTCGGCCAGCGCTGTTTCCACGTCCACGGTTTCCAGATGGTCGAGCAGCGCGGGCCCGCGATACCAGGGAGTGCGCGCGCTGAGGGCGATGACGTTGTCGCCGAAGCGCGCCGAGATCGGGATGGAAACAAGGCTTTGAAAGCCCAGCCTGGCCGCAAAATCACGGAATTCGGCCACAATGGCCTCGAACGTCGTCTGCGAAAACGCCACCAGGTCGATCTTGTTCACCGCCAGCACGACATGACGAATGCCCAGCAGCGAGGCGATATAGGCGTGCCGGCGCGTTTGCGTGAGCACGCCCTTGCGCGCATCGATCAGAATGACCGCAAGTTCGGAATTGGAAGCACCGGTGGCCATATTGCGTGTGTACTGCTCGTGCCCGGGCGTATCGGCCACGATGAATTTGCGCCTGTCGGTGGCGAAGAAACGATAGGCGACATCAATGGTGATGCCCTGTTCGCGCTCGGCCTCCAGCCCATCCACCAGAAGCGCAAAATCGATATCGCCGCCGGTGGTTCCGTGCTTGCGGGAATCTTTCTTGAGCGCAGCCAGATGGTCATCGAACAGGAGCTTTGAATCGTAGAGCAACCGGCCGATGAGGGTGGACTTGCCGTCGTCCACACTGCCGCAGGTGAGAAAGCGCAACAGCGATTTCTTCTCCTGCTGCGCAAGATAGGCAGAAAGATCGATGGCGGCGGGAACGGTCATCAGAAATAGCCTTCGCGCTTCTTTTTTTCCATCGAGGCGGCCTCGTCGCTGTCGATCAGCCGGCCCTGGCGTTCGGATGTGCGCGCAGTGAACATTTCGGCAACAATTTCCTCGATCGTGGCGGCGGACGATTCAATGGCGCCTGTGAGCGGATAGCAGCCCAGCGTGCGGAAGCGTACGAGCCGCATGTGCGCGGATTCGCCATCGCGCAGCTTCATGCGGTCATCATCGACCATGATGAGCGTGCCGTCACGTTCCACGACTGGCCGCCTGGCGGCGTAATAGAGCGGCACAATCGGGATGTTTTCCATCATGATGTATTGCCAGATGTCGAGCTCCGTCCAGTTCGACAGCGGGAAGACCCGGATCGATTCTCCCGGCCGCACGCGGGTGTTGTAAATGCGCCAGAGCTCGGGCCGCTGGTTCTTGGGGTCCCAGTGGTGCGTGGATGTGCGGAACGAGAAGATTCGTTCCTTGGCGCGGGATTTTTCCTCGTCGCGCCGGGCGCCGCCGAAAGCCGCGTCGAAGCCGAATTTGTCGAGCGCCTGTTTCAGGGCTTCGGTCTTCATGACTTGGGTATGGAGTTGCGATCCCGAGTCGAACGGATTGATGCCGCGTTTCAAACCGTCTTCGTTGATGTGAACGATAAGCTTCCAGCCAAGGCGCGCGGCAGTTTCATCGCGAAACCGGATCATTTCGCGGAATTTCCAGGTCGTATCCACATGCATCAGCGGGAACGGCGGCTTGGATGGATAAAACGCCTTCATCGCCAGATGAAGCATCACCGAGGAATCCTTGCCGATCGAATAGAGCATCACCGGGTTGCGGAACTCGGCCGCAACCTCGCGGATGATATGAATGCTTTCGGCCTCCAGCCGCTTCAGATGCGACAGGCGGTGAACGGCCGGTACGCCGGCTAACTGCACGGTTGAGCCCCTAATCGCGCCCGGCGGATTTCCAGCACCGGAGCTTGTTCCCATTTATTGTGCGGCATCGCCCCGGTCAATAGGAGTCCCGTAAACCAAACCGAGCAATCGTCGCCGGGCGCGTTCCGGTTTTAAGAGATCAGCCTCTGTTCACGGGCGAAATCCCGGTGCCCTTCACAGGTCCGCAGATTTCTGAATGGCGCTTCATCTCGTATTGCCAGTCTTTTGGTTGCCGGATAGCAACCTTTGCCCGATATTCCACTCTGTCCCCCAAGGGACGATCCGGGAGGAAACAATGGGCACGAAGCGTGTTGACAGAAGGCGGTTGCTGCTTGGCGGTGCCGTGGTGGGTTCATCCGTCGCGATGGCGACGGAAGCGCTTGCGGGTGCCGCTCTCAAGCCTGGCAATTGGGCAGGCGCTACAGGCGTGATGCCAGGCTCGGGTTTTTTCGACGCAATCAAAGCGGGCGCGCGCGCTGACGGAAAGGCCGACGACCAGCCCCTTCTTCAACACCTGCTCGACGGGCTCACCGAAGGTTCGGTCGTTCATTTTCCGCCCGGACGGTATCACCTCGGCAAGCCGCTTACGATCAAGACGGGGCACGCCTCGCTTATCGGTTGGGGAGCCTTTTTCGATAATACGATAATTCTCGATGCGCGTGAGCTGCGCGCGGTAGGTCTATCCGTCGTGGGCTCTCCGGGCGACGGCTTTCACATGATGGGCGGACAAGGCGCACACTATGAATCCCTCAGTTCCCAGCATAACGGTGGTGTTGGCTTTCTCGTGGGCGGTGCCGATGGCAGGCATGTGGCTTGGGCCGTCTTTCAGGCATGCAATGCGCTTCGAAACAAGGGCGATGGCTGGTTATTGGACGGATCGCATGACAACAACTGGGTCAATGCAACGCTCTTTTCCGGCTGCTGGTCGCGCGCAAACGGTGGTTGCGGATGGAAATCCCTAGCCCGGACGAACTACAATTGTTGGATTGGAACCCAAGTGGAAGAAAACTGCATCCATCAACCCGATGTTCCGCCAATTGTGCTGGCTGGAATCGATCATTGCATTTATGGAAGCCATGTTGTCGATACCAATAATTGCGGCACGTCTATTCGTTTTCTGAAGCCTCGCGGCAACATGATTTTTGGCGGCCGTTATATTGGCGGGGTCGAAGGCGCGGAATATACGCAGGCAGTCATACTGAATGCCGCCGAAGAGCAGATAATGCGCACGAGAAGGGCGTTGAGGAGGGGCGACGCCGGGGACGACGCCGGCAACTGATCGGATTTACTTCACGAATGGCCTAGCTTATACGCCCAAGTCTTGTCTGGTTCCGGAGAAATTCCGGAGGAGCGGAGCCGGTGGCGTTGACCCATGTAAAAATCTATGGCGAGCGAAACTCCGGCACCAATTTTGCCAGCGAACTGATCGAAGCCAATCTTGATGTGGGTCTGCGCCCGGGGACCGTTCCGGCCCGTCGCAAATATTTCTATTGGCCATTGCGGCGACTACTCGGCCGGAAACTGGGGACAAAGTTCGTTGAACGTTCAATCGACCGTTACCATCGTCGGCATTTCGCCGAAAATTTGGGCTGGAAGCATGCGCAAATTCCTACCTTCGACGGCCCGGACAATCCATTTCCTTCGACAACGCTCTACGTCACGGTGACCAAAAATCCCTATGCGTGGCTGCTTTCACTCTACCGGCGCCCATATGGATTGCAGGATCTCCCGATTGATCCGGGAACGCTGACCTTTAGAGAATTTCTGCAGGTTCCATGGCGGACTTTCGGCCGCGAGCTGGGGCCGGCCTTCTACCCAAATGCAATCGCGATGTGGAATGAGAAAACAAAATCCTACCGAAAACTTTCTGGTTACGGACCGGTCGTCCATGGGCGATACGAAGCCATTCTCGCGGATCCCGCAGCTTTCGTCGAAGCGGTGGCGCGCCGGTGCGGCCGCAAGCTGCCTGCAAAAATCCGCCTGATTGAGCATTCGACCAAGAAAGATGGCTGGAATCTCAATGACTATCGCGAGTATTATTTGCAGGAATTGTGGCGAAACAAGCTCACGCCCGATGAACTCGCGCTTATCAACCGGACGCTCGATCCGGAGGTCGTTGTGGCGGCTGGGTACAAAATGATCAGGCCCGAGGATTTGAATTTTTGAACCAGACTGCCGCCACATGAGAAGCCGCTCACACAGGACTGTTTGATGAAGGTTGTACACATCGCGACATCGCTCAACGGGGGCGGTGCGCAGTACATGCTCTACCGGCTTCTGAAGTTCCTGAATCCCGGCATCGAGTCCGAGGTAATTTCCCTTCACAATGTGGGCATGATCGGAGAACTGCTGCGCGAGATCGGCGTGCCGGTGACCGCTCTTGGAATGGCTCGCGGCAAAGTCGACATCGGTCGGATCATCCGGCTCAAATCCCTGTTGAAGCAGAAACGGCCCGATCTCGTACACACCTGGATGTACCACTCCGACCTGATCGGTGGAATCGCCGCGCGTTGGGCGGGTGTGCCGAGGATCCTGTGGTCCTTGCATGTCGGCGATCCCAACTCGGGAAAGCGAATGACCATTCTTGTGGCCCGCGCGTCTGCAACCCTGTCCCGCTTCATTCCCGATCATATCGTGTCGGTGTCCCGGAAGACCGAAGAGGCACATTTGACGTTCGGTTATCGGTGCAAACACCTCAGTGTGATACCGGGCGGCTACGATTTTTCTGCATTCCGTCCCGATCCGGATGCGCGCCGACAAATGCGCGCGGAGCTCGGCATTGGTGATGAGACGTTGGCGGTCGGACTGGTGACCCGCTACGACCCGGTGAAGGGGCATCGCGACTTTCTGCGCGCCGCAAAGGTGGTGTTGCCGAGCCATCCAAAGGCGATCTTCGTCATGGCTGGACGCGGCGTCGACGCTTCGAACGCGGAGCTGACCGGATGGATCGCAGAGTTGGGCCTCGGCAATTCCGTGAGGCTACTGGGGCCCAGTAATGATGTTCCCCGAATGGTGAACGGATTGGACTTGCTGGTCAGCGCTTCGACCGTGGAGGCAGGTCCCCTTATCATTGGCGAGGCGCTGTCATGCGGAGTGCCCTGTGTCGGCACGGACCTTGGACTCACGGCCGATCTGATCGGAGACACCGGGCTTGTCACCCCACCGGGCAATGCCGACGCTCTTGCTGCGGCCATCTGTAGGATGCTCGACATTTCTGACGATGAAAGGCGAGCCCTGGGCATGCGCGGCCGCCAGCGCATAATCGAGAATTTCGGAATTCAGACCATGGCGCGCGCTTACGAAAAATTGTACGAACAGCTCGTCACTGCAGGTTTCGCGCGCCAAGCGGAAAGATCACGCCCGGTCAACCGTTCGAGCAGCGAAATTTGATCAGAGAAATGGGCGCCAAGTTCATTGCGGAACTCGGGGCGAAGCACCGCTTGCGGTCGCGACTTCGATAACAGGCCAAGTTCGTAAATATTTCCCGGCCTCGGATTCACCGACAGGATCGCGCGGATCAAGACGCTCTTGACCCGATCAAACGGAGGTGGCGGGCGCATCAGAAATCGCGACAGTGCCGGAAAGCGGTGCGCCTTGCGACGGTTGTGAACGACAAAATCGGTTCTTCCGTCGCTCTCGAGTCCGAGAAATTTCAAGGTAGCTTCGTAGACGCTCCGCGGGTCCTTTTCGATGTCATCAAACAGCACAAAATGGGTTCTTTCGCGGCCGACGCGGCTCAAAAGCCTTTCGGCCTGCCGCCCAAGGCTGCAAACGTCGCGATAATTCGGCAACAATGATGTGACTTTGTCTCCCTCACGGAGAGGCTGCAGGCTTGCCTGTCTGGCCCAGGCTTCTTCCGGATCAGGCTTCTCGTCGGCCTCCTGGTTGAACAGTTCCTGTCCATGAAGCGAAACGAACATGTCCACAGGATTGCGCAGGCAGGCAATAAACCGGGCGCGCGGATTGTCCTTCAGGATCGCAGGCACTGCCTGATATGAAAACAGGTACCAGGGACTCGCCTCGCCGCAGATGGCTCCTTTCGGTGCGTGCGAAAACAGCGTGCGATATTCGTCCACATTCCTGATGCGGCGCCGCACCGGAATATCGAGCGCGTAGTAGTTCGGCTCCTTGGGGTACGACATGAATATTCCCGGGTGCGATCCGAGATATTCATAAAGAGACGTCGTCCCGCACTTCGGGGCACCAACAATGAAAAAGTCCGGAAATCGCATTGCCGCACTGCCGCCCGCCAAGGGGGCGGACAGTTACCACATGGACCTTCCCTGCGAAAGCTGCAGTACTGCTTGCCAACGGCAGAGGGGTGACATACTCACACCCGACTGGAGACGTCGTGATGTTGCCCAACTTTATCGTCATCGGGCCGGGGAAAACAGGTACAACCTGGCTCTACAAATGCCTTGAAGCGCATCCCCAAGTCGAGCTGGCGCGAGGCACCAAAGAGACGTTCTTTTTTAACCAATACTACGACCGTGGCTTGGCGTGGTATGAGAATTTCTTTGCCGGCTGCAACGGTGCTGCCATCGGCGAAGTGAGCAACAACTATTTCTTTTCGGAAGCAGCGGCAGCGCGCATCGCCCAGCACATTCCGCAAGTGAAGCTCATTGTCATGCTGCGCAACCCGCTGGATCGTGCCATATCTGCGTATTTGTTCCGGCGCAGGCATGGCCTCTCGGAAGGCAACTTTCAAGACACGATCAAGGCTCGTCCAAAAATAATTACAAACAATTTCTTCGACGTATTCCTTGATATCTACTTGAAATATTTCCGGCGCGAGCAGATTCTCGTCGCGTTCCATGACGACATAAAGACCGACCCGCAGGCCTTGCTGCGGCAAGTCTATGATTTCATCGGCGTGGACTCCGGCTTTCGTCCGGCCATGGCCGGCGAGAAAGTTTTTGCCGCACGGGAGCCACGCAACGCTGCAATTTCGCGCGTCATGCGTTCCCTTGCGCTATGGTTGCGCGAGCGCAACCTCCACAAGGTTTTAACCTGGGCAAAGCTGAATCCAATCGTACTCGCCATCGTAAACAGACGGGTAAATGACGGCGATCGGCCCGACATCCCTCCCGACCTGCGCGAGCAGCTGCGGGAACTGTTCCGCCCCCACATCGTTCGCGTCGAAGAACTGACAGGGCGCGACCTGAGCCACTGGAAGTAAGAAATCCGTGAGCGTAGCAAAATCCCAAGCAGTGGCGACAAGGCCCGCGAACACAAGACGCTTGCCCGATTTCGTCATTGCGGGGTCGCGGAAATGTTCGACCACGTGGTTGCACCGCTGCATCAGCGAGCATCCGCAAATATTTGTGCCCTCTGAGGCCAAGGAACTGTTTTTCTTCGACCGGCACTGGAATCGCGGTCCGGAATGGTATTCTCGCTTCTTCCAGGGCTGCCCGCCCGGCAAGATTTGCGGGGAGGCTACGCCCGGCTACTTCAACCACCCGGACGCGCCGGCGCGCATTAACGCCCTTATCCCCGATGTCAAGCTGATTTTCATTTTCCGCAATCCTATCGAACGAACTGTCTCGCTCTACTTCCACATGCGCGCACTCGGGAAAACTCGTCTGCCATTTGAAGAAGCACTCCAGCGTTTTCCAAATCTGATCGACGAAGGGCTTTACCACCATCATCTGATGCGGTTCGAGCGTCTGTTCGGGAGGAAGGCGCTTCTTCCGCTGATTGCGGAAAACGTCCGGGCGACCGGGCCGGACGGACTTGCCCCCCTGTTCCGATTCCTTAACGTGGATGACAGGTTCCGGCCGCCGTCTTTTCATGAAAGAACTTACGAGCGCCGGGAACCACGCGGACATCTGCTGGCCAAGGCGGCGTTCAGGGTCGCCACTGCGTTGCGCGATATGGGTTTGCACAAACTCACGGACGCGATTAAATCGGGCGGTGCGGAACGATTGGTTTTCAAGGGGCGGCCGATAAAAAAATTCACGATGGACACCGCAACGGCAGAAAGGCTTCGCGCGGTCTATCGGGAAGATGCCAGGCGGCTCGGCGATTATCTGCAGCAAGATCTGACCACCCTTTGGAACCTTGAACCGGATTGACGGAACCGCAAACGTGACACCACCGGAACTATTTTACAGTTTCATCCTGGCCGTTTTGGGCGGGATCATTTGCATCCTGGTCTGCAACAAACGGGAGAGCGTGCTGCCGCTCCTGATTTTTTTCGAGCTCAGCTACTGGATGCGCTGGGCCTTTGCCTATCTCAACAATGTTTTGCAATTCTGGGCCCAAAAGGATCTGAGTGATTTCTCGCTCAGCATGATCGACCAGCCGGGTGGCATCTGGGATATCTTCGTTTCCAGGCTTCAGGGATTCGCGGCAGGACAGAACGCGACAGGAAACCAGGCAAAATTCTTTCTGGAGGCGCTCGTCAATTTGCCCGCTCTCCGACTACTGGAAGAATCAATCACGACGTTGATCCTTACGAACTGCTTCATCGGCGCGATTTCCGGTGTCGTGGTTTTTGCGTACCTCACCCGCATCTTCGACAAGCGCATTGCCACGGTGGGATTTCTGCTGACCTCGCTGTACCCCTGCGCAGTCAACTTTTCCATTTTTGCGTTGCGCGACCTGTTCCTGTATTTTTTCGTTCTTCTCAATATGGTAAGCTTGACTTGGCTATTGCTCCGCAAAGACAGAAGAATTCTGCAGGGAACAATCTACATCTTCAGCTTCATCTGCATTCTAGTGCTAAGGACGGCGTTGTTCCCGTTCGCGCTGGCAATTCCTGGATGGCTGTTTCTGCTGTGGGTGCGCAAGACCTTCGCACGATTCAGGATCATAGAAGAAAAGCGATTCATTATTGCCGTGGCGGCCATCGTCATCCCGGCGTTGACCGCAACTACCTTATATGTCGGCTACTATGTCGTTCTCCGACAGATTGGCTATTCCGAGCTCGTCTCTCCAGACGAAATACTCGCAAACTACACGATGAACCGCTACAACCGGAATACGGGGCAGAGTGATCTGCTGGTCGCGGGCAGCGGCGGAGGCAGCGACGTGCTGCCACCGAGTATATACAGGTCGGCTCCTCTGCCGGTGCGACTCGGCGCGCAGGTCGTCGGTATGTGGATGATCCCGATGCCTTGGCTCCTCACCAGCATTACGCGCATGCTGGCGCTTTCCGACACGATTTTTTGCTTTGCCATCACATTTTGGGCTTTCGGCACCCAACGACTGATCAAATATAAGTTCACAGGTTGCCAACCGCACCAGTGTGCATCCGTCCTGCAATATCCGAAGGATGTGCTTAGGGTTCTCAATTTCGGGCAGATATTCACTTTCATGTCGCTGATGTTCTGTTTCGGCCTTCTTGTTTCGAATTCCGGAAACGCGTTCCGCATGCGGCTATGCGCCATGCCATTTATCATTCCGAGCGCGAGCATTTACTTCAGCGCGACCTATTCCTGGATCGCGGGACGGTTTGTGAGGACAGCAATGAGCCGGAAAAGGCAGCAAGTCCGCCGGGGATCCGTTCCCACAGCCGTTACGGCGTCCGCGATGCGAACACCGCCATCATCCTTGCCAGCAACTTGACGAGCTGTGCAGGCATCGCCCCTAACATGTAGCTGAATGCTGGATAGGCCAGAAGAAATACGGCCAAAGACAGCCAAAAGTTGATGAGCAAAAGCGCGAGACCAAGGCCAGCTGCGGCGGCATTTGCAGCCAGAAAACGCCACAAGCTGATGCCGTGAAGGCGCGAAAAGCCGCCGACGAGACGGCCCACTGCGCGCAAATTCACCGGCACCATAACGGCGCCAGCCACAAGTCGTGCCCAACCGGCACCCAGTGCGCCATATCGGGGGATCAAAATCAAATTGAGCACGGTCATCACGGCGATACCCAAGGCCAATGTGCGAACAACGTGGCGGGCTTGGTGGAAATTGTTCAGAAGGTCTGCGCAAAATTGCTGGATGAAGAACAGGCCCATCGAGACGTCGATCACGTACCATAACCAGCCGAGATGGGCATACTTCCGGCCGAAGGCGACAGCGACGAGCTGGGCGCCAAAAACAAGACCACCCACCGTAATAAAGGAAGAAACGTACAGATTCACATCCACGCTTTGTTGCAGGAGCTTGTGGAAGCGTTCTGAATCATTCTGCTCGTCATGCCAAGCCATGCGCGGGCTTGTCGCCCAGATGATTGGTTTGGGGATGTAGAGTGCTGCTGTCATGATCACGAAAACGACTCGAAAATCCGCGAGCTGCTCCGATGTACCGAAATGTTCTATGAAAACGGCAGTCAACCGGTAGTAGAAGACAAACAGCGCGCCATTGAGGGCGAATGGCCATAAATTCCGGAATTCCGTGAGGCTCAGAGGAGCAAATACGCTTGTCCGGAACTGCCGCCATGTCAGACCCGTAACGTTGAAAACGGTGGTCGTTGCCCAGGCTGCTGCAAGCGCAAGCGCTACGACCGCGATTGCGTATTGCTGCAACGGCGTCGTGAGGTGGAAGATCGCCAGCGTCGTCACGGTCATGGCGAAATAGGATATTTCGTAAACGCTCCTGCGAATTGCCCAGGCATAACCGCGCTCACCGGCACGAAACGCGACGTCGGTGCTCAACATCACCGATTGGGAGATGGCATAAAGCAAGACAAGCCACATCTCCCATTCGATCCGGCCCTCGGAAAAATAAAAGTAGACCGCAAGGATCGCTGCGGTCAGTGGAATGCTGTAGACCCTCAAGCCGATCGCACGCGCCCAGTGCGGACCAATCATTTGCCGCTCGCGCGAGGAGAGCCGCGTGTAAAAACCCGTCGCACCCATGTCGAGGATCGGCAGAAATAGCGTGGCTAGCGCCACGAGATATGAAAAGCGGCCGAAGTCGCTTTTCGACATGTAACGGGCAAGGACGGCACTGATTACGACGCCGAACAGCGCCATGGATGCCTGGCCAGCGGTATAGCTGAGGACGTTTTTCCAGATTTTCCCGCGGGGTTTTGCCATCATCCGTTTCCAAAAAGCGGGTGCCATTCGATGCGCGGTGCACTTTGCGGAAATTCAGGTCTGCTAGTTAACGGGCACCGGTTCACGCCGCTCGGCCCGTAACGCGCGCGAACATCAAGCGATGCAATGAATAGCGCGGCCATGACAAAACCGTAAGCTTGAGCAGTTCCACAGGCCGGCGGCGCAATCGCCAAATTGGGCTGGCATAGACAGGAAGCCGAAGTTATATAGGCGCAGCCGCCAAGAAACAACAAAGGCCGGGCCTTTCGGACGCAGCGCGAACGTGCTGAGCGGAACCGACAGGTCATCGCGAGGATGGTTGATATGGGACAAAACAATCCGCAGACCGGAATTGCCTACGGAGGAACGGGCTATGAGGACGACCGGCGGGACAGCTTGTCTTTGCGCGATTTCGCACGCGCGATAAGCCAGCGCTCCCGGATCGTGTGGGGTCTGATCATCTTCGCGATCACGATTGGCGCCGCTTACATGTATATCGCCAAACCGCAGTACACAGTGACGATGATTGTCGGGCCATCGCCGGCCAGCGCGAATGCAAACGGCAAAGCCGCCTCTGCCCTGAGCTCGCTTTCGGGCGCGACAAGCGCCCTTTCGGGTCTGCTCGGCACGTCCACTACGCCAACGCAGCTGGCGCCCATGGACGAGTTCATGCAGCTGATCATTTCACCGCGCGTGGCCCAGGATATGATCAACAAGGATCCTTCAATCCTTCCGACCATCTTTTACAAGGAATGGGATGCGGCGAAGAAAGAGTGGCATCCACCGCCTGGTCCGATCTCCATGATCGGCCAAATAGTCTACAAGATTTTTGGCTTGCCGAGCTATGCGCCGCCGACCGCACAAAGGCTGGCGACATATCTTTCGACGGCCCTGACGATAACCGAAGTCGGTTCGACCGCGATGCAGCAGATCAGCTTCACTTTCGTGGACCCGAAGTTCACCGTAAAATTCATGTCGGATTTGCGGGCCTCAGCCGACGCTATCGTCCGCAAAGAAGCCCAAGACCTGGCCGACAAGCAGATTGATTATCTTCAGCAGAAGTTGGCGACAACGCAGCAGCTCGACCAGCGCCAGATGCTTTTGGGCCTCCTGCAGAACCAGGTGATGACTCGAATGTCGATCAATTCTTCGCTACCCTATGCCGCGATCATGGTACAGGCGCCGGTTGCGACTGATTTGCCGACGGCCCCAAATCCGTTCACGGTGATTACGATCGCTCTCGTCGTCGGCTTTCTCACCGGCGTGTTTCTGGCATTGCTTGCAGCCCTTATCTGGCCACAGGGTCTGCCGCGGAAAACAACTTACACGAGCGGCCGTTTCGCGCCGACTTTTCGCAGGGCACTAGAGTACTTCCTGACGCTGCCGGATAACATGCAGTCGAAAGAGGTCTGACAAATCGACATAATAAAGAACTAGCTGTTGATTGCGGCTTGCAGCCCAGCCTTTCCGGCCAGCGTTTCGGCAGAAGCGAAACCCGAAAAGGCTGAAATCCGATTCCGGAGGACTCTCCGATAGGCGGCCGACCACGCCCGTATGACGGCGGCCTGACTGAAATGCTTTTCGATAGTTTCTGCGGCGCCTGAGCCCAATCGGGCGCGTAGCACTTGGTCGTGCTCCAGGGTTGATAGAGCGGACAGGTAGTCCACCTCATTTCGGCACACGAACCCGGACTCCAAGGTGCGCACGAGATCGCGGTTGCCAACGGCGCCAGAGACGACGCAAGGTCGTCCAAGCGCCATGGCCTCCAACAGAGCAATCGACATGCCCTCCCAACCTGACGCCTGAAGGTAAACATCTGCGCTACGAATGGTGGCCAATGACTTCTGGCGTGGCAACCAACCCGTGATGGTTATTCGGCCGCATTCCTCCAGAACGGGGCGCAGTGCGCCCTCACCGACCCAGACCCATTCCCAGTCGGACGGCGACTGAGCGGCGATTTTTGCAACCAAGGATGGACTTTTCTGCGGATCGATCCGTCCGCATACGACAATCCGAAATCGTCTGCTGCGGGGGACCGCAGGCTCACCTGATGCAGCTGCTTCCAGCTCGGGCACATTCATGCCGTTGTTGACCAAACTCTTGCGACACGGGAGCCACCGCAATGCAGACATCTCGCTCTTGGAGGAGGCGGTGATCATCTCGCAAAACAGCGCGAGCCCCCATTCCATGGCAAAAAAAACAGCCCGCTTGGTCGCGGCAACGTTATCCTGCAGGTAAGCAAGACCGTGTGGCGAATAGATGACCGGCAAACCATGCCGCTTCGCGGCAATGCGACCGAGCGCGCCCGCCTTGGAATTGTGCGCGTGCAGGATATCAGGGCGCAACTCCCGCAAAACGGCAGACAAATGAAAATAGGCCTTGGTGTCTTGCGCGATATCGATCTCGCGCAGCGCATGCCAAGGGAAAAGCCTGACGTTAGGCGGAAACCACGCGCGCGCCTCGGCCTCATCGTCACGCGCGTTGGAAAAGACCAGCGAGACCTGATGGCCGCTGCGCAGCTGCGCATCTACCAGCTGTCCGATAATGAAAATCGGACCGCCCTTCAGGCTGGAAGTGACATGACAGATGTGCATCGTGCTTTTTTTGTGTTGGTTTATTGTTCATCTGCGCGCCGCTGTGATGCGATAACCGTCCTGTTTTGCGCGCGCAATGCCCAACGAGAACATACGGGAGGAGGAGAGAATCGGTCAATTGGACACGATGGGCCACCGCTGAGGAATCCATTCTGCTGCCCGTTTTTGGCGCGGAGATTCATAACGGCCGACCGATTAACGCTGATAAGCCACTTGATTTCGGGACCCTACGGAATTTTAATGCCGCCCGAGTAGAGCGAGCGGGGACCGGCTAGATAGGCACGCAAATTCCTGGAGCGTTTTCCTTGCTCTGCGCAGGGGACCAAATTAGCGCTGCGTGCATCTGGCCGACTCACTCACCAGTCTTACGATTTGGCGAGCGGTTTATGGGGATGACAGGGCAGCCAAGCAATCTCGCCTATTTGCCGACCGGCTCTGACGGCAGCCCGCTGGCTGAACAGGCTATCTCGGCAACTGATGACGGGAGCTCTTCTTCGCCGGATGTCGATTGCGGCTTGGGGAGCGTACCCGATGCGGTGATCCGGCTTGGTGAACCCCAGGCAGCACCCGGGTGGGCCGCCCGCGGGTCGCGCCTGTTCAAACGGGCTTTCGACATTTTCGCGTCGTTTGCGCTTCTGGTCATGCTTCTTCCGCTCTTTGCGTTCATTGCGCTGCGGATTTTGCTGCATGACGGTCGCCCGGTCTTTTTTGGTTCGGCCCGAATCGGCCGTGACGGTCGCATGTTCAAGGCATGGAAATTCCGGTCCATGGTCAAGGACGCGGAGACGGTCCTCAACAAAGCTCTCGAAAACGACGAAGCGCTGCGCAAGGAATGGTATTCCTGCTTCAAGCTTGTGAATGACCCGCGCATCACGCCTTTTGGCGCGATGCTCAGGCGGACAAGCCTTGATGAGCTTCCGCAGCTTTGGAATGTTTTGCGCGGCGACATGAGCCTTGTCGGCCCCCGGCCTTTGCTGCTGGACGAGCCTGAATGTTACGGCCCGAGCTTTGAGACATACAAGACCGTTCGGCCGGGCATTACCGGAGTTTGGCAGATAACCGGCAGGAGCGACCTGCCTTATGCAAAGAGGGCGGTTTATAACGATTGGTACATCGGGAATCGTTCAACGTCCCTGGATCTTGCCATACTTTGGCGTACCGCCTTGGTCGTTCTGCGCAAGGTCGGCGCACGTTGAGCGGTTGCCGTTATAAGAACGCAAGAACATCCTTGCCATGAGAAATTCCGTTCTGGTCACCGGGGGGGCCGGCTATATTGGCTGCCACACCTGCAAGGCGTTGTCACGGCGCGGCTACCTGCCCGTCACATATGACAATCTTTCCCGTGGCCACAAAACAGCGGTGAAATGGGGCCCGCTGGAACTGGGGGACGTTGCCGACCGCGCGCGCCTGAGCGAGGTTCTGGAAAAATACAAACCAATCGCCGTCATTCATTTCGCCGCCTTTGCATATGTGGGTGAATCCGTCGGCGAACCCCTGCTCTATTTCGAAAACAACGTAGCGCAGTCAATCGCAATGCTGGATGTTCTAAGACGTCACGGCGTCAACCGGTTCGTTTTTTCCAGCACATGCGCGGTCTACGGGGTCCCGCCAAGACTTCCGATTACCGAAGATACCGAACTTGCACCAATTAACCCGTATGGTGCCAGCAAGCTTATGGTCGAGCGCATCCTGCGGGATTGCTCTGCCGCCTTTGGCCTGGAGTCGGTCAGCCTGAGGTACTTCAATGCTGCCGGCGCAGACGGCGAAGGCGAAATCGGTGAAGAGCATGCGCCGGAGACGCATTTGATACCCCTTGCCATGCAGGCGGCGGTTAACCCCAACGCTCCATTGCAGGTTTTCGGCACCGACTATGATACCCGGGACGGCTCTGCCGTCCGGGATTACGTTCATGTCGAGGATCTGGCGGCTGCCCATATTGGCGCTCTTGACTATCTGCTCAACGGCGGCAAGACCACAGCGTTGAATGTGGGTACCGGAAAGGGGGCCTCGGTTCTCGAGGTCATCAGAGCGGTTGAGAAGGCCAGCGGACGAAAGGTCCGATGGAATGCGGCACCGCCGCGGCCGGGCGATCCGGCCGAGCTCGTCGCCAATCCGTCACGGCTCAAGGCGGTCTTGGGTCTGGACCCGGGCAAATTCGCCCCATTGGATCAAATTATCGCTGATGCGTGGCGATGGCATCTCAGCCATCACAATCGCGGTGGCGCCCACGGGCACTAACAGGAAGAAGGAAGGAAATTCATATGGGCCTGGAAAGTTCAAAACGCGTGCTGGTCACGGGCGGTGCGGGGTTCCTTGGCTCGTTCCTGTGCGAACGCCTTCTTGCGGAAGGCTGCGAAGTGCTCTGCGTCGACAATTTCTTCACGGGTACGCGGCATAACATCGCGCACATGCTCGACAATCACCGTTTTGAGCTGTTGCGCCACGATGTGTGCTTTCCGCTCTACGTAGAGGTCGACGAGATTTACAATCTCGCTTGCCCCGCGTCGCCTGTACATTACCAGTTCGACCCCGTTCAGACGACGAAAACGAGCGTGATTGGCGCCATAAATATGCTAGGTCTCGCGAAGCGCCTGAAGGTCCGCATCTTGCAAGCGTCGACGAGCGAGGTCTATGGCGACCCATCGGTACACCCGCAGACCGAGGAATATTGGGGCAACGTCAATCCGGTTGGCGTCCGCTCCTGTTACGATGAAGGCAAACGCTGCGCCGAAACACTGTTTTTCGACTATCGGCGCCAGCACAACATGCCGATCAAGGTCGCCCGCATATTCAACACTTACGGACCGCGCATGCATCCCAACGATGGCCGCGTGGTCTCAAATTTTGTCACTCAGGCGCTAAAGGGCGAAGATATCACAATCTATGGCGACGGCCAACAAACCCGTTCCTTTTGCTATGTGACCGACCTGATCGACGGTCTCTACCGGCTCATGCAGTCATCGTCCGATTTCACCGGACCTTGCAATCTCGGCAACCCGAATGAGTTCACCATCGAAGAACTCGCCAGGACCGTCATTGAACTGACAGGATCGAAGTCGAAGCTCGTTCGCAAGCCGCTGCCGTCCGATGATCCTCGGCAGCGTCAACCGGAAATCTCAAAGGCCAAGGAAAAGCTGGGCTGGATGCCAAAGATCCCGCTGCGAGAAGGATTGAAAGAGACCGTCAAATACTTTGAGGACCGCCTGCGGACGGCTTGAATTCCATCGACAATGAAATGCTCCTGCCTCCCGCGGCAAAATTTGGTAGATAAGCTGTCGGGCTGCGGCGTGGCGATACCGTGCAACAAGGATTTCAATACCTGGCAGCTGTTGTCGTTGGCAGCCTTGCCTACTGTGCCGGGCTCCAAGCATTGGCCCAAACGGATCCCGCGCGCCAGGCGGCGCAACAGCAGCCCTTCAACGACAACACGATACTGATCTCCTGGCTCAGGGGTCTCCGTTTCGTCGACAAACCCTCCAAGATCGACAAGAACGGGTTTGACCGCGCGGGCGTGATCGTTGATGGGCCGGATATCCTCTACAGCCCGGGTGTCTATCAGCAGTTGCAGGGGTTTCTCGGCAAGCCGCTCAAACAGGGTGATCTTCAGCGGATCGTCAAGACGGTAAGTGACTGGTATGCTGCGCGCAACCACCCCTACATCGACGTTAGCTTCCCCGAGCAGGATGCCGGCAACGGAATCGTGCAGGTGCTGGTCACCGAGTTCCGCGCGGGCCAGATCAAGGTTGAAGGGAATGACTGGTTCGCCGCAAGCGAGATCAGGTCGGCCATCCGCCTGAAGCCTGGCGAACGCATCAACGCCGAAAGCCTGAACAGCGATCTGACCTACCTCAACGAAAGCGACTTCCGTGACGTGCGGATCGTGCTGCAAAAGAGCACGACCCCGGGCGAAACCGATCTCGTCGTGCAGACGGGCGACCGCCTGCCTTTGCGCGCGACCGTGGCTTACGCCAACAATGGAACGCCGGCCAGCGGCCGCGACCGCTGGACTACCGGCATCACCTGGGGAAATGCATTCTGGCTCGACCAGACGCTCACCTATCAGTTCACGTCCAGCGGCAATTACTGGTTCTATCCCAAGGATATTTTTGTCTCGCCAAACGATGCCAATTTCGTCGGCCAGTCGGCCAGCTACACGATTCCCCTGCCTTGGCGCGACCGCCTGATCTTCTTTGGCTCATACGACGAAGTGCGCCCGGCTCTGGGCCCTTTTCTCGGCGATCTTGGCGTGAGTTGGCAGCTCAGCATGCGCTACGCCATGCCGATCGCAGTCAGAAACTGGCCCTTGCAGGAATTGCAGTTCGGATATGATTTCAAGCGCTCCAACAACAACCTGCAATTCGGCGGGACCGTCATTTCGAACAGCCTGACCGATATCGACCAGTTCGTGCTGACCTACGGCACCGTGATCAATGACAGCCTTGGCCAGACGAAATTTTCCAATCGCCTGGTGTTCAGTCCCGGCCAGTTCAGCCCATACAACAACGACGCGGCGTTCCAGCCCTCGGCCACACATAACGGCGTCGCCTTCGCCAAGGCGTTTTATGTGTACAACGACATCAGCGCGGTCCGTCTGACAAAACTCCCGCTTGACATGGGATGGGTGTCGCGCCTGGAAGCGCAGTTCTCCACCGCCAATCTGCTCGCAAGCGAACGCATGGGCGCAGGCGGTGTCGAAACCGTGCGCGGCTATGACGAATATGCGGCCAGCGGTTCGGAAGGTTATCTGATCAGCCAGGAGCTTCGTTCGCCGGATTTCGCGCCCCTCGGCCTGATCTTTGGAAAGGATACTGCAAAGGATCAGATGCAATTCAGCCTGTTCTGGGATTTCGCCTATGTGCGCGACCGCAAATTCGTTCCCGGAACTGGCGGCTCCTATCTCGAAAGTGCCGGCGCGGGCGTTCAATATGCGCTCGACCGCTACATTTCGATCGGCTTCGACTACGGTTATCAGCTTCGGCTGGCGCCGGGCGCCAAGAAACACGAGGGCCAGTTCGACCTGTCCGTCAGCGTGAGCAATTGAAGCCGGTTGGGCGGCTGGGTCAGAATTTTATCATATCCGGTTATAGCGGTCTTCGAAACGGACGATATCATCTTCGCCCAGATAATCGCCGAGCTGTACTTCGATAATATGGAGTTCGCCGGTGCCTGGATTTTCCGCGCGGTGGCGCGCACCTACCGGAATGACTGTCGATTGGCCGGGCCGCAGCGTGAATACCTCGTTGTTGCGTGTCACCCGGGCTTCGCCGGACAAGACCACCCAGTGCTCCGAACGATGCCGATGCAGCTGCAGAGAAATCGCTTCACCCGGCGCTATCATCAACTCCTTGACCTGGTAGCCCGGAGCCTGAAAAAGGGAATCATACCAGCCCCACGGGCGGTGGACCTTGGTATGCGAAGCGATTTCCGGGCGTCCTTTGTCTTTGAGGGCCGCAACGGCGGCAGAAAGATCCTGCGCGCGGTTCAGAGGGGCAACCAGCGTTGCATCCCGGGTCTGCACGATGGCCAACTGCTCAAGCCCGAGCGCAACAAGAAGCCGTCCATCGCTTTCCATGAGGCAGTCGTGACAGTTGCTGGCATAGACGTCGCCCCTGATGCTGTTGCCATCGCCGTCTTTGTCGGAAATGTCGCGAAGGGCAGACCAGCTTCCGATATCCGTCCAGCCGATGTCCGCCGGCACCACGGCGGCAAGTGAGGTTTTTTCCATCACCGCATAGTCGAAGGAGATGGACGGGCTTTTTGCGAAGCTCGCCTGGTCGAGCTTTATAAGGTTGCCGGTCTTCGCGGCGGCGAGCGCAGCTTCCGCGGCGGACGCGACGTCCGGGCACAATTTCCGCATTTCAGACAGAATTGTTCCGGCGCGCGCGATAAACATGCCGGCGTTCCACAGAAAGCGCCCTTCGCCCAGAAAGCGTTCCGCGGTTGCCAGGTCCGGTTTCTCGACAAAACGCTTCACCTTGCGGGCGTGGTCCGTGATGGGTTCACCCGCTTCGATATAACCATAGCCAGTCGCGGCTTCGGCGGGCTTGATCCCGATCATGACAATGAAACCGCGCGCGGCAGCGGCGGCGCCTTCAACAATCGCGCGCCTCAGCGCGGGCGCATCGCCAACGATGTGATCGGCGGGAACGATGCAGAGGATTGCATCTTCGCCGGAGGCGTCGCACAGATACCGCGCGGCAGCAGAGATTGCGGGAGCCGTGTTTCGCTTTTCAGGTTCCACAAGGATTGCCTTGGGCTGAATCCCCGCAGCGGCAAGTTCGCGCGCGACCAGGAAGCCATGTTCGGCGGCGCTGCTCACGACGGGCGCTGAAAAGCGCGCATCACCGGACATGCGAAGAACGGTATCCACCAGCAGCGAGTTCGCCGACGTGAAATTCAGGAATTGCTTCGGCATCGCCTGTCGGGACCGGGGCCAAAGTCGTGTTCCGGAGCCCCCGGCCAGGATGATCGGAATGATGTCCATAAGGGCTCTTCGTGCGTTCCGGGCGTATCGGACCGTACTTGAAGCCGCGCGAGCAGCAAAAGTCCAGCACATCGGGATCCCGCTGGCGCTGGGGGAGCCGCCTCCGGCGCAAAAGGCGAATATGCGCCCTGCCGGAAAACAGCCTTTTCAGGCGCCAAGGTGCTTGCGCGCACGTGCCAGAACCTCGGCGGATGTGCCGGTTGCGTCGAGCATCTGCCAGTCTCCGGCGGCGGCGATTGTCGCGATCTGCCGGCGAAGCACCCCGACATCCGCATCGGACGCATCTTTTGTCCGCTTGCCGACTCTGCTCTCGAGTATTTCAGCCGGCGCGCGGAGCCACACGCCATCGAAAGGCACGCCATGCGCACGCGCAACAGCGGCAATCGCATCCCGTTCGGCTCTCGCTCCGTGGACTGCGTCGGCAATGACCGCACATCCGGCGTCAAGCAAATGTCCCGCGATCCGGGTCATTTCCCCATATACTTTGGCGTTGACGTCACTGGTGTAGGCAGAAGGCGAAAGGCGGACATGTTCTTCCGCACCCATGATCTTCTTGCGCAGGATGTCGCTCCTCAACACAACAGCGCCAGGTGCGCCGCCAAATAGTGGCGCGAGCGCGTAAGCAAGCGTGGATTTTCCCGTGCCCGACAGACCGCCGACTGCAACAAGGCGCGGCGGCGGCGGTGAAAGATATTCGATCGCGCGGTCGAGGAGGACCGCTGCCTCCGACTCCTGTCCGCCTGTGCCCAGCTCCCTCGCCGACATGGCGACATGCGCCCGGATGGCCGCGCGGCAGGAGAGAAACAGTGGGAGGGCGGTCAAGCCCCCGCTATCGAACGTCTTTTCCAGATAACGGTTGAAAAGCGCGTTGGCAGGCCCGCGCAGGCCATGCCGATCGAGATCCATCAACAGAAACGCCAGATCGAACCACACATCGATGCACGCGATATCGTCGTTGAATTCGATGGCATCGATGGGCGTGGGCACGCCCTCCAGAAGGCAGATGTTGTTCAAGTGCAGATCGCCATGACAGCGCCGCACGAAACCGTCCCTGCGGCGCTGCTCGAGCAGAGGCCCGACGCGCCCAAGCCACGCCTTCGATTTTGCGCAAAGGGCATCCACCTTGTTCCGGGCGAACGGCTGCCGGCCCAGAATTTGCGCGTTCTCTTCGATCACGCGCGCCATGCCGCTTTCGCCGCCGAATGTGAATATCCGTTCGGCCCGGTCGTGGAAAGCGGCGATCGTTTCGGCGAGCGGCAACACAAGGTCACGCGTCAGCCGTCCGGCGCGGCGCAGATTTTCCAGAACGTCGCCCTGGGCAAACCGGCGCATGACAAGAACCCAGTCAACCGCCTGTGCATGCTCGTCTCGCGAGCCGAATCGCAGCCCGCGTGCATCCTGAACGATCGGCCGGACTTCCAGATAGAGCTTCGGCGCCGTGCGCCGGTTGATCGCAAGTTCCGCCTCGCACATGGCGCGGCGCTTGTCTGGCGTCGAGTAGTCGAGATAGGGATATTTCACCGCGCGCTTGAGCTTGTAGGCGCGCTCGCCCGCAAGAAAAACGATCGAGGCGTGCGTTTCATGGCGTTCGATCTTCTCACCCTTGAGGCCGTAGCTTTCCGCACGGCCCAGGAACGCCACGACTTCCTCCTGATCCTGCAATGCGTTCGCCACGGTTGCCATGGACGGGACCACCACCCTGCCAGCAGGGCAAAATAGCATGGCCGTGCCGGGACATGACGCCCGCATTGGCTTGACTTGACGGCCGTCCCGGCTTTGTGTGCGCCGGATTTTTTGGGGGTGCCATGACGCGCGCATTCATTTTTCCGGGACAGGGCAGCCAGCAGGTAGGCATGGGCAAGGCGCTGGCCGAGGCGTTTGCGCCAGCGCGCCAGACGTTCGAGGAAGTGGATGATGCCCTGTCGCAGAAGCTCTCCAGGCTCATGTGGGAGGGACCTGAGGCCGATCTCACTCTCACCGAGAATGCGCAGCCTGCAATCATGGCAGCCAGCATGGCGATCGTGCGCACGCTCCAACGCGACGGGGGGCTGGACGTGGGACGGCATGCACGGCTCGTGGCCGGCCATTCCCTTGGCGAATATACGGCGCTGTGCGCGGCGGGCGCCTTCACCCTTTCGGACGCCGCGCGCCTTCTGAAGACACGCGGCCGGGCCATGCAGGCGGCCGTGCCTGTTGGCGAAGGAGCCATGAGCGCGCTGCTTGGCGCCGAAATCGATCTCGCCGAAGCGGCCGCGAAAGAGGCCGTGGCGTGCGCGCCGCCGACAGAGGAAAATCCGGTCTGCGTAGTGGCCAACGACAATGCGCCAGGTCAGGTGGTGATTTCCGGCACAACGGCCGCGGTGGAGCGTGCCGGCGAAATTGCCAGGGCAAAGGGCGCCAAGCGCGCCATGATGCTGAACGTAAGCGCGCCATTCCATTCCCCACTGATGCAGCCCGCGGCAGACAGGATGCGGGAAGCGCTCGCAGCGGTCGCCATCCGCCCGCCGGCCGCGCCGGTGGTTGCAAACGTCACCGCCGGTGAAATCCACGAACCGGAAACCATCCGCAAATTGCTGGTCGAACAGATCACCGGGCGCGTGCGTTGGCGCGAGAGCGTTCTGTCCTTTCGCCATTTGGGCGCCGGCACCACGGTCGAGTTCGGCGGCAACAAGGTATTGACGGGGATGGTCAAGCGCACCGATCGTGAGCTTGAAACGATCACGCTCGACACGCCTTCGGATATAGAAGCCTTCGCAAAGAAGCTGTGAGGCCAGCCATGTTTGACCTTTCGGGAAAAACCGCGCTTGTGACCGGAGCTTCCGGCGGCATCGGCGGGGCGATTGCGCGCGCGCTGCACGCCCGGGGCGCAACCGTGATCCTTTCGGGCACGCGCGGCGAGGCGCTGGAATTTCTCAAGACCGAACTTGGCGCTCGCGCCCATGTTGCGGTCTGCAACCTCGCCGATCTGTCCGCAGTCGAGGCATTGCCGAAAGAAGCGGAGGCGGCGGCGGGCGGCGCGATCGACATTCTCGTGAACAACGCCGGCATCACGCGTGACAATCTTTTCATGCGCATGAAGGATGAAGAGTGGGATCAGGTAATCGCGGTGGATCTGACCGCCGCGTTCCGGCTTTCCCGCGGTGTCTTGCGCGGAATGATGAAAAAGCGCTGGGGGAGGATCATTTCGATCACCTCGGTGGTCGGCGCAACGGGCAATCCCGGCCAAGGCAACTATGCCGCCGCAAAGGCTGGCCTTGTGGGCATGTCCAAATCGCTCGCCGCCGAGGTGGCCAGCCGCAACATTACAGTCAACTGTGTTGCGCCCGGCTTCATCGCCACGCCCATGACCGATGTCCTGACAGAAGACCAGAAGGCTGCCCTGCTCAGCCGAATCCCGGCTGGGCGCATGGGAACCCCTCAGGACGTGGCCGGCGCGGTCGTCTTTCTGGCAAGCGAGGAAGCATCCTATATCACCGGCCAGACGCTCCATCCCAATGGCGGAATGGCAATGATTTCATAAAGAAATCAAAAGCTTGATCGGAATGTAGCGGGACCAAAGGCTTTGTGTTACCAACCGGGCAACCTTCGGCTCCCGGGTGGGGCTTCCGAGGGCTTCGCCGCTGCCCCTGAACCGCGGCGTCGAAAAAACAGCAAAGAGGTCAAGAAGCAGCAATGAGCGATATTGCCGAACGCGTGAAGAAGATCGTGGTCGAGCATTTGAATGTGGACGCCGACAAGGTGACGGACAGTGCCTCCTTCATCGAGGATCTCGGCGCCGACAGCCTCGATACCGTCGAGCTGGTCATGGCGTTCGAGGAGGAGTTCGGCATCGAGATCCCCGATGACGCGGCCGAATCCATCGTCACCGTGGGAGACGCGGTGAAGTATATCGAAAAGTCGCAGGCGTAAGGCTGGCCGCGAACGGTTCATTCCATGCGTAGAGTTGTCATCACCGGGCTGGGATTGGTCACGCCCCTGGCCTGCGGGGTGGATGCGACGTGGTCGCGCCTTCTTGCAGGACGCTCCGGCGCCAGACCCATCACCAGCTTCAGGGTGGACGATATGCCAGCGCGCATCGCCTGCACGTTGCCGCGCGGTGATGGCACGGACGCCACATTCAATCCCGATCAGTGGGTGGACCCGAAAGAACAGCGGCGGGTGGACCAGTTCATCGTCTATGGACTGGCTGCCGCCCAGCAGGCGGTGACGGATTCCGGCTACGAACCGAAAACCGAAGAACAACGCTGGCGCACGGGCGTGCTCATCGGATCGGGAATTGGCGGGCTGGAGGGAATCGATGAGGGCGCAATTCTCGTCCACGAAAAGGGCCCACGAAGGCTTACGCCCTTCTTCATTCCCGGCAGCCTCATCAACCTTGTTTCCGGCTACGCCTCAATCCGCTTTGGCTACAAGGGCCCAAACCATGCCGTCGTCACGGCCTGCGCGACGGGCGCCCACGCCATCGGCGACGCGGCCCGTCTGATCGCGCTGGACGACGCTGACGTTATGCTGGCCGGAGGCACCGAAGCGGCAATCTGCCGCTTGGGGATGGCGGGCTTCGCGGCCTGCCGCGCGCTTTCCACGGGCTTCAATGACACCCCTGAAAAGGCTTCACGCCCCTGGGACCGCGACCGCGACGGCTTTGTGATGGGCGAAGGCGCCGGCATGGTGATTCTCGAGGAATATGAGCACGCCAAGGCGCGCGGCGCGAAGATTTATGCGGAAGTGGCTGGCTATGGGCTTTCCGGCGACGCCTACCACATCACCGCGCCGGCGGAAGACGGCAATGGCGGTTTCCGCGCCATGCAGATGGCCCTGAAACGCGCCAATCTTACGCCATCAGATATCGACTATATCAATGCCCATGGTACCTCGACACCCCTGGGTGACGAGATCGAGCTGCACGCCGTTGAGCGGATGCTGGGCAACGCCACGGGCAAGGTGTCGATGTCGTCCACCAAGTCCTCAATCGGACACCTCTTGGGCGCTGCGGGCGCAGTTGAGGCTATTTTCTGCGCCCTCGCGATCCGCGATCAGGTTGTGCCGCCGACGCTCAATCTCGACAACCCGTCGGCAGAAACAGAAATTGATCTGGTGCCCCACAAGGCGCGAAAGCGAGAAGTGAGAACCGCAATGTCGAACTCCTTTGGCTTTGGCGGCACCAATGCGTCCCTCATATTGACGGCCGTGCAGTAGCCCCCGTTATGCGCCGCGTTCTCCTGTTCGTGATCGTGCTGGCACTTCTGATCGGGGGCGCGATCTGGTGGGAGCGCAACAACTTCTTCGCGGCCGGCCCTTCGGCAGAGGGCGCCGTCGTGCTGATTGAGCCTGGCGATCATGCCAGCATCATCGCGGAGAAGCTTGAAAGGGCGGGCATCATTCAGAACGCCGCCCTGTTCAATCTGGGCCTGCGCATCCGCAACCAGCAATCGGCCCTCAAGGCCGGAGAATACTGGTTTCCCCCGCATGTCAGCATGGCGAGCGCTGCCGGGATCATGATCAGCGGCAAATCCATCCTGCACAAACTGACTGCGGCCGAAGGGCTGACCAGCGCCATGATTTACGATCTGGTGCGAACAAATGCCGTGCTGACCGGAGATCCCGGCGCCGTGCCGCCGGAGGGATCACTTCTGCCGGAAACCTATCTCTTCACCCGCGGCATGACGCGCGCCCATCTTCTTTCGCTCATGCACCAGGCGCAGGCGAAGTTTCTCAAGGCACATTGGGGGGAGCGCGCCGCGAATCTGCCCTACACAACGCCAGAGCAGGCGCTGATTCTGGCCTCCATCGTCGAAAAGGAGACGGCCCTTCCGTCAGAGCGCCGCCACATAGCTTCAGTGTTCGTGAACAGGCTGAGGCTTGGGATGAAGCTGGAATCCGACCCCACCATCATCTACGGCATCACCCAGGGCTATCCATTGGGCCGCCGCATTTACCAGAGCGAGATCACCGCCCCCACGCCTTACAACACCTATGTGATTGCCGGTCTTCCGCCCACACCCATTTGCAACCCCGGCAAGGATTCGATCCTGGCAGTACTCAATCCTTCAAATTCGAACGATCTGTATTTCGTGGCCGATGGAACCGGCGGGCATGCATTTGCTGCCACGCTTGCGGACCAGAACCGCAATGTCGCCCGCTGGCGCGCGATCCACAATCCGCGGCCGCCGGCAAAGCCCAAGCCGGAACGGCCGCGGCACAAGCGCTGAGCTGAGCTATCAGCTTTCGCCCCGCAGATGCGCGCGCTACATTCCTGCGGCACCGGAGAATCCCGATGAGTCTTGTCAGTATGACCGGCTTCGCCGAGGCCCACGGCGCCTTCGAAGCCTTGCGCTGGCGTTGGGAAGTTAAGAGCGTCAACGGCCGTGGGCTCGACATGCGGTTGCGCACACCGCCCGGCTTCGAAAGTATCGAGCCGGCCGCGCGCCTGCTTGCCGGCGAGCGGTTCCGGCGCGGCAACATCCAGGCAACGCTGACGCTGGAGCCGCAGGAGGGGGGAAAGGCCCTTCGCGTCGATCCGGCGGCCTTGGCCGCGGCCGTGCGCCTAGCCAAGGAAATTGAAAACGATTCGGGCCTCGCCCCGGCCCGGGCAGACGGCATTCTGGGGCTCAAAGGCGTCATCGTGCCGGACGATATGGCCGAGCTCGATCAGGCGGAGCGCGCCGCGCGCGACGCCGCAATTCTGGAAAGCCTCGCTGCCGCGTTTGACAATCTTGCCCGCGCCCGGCGCACCGAAGGCGCAAAGCTGGCCGTGGTTCTGCAAAACCATATGGGCGAAATTGAGCGCCTCACTCGGGAAGCCGCGAAATCGGCCGGCGCGCAGCTTTCCAATCTCAGGGACAGGATCGCCGCCCAGCTTGGCGAGCTGATGGCTGCCGGAAGCGTGTCCGAAGAGCGGCTGGCGCAGGAAGCGGCTCTGCTGGCCATCAGGGCCGATGTGCGCGAGGAACTCGACCGGCTGACGGCCCATGTCCACGAGGCGAAGGCCCTGATGGCCTCCGGCGATGCCGTGGGCCGCAAGCTCGATTTCCTGGCGCAGGAATTCAACCGCGAAGCCAACACGCTGTGCTCCAAGTCCTCCGATATCGCACTGACGCGGCTTGGCCTTGCGTTGAAACACGCCATCGACCAGTTTCGCGAGCAGGCGCTGAACATCGAATGAGCGATATCAGACGCAGAGGGCTGATGCTGGTTCTGTCATCGCCGTCGGGCGCGGGCAAAACCACGTTGTCGCGGCGCCTGCTGGAAGGCGACGGTGCGATTACGCTTTCTGTTTCGGCCACCACACGCGCAAAGCGGCCCAACGAAGTGGAAGGACGTGACTACTACTTCGTGACACCCGAAAAATTCGGCGACATGGTGAAGGCAGGCGATTTTCTTGAGCATGCCACCGTGTTCGAGCATCAATACGGCACGCCAAAGCAGCCGGTACTGACTGCGCTCGGCCGGGGCCGCGATGTTCTTTTCGATATTGACTGGCAGGGCACGCAGCAGCTGAAGGAGCGCGCGCGGGAAGATCTCGTGAGCGTGTTTGTGCTGCCGCCGACGCATGAGGAGCTGGAACGCAGGCTGAAAGCGCGCGCGCAGGATTCCGACGAGGTGGTGAAGAAGCGCATGGCCAAGGCGGCCAGCGAAATCAGCCACTGGCCGGAATATGACTATGTTGTCGTCAACGACGATCTTGACCGCGCGCTTTTCAAAGTGCGCGCAATCCTGGAGGCCGAACGGGCGCGCCGCGCGCGCCTTGTCGGCGTGAGCGAATTTGTGGCGACGCTGGTGAAAACCAGAATCACGCCTTCATGAGACCGATCCCGTGGAACACATATGAACCGGAAGGAAAGGCGAAGGGCCGCCAGGCGTGGGCAGACGGTCGCCGTTCCTCCGGCTATGGCGCGTCCGGCAGGGGCGGAAACAGGCGCGGACGGTGAAGCCGCGAGGCTGTGCCGCGTTGCATTCGAGCATCTCGAGCAGAAACATTTCGCAGAAGCGGCGGACGGGTTTCGCAAGGCGATTCTCGCCGCGCCAGGCCTTGCGCGGGCCCACAACGGACTGGGTCTTGCGCTCAGGGCGCAAGGCAAGCCTGCGGAGGCGGCCCAGTGCTACGAGCATGCCGTCGCCCTCGACCCCACTTATGCCGCGGCCTATAATAATCTCGGCAATGCGCTTCGCGATCAAAACAGGATGGCCGACGCGGCGGCGCAATATCGCCGCGCGCTCGAAATAAAACCGGATTACGCCAAGGCGCACAGCAACCTCGGCTTTGCGCTTCACCGCCTGCGGCGGTTCGGAGATGCCGCCACGCATTTCCGCCGCGCCGCAGAGCTCGAACCCGACAACGCCGATGCACACAACAATCTGGGCAATGCCTTGCATGCGCAAGGCAAGCTCGAAGGGGCCGCAGCCGCGTACCGGCGCGCGGTGGCCGCCAGGCCGACTTTCGCCGTAGCACACAAAAACCTGGGCAACTGTTTGCGGGAGCTTGGCCGGCTGGATGACGCGCGACACCATCTTGAGGAGGCGTTGCGCCTGAAACCGGCCTATGCGGAAGCATATAGCGGTCTTGGCAACGTGCTGAAAACAGGCGGCAAGCTTGACGAAGCGCGCCGCGCCCATGAAACGGCCGTCAGTCTCGCGCCCGGCAACGGCATGCTGCATCAGCAATTGGCGGAATCGAAACGCTTTTCCGCCGGCGATCCGCAAATCGCGCAGATGGAGGCGCTGGTTTGCGGCGGACCCCCAACAGAGTCCGATCGCCTCGCGCTTCATTTTGCATTGGGAAAGGCCTATGCCGACACGGGCGACGCCGATCGTTCCTTTCGGCACTACCTGCAGGGCAATGCACTCAAGCGCCGCCAGATTCCCTATGACGAGGGCCCAATGTTGGCCGCGTTCGCTGCCATCGAGCGGGTGTTCACGAAGGAGATGATGCTTGACCGCGCAGGCTACGGTTTTCCCGATCCTCTGCCGGTCTTCATTGTGGGCATGCCGCGTTCGGGAACCAGTCTTGTCGAGCAGATACTGGCGGGCCACCCCGGCGCGCACGGCGCGGGCGAGCTGAAGTTCTTTTCGGAAGCCGTAGCCCGATGCCGGCAACCGGACGGGCGGCCGGTCCGTTTCCCCGATGATGCCGGAGCGTTATCCGCAGAACAAATCGCAGAAATCGGAAAAAATTATGTTCGCGAAATCCGGAAATTGGCGCCGTCGGCCGAACGCGTGACTGACAAGATGCCGTGGAACTTCCGTTATGCCGGGCTCATACATCTGGCACTGCCGCGGGCGAAAATCATTCACGTGCGCCGCAATCCACTGGATACTTGCATATCCTGTTTCACCAAATTGTTCACGCGCGGCCAGCCCTATAGTTACGACCTTGCAGAGCTTGGCCGCTATTATAAGGCCTATGAAAGACTGATGGCGCATTGGCGCGCGGCAATACCGCCCGGAGTGATGCTCGAACTGAACTATGAAGACCTTGCGATTGATCTTGACGGCGTTGCGAGACGACTTGTTGCCCATTGCGGTCTCGCATGGGATGACGCCTGCCTTTCCTTTCATGAACTCGATCGCCCGGTGCGAACAGCGAGCGCGGCCCAGGTCCGGCAGCCAATCTACCGGAGTTCCGTTGCTCGGTGGCGCCAGTACCGGGACCACATTGGGCCCCTGATCGATGCGTTGGGTGCCGACATTGGAAATTTGTAACCTCACCGCCTTCCCGGCGGCGCGGTAAAAAATTTCCGAGAAAGCATGGCTGGCGCGACGGAAACCGCACAAGACAAATAAAATTTCGGACGCAGAACTTGGTTCCCGTTAAGCAGTACGCGCCACGGCATCTCGTGCGGCGGAGACAATTCCGCCAACCGGCGCTAATGTGATTGCACCCAACCAACCAGGGAGACTGCAGGATGTTGATGGAGCATGCAGCCTTGCACGCGCTTGACGATCAGGGGACCGACGATCAGGGAACTGACAATCAAGGCAGCGACGATCAGGGAACAGACAATCAGGGAACTGATGATCAAGGCACGGATAACCAGGGAACGGACGATCAGGGGACTGACAACCAGGGGACCGATGACCAGGGAACGGACAACCAGGGAACGGATGACCAGGGTACTGACGGCAACGATGATGAACAGGGCACCAATGGCGACGACGATCTCAACGGCGGCCAGGGCAACGATTCGCTTGTCGCGGGAGCTGGCAACGACACGTTGAAGGGCGGCGCGGGCGCCGATCACCTGAATGGCGGCAAGGGAGCCGACACATTCGTTTTTTCCCACGCGTCCGACTCCACCGGCAGGCATTTCGACACGTTGGTGGGCTTTGACCCGACGACTGGCGACCACTTCCACCTGACCACGGCCGTGAAGGGGATCGACAAGGCCGTGAGCGGCCACCTCTCCGGAAACGGTTTCAACGCCGACATAAGCCACGCAATGAATGCGCATCACCTGCAGGCCGATCACGCAGCGCTTTTCACTGCGACGAGCGGAAAGTATGCAGGTCACTCGTTTCTCGTCGTGGACATGAACGGAGTGGCGGGCTACCAGGCGGGTCATGATCTTCTGGTCGAACTCGACCATGGCCACCACCTGTCCCATCTCAGCGCACACAATTTCGGGTGACCGGGATCGGCAATCATCTGTTCGGAGCGGCCGCGCGGATGGGCGGCCGCTCTTTTTTTTGACGTTGAGCCGGACGACCTGCTGGCCCGGCAATATCAGGGCCTCAACACCACCCGGCCGGTGATGCGGCCGTTCCTGAGATCATCGAGCGTTCTGTTTGCGTCGGACAGGGGCCGCGTCTGCACGGGAATGGCACCGACTTTTCCGCTGCGCACCAAGCCCATCATTTCCTCAGCTTCCGGCAGCGAGCCCACGAACGAGCCGATGATGGAAAACGGCTTGAGGGGAAACATGGGGATCGGCATGGTCATCGCCCCGCCGAACAATCCCACCACAACGATGCGCCCACCCTTGCGGATAGCGGCGTTGGCAAAGGCAAAGCTCGATTCCGAGCCCACGAAATCCACGACCGCAAAGGCGCCGCCCTTGGTGTCGGCAATCAGCCTCTTGGCGATATCAGGTGTCCTGATGTTGTAGCCGGCAACTGCACCCGCCTTTTTCGCTGCATCCAGCTTCGCGTCGTCGATATCGGCGGCGATCGGCCCCTTGGCGGTCAGCGCTTGGGCGAATTCCACGCCCATCATGCCCACACCGCCACACCCCAATATGACGATCTGATCGTCCGGCCCGAGCCTGCCGACCTTCTTGATCGCACCGAACGCCGTGAGGCCCGAACACATATAGGCGGCGGCCAGCTCAGGCTTCGTGCCGCCATAGGCAAGCAGATATCGCGGATGAGGAACCAGGACGTGCGTGGCATAGCCGCCGGGCACCCCTGCCGAGCAGCCCAGATTGCGCGGACGGCCGCACAGATTTTCTTCGCCGCGCAGGCAGGCCGCGCATTGGCCGCACCCGATCCAGGGAAAGACGGCATAGCGTTCGCCGATCTTTATCCCCTCTGCCTGCGGGCCGGTGGCAACCACCTCGCCCTCAATCTCATGCCCCAACGTATGCGGCATTTTGAGATTTGCGAGCGGCAGCCTGTTGCCTTTGCCCAGATCGAAATAGCCGTCATGAATGTGCACGTCGGAATGACAAACGCCAGCATTGTGCACCTTGAGCAGCACCTCGGTGCCTTGCGGCACCGGGGTGGGCGATTCGATCCGTTTCAGGGGCGCACCGAATTCGACGATGGCTTCCGACAGCATCGCGGTTTCTCCCGATATCTGATCACTTATCAGTCTGGCACGCGCGAGCAGCCGGCTCAACGCGCAGCGGCGAAGACGCGCGCGAGCGCGGCGAATTGGCTCACGCTCAGCGTTTCCGGCCGCGCCGTGGGATCGAGCCCCGCCTGCCGGATTCGGTCTTCGGCATCGGGCGAGAGCGGCTTCAAACTCTGGCGCAGCATCTTGCGGCGCTGGCCGAAGGCGGCCTGCGTGACCCGTTCCAGATCGGACAGGATTGCCGGCGCCACCGAGGTTTCCAGGGGTTCGATGCGGACGACGGCCGAGCTGACCTTTGGCGCGGGCGTAAATGCGCGCGCGCCGACCTCAAACAGGATTTTCGCACGCGTGCGCCACTGCGCCAGAATCGAGAGCCGTCCATAATGTGGGCTGCCCGGCCTGGCAACGATCCTTTCCGCCACTTCGCGCTGGAACATCAGCGTGAGCGATCGCCAGAAAGGCGGCCACGTTTTGGCCGTTAGCCATTTCACGAGAAGGGCCGTGCCGACATTGTAGGGTAGATTGGCCGCCACGCGCACCGGGCTGCTTACGCCCCTGCCCTGAAGCAATTGCGGTTCATCCAGTTTCATCGCATCGGCGGCAATGAGATGCAGCCGGCCGGGCCAGGCCGCGGCAATCTCGCCGAGCGCCGCAAGGCATCGCTCGTCTCGCTCCACCGCTATGATCTGCGCAGCACCTTCGGTCAGAAGCGCACGCGTCAGTCCGCCGGGCCCGGGGCCGACTTCATAGACCGTGGTGTTTTCCAGGGGGCCCGCGGCGCGCGCGATACGTCGGGTAAGATTGAGGTCGAGCAGAAAATTCTGGCCGAGCGATTTTTTCGCCCGCAATCCGTGGGCGGCGATTACCGCCCCGAGCGGTGGCAACGGATCAGCGATGTCGGGCATCGGCCATTTGCGCTGCAAGCCTGATGGCCGCGATCATGCTGCGGGGATCAGCTCCGCCCTTTCCCGTAAGCTCGAGCGCGGTGCCGTGATCAGGCGAGGTGCGAACGATCGGAAGACCAAGCGTTACGTTCACGCCCTCCCAGAAAGCAAGTGTCTTCAGCGGTATCAGCGCCTGGTCATGGTACATGCAGAGCGCCGCATCGTATCGCGCGCGCGCCTCCGGAAAAAACATCGTGTCGGCCGGCAATGGGCCTGCAACAGCCACTCCGCCCGCACGAAGAGCTTCGACCGCCGGCCGGATAAGCGCGCGCTCCTCGGATCCGATTTCGCCATCCTCGCCGGCATGCGGATTGAGCCCCGCAACGGCAAGCCTGGGAGCTGCAATTCCGAAATCACGCTTCAGCGCTTCCAGAACGATCTCGCCGGTCTCCACAATCAGTGGCGCCGCGATCTTAGCCGCGACGTCCTTGAGCGGAATGTGGATCGTGACCGGTACCAGCCGCAAGCCGCCCCCGACCAGCATCATCACAGCGTGGTCGGATCCGGTGATCTGGGCCAGATATTCCGTATGGCCTGCAAAGGAAAATCCACCCCGCATCAGGGAGGCCTTGTAGATGGGCGCGGTCACAACGGCCGCCGCGGCACCCTGCATTGCAAGATCGACGGCCGTGTCGATGGCATCGATGACCGCGCGCGTGTTGGCCGGATCCGGCTTGCCAGCCACCACAGGGGCGGCCAACGGATGTGACGCAATCATTGCATCGCTTCCCGCGGAAACGGCCATTCGGAACACCTGCGGATCGCCGACAAACTTCAGCGGATGAGACCCAATGCGTCCGCCAAGCGCGGCGAAAGCCGCCGCGGCAACTTCGGGGCCAATGCCCGAGGGTTCGCCCATGGTGACGAGAATGGGGGCGCTCGGATCCGCCTTAACGGGTTTCGACATCGGCTTCGCGCCGCAAATCGCTCAGATACTGCCGGGCGAGCGTGGAGATCTGTTCTTCGAACAGCTGCTGTTCCACTTCGTCACGCGTGGGCATCTTGAACGCAGTGACCTGCGGCACGGGCGGATCACAGCGCACGATGATTTCCACGCCTGCCGAAGAAATGAACGGTGCCGCCGCTTCACCAGGCTGCGTGTTGGCAAGCGCGTTCTGGATTTCCTGGCTGAGGTCGGCGAGCTTCATGTCGCCAAGCTTCATGAATACCGCGCCGGGCAGCTGCTTGACGAGAGCCGGAAGCGTATCACAGGTGCTGATGTGCGAGCGGATCACCTCGCCTGCATGCAAGGCCTTTTGCTGGAATTCCTGGGTTGGCTTCGGCCCGAGCGGCAAGAGGATGCGCGCCAGCGGCAGCACGCTGGGATGAGCGTTTATGCTGGCTGCATCGGGCACCTTGGTTCCCATTGGTTCCTGCCGGCCGATCAGCTCCAGAATGTAAAAGCCCCCGGCGGAGCGGATCGGTGCGCTGAACTGGCCCGGTTTCAGCTTTTCCAGCGCATCGTTCAGCTCCGGCGCGAGCTGGCCATCTTCCACGACGCCGATGTTGCCGCCTTGCGCCGCCGAAGGGCTCTGGCTGAACTGCCGGGCGACCTCGCCGAAAGGTGCGCCGGCCTGAAGCTGTGCTTCGATGTCCTGAACGGTTTTTTGCACTTCGTTTTCCTGATCCGGCCGGTCAACCGCCAGGAAGATTTCGGCAACGAGGAAATGGGGTTTGTTTGCGCCCTGTGCGAGGCGCTTCAACTCCGCATCGACATCTTCGGGCGTGACATGCACCCGGTCTCCCAGCTGGTCATCGACGGTTTTTTCCCAGGCAAGCTGCGTGGCGATTTGCGCGCGCAGGGTGGCAACGTCCACGTTGTAGCGCGCGAGCACGGCCTTGAGCTGATCCATCGTCAGATGATTCGACTGGATGATATTGTTCATAGCGTTGTCGACGTCGGCCGAAGAAATTGTCGTGTTGTTCTTCTGGGCCTCCGCAAGCTCGAGTCGCTCGGTTTCGAGCTGCGTCAGAACCTGCGCCCGGATACGCTTCAACTGGTCCGGTGTCGGATTGATGCCCGAGGTGGCGAGAAACAGGGCGATCCGCTGGCGCAGGTCATATTCGGAGATGATGGTGTCGTTAACGACCGCCGCCACGCCGTCGCTGTTTGCGTCCCCCATGCCGGTATCGATTGCGGTGCTGGCCGCCGGCCCGGTGGATGCCAGTGCCGTTTGGGCCGACCCGCTGCTCTGAGCTTGCGGCGCAGGCGTGGCCCCCACGTTCGCAAGGCCCGCACCAAGCAGAGCAAGCAACAGGGCCGTCGAACGAAATTTGTCGGTTTTCGGCTGCATTGTTCTCTTTGTTGCAGAATGCGATCCGCGCCCCGGCCAGTCTGGCGGGCCCGACCGGCGGCGAGAATAAGCAATTTCCCAATCCGATCAAGGCTGCGTGAAGATCTGGTGCGGGAAAAGGTCCTGGAGGTCCTCCGGCTCGTTCCCGAATTTCGGAATAAGGTGAACGATGACCGATGAAGACGCCGGAATATCGCGGTCGGCGCTATAGACGCGGCGGAAAGATACCGAAAAGCCGAGACATTCGTCGTCGTAGCCGATGCCAAAGTCGCTTTCGAGCAGCTGGCTGGCCTGCAAGTCGCGCTGGCCCGCGGCATAAAGGCTCCAGTGGTCGAGCACGCCAACGATGGCCTGCGCCGTCACTTCCTCACGTGGCGTGTCGAGCCCGGTCAGGCTGGAAGGCAGGCCCTGATCGGTTTGCGGCGGCAGGTGCACATAAGACACTTCGACGGAGGATCGGCCATAGCTCGCCTGCAGATAGACCTCGTTGCGGCGCACGCTGCCCGTGGCGTTGTCGATGTCGAGACGATTCGCCATCTCGATATACGGCGGGAATTTTATGGTGACGAGACTGACGATATCCGAAACGTCGCCCTTGAGCCCGGTCGTTTCCTGGAAAATCGGGTCCGGCTTCAGGCGGTACACCTCACCGAGCAGCGCATCGATCGAGCCGGAGGAAAAATAGGCGACGCCGTGCAGGCCGACATTGGCGCGCGGCCCGCTTTCCCACAGGTCGAAGCCGGGGAACCGGTCGAAAGCGAGCAAATTGGTCTCATCGAACTCGAAATCCGCGCTGTCTTCGTCTGGAATGCCCGGTGGGTTTCCGCCATAGGGCGCCGCAATTACCTGCGCGATCGGTTCCAGAATGATCGAGTCCGACGAGCGTCTGCCCGAAATCAGGGGCCAGCGCCAATCCAGCGCCGCATAGGGCAGGCCGCGTTCGATGTAGCTTGTCTTTTCCGGAATTGCAGCGAAATCGATGAGATCGTTGTTCTGGACGCGGTAAACATCGCCTCTGGCGTCGAGCTGGAAGGTGATCAGCTGGCCGTCCGCGGTCACAAATGGCAGCCGCCAGCGCGCTTCCGCTGTTACGCGCTGGCTGTTGGGCCCAAGGTTGCGGGTAATGGAGCTGCCATTGAAATCGAAGCGGAACTGACCGCCCATCCAGTCGTGCAGCGGGATATAGGTGAACTGCACGATCGGGAGCGCGAGCGGAATCAGCTTGTTGCTGTCGGTCGCGCGCAGACCCTGGAAGAAATACCCAGTGACGGCAAGCCGGCTGCGTCCCCACTCATCCTGAAAGAACAGATCACTCGTGAGCCGGTCAAGCGAGGAGATGTCATAACGCTTCAGGAACGTATCGTCCGATGTCAGTTGCGCGTCGTATCCGATTTCGAAATGGTCCGTCAGAAAGATGCGTCCGGAACCGAACAGATCGCTGTACCACTCTTCCTGATGGCCGCTGAATCCGCCGTTCGGATTGTGCGCAACGCTGGCTTGCAGCCACATGCCACCCTGCTGCCAGCGCTGGCGATATTCGCCGGAAAGCATCTGGCCGGCTTCGGTCGAGAACAGAGCTGCGAGCGTGGCATCCTGCGAATCCGAAAGGGCGATGTAGAAAGGCAGCTGTATGAGGCTTCCAAGGATGCTGGATGAGCCGATATCGGGCGCCAGTATGCCTGTCTGATGCTTGATGGTCGGATCCGGCGTGGAGAAGAACGGGGTATAGAAGACCGGAACACCAAAGGCCTCGATCGTCGCGTCGTGAAAATAGATGCGGTGCTTCTGCTCCCGATAGATCACGCGATATGACCTGACCTGCCAGAGCGGCGTGCGATCGCCTTTTTGCCGGCAGATTTTGCACGGCGTATACACCGCGCGATTTGCGATCGTCGTGTCCTGATTCACGCGTCGGGCGGACGCCGCGCCCAGCCGGCCCGACTGTCCGACCAGCGCATAGAAGCCCGAGAGAACGCCGTCGCGCATCTGATCGGTCAGCACGACATGATCAGCGAAGGCAACATCGCCGTTGGGCGCCATGACCGTCACGCGCCCGCTGGCCGTGACGACGTCCTTGTTCTGGTCGTAAGTGACCTGTTCGGCCATCAGAATGCGCCCGTTGTAATCGATTTCGACATGGCCATGGGCGATGACGAGCGCGTTGTTGATGTCGTAATCGACTTCGTCGGCGCGAAGCAGGGCGTTGCTGCCCTGCTTGCCGAGGGCATTGCCGAGAAGCGCATTCGCGCCGCTGGCCGGAATAGGCGCGGCGCACAAAAAAAAGGTTGCGGCCAAGTACCAGCTGGCCCGGCGCCCCCGTTTGCTCCCCCCAGACTTCATCCATCCTCCTGATGGAACAGGAGAGTCATGCCGATGAGAATCGCGGCCGATGCGGGCGCTGCGGCCGCCAAAGGCACCGGCAGTATGCCGGATTCACCCAATGCCTGGGTGAGGTTGCTGAAAAAATAGACGCCGAAACCTGCGAGCGCCCCATAAAGGATGACGCGCGTCAGGCCGCCCATGCGCGCCAGCCGCAGCGAAAAACTGGCGGCCATGAACACCATCGCGGCGAAAAGCGCGGGCAATGCCAGCAGCGTGTAGAAATACAGCTCATAGCGCAAGGCTGAGAATCCCGCTTCCTTGGCGGCGCTGATGAAGTGCGGCAAATCCCAGAACGACAGCGTATCGGGTGATGCAAAGCTTTCCTGGATTTGAACCGGGGTCAGGGTGGTCGGAACGATATAGCTCTCGTGCCATTTCGGTGAACCGTCCGGGCCGCTGACCCAGGCATTGCGCAACAGCCATGCGCCGGTCTCCAGCGTTGCGGATCGGGCCTCGATCCGGCCGAGAAACCTGTCCTTGTGCCCGTAAAGAAACACGATGACATCATCGAGGCGCTGGCCCTGGTTGCCCACGCGCAGGGCATGGATCACCTGCTGCTGGCGCGCATCGCCCTGCCTGAGCCACAGGCCGTTTCGCGAAATGGCGAGTTGCGAGGCCTGCCCGCGCACATATTTCGCTTCCATCGCGGAATATTGCGCAAGCAGCCGCGAGGTCAGCGGCGTGACGGCGACCACCGTGAAAAGCCCAAGAATGACCGCAACGACCAGCGACGGCGCGAGAAATTCCCATGCCGAAACGCCGGCAGCGCGTGTGGCTACGAGCTCTTCGCTGCGCGACATGCGGACGAACGCAAAGACGCCGCCCAGAAGGACGGCGAAGGGCAAGAGCTTCAGTCCGAGATCCGGCAGTTGCAAAAGACTCATTCCGACAATCACGTTCGCCGGAACGCCCTTCCTCTGCGTGTAATCCAGCAAGCCGACGATATCGATGGAAAAAGCCAGGATCAGGAAAGCCGCATAGATCACGCCAACGCCGATCAGGAACTGGCGCGCCAGATAGCGGGAAAGAGTCCACGACCAGGTCATGCCGCCCGCTCCGGCAGCGGCTGAGACTGCGGAAACAGAAACGCAAAGTGCCGCCGCGAGAACAGGCCCGCCATGTCGGCGATCGCTCCGGCGGACCCCAGAATCGGCACGAGGTACAGGAGGACGTTCAACTCCGGACGCCGTGACGACATTCCCACAAGCCCATAGCCCGCGATGCGCAGCGCCGCCGCCGCGAGGGAGGCAACCGTGAGCCGCAAGGCATAGGCGCCGCGCCCGCGCCGGCCGCGCGTCACCGCGGCAAGCGCGATCAGCCCGAATGCGAAGCAGTAAAGGCCCGCCGACAGCCGGTTATTGGCATCCGCCAGGTAGATATTGCGGATGTGATTGCCCGGATCGCTCTTGAGATCGGGCCATAACAGTTCCTGCAGGAACCGCTCATCGGCATCGCGCTGGGCCTGCCGCTGTCCGCCCGAAAACTGGTTGATGTCGAAGACGTAGCGCTGAAATTTGAGCACCGACAGGTTTTTCCCGGCATCGCCGCTTTGCTCGATAGTTCCGGCAAGCATGATCAGGCGCGGGCCATCGGCCGTCTGCGCAAGCTCGCCGCTCTGCGCGATGTACGTGACGGGCCGATGTGGATTACGATTGTCGTGAACAAGAATGCCGTGGATGCGTCCGTCGGACGAGAGTTCGCGAATGAAGACCGTGAGACCTTCGGCCGGCGTGTTGAATTGCCCTTCGTTCAGGACGGCGGCCCCGATATCGGCGCGAATGTCGTACACCTTGTCGTGCATCAGGCGTTGGCCGAGCGGCATCAGATAAAGGCTGCAGAGATAGGTGAGCACGGCCACCAGGGCGGCGGCGGCCATCACGGGCCAGGCGAGCTGCATCCGGCTATAACCCGACGACCACATCACCACGAGCTCGCTGTCGGTCGTGAGCCTGTGCAGCGCATAGAGGGTTCCGGCCAAGAAAGCGATCGGCAGGATGATGACAAGAAGGCTCGGCAACAGCAGAAGCGTCAGGTAGACGAACGTGGGCGCCGACTGGCCGCGGTTGATGATGAGGTCGAGCAGCCGCAAGGACTGCGAGAGCCAGACGACGAGCGTCAACAGAAATGCAAACAGCGCCACCGGCCCCATCAGCTGGCGCAGGACATATTTGGACAGGCGTGGCATGGCGGTTCGCATGAAAGGTGCAGACTTTCGCATCCGGCGCAATTCGCCCTAAACTAGCATCCCCGCGCGGCCGTGCGGCAACCTCAAATCCCGCACGGCCCCAAAAATAAAGGGCAAACCGCCCAAAGGATTAATCGGCAGACAGGTTCCCGGGAGACATGACATGCAGCTTTCCTTTGCCGCACCTTCAACCGCAGGTTCGGGCGCGCTGATTGTGGGCGCGACAGAAGGCGGCAGTCTGCTGCCCGCGGCCGCTGACGCGGACAAGACCAGTGGCGGCTCACTGAAGCGCGCGATTGCGGCCAGCCGCTTTACCGGCAAGCCGGGACAGGTTGTCGAGCTTCTTGCGCCTGCCGGCAGCAAGGCTTCGCGCATCGTGCTTGCCGGCATCGGGAAAGCGGAAGCTTTCGATTCCATGGCGGCTGAAAAGCTTGCGGCGAAGGTCGTCGCGCGGCTGTTCACAAGCGGCGAGAAGGAAGCGACGTTTGCGATCGACCTGCCCAAGGGTTCGAAGATGAAACCGGCGGTGCTTGCGGCCCATCTTGCCATGGGCGCGCGGCTTAGAAGCTACACGTTCAACAAATACCGCACGCGCAATCTCGAAGAGCACGAGCCGACCCTCCAGCGCATTGTCGTCACAACAAGGGACGTCGCGGGTGCAAAGCGCCTGTGGGCTCCGGCGACGGCCGTGGCGCAGGGCGTGTTCTTCGCGCGCGATCTAGTCAACGAGCCGCCCAACGTCCTGTCGCCGGCGGAATTTGCGCGCCGCGCAAAGACGGGCCTTTCAAAGCTCGGCATCAAGGTGGACGTTCTGGGCGAAGCGGAGATGAAGAAGCTTGGCATGGGCGCACTTCTGGGCGTGGGCCAGGGCAGCGAGCGGGAAAGCCAGCTTTTGGTGATGCGCTGGAATGGCGCGCGCAGGAAGGACGAGGCGCCGGTCGCTTTTGTAGGCAAGGGCGTGTGCTTCGATTCCGGCGGACTTTCGCTCAAGACCGGCGTGGGGATGATCGGCATGAAAGGCGACATGGGCGGCGCTGCTGCCGTGACCGGCACTTTGCTGGCGCTGGCCGCGCGAAAGGCGCGCGTCAATGCCGTGGGCGTGGTGGGGCTCGTCGAAAACATGCCGGACGGCAAGGCCCAACGGCCCGACGACGTAGTGAAATCAATGTCCGGCCAGACCATCGAGGTCCTCAACACCGATGCCGAAGGCCGGCTCGTTCTGGCAGATGCCTTGTGGTACGCGCAGACACGGTTCAAGCCGAAATTCGTGATCGATCTGGCCACGCTGACCGGCGCGATCATGGTCGCGCTGGGGCTGGAAAACGCCGGCCTCTTCTCCAATGACGACACGCTTGCCAAGCGCATTTTCGACGCGGGCAAGGAGGTGGGCGAGCCTGTGTGGCGCCTGCCGCTGGGCGAGGCATACGACAAGATGATCAAGTCAAAAATCGCCGACATGAAGAACATCACCGGCACCACACATGCCGGTTCGATTGCCGCCGCGCAATTTTTGCAGCGCTTCGTGCAGAAGGGTCAGCCCTGGGCGCATCTTGATATAGCCGGCGTGGCCTGGCAGGACGGCGAAAAGAAGCCACACGCGCCGGAATGGGGCGTGGGCTGGGGCGTGCGCATCCTCGACCGGCTGGTCGCGGACCATTACGAGAGATGACCGAGGTTCTCTTCTATCATCTCGAACGCCGGTCGCTGGATGATGTCCTGCCCGGGCTGATCGAAAAAACGCTGGAACGCGGCTGGCGCGCGCTCATCCGCTGCGAATCTGCCGAGCGTGCGGAAGCGATCGACAACCGCCTGTGGACATTCAGCGAGCAGACATTCCTGCCGCACGCCCAGCTTGGCGATGGCGATGCCGGGCGCCAGCCCGTGCTGATCACATTGGAAGAAACCAACGCTAACAAAGCGGACGTTCTGTTCGTGGTTGGCGGCGCGCCGCCACCTGCATGGGACGGTGCGGCGGCGAATTCCTTTGCGCGCATCGTGCTGCTGTTCGACGGGCGCGATCCGCAGCTGCTGCAATCGGCGCGCGCGGCGTGGAAGAGCGCAAAAGAGACCGGCCTTGACGTGACATACTGGAAGGAATCGGCGGGTGGAAAATTCGAGAAGCAGAGCTGAACCACGCTTGCATGGGCGCCGGACGGATTGCTAAGTCCGAAGATCAGAGGCCCGCATGATCTACACCCTGCTGCCGCTTGCGTTGATGGTCTTCTGCATCGTTCATGCGTGGCGCAACGGCTACATCATGCCGTGGATTTTTGTCCTGATCTTTCTGCCGCTGCTGGGCTCGCTCATCTATCTTGGCGTCATCGTGATGCCGGAATGGCTGCACAGCCCGCGTGCGCAGCGCCTTCGCGCAGGCGCCGCACGCGCCGTTGATCCGCACAGGGACTTTCGCGCCGCGCAGCGCGACGTGGAAATGGTGGGCTCCATCGACGCCAAGCGCGCGCTGGCCGAGCATCTCATCCAGCGGGGCGACTTCGCCGAAGCGATTGCGCTTTATCGCGGCGCCCTGACTGGCCAGTTCAGGGACGACCCGGCGCTGCTTCTCGGCCTGGCCCGCGCGCAATTCTTTTCCGGCGACGGTGCGGGCGCACAGGCCACGTTGGATGCCCTGCAGGCCGCCGACCCGAATTTTATCTCACAGGAGGCGCACCTCATCTATGCGCGTTCGCTCGAGTTGCAGGGCAAGAATGACGAAGCAGCCGCCGAATATGCGCGGCTGGTGCCCTATTTTTCCGGCGAGGAGGCGCGCGCCCGCTACGGACAGCTGCTCGACCGGCTCGGCCGCCGCGACGAGGCTCGCGCCCTGTTCGGGCAGATCCTGAAAAATCTGGACGGGGCGCCGCGGCGCTATCGCCAGGCACAGGCCGAATGGGGCAACATCGCCAGGGCGGGCTTGCGCTGAGGTGAACGAAATGTCTGCGACCGACTCTCCCGCAAGCGGGCGCGGGCATCTGCTTCGCGTGCTGGGCCTTTCCTTCGGCATCGCCGTCGCCATTGGCGGCATGATCGGCGCAGGCATCCTGCGCACACCCTCGCTGATCGCGGGCCTTGTCCCCGAAGCGGGGCTGATCATCACCCTATGGGTCCTTGGCGCCGTCCAAACGCTTCTGGAAGCCAACATCGTGGCGGAGCTCGCCACCTCGCTGCCAAAGGCCGGCGGGTTTTACGTCTATGCGCACCGGGCCTTCGGCGATCTGGGTGGGCTGGTCGTAGGCTGGACGATCTGGATTGCCAGGCTTGCTTCAACGGCGGCTCTTTCCGTTGCGTTCGCGGATTTCTTCGCGCTGCTTTCGGCGCCAGCCGGCCACTACAAGGCTGCGGTCGCCGTTGCCATGCAGCTTGCACTGTTCCTGTTCAACATCATCGGTGTCCGCCAGGGAAGCGGCCTGCAGCAGGCAACGAGCTTCGCCAAGGCGCTGGCGCTGCTCGCCTTTTGCGTTGCGGCCGTGGCTGTCGCGGCCTCGCTGCGCGCATCGCCGCCGACCGTGGTGCCACACGTGCCTGCAACGATCACGGCATTTGGCATGATTGGCGCCTATCAGCTCATCATTGGCGCCTATAGCGGCTGGTATGAGCCTGTGTTCTTCGCGGAAGAAAATGTGGACCCGGGGCGCAGCCTGCCGCGTGCCATGGCATTCAGCATACTTCTGACCGCCGCGCTCTACATCGCCGTAAACGGCGTTCTGCTTTATGCGCTGGGCGTGCGCGGCATTACGGGCAATGCGTTGCCCTACACTATCGTGCTCGACCGGGCGGGCGGGGCGCTGCCTGCGCTACTGTTCGCGGCCGGAGCCATGATTGTGGTGGCAAGTTGTGCCAATGCCGGGATCATGGTGGCTCCGCGCGTGCTGCTGGCGCTGTCGCGCGACAGGTTGCTGCCTGCCATGTTCCAGAACATCAACAGGGGCGGCAGCCCATGGGTTGCTTTCCTGCTCACGGCGTGCGGAAGCGTTGCGCTCGCGCTCAGCGGCTCGTTTGCATTGCTGTTCGGGCTGATTGCGACGTTGCAGTCGGCGGCCTTTGTGCTGGTGATCGGCTCGGTGTTCGTGCTGCGAAAGAAGGAGCCGGCGCTTGCCCGCCCGTGGCGCGTGAAAGGCTACCCGTGGCTGGCCGCGCTCGTTTTCGCCATCGATTTCGTGCTGCTTATTCTGTTTCTGAGCTCCAACTGGCTGGGTGGGCTTTATGCAGCGATCCTGTGGGCAGCCTGCGTGCCGTTTGCGATGGTGGCGCGCCGGGCACGCGCGCAGGCCTCGCCCTAGACGGTTTCCCGCATCGCCTGTTCGTAGTCTTCGTTCGCGGCGAGCCAGCGTGCTTCCGCCGCTTCCAGCCGCCGCAGCGCGTCTGCGCGCTTCTTCGACACGGATGCTCCCTTGGCCGGGTCTTGCGCGAAGATCAGCGGATCGGAAAGCGCCTTGTCGTATTTGGCGATTTCGCGGTTCAGTTCGGCAATCTGGGCCTCAGCGACTTCAACCTTTTCCTTCAACGGCTTCAGCTGATGCCGACGTTCGGCCGCCGCACGGCGTGCATCTTCCCTGGAAAGTTTCGACGGTTCGGATTTGGCCGCCGGCAGCGCTTCGCCGGACAGCAGGAAACGCCGGTAATCGTCCAGATCGCCGTCGAAGGGGCGCACGCTCCCGTCCGCCACGAGCAGCAACCGGTCCATCGTGGCCTCAATGAGCCTCCGGTCATGGCTGATGAGCACAACGGCGCCTTCGCAATCGTTCAGTGCGGTCAGTAATTCCTCGCGCGCATCGATGTCCAGATGGTTGGTGGGCTCGTCGAGGATGAGCAGGTTGGGCCGATCGAGCGTGGCGAGCGCCAGCATCAGCCGCGCGCGTTCTCCGCCGGAAAGCTGGCCCACTTTCGTCAGCGCCTTGTCGCCGGAAAGCCCCATGCCGCCAAGGCGGGTGCGCAGCTCCGTCTCGTTCATTTTCGGGCGGATATGCGCGAGCGTCTGAACCGGCGTCAGCGATCCATCCAGTTCCTCCAGCTGATGCTGCGCGAAATATCCCACGACCAGCTTTCGCGCACGCGCGATGTTTCCACTCATCGCGGGCAGTTTGCCAGCCAGGAGTTTCGCCAAGGTTGACTTGCCGTTGCCGTTCTTGCCCAGAAGCGCAATGCGGTCATCCGGATCGAAGCGCAGCGAAAGTTGCGACAGCACAGATCGCCCGTCATAGCCCACCGAAACATTGTCCAGTGTCAGCAGCGGGGGGCTTGCGCTTTCTGGTTTCGGCAGCGCAATCCCGGCGATGTGCTCGTCGGGTGGAATTTCCACCGTGCTGAGCTTTTCCAGCATCTTGATGCGGCTCTGCGCCTGCCGCGCCTTGGACGCCTTGTACCGGAAACGGTCCACGAAGGCCTGCATGTGCTTTCGCGCCGCCTCCTGCCTGCGCATGAAGGCGGCGTCATTGGCGCGGCGCATGGCGCGCGTTTCCACGAAAGTCTCGTAGTCGCCCGTGTAGAGCACCAGCTTGCCGTGCTCGAGATGCAGGATGAATTCGGCGATGTTGTCGAGCAGATCGCGGTCGTGGGAGATTACGATCACCGTGCCGCGATAGCGGCGCAGATAATCCTCCAGCCACAGAACGCCCTCGAGATCCAGATAATTGGTCGGCTCGTCCAGCAACACAAGATCGGGTGCAGAAAACAGCATCGCCGCAAGCGCCACGCGCATGCGCCAACCGCCGGAAAATTCGCGGCACGGCCGCTGCTGGTCCCCATGGCCGAAACCTAGCCCTGCGAGGATGGCGGCGGCGCGCGCCGGCGCCGAATAAGCATCGATTGCCTCGAGCCGTGCGTGAATGTCTGCGATGGCGTGCGGGTCGTGTTCGCGTTCAGCGCGGGCGAGGAGTTCAAGCCGCTCCTTGTGCGCCGCCAGCACCGTGTCGAGGAGCGAAACATCGCTCGACGGCGCTTCCTGCGCCACCTGGCCGATGCGCCAGCGCGCAGGCATGGTGATTTCGCCGGCATCCGGATGCAGCTCGCCCGATATCGCGCGGAACAGCGTGGATTTGCCTGCGCCGTTGCGGCCCACAAGCCCGATGCGCCTGCCAGCGGGCAGCGAGGCGCTGGCGCCTTTCAGGATGTCGCGACCGGCGATGCGGACGGTGACGTTGTCAATGACGAGCATGGCCCGGCCGGAGAGTCTAAAGCGCCGCCAGCAGATTGCCGCTGTCTTCGATCAGCACGACATCGTATTTGTCGATCATCGGCATGGCGATGGCTTCCAGCTCATTCTTCCACAAGGGTCCGTCGTAGAATGCGCTCTTCATCGGGTCGCGCGAGGCGAGATCAGGGAAGAAGCGCATGAAAAAGCACGTCTCTTCGTCTTCAATGCTTGGAAAGGGCCCCACGATTTTCATGCCGATTTTGTCGTGTTCCGGCATGGAACGGTTTACGAGCAGGTCCATGAAGGCTGCACGTTTGCCCGGCTTGAGCTTGTAGGTGCGCATTTCGACGATGCGGGCCATGGCGTTCCCCGGCTTGAAGACAGCCACACAAATAGGTGCTTGCCACGCGGCCCGCAACCGCCTTGCCGCCCCTGACGCGAACTTTTATAAGGCCCGCACTTTCACAACTTTGGGAGTTCCTCATGGCCGTCGAGCGTACGCTTTCCATCATAAAGCCCGATGCTACCCGCCGAAACATTACCGGCCAGATCATCGCCCGTTTCGAGAAAGCAGGCCTGCGCGTGATCGCGCAGAAACGCATGCAGCTTTCGACCGCCCAGGCCGAAGCCTTTTACAACGTGCACAAGGCGCGACCGTTCTTCAGAAGCCTGGTCGAATTCATGACAAGCGGGCCGGTGGTCGTGCAGGTGCTGGAAGGCGAGAATGCCATCGCGAAGAACCGCGAGGTGATGGGCGCGACCGACCCGGCCAAGGCGGCGCCCGGCACCATTCGCAAGGATTTCGCGGAGTCCATTGAGGCCAATTCCGTGCATGGCTCCGATGCGCCGGAAACCGCCATGCAGGAAATCCGTTTCTTCTTCAGCGAGCTTGAACTTGTGGGCTGAAGGTTCCATGCGGGACAAGACGGTCGTCATCACCGGGGCCACGTCGGGCATCGGCGAGGTTGCGGCCGACCGTCTGGCCCAGAAGGGCGCGCGCATCGTTTTCGTGGCGCGCGATCACGAACGCGGGCAGGCGACCCTCAAGCACCTGCGCGCGATTGCCGGCCACGACGAGCATGCCGTGCATTACGCCGATCTTTCGCTACTGTCCGAACAGAAGCGCGTAGCGGAAGAAATCGCCGCCCAGGAATCGCATATCGACGTGCTGATCAACAATGCGGGGGCGATCTTTACCACGCGTCAGGTGACGGCCGACGGTCTGGAGAAGACCTTCGCCCTGAATCACCTGTCGTATTTCACGATCACGAATGTGCTGCTCGACCGGCTGAAGGCCACACCGGGGGCCCGCGTCGTGAACACGGCGTCGGATGCGCATAAGGGGCGCCGCATCGATTTCTCAGACTTGCAGTCGGAAAAGCACTATTCGGGATTTGCGGTTTACGGCCGCAGCAAGCTGATGAACATCCTATTCACGCGCGAGCTGGCACGGCGGCTGGCCGGAACGGGCGTGACCGCGAACTGTCTGCATCCGGGGTTCGTCGCCACGCATTTTGGCGATCAGAGTGGCGGGCTTCTGTCATGGGGCATCCGCTGGGCGAAGAATTTCGCGCTAACGCCCGAACAGGGCGCGCAGACAATCATCTACCTGGCTTCCTCGCCGGAGGTGGAAGGCAAGACCGGCGGCTATTACTACCGCTGCAAGCTCGCCCAGCCCACGCGCGAAGCGCAGAACGATGCCGACGCCAAACGCCTGTGGGATGAATCCGCGAAGATCGCAGGATTGGGATTTTAGACGAATGTGACTTCGCCGCTCGCCACGCGTCGCAGGCCTTCGGGGTAGAGCCTGTGCTCCTCGGCCAAAATGCGCGCGGCGAGTGTTTCTTCCGTATCGTCCGGCAGAACCGGCACTTTCGCCTGCGCGATGACCGGCCCGGAATCGAGCTCCGGCACGACGAAATGCACCGTGCAGCCCGACCTGCGTTCGCCTGCCGCCAGCACGCGCGCATGGACATTCGTGCCCTTGTAGGCGGGCAGAAGCGACGGATGGATGTTGAGAAGGCGCCCCTCCCATTGCGTCACGAACCAGTCCGAAAGTATGCGCATGAAGCCTGCCAGGCATATGATGTCGATTTTCGCCGCGCGCAGTTCCGCATCCACCGCGCGGTCGAAAGCCTCCCGGCTTTCGAAATCCTTGTGCGAAATCACGCACGCGGGAATGCCGGCGCGGCGGGCGCGCTCAAGGCCTTCGGCACTTGCGACATTGGAGATCACCAGCGCGATCTGGGCCGGGTAGTCCGGCGCGCGCGCAGCTTCGATGAACGCCTGGAGATTGCTGCCGCGCCCGGAAATCAGAACGGCGGTGCGCTTGCGTGGCATCACGATTTCAGGACGCCCGTGTAGCGCACCTTCGCTTCGCCGTCGCCCGATACAAGCATGCCGATGCGCCAGGCCTTCTCGCCCGATTCCTGGAAAGCGTCGATGACGTGACCTGCCTGTTCGGCCGCAACAACCGCAACAAGCCCGATACCGCAGTTGAAAGTGCGCAGCATTTCGCCTTCTTCGATCCGCGTGCTTTGCGAGAGCCATCCGAACACGGCATTGGGGGTCCAAGCGCCCAGATCAACCAGGGCATCGAGCCCATTCGGCAGGGCGCGCGGCAGGTTTTCGGTAATGCCGCCGCCCGTGATGTGCGCCAGGCCTTTCACGCCGCCCGTGCGGACGGCCTCCAGCGCGCCCTTAACATAAAGGCGCGTGGGGACAAGCAGCGCTTCGCCCAATGTCTTTCCCGGCATGAACGGCGCCTTCGCCTTGTAGGATAGGCCTGCGTCTTTCACGGCGCGCCGCACAAGCGAAAAACCATTGGAATGTACGCCCGACGATGCCACTCCGATCAGCACGTCGCCGGCCGTCATCTTTTCCATCTTGGGGAGTACCGCCTCGCGCTCCACCGCGCCCACGGCAAAGCCCGCCAGATCGAAATCGCCCCGGGCGTAGAGCCCTGGCATCTCCGCTGTCTCGCCGCCGATCAATGCGCAGCCCGATTCCTTGCAGGCGCGCGCAATGCCTTCGATGACGGCCGCGGCCTGATCCACATTCAGCTTTCCGGTGGCGTAGTAATCGAGAAAGAACAACGGCTCCGCACCCTGCACCACGATGTCATTGACGCACATCGCCACAAGGTCCTGCCCGATCCCGGCAAAAATACCTGTTTCGATGGCGACTTTGAGCTTGGTGCCCACGCCATCGGTGCCTGAGACCAAGATCGGGTCGTGAAATCCCGCAGCCTTGAGATCGAACAAGCCTCCGAAGCCGCCCAGATCGGCATCAGCGCCCGACCGGCGGGTTGCGCGCGCCAGCGGCGCGATGCGCTCCACCAGCGCTTCGCCGGCGTCGATGTCAACCCCGGCGTCCCGGTAGGTCAGGCTCTTGCGGGCGGGAGGCTTTTTCTTCATCGCACGGCAGCTTTAAGGGCGGACTCCCGGGCGCGCAAGCCGCCAACGGCAGGCGAAAGTGGCCGTCGGGCTGCGGCTTTCGCATCGGCATACGCGCCTTTATATTGGGAATGACGGGTAGGGATTTCCATGCGTATTGCTTCAGCCTTTCTGGCCATTGCCTTCTGCTGCGCGGCCTTTACCGGCCACGCGGCTGCGGAAAATGTCTTTGCGGTCAAGGGAATTCATGTGGATGCGACGGCCGCCTCGGCGACAGAGGCGCAAAACAAAGCCATCGCCAACGGCCGTAGACCGGCCTGGGCCCAGCTCTACCGCCGGCTGACACGACAACAGGATTGGGGCCGCCAGCCGCAACTCGACGACGCCACGCTGACCCGGATCCTGCGCGGCTATTCGGTGGCCAATGAGAAGCGCTCGACCACCCGCTATGTTGCCGACATCACCTATGTCTTCAATCCCGACGCTGTCGCGAAAGTGTTGCAGGCGGCCAATATTCCCTTCACGCAGACTGCGGGAAAAGCCGTGCTCGTGATTCCCCTTTCGCCCACCTACTCGCCCACATCGCCCTGGACTGCGGCTTGGCGCGATCCGAGCATTACGGGGCTTGTGCCTGTTGCCCTGCCCTCCGGCGATCCCATCGACAGAAGCGAGCTGGGATCGCTGGGGATTGGCACGGCAAGCTGGGCGGACGTCCAGCCGATCGCGTCCCGCGCGCGCGCGACCGAAGCCGATGTTGTGCTGGCGACGCCCAGCAACGGAAAGATCACCGTGCAGATGCGCAGGCTTGCGCCCAACGGAGCAACGCCGGGTGGCCTGCAGGCGATGGCAACCCTGACCGTGCCGGTTCCCGCAGGGCAGGCGCCGGAGGCAGGCTGGGTCGCCGCCGCCCAGGCCGCGAACGGAATTATCCAGAACGCCTGGAAATCCAAATTTGCCATCAATTTCAACCAGCAAGCGAGTGTTGTGGCGGGCGTGACGTTCAATTCGCTGGCCGACTGGGCCGAAATCCAGGCCAAGCTTGCAACCATTCCGACGATCACGGGCGTTACCGTGATTGCCATGGATACTGGAGCTGCGCGCCTGAACATCGCTTATGTCGGCAGCGCCGAACAACTGCGTGAGGCCCTGAACGAAGTGAACTTGGCGCTGGTCCAAAATGGCGGCGCATGGTCGCTCACGCGTGGCACGCAGGCGGCGAACGAGAGCGCTCAGTGAGCAACACATTTCGCCAGTTTCCGAACATTCTCACGGGATTGAGGCTTCTGGCCGCTCCGCTGCTCGCGGCGCTGTTGCTGGACGGCCGGCCCACGGCCGCGCTGTGCGTGTTCGCCTTCGCCGCGGCCAGCGATGTGGCCGATGGATATCTCGCCAAGCACTATGGGCTTGCCACGCGCACCGGACGTTATCTCGACCCTGCGGCCGACAAAATTCTGATGCTACTTTCCTACATCGCGCTCACGGTGCTTCACGATGCGCCCCTGTGGCTGACGGCGCTCGTGATCGGACGCGACGTGATGATCGTCTGCGGCATCCTTTTGGCGCGCGTTCTGGAATTGCCGCTGCGCATCGCGCCGCTGCCGATCGGCAAAGCAAGCACCGCCGCACAGGTGGCCTATGTCGGAATCGTGGTCGTGATGCTCGCCTTCGGCATCGACGCGCCGCGCCTTGCGCGGGCCGCCGAGCTTGGCGTTGGCGCGCTGACGCTTGCATCCGGCGCAAGCTATGCCGTGCTGTGGTTTCAGGCGCTGGCGCGCCGTTCGCGCCGCGTTGCCTGAAACAAATCGATTGCGAGGAACGCATTGGGATCTCAGCTTCCATTGCCGCTTGTACTTCGCACCGCGCAGGCGCGCGAAGACTTCATCGTGGCGCCAGCCAACGAGGCGGCGGTGGCGTTCATTGACGCGTGGCCGCTATGGCCGGCAAACATCGCGGCGCTGCACGGACCGTCGGGATGCGGCAAATCGCATCTGATCGCGGTATGGCAGGAACGATCATGCGCACAACGTTTGAAATGCGCCGAGCTGTGTGAAGATGAGATCGCCGGTCTCGATCCCGAACGCCCGATCGCGGTCGAGGACGTCGATATAACGCCGGCCACGGCCGAGCGAGACGAAGCGCTCTTTGCGCTGCTCGAGCGCGCACAGCTGGGGGCGCAGATCGTGTTGACGGGGCGGGAGGCGCCGGCAAGCTGGGCTTATGAGCTGCCCGACCTCGGTTCGCGGTTTTCGGCTCTGCTCGCTTTTCCCCTTTGGCAGCCGGACGATGCGCTTCTGGAAGCCCTGACGCGCAAACTCTTCACGGATCGTCAACTGGAAGTATCGGATTCTGTGGTGATGCACATGATCCGTTCACTCGAACGTTCACCGGCTGCGATCCGTGACTTCATTGCCGAAGCCGACGCAAGGGCTTTGGCCGAAAAGCGCGCCGTCAGCCCAGGGCTCATCCGCGAGCTTCTGGCCCAAAGGAAAGCGTCATGACACGGACGCAACACTGCTTTATCGTGGGATCTTTAGCAGCGGAACGCGTGCCATGTCCGATGTGAGAGCGCTGGCGGAGCCGGCTGCGGCCCAGGCCGGAGCGGAAATGGCGCCGGATTCGCCGCAGCGCTTCCTCAACCGTGAACTTTCGTGGCTCGCCTTCAACCGTCGCGTGCTCGAAGAAGCGCAGAACCCGCGCCATCCGCTGCTCGAACGCCTGCGTTTCCTTTCCATTTCGGCCTCGAACCTGGACGAATTCTACATGGTTCGCGTGGCGGGCCTTAAAGGCATGGTCACGGCCGGCCTGAGCGCGCCGAGCGACGACGGGCTGACGCCCGCCCAGCAGATCGCACGCATTGATCTCATGGCGCGCGCGCTGATCGAGGACCAGCAGGACATCTGGATCGAACTCTGCGCGGAGATGAAGCAGGCGGGCATCGCCGTTCTTGGCGCCGACGAATTGACCAGCCGCGACAGCGTGTGGCTGGAAAACGAATTCCGAGATCAGATTTTCCCGATCATCACGCCGCTGGCCATTGACCCGGCGCATCCCTTCCCGTTCATCCCCAATCTTGGCTTCACACTGGCCCTGCAGCTTGTGCGCAAGCGCGACAACAAGCCGGTGAAGGCCCTTCTGCCCGTGCCCTCGCAGCTGCAGCGCTTCATCCGCCTGCCCGGCGAGAAACATGCCGCGCGGTTTCTTCCGCTGGAGGCGGCACTGACGCTTTTCCTTGACAAGATTTTTCCCGGCCATACGGTCACCGGCTCAGGCCTTTTCCGAATTCTGCGCGACAGCGACGTGGAAATCGAAGAAGAGGCGGAAGACCTTGTGCGTACCTTCGAGTCGCTGCTGAAGCAGCGCCGCCGCGGTTCCGTCATTCACATGAAATGCAGCGCCTCGATGCCGGAGGAGCTGCGCGAGTTCATCGCCGGCCATTTGAACCTGAAGAAACAGGACATCGTCCTCATCGACCACCTGCTCGGCCTGTCGGACATGCGCCAGCTCATTCTGGATGAGCGGCCTGACCTTCAGTTCAAGCCGTTCATCGCGCGATTCCCCGAACGCATCCGGGACCATGGCGGAGACTGTTTCGCTGCAATCCGAGTCAAGGACATCATCGTCCATCATCCGTTCGAGAGCTTCGACGTCGTCGTTCAGTTTCTTCGGCAGGCCGCAGCCGACCCTGATGTGGTGGCAATCAAGCAAACGCTCTATCGCACCTCCCAGGATTCGCCCATCGTCAAGGCCCTGATCGAAGCGGCCGACGCGGGCAAATCCGTCACCGCGCTGGTCGAGCTCAAGGCCCGTTTCGACGAGGCCGCCAACATCAAATGGGCGCGGGATCTGGAGCGGGCGGGCGTTCAGGTCGTTTACGGCTTTATAGAACTCAAGACTCACGCGAAGGTAAGCCTTGTCGTCCGGCGGGAAAGCGGAACCTTGCACTCCTACGTCCATTTCGGAACAGGCAATTACCATCCGATCACGGCGAAGGTTTACACCGACCTTTCGCTCTTCAGCGCCGATCCGGCGCTGGGCCGCGATGCGGCGCAGTTTTTCAACTATGTCACCGGCTATGCCGAACCCGTGGGGCTTGAGAAAATTGCGATTTCGCCTTTGACCTTGCGCAATCACCTGATGGGCGCGATCGAGGAGGAAATCGTTCACGCGCGTTCCGGCCGCCCTGCCGCCATTTGGGCCAAGCTGAATGCGCTGGTCGATCCGCACATCATCGACGCGCTCTACCGGGCGAGCCAAGCCGGCGTGCGTGTGGACATGGTGGTGCGCGGAATTTGCTGCCTGCGGCCGGGCGTGCCGGGCCTGTCCGACAACATCCGTGTCAAAAGCATCGTCGGCCGTTTTCTCGAACATGGCCGCATCGTCTGCTTCGGCTCGGGCTACGGCCTGCCGTCGCCAAAATCGAAAGTCTACATTTCCTCCGCGGACTGGATGCCGCGCAACCTCGACCGCCGCGTGGAAGCGCTGGTGCCGATCGAAAATCCTACCGTGCACCAGCAGGTGCAGGACCAGATAATGGTCGCGCTGTTCAAGGATCAGGCGCAAAGCTGGCACATGCAGGCCGACGGCGCCTATGTGCGCGACGCGCACGCCGAAAATCCGGAAGCATTTTCGGCCCACACCTATTTCATGACAAACCCCTCGCTCTCCGGCCGCGGGCGCGCGCTGAAAATCGATCAGCCGCGGCCCGTGGCCATCGCAAGCCGGCGCGACTGAATCATGCCGCAGGCACCCACACTTCCGGCAGACGCCCGCGCGCCAGCCGCGGCCGAAGGGCGTGGCCGCGGGCGCCTGGCCATCGTGGATATCGGCTCCAATTCGGTGCGTCTGGTGGTCTACGAGTCTCTCACACGTACGCCGGCTGTCATCCACAACGAAAAGACAATCTGCGCGATCGGCCGCGAGATGGTCTCCACCGGCAGGCTCTATGATGAAGGCATCCGGCTCGTTTTGGAGTCCCTTGCGCGGTACCGCGTGCTTGCCAACGCACTGAATGTCGAATGGCGCGAGGCGGTGGCAACCGCTGCGGCGCGCGACGCGGCAAACGGCGCGGAATTCGTGCGCAAGGCCGAAAGCGCCTGGGGCAGCCCGATCCGCGTGCTTTCGGGCGAAGAGGAAGCGCGGCTGGCGGCCGAAGGCGTGCTTGCCGGCATTCCGGAAGCTGACGGCATTGTGGCCGATCTCGGCGGCGGCAGCCTTGACATGGTGACGGTCCGGAACGGCAAGACGGGAGCGGCCATCACGCTTCCCTACGGCCCGCTGCGCCTGATGGACTATGCCCACAGGGACCCCGACAAGGCGCGCCGGCTGGTGGACGAAGGCCTGAAACAGATCGGCAAACTCGGCGCCCTGTCGGGGCGCTCGCTCTATGCGGTGGGCGGGGTCTGGCGCAGCTTCGCGCGGGTTGACATGGAGCGGCGGCACTACCCGCTGCATGTGCTGCATGCCTATCCGATTTCGCGCAATCGCGCGCTTGGGCTTTGCGATGTGCTGGCGCGGCAATCCCGGAAATCGCTCGACATGATGCGCGTGGTGTCACGCCGCAGAGCCGAGGCGCTGCCCTATGGCGCCATCGTTCTGGAGCGTCTTCTGCTGGCGGCCGACCTGAAGGAGGTCGTGATCTCCGCTTACGGCCTGCGCGAAGGATTGCTGTTCGCGCAGCTCTCGCCGGAAGAGCGTGCCAAGGATCCGCTCATTGCTTTTGCCCAAGGCATGAACCGGCGTCTTGCGCGTGCGCCCGGCCATGCCGCGGAAATGTTCGAATGGATGACCCCGTTGTTCGGGGGCGAAAGCCGGGAGGAAGGGCGCGCGCGGCTGGCTGCGTGCCTGTTTTCCGACATTGGCTGGCGCCGGCACCCCGACGACCGCGCGCTGGGCACCTTCGACCAGGTATTGACGGCGCCCTTTGCTGGCGCCAGCCATCGCGTCCGGGCGCTGATTGCCACCGCGATCTTTCACCGCCATTCGGGCGATGAGGATTTTCCGAAGGACAAGGATATTGCCGACCTTCTGGACGAGGACGATGCCAGGCTGGCCCTGCGCATCGGACTGGCCCAGCGCCTGGCCTTTGCGCTGTCCGGATCGGCCGAAGGGGAGCTGAAACATTACCGGCTGAAACTCACCCCGGCGCGGCTTTTTCTGGAGGTCCCGCCGCGGCGGCAGGCGGTTGCCGCCGAGCCGGTCGAAAAGCGCCTGGCCGCGCTTGCCCAGGCGTTTGGCCGGAAGCCGGAAATCGCGCCAACCTGAAGCGCGACCACACAAAGGCCTTGATCTGGCACGGCGAATTGGCTTGCGTTGGGCAAAGAAGGGGTCTTTAACCCCGCCTTCGGCACAAGCGGGTTATGGTAACCGGCAGAAGGCCGAAGGAGAGCATTCATGGGTTCGCTCAGCATCTGGCACATCCTGATCATCGCCGTGGTGGTGATCCTGTTGCTCGGCCGCGGCAAGATTTCCGACCTGATGGGCGACGTGGCCAAGGGCATCCAGAACTTCCGCAAGGGCATGGCCGACCCGGACGGCGCGCAAACGCCGCCGCGCTCGATCGACAATGCCTCCAGGGATAAAGCGCCCAACAAGGATCAGACGACCGCCAGCCGCTGAGGCCGTTTCTCCTCGTCCCGCAAACACGGGATCGGGCGGGAACAACGATCCTCATGACGGGTCTGCCGAATCATGAGGGATGTGAGCCGATAGACCATGTTCGATCTGTTCAGCTGGAGCCATATCCTCATCGTCCTCATCGTTGCGCTGGTCGTGGTGGGGCCGAAGGACCTCCCGCGGCTGATGCAGATGGCCGGCCGCTGGGTCGGCAAGGCGCGCGTGATGGCGGACCAGTTCCGCAAGAGCTTCGACGAAATGGCCCGTCAATCGGAGCTTGATGAGCTGCGCAAGGAGATTGCCGCGCTCCGCGGTGAAAAGCCGCTTGCGGGGCTTGGCGAGAACATCATGAAGCCGCTGCCGGCGCCGATGGGCGACATCCCGGAGCAGAATCCGGATTCGCCCGACGCAGCCGCCGACGAGCCGCCCAAGCCCCTTCGGAATGTGTCGTGACACCGACCCCGGAAGACGAAGCCGCGATGGAAGCCTCCAAGGCTCCGCTGCTTGATCATCTGATCGAGCTGAGGAAGCGGCTCATCATCTCGCTGATCGCGTTCTTCGCCTGTTTTCTGGTCTGCTTCTTTCTTGCAGAACCGATCTACGGGTTTCTGACCCAGCCGCTGGCGGCAGCCCTGAAAGGGCAGCCCAACGATCATCTCATCTATACGGCGCTGTACGAAACTTTCTTCACTTATGTGAAAGTCGGCATGTTCGGTGGCCTTTGCCTGGCCTTTCCCGTCATTGCGTGGCAGCTCTGGATGTTCGTGGCGCCGGGCCTTTACCGGAACGAGCGCCGCGCGTTCCTGCCCTTTCTGTTCGCGTCGCCCGTGCTCTTCATTATCGGCGCAGCTTTCGTGCTCTATGTTATGCTCCCCTATGCGATCCGGTTTTTCCTGGGGTTTGAGACGCCCGGCGGCCCAAACGCACTGGGCATTCAGCTTCAGGCGCGCGTCAGCGAATATCTGGATTTCGTGATGACGCTGATCATCGCCTTTGGACTGACCTTCCAGATGCCGGTGCTGCTGTCGCTTCTGGGCCGCGCGGGACTGGTGTCGAGCACGCAGCTTCGCTCCATGCGCCGCTACGCCATCGTCGGCATCGTAATCGTGGCCGCCATCGTCACTCCGCCCGACGCCTTCAGCATGATCAGCCTCATGATCCCGTTGATCGCGCTCTATGAAATTTCCATCTGGTGCGTGCGCCTGATCGAAAAGAAGCGTGCCCAGGCCGATGCCGCGGCCGCTGCCGGGCAGACGGCCTGATATTTCGGGAACTTTACGCAATCGGCCGCTCGTGCCATTACCTTTTGGCCGCGAGGATTCCATGCACGACATCAGGGCCATCAGGGACGACGAAGCCCGCTTCCATGCGGGGCTTTTGAAGCGCGGGTTTTCGAGCGAACAGGCGAAGGCCGAGCTGGACAAGGCCCTGAAGCTCGACGCCGATCTGCGCGGCGTGAAGACGGAGCTTCAGCAGAAGCAGGCGCGCCGCAACGAAGCCTCCAAACTGATCGGCCAGGCCAAGGCAAAGAAGGATGAGAACAAGGCGCAGGAACTGATCCTGGAAGTAGCGAGCCTGAAGGACGCCATCCAGCAGGGCGAGGATCGCGAACGCGCGCTCGAAAAAGAGCTGACCGATCTGTTGGCCACGCTGCCGAACTTGCCTGCCGACCATGTGCCCGTCGGGCCGGATGAAAATCACAATGTCGAGGTGAAGGAACGCGCCTTTGGCCGCGCGCCGGCCTTCAACTTCAAGCCAAAAGAACATTTCGAGCTCGGCGAAGCGCTGGGGATGATGGATTTCGAGGCTGCTGCGAAAGTCTCCGGCGCGCGGTTTGTCTATCTGAAAGGTGCGCTGGCAAAACTGGAACGCGCGCTCGGCGCCTTCATGCTCGATCTGCACACGGAGCGCTTTGGCTACACCGAAATGCAAACGCCGTTGATTGTTCGCTCACGAGCGGCGTTTGGGACGGGGCAACTGCCAAAATTCGCTGAAGACCTTTTCAGAATCGAGCCACGAGAATCCGTATTTAGTGATCTGGAAAAGTCGCAACTGGAAAGTGATGTGTTGCTCCAACCCGGCACAAAGCGCGTTTCCCTTCAAGACCACATCCTTGCGATGAGTGAGGATCAATGGCTCATACCGACCGCCGAAGTGTCGCTCACAAATTATGTCCGCGAGGAAATTCTAGACGAAGAGAAACTACCGATGCGGCTGACGGCCTGGACGCCGTGTTTCCGCGCCGAAGCGGGTGCTGCGGGAAAAGACACGCGCGGCATGATCCGCCAGCACCAGTTCTCGAAGGTCGAGCTTGTTTCGATCACCACGCCCGAGCAATCCGACGCCGAGCACGAACGCATGACCGACTGCGCACAGGAGGTGCTGAAACGCCTCAACCTGCACCATCGCGTGGTCACGCTGTGCACCGGCGACATGGGCTTCACCGCCAGGAAGACCTATGACATCGAGGTCTGGCTGCCGGGGCAGAACCGGTTCCGCGAAATTTCCTCATGCTCGAACTGCGGCGATTTCCAGGCCCGCCGCATGAGCGCGCGCTACAAGCCGAAGGACGGGAAGAGCACGCGCTTCGTGCACACGCTGAACGGATCCGGGCTTGCGGTCGGCCGCACGCTGATCGCCATTCTGGAGAACTATCAGGAAGCCGACGGCTCCATTCGCATTCCTGACGCGTTGCGCCTCTATATGGGCGGCATGGAAAAAATCGCGCGATAGGACATGGGCAAGTTGCGTATCCTTGTGACCAACGACGACGGGATTCACGGCCCGGGACTTGGCGTGGCGGAAAAGATCGCCCGCACGCTGACCGACGATGTGTGGGTGGTGGCGCCGGAGACCGAGCAATCGGGCGCCTCCCATTCGCTGACGCTCACGCTGCCTCTGCGCCTGCGCCAGATCAGCGAGCGGCGCTTTGCGGTTACCGGCACGCCGACCGATTGCGTCATGATGGGGGTGGCAGAAATCCTGAAAGATAAGCCGCCCACGCTGCTGATTTCCGGCGTGAACCGCGGTTCCAATCTGGCCGACGACGTGACCTATTCAGGCACCATCGCCGGCGCCATGGAAGGCACGGCCCTTGGCATCCCGTCCATCGCGCTTAGCCAGAGCTACAATTTCGCGGCAAAGAAGGATTTCAACTGGGGTTGCGGCGAAAAGCATGGGCCCCAGGTCGTGAAGCGGCTGATCGAGGTGGGATGGCCCGAAGACGTGTTGATCAATGTCAATTTCCCCGATTGCGCGGCGGAGGAAGTTGGCGGCATTGAAGTGACATCGCAGGGCAAGCGCGATCTCAACATGGCAACGCTGGACCGCCGCGTGGACATGCGCGGCATTCCCTATTACTGGATCGGATTCAAGCGCACGCGCAGCGAGGCGCTGGAAGGCACGGATTTGCGCGCCGTCCAGAAGAAAAACATCTCCGTCACGCCGCTGCACCTGAATCTCACCGAATACAAGGTGATGGAAAAACTCCGTCAGCAGCTGCAATCCGCGCAGGCTGCGCCGGCAAGGCCCGGAAAGCGCGGCGGCGGAAAGGAAGGCGAAATTCTCCCGCTCAGCGCCGACCCGATCCCGCCCAAACCGGCGACCGAAGGCTACGAGAGCTGACGTCATGACGAGCGAGCGCCAGATCGAACTGGTGATGGCGTTGCGGGGACAGGGGATCACCGACGAACGCGTGCTTTCCGCCATCGAGCGGACGCCGCGCGAGGAATTCGTGGAGGAAGCGTTCGGACACAGCGCCTACGAAAATGTGGCGCTGCCCATTGCCTGCGGCCAGACGATCAGCCAGCCCTACATTGTGGCCTATATGACGCAGGCGCTGGACGTGCACGCCAGGCACCGCGTTCTGGAGATCGGAACCGGCTCCGGTTACCAGGCGGCGGTGCTGAGCCGGCTCTGCCGCATGGTCTATACGATCGAGCGGCACAAGCCGCTTCTCAAGCAGGCCGAAGCGCGCTTCAGGAAGCTGAAGCTCGAAAACATCGTGACCCGGCTGGGCGACGGCTTTCAGGGCTGGCCGGAACAGGCCCCGTTCGACCGCATCCTGCTTACGGCCGCAACGCCCGAAGTGCCCCAAATTCTTATCGAAGAGTTAAAGCCCGGGGGAATCATGATCGCGCCAATCGGACGCCCCGTGCCGGAAAGTTTTTCGCAACTTTTGGTGAAGATGATCAAAACGGAACAGGGTGTGAAGCGGGAAGACCTGCTTCCCGTCGTCTTCGTTCCGATGGTTCCCGGCGTCCCCGGAGGCGCGAGAAAACCGAATGCAGAAGGCAGCGAGACATGAGTGCGGGCGCGGAATCATCGCCGCGATCGCTCTTGCCGTGCCGCTTGCGCTGGGCGCCTGCGCGCAAACTCCGCAAACCACCTTCGACTGGAACGTCAACACGCATTATCGCGTGAGCGCCAGCACGCCGGCGGTCGCCCGTCATCCGGCGCCGCGCCGCGTCGCGCGACGCGCGCACCCCGCATCCCACCGCTCCGCCGTCACGGCGCGCGTTGCGCCACGTCCGCGCCCGGCCTGGTATGAGGCTGCGCCGCAGGATGTGACGCCGGCGCAGGCGGTCGGCAGCGCCCATTTCGTCTGGCCGGTGGAAGGCCGCATCATCCTGCCCTTCGGCGAGACGGCGGGCGGCGAGCGCAACGACGGCATCAACATCGCGGCGCAGATGGACGAGCCGATCCGCGCGGCCGATTCCGGGACCGTCGTCTATGCCGACATGGGGCCCAAGGGCTACGGCCAGCTTGTTCTGATCCGGCATGACAACGGCTACATCACGGCCTATGCCCATGCCGACCGGCTGACCGTGGAAAAGGGCGAGCGTGTCGCACAGGGCCAGATCATCGGTTATGCCGGCGAAACCGGCGGGGTGTCGGCGCCGCAGCTGCATTTCGAGATCCGCCGCGAGGGCAAGCCGCTCGATCCCCAGTCGCTGCTCACCGTTTCCGGCTAGGCGCGTTTGGCCGCAGAAATCGCCGGCAATCCTTCGGTTGCAATAGGGCTTTTCGAGGCTATATTCCGCGCGCGAAAGAACCCCTGCCCGGTAGCCGATGGACTCCACAACGCTGATGCAGATCGTGCCGCTGATCGCGGTCTTCGCGATCATGTACTTCCTGCTCATCCGCCCCCAGCAGCAGCGGATGAAGGAACACAAGAAGATGGTCGAAGCCGTCCGCCGCGGCGATACGGTGGTGACGGCCGGCGGCATCGTGGGCAAGGTCGCCAAGGTCCGCGAGGACGGCGAATTGCTGGTTGAGATTGCCGACAACGTTCAGGTCCGCGTGCTGAAGAGCACGCTGAGCGAGGTACGGGCCAAGTCCGGCGGGGAAAAGGCGGACAAGGACTGAACGCCGCCCATGCTGCAGATTCCCACATGGACCAAGGTTCTTGTCGGCATCGTCCTGCTGATGGGAATCCTGATTGCGCTGCCGAACGCGCTTCCCGAAAGCGTGATCCGGAAAATGCCGGGCTGGCTTCCGACCAGCACGGTGTCGCTGGGCCTTGACCTTCAGGGCGGCTCGTACCTGCTGCTCGAAGTGGAGCTTGAACAGGTGCAGAAGGAGCGCCTGGAAACGCTGGTCGGCGACGTGCGCGTGGCGCTGCGCAAGGCGCACATCGCCTACACCGATCTTTCCGCCAAGGGCGACACGCTTTCGCTGCGCATCAAGGATCTGGCGCGCTACGACGAAGCCAAGAGCCTCATCGAAAAGCTCAACCCCACCGTTCAGGCTTCCGTGCTGTCCGTCAGCCAGCGCGCATATGACATGACCGAAACGCCCGACGGCCGCATCACCATGAAGATGACGGACGCCTACAAGCAGAACACGCAGGTGGACATCGTGGGCCAGTCGATCGAGGTGGTGCGCCGGCGCATTGATGCGATGGGCACCAAGGAACCCACGATCGAACGCCAGGGCGAGGATCGCATCCTGGTTCAGGTGCCGGGGCTCCAGGATCCGGAACGGCTGAAAACCTATCTCGGCAAAACCGCCAAGATGACGTTCCAGCTGGTGGACGAGAGCGCCGATCCTGCGCAAGTGGCCAAGGGGATCATACCGATCGGCGACGAGGTTCTGCCGCAGGATTCCCAGCACGGGCAGCCGCAACCGCCGCTTGTGGTGGAAAAGCGCGTGATGGTGTCCGGCGACCGGCTGACCGATGCGGGCGTGGGCTTCGACCAGAGCCGTGGCAATCAGCCCGCTGTGACCTTCCGCTTCGATTCGGTGGGCGCGCGCGAGTTCGGCAACGTCACAAAGGAAAACGTCGGGCGCCGTTTTGCCATCGTGCTCGACAATCGGATCATCGAGGCGCCGGTCATCCAGGAAGCGATCCTCGGCGGCAGCGGCCAGATCACCGGCGATTTCACGGTGCAGGCGGCCACCGATCTTGCAAACCTGCTGAAAGCCGGCGCCCTGCCCGCGCCGCTCAAGATCATCGAAGAACGGACCGTGGGCGCGGAACTTGGCGCGGATTCGATCAAGGCCGGCCAGTATTCGGCCATTGCGGGGCTGATCCTTGTGGCGATTTTCATGGTGCTGCGTTACGGCCTGTTCGGGATTTTTGCCGACGTCGCGCTGACCCTGAACATCGTGCTTTTGCTGGCGGCGCTCACCCTGTTTGGCGCCACGCTGACCCTGCCGGGCATCGCGGGCATCGTGCTCACCATGGGCATGGCGGTCGATGCGAATGTGCTGATCTATGAGCGCATTCGCGAGGAAATCCGCAACGGGCGCACAATCATCGCCTCCATCGACACGGGCTTCCGGCGCGCCATGGCGACCATCGTGGACGCCAACGCCACCCACCTGATCGCCTCGCTGATCCTGTTCCAGCTTGGCAGCGGCCCGGTGCGCGGATTTGCGGTGACCCTGGGCGTGGGCATTGTCACCTCGTTCTTCACCGCGGTGATGGTGACGCGGCTCATCGTGGTGACCTGGTTCCGCGCGGTGCGTCCCAAGCAATTGGCCATATAGAATTTGGGGCCAAAAGCCGCTTAACGCCCGCCCAAATGTCGTTAAACTCCCGGCCGGAGCGACTCGCAGGGGGAAGCCGCCATGGCTGCATTTCTGTCCAATCTTCGCGCTGTTGTGATTGCGGGCTTCGTGCTCGCGTTGATCGTGCTTTGCATTCACTGGGGCCAGGTCGGCGTCACGATCAGGGAACAGACGTTCTGGATGTTCATCGTGCGCTGGCTGCACATCATCTCCGGAGTGATGTGGATCGGCCTGCTCTGGTATTTCAATTTCGTCTCGACGCCGACCACACCGCAGATCCCGCAGGAGCTGCGCCCGGCGCTTGGCAAATACATCACGCCCGCCGCGCTGTGGTGGTTCCGTTGGGGCGCGATGAGCACGATCTTCTTCGGCATCATTCTGGCCGCCCTGAACGGCTATCTGGCGCAGGCCTATACGCTGGATGCCATCGAAGGCTTCGGCAATCCGGCCGTGCTCATGATCGGCATCGGCATGTGGCTGGGCACGATCATGTGGTTCAATGTGTGGTTCATCATCTGGCCCGGGCAGCAGAAGGCGCTGAGCATTGGCGGCAAATACACCGACCTTTCGGCCGATCAGAAAGCGGCGGCGGGCAAGACCGCAGGCCAGTTCAGCCGCATCAACACGCTGCTTTCGATACCCATGCTGTTCTGCATGGCGGCGGCGTCCCATCTGCCTTGACGGGTTGATCGTTGCGATCGCGACCAGGAGCCGCCCGGGCCTTTCGGGCGGCTCTTTCGTTTTGAGACAATGAGCGTCGAAGAAGCGTTTGCATCCTGCGAGTCGGCCGTGCGCCGCCACGACCCCGACCGCTATTATGCCGCGCTGTTCGTCCCGGCGGACCGGCGGCCGCTTCTGTTTGCGCTTTATGCCTTCAACTACGAGATCGCGCGCGTGGCCGAACATGCGCGCGAACCGATGCTGGGCGAAATCCGCCTGCAATGGTGGCGCGAAGCGGTGGAAAGCGCGCGCGCGCAGGCGCCCATCGCGCATGATGTGGCCCGCGCGATGGCCGCGCTGTTCGCACAGGCCCGTCTGCCGCAAGGCGAATTCGAGGCCATGCTGGAGGCGCGAAGCCTGACCGGAGCCGAGCCCTTCGCCGACATGGCGGCCCTTGAGGATTACGCCGACAAGACCTCCGCTGCGGTGATGAGGCTGGCCCTGCGCATCATGGGCGCGGGCGACGCCCATGATGCGCTGGCGCGCGAGGCCGGGATCGCCTACGCGCTGACGGGCCTTCTGCGCGCCCTGCCCTTTCATGCCGCGCAGCACCGGCTTTATCTGCCGGCCGATCTTCTGGCGCGCGAGCATCTTTCCCGTGAGGAGATTTTTGCCGGCCACGCCTCGCCCAAGCTGGCATCGGTGCGGCGCGGCATTGCCGAGCGCGCGGCTGCGCGGCTTGCCTCCGCACGCAGGCGCCCGAGGCCCGGAAAATTCATCGCGGCGGTTCTGCCGGCGGCGCTTGTGCCGCTTTACCTCAAGCGCATGACCAAGCCCGGTTTCAACCCGTTCCGCGACACCGCCGATGTGCCGCTTCCCCGCCGCCAGTGGCGGCTGCTCCATTCGGCGCTGCGGGGAACAATCTAGGTCAGCGCACTCCATCTGTAACGTCATTCGCCGCGAACGCGCGGACCCAGCTGGATTCTGCCCAATCTTTCAGACTTCAACCGCCACATTCGCGGGCGATGACAATCCAATTACTCCGCCGCAAGGCGCGCGGTCCCCAGCCAATGATCCAGATCGCGCAATGCGCGATGCGCCATGGCTTTCTTTCGGTCGCGGCCTTTGGCTTTTTCCTGCGGCGCGAGATCGGGAAACAATCCGAAATTCACGTTCATGGGCTGAAAGGTCTTCGCATCTGCGCCGCCGGTGATGTGATTGAGCAGCGCGCCGAAGGCGGTTGTGGGCGGCGGCGGCACGACGGTTTGGCCCCGCAGCTCGGCGGCGGCGAAACGGCCGGCAAGCAGGCCGATGGCCGCGCTTTCCACATAGCCTTCGACGCCCGTGATCTGGCCCGCAAAACGCAGCGCAGGCCGCGCCTTCAGACGCAACGCCGGGTCCAGAAGCTTCGGCGAATTGATGAAGGTGTTGCGGTGCAGGCCGCCCAGCCGCGCGAAGCTTGCGTTCTCCAGTCCGGGGATCATCCGGAAGATCTGCGTCTGCTCGCCATGTTTCAGCTTGGTCTGAAAGCCGACCATGTTCCACAGGGTGCCAAGCGCATTGTCCTGACGAAGCTGCACGACGGCATGCGGCCTTTTTCCCGAGCGCGGATCGCAAAGCCCGACCGGCTTCATCGGGCCGAAGCGCAAGGTATCGATTCCGCGCGCGGCCATCACCTCAATGGGCAGACAGCCCTCGAAATAGGGCGTCGAGGTTTCCCATTGCTTGAATTCTGTTTTCTCGCCGGAAAGCAGCGCATCCACGAAGGCGCGATACTGCGGTTCATCGAGCGGGCAATTGATGTAATCGGCGCCATCGCCCTTGTCGTAGCGCGACTGGAGCCAGCAGACATCCATGTCGATGGATTCGCGATAGACAATCGGCGCAATCGCGTCGAAGAACGAAAGCGATTCTTCGCCCGTGAGCGCGCGGATCGCTTCGGCAAGCGCCGGCGATGTGAGCGGCCCCGTGGCGAGGATGACGGGGCGCCAGTCCTCCGGCGGAAGCCCGGCGATCTCTTCGCGGCGCAGGTCAATCAGGGGATGACTTGCGATTGCGCGCGTAATGTCGCCGGAAAAGCCGTGCCGGTCCACCGCCAGCGCGCCCCCGGCGGGCAGCCGGTGCGCATCGGCCGCGCGCATGACCAGCGACCCGGCCCGGCGCATTTCTTCGTGCAGCAGACCGACGGCGTTGTTTTCCCAGTCGTCGGAACGGAGCGAGTTGGAGCAAACAAGCTCCGCCAGGCCATCGGTTTGATGCGCATCCGTCTTGCGCACCGGGCGCATTTCATGCAGCACGACGCGGCAGCCGGCGGAAGCGGCGGCCCAAGCCGCTTCCGATCCGGCAAGTCCGCCGCCTATGACATGAACTGCGTGTTCCATCGGCTCACTTTCGCGCGGCCAGAATGGCATCGAGGCTGCGCGGCCCCGTGCCGGCCGGCTGGAGATGGGGATAGCGCAGGCCGTCGTAATAGGGAATGGTCAGCGTGCGGAATTTCTTGTTGTCCTCCACCAGAAGCTGGATGGGCTTTCTGGTTTTCTGCGCCCATTTGATGGCGTCTTTCAGCGTGTCGGCATCGTATTCGTCGCCGTTCACGGCCAGAAGCTTCATGCCGACATTGGCGCCGGCCTTGAACGCCGGGCTGTCCCAGAGCACCTCGCCGAGCATTCCGTCCTTTTCCACCGTGAAGCCGAGGGAGAAGGCGAAATCGGTGAACTTGCGCACCCTTTCCGAGCTCTTCTCGAAATCGGATTCGGTGGCGGTATAGACGAGGCGATAGCCGCCGCGCGAAATGCCGTCGAGCGGCGCGCCTTTGGCATGTTCGTCGAGCCGTTGGCGCAGGAATTTCGCCCAGTCGTAAGGCTGCACCGCGTTCAGCGCCTTCACCACGTCGTCGAAGGTGTAGGTGACGGTGACATAGCTTCCGTTGTTGATCCCGAAGAACGCTTTGGCGAAATCATCCAGCGATTTCCGGCCGCCCGAGAGCTGGCGGATCAGCGTGTCGGCATCGAGCCACACGAGCTGGCCTTCGGAATAATAATCCTCGCTGCGCTGCCAGCTGCGCCAGGGGATCGGCCGGCGCTCCGCCCCAATGGGATCGTTGGTCGTGTCCTGCAACGATTTCCAGGCGCGGCCGGCGCGATGATCGTATGTCGCGGCGACGATGGCCAGATCGTCCAGCGCCTGCTGATGCGTCCAGAGGCCGGAACGCGCGGCCAGCACCTGGCCCCAGTACTGCGTTTGCCCCTCATAGACCCAGAGCAGGGAATCGCGCATCGGCACGTTGAAATTCGGCGTCCACAGATCGGCGGGGCGGCGGAACTTGCCGTTCCAGGAGTGGGTGTATTCGTGGCTCAAGAGATCGCGCGACGCTTCGCCCATATCCCAATCCATGAAGTATTTCGGGATCGTGCCGTCTTCGCTGGACTGATGATGCTCAAGCCCGTTGCCGCCCATCTTGTCGCTGAGCGAGAAGAGGAATTCGTAATGCGCGTAATGGTGCGAGCCAAACAGCTTGTACGCCTGCTGCACCAGCGCGCGATGCGCGGCAAGCTGCTGCGGCGTGATCGCAAGTTCGTCCGGCCGGTCGGCAATGACATCCAGATGGACGGGCGCCGGGCCGTTCGGATCGAGATCCAGCTGCTCGAAATAGCGCCCCGCGATCATGGGGGAATCGATCAGCGTGTTGTAGGTCACATTCCTGAATGTCGTCGTCGTGCCGCTGGTGGAGGCGGGTTCGAGCGCGCTCGCATAATGGAAGCCCGGCGGAAATTTCACCGACGGCGAAACCGTGATGTCGCGCGCGAAATAGCCGGCGGGATAGAGCGTGTTCGCCGTCCATTGCAGGCTCAGCATGTCGGGCGTCATGACGATGCGGCCCTGCCTGCCATCCGTGGCCGACAGGAACTGAAAATCCACGTCAATCACCTTCGCGCCGGCGGGCACGTTTACATGGAAGGCGTAAACCTGGACGGGATCGCGAACCCATTCGAGCCGCTGGTTGCCGGCGTGAATGACGAGGCCCGCAACCATGTCGATCTGTCCCACCGGCGAATGGGCGCCGGGCAGCCATTGCGGATAAAGCAGCGTGAGCGGGCCGGGCCCACCCACCGGAATCGTTTCGTGGATGCGAAAGATGTGATGCGTGAGATCGGTGGCATCCACAGCGATCTTCACCACTCCCGGATAGGGTGTGTCCTTCGGGGCGGGGATGGGTGGCTGCGCGGGCAAGGGCTGCGGGCCGGGGGTTGCCGCGGACAGGCCCGGGACAACGGCCGCGCCCAAAAGCAGCGCAGCCGCAATCGCAGAAATTTTCATGCTGTGTCTCCCTGATCAGATGGTGCGGCACCCCGGGCGCGAGAACACCTGCCGGCTTTGCGCGAGTCAAACCACGCTTGCGTGGGTGCGGCGGTGCAACGCGGGCGATTTTTCCAGGGAATCCCTGGGCAATTGTTTTCAGGAATCCGGTACCCCCTCCCCCCTTCTCTCTCCCCCCCTTTCGTCCTTCGGGGCGGGGCAATTTCGGGGCAGGGATTTGCGGTTGATGACCCTCCAAGCGCTTCGGAACAAACCATAAACGACCGGTTTAGGAATGTCAAGCAAAATTTGTGATTTCGTTCTAGCCCTAGTCATTCAACCATCCGGTTGACTATTCTGCCGCCAGCGTCCATATTCAACCACATGGTTGAACAACAGGCCGCCCGGCTCGACCGCGTCTTTCATGCGCTATCCGATTCCACGCGGCGCGCGATGCTGGCTTCGCTTGTCTTGCGCGAGCACAACATCGGCGAGCTGGCCGAACCGTTCGACATGTCGTTCGCCGCCGCGTCCAAGCATGTGAAGGTGCTGGAGCGGGCGGGCCTTGTGCGCCGCCACGTGCGGGGACGCACGCACATCTGCCGGATCGAACCTGCGATGCTGAAGACTGTGGATGAATGGTTGCAGGAATACCGCAAGCTTTGGGAAGCGCGTTTCGACCGGCTGGACGAATATCTGCGCAAGCTTCAAGGGAAGGAGAAAAACGATGGCCGAAGGAAAAAGTGGACCGGCCCGCGCCGTTGAGCACGGCCATTTCACCATCGAGCGTGTCTTCGACGCGCCGGTCCCGCTGGTGTTCCGGGCATGGGCCGACAAGGCCGCCAAGGCGCGCTGGTTTGCCGGCCCGGACGGCTGGAAAGAGGAAATCCGCGAGCAGGATTTCCGCGTGGGCGGCCACGACCGGCTGAAAGGTGTCCATCCGAACGGCATGACATCGGATTTTCGCGCCGAATATCGCGACATCGTGCCGGACGAACGGATCATCTATGTCTATGACATGCACGTGAATGGACGGAAGATTTCCGTATCGCTGGCGACGGTGACATTCCGGCCCGCGCCGGGCGGCACGCGCATGACCGTGACCGAACAGGGCTGCTACCTCGACGGATATGACGACGCCGGCAGCCGCGAGCGCGGCACGAACCTGCTGATGGACCGGCTTGGCGCAAGCCTGAGGGCTGGATCATGAACACCAACCCGATCCGTACCATGACATTGACGCGCATCTTCGATGCGCCGCGCGCCCTTGTGTTCAGGGCGTGGACCGATCCCGGGATGGTGCAGCAATGGTGGGGCCCGCGCGGCTTCGACAATCCCGTCTGCGAATGGCCGGCCAGGCCGGGCGCGAAGATCCATGTCACGATGCGCGCCTCCGACGAGATCGCAAAAGTCATCGGCATGAAGGATCATCCGATGGGCGGCGAATTCGTGGAGATCGTGCCCGGGCGCAAGCTTGTGTTCGTGACCACCGCCTTCGAGGACGAGCACGGCAACGCCAAGTTGCGCAATCTCAATACCGTCACGTTCGAAGACCATGATGGCAAGACGAAAGTGACGCTGTTCGTGGAAGTGCAACACGCCGCGCCGGAAATGGCGCCGGCGCTGGGCGGCATGAATCAGGGCTGGAGCGAAAGCCTGGACAAGCTCGCGGAACTTCTGGCGAAAGCGTGATTTCCAATCATCCGGCGGCGGAGGCAGGATGCGCGGGCGGCGTGTGACAGGGTGCGGCACAAGGAGAAGACGATGCAGATCAACCCCTATCTGAATTTCAACGGCAACTGCGGCGAAGCCTTCCAGTTCTATGCGAAGGTGCTGAACGGCAAGAACCTGATGATCATGACATTCGCCGACGCGCCGGCCGGGATGCCGGTGCCGCCCGAGTCCAAAAACCAGGTGATGCATGCGCGCTTCAGCGTGGGCAATTTCACCATCATGGGATCGGATGCGCCGGGCGGCCGCTACAACAAACCGCAAGGCTATGCCGTGAGCATCAGCGTGGACACGCCCGAAGAGGCCGACCGCATCTTCAAGGCGCTTTCGGACGGCGGCAACATCGGCATGCCGATCGCCGAGACCTTCTGGGCCAAGCGCTTCGGCATGGTGACCGACCGCTTCGGCACGCACTGGATGGTGAATTGCGAAAAGCCGATGGGCGGAGACCATCAGCATTGAGAACGGCAGGTCTGCTGCTGATGCCGGCGTGCGTGCTGGCGGGGGCTTCGGCCCTTGCCGGCACAACGCTCACGCCGGCGATGGTTCCGCACGGCACGCCCGACTATCGCAAGGCCGATGCGGGCGTCTATCGCCTTGATCCCAACCACACCGCGGTTCTGGCGCGGGTTTCGCACATGGGATTTTCCATAAGCGTGTTCCGCTTCGGAAAATCGCAGGCGACGCTGCAGTGGAATCCGGATGACCCCGCAAAATGCCATCTGACGGCGGCGGTGGAGACGGCATCCATTGCCACGCCGGTCAAAGGATTCGCCCGGCTGCTTTCGGGCAACGGATATCTGAAGTCTGCGCGGTTTCCGGAAGCGACCTTCGTTTCGACCGCCTTTCACAAGACCGATGCGATGCATGGCACGGTGGACGGCAATTTCACGCTGAAGGGCGTGACAAGGCCTGTCACATTCCGCGTGACGCTGATCGGCGCCGGGCCCGGCTTCGCCGGCGGGCCGGTGATGGGCCATGTCATCGGCATCCACGCCGAAACCTTGATCGATCCGCAGGATTATTCGCTGGGCCCGTTCTTCACCGCGCCGATCGAAATATCGGTGGATACGGAATTCGACAAGCCGGGTTCAAAGCGCGGCTAGTTCCACGCCTAGTTCCACAGCTTGGGCTTGCGGCCGATCCAGGGTTGCACCTGTTCGAGCTGCGCGGCGAGGCGGAAGAGTGTCGCCTCATCGCCGTAGCGGCCAGTGAACATCATGCCGATGGGAAGCCCCGTTTTCGACTGGCCAAGCGGCAGCGACATCGAAGGCTGGCCCGTCATGTTGAACGTGGGCGTGAAGCCGAAGACGCGGCCCTGACGGCGGTTGAATTCCTTCGAATCCAGATTGATCGGATCCAGGAACCCGATTTCCGGCGCAGGCGTGATGGTGACGGGCGACAGGAGCACGTCGAATTCGCGCCAGTGCGCGAGAATTTTGCGCGTGAGAAGCCGCAGCGTCTGAAGCCCCCAGCCCACCTGTTCGCCGGTCAGGGCCTTGCTCGCGCGATAGCTTGCCCAGGCCAGCGGTTCCAGATCGTCTTCCGCCGGTTCGCGGCCCAGCACGGCGGCCCAGTCGCTCATCGAGGCCGCCATCATGGCGCCCGACACGCAGGCCTGCGCGCGATAAAGCGCCCGCCAGTCGATGCCGAACGGCTTCATCGGGAACACATGATGGCCGAGATTTTCCAGAAGCTTCGCCGTGGCATCGAAGGTGGCCTGCACGTCCGGATGCAGGGTGTAGTTGAGCGGATTTTCCGTCGAGATGGCAATGCGAAGCCTGCCGGGCGGCGTTTCGATCTCCTCGAGATAGGGCCGCGCCTTGGCAAGCGGCGCATAGGGCGCATCGTCTTCCGGATAGCCGGTGCAATCGAGCATGGCCGCGCTGTCGCGCACCGTGCGGGTGAGCACATGATCCAGAATGAAGCCATGCGCGCGGCCGCGATCGTCGGGCCCGCCGGGATTTCGGTATTGCGTGGGCTTCAGGCCCACCAACCCGCATTGCGCGGAGGGAATGCGGATGGAGCCAAGGCCATCGGAGCCGTGCGCCATCGGCACCATGCCGCTCGCCACCGCGGCCGCCGCGCCGCCGGAGGATCCGCCGGAGGAATGATCGGGATTCCACGGGTTGCGGCAGATGCCCAGATGCCGGCCTTCGGTCGTGCCCGGAATGCCGAATTCCGGCGTGTTGGTCTTGCCCACAAGCACCACGCCGCTCGCGCGATAGCGCCGCGTGAGCTCACCGTCTTCCGGCGACACATAATTCCTGAGATAGGCCGAGCCGTTCGTCATCGGCCAGCCCTTCACCGGCATGGAAATGTCCTTGATGAGGAACGGCACGCCCTTGAACGGGCCTTCGGGCAGTTTCGACAGGGCGGTCTTCCTTGCCTCGTCATAGGCCTTGTAAACGACCGCATTGAGCTTCGGGTTGTGCCGTTCGATGCGCGCGATGGCCTCTTCCAGAAGCTCAAGCGGGCTGATCTGCCTGCGGCGAACCAGATGGGCGAGCCCCAGCGCATCGTAGCTCGCATAGTCGAAAGCCATCACTGCACCTTTATCTTCGCATAGCGGCCGTACCAGGGTGCCGCCTTTTCAAGCTGTGCCGCCAGCCTGAGCAGGGTTTCCTCGTCGCCATAGCGGCCCACGAACTGCACGCCGATCGGCAGACCGTCCCTGTTCCAGTGAAGCGGAAGGTTGATGGCCGGCTGGCCCGTCGCATTCTGCATGGCCGTGAACGGAACATAGTCGATGATGGGCGCGAAGGATTTTGCGGGATCGCGCTCTTCCATGTCGAATGTGCCGAGCTTCACCGGCGGCGCGCCCAGCGTGGCCGTGATCCAGGCGTCGTATTTTTCATGAAAGCGCGCGGTTTCGCGCCCCGCCATCTGAAGCGCGCTCTTGGCCTGGAGATACTCGCTCGCCGTGACCTTCTTGCCGGCTTCGTAAATCCCCCAGGTGAGGCCTTCGAATTTGTCGGGCGTAGGCTTTTGGCCCGTGAGCCGCGCGATGAAATCGATGCCTGCGGCGAGATTTCCGCCCCATAACGCCATGAATGCCGGCAACAGCACCTGCTGGTCGAGATGGGGCGAGGCTTCCTCAACCTCATGTCCCAGCGCGCGGCAAAGCCTGGCTGCGTTCTTGACGGCGGCTTCGCAATCGGGATGGAGCTCGCGCCCGTCCAGCTTGATGATGGAAAAGGCGATGCGCAGCGTTTTCGGCTTGCGCCGGATGGATTCCAGATAGGAACCGGGCGCCGGCGGCGACCAGTAAGGGTCGCCGGAAATATTGCCCTTCGTCACGTCGAGCGCAGCCGCCGTATCGCGCACGCTGCGCGAAACAACAAGATCGTTCGCAAGGCCGTCGATGATGTCGGGGAAGTCGGGCGCGAAAGTGATGCGCCCGCGGGTGGGCTTGAGCCCGACAAGTCCGCAACAGGATGCCGGGATGCGGATCGAGCCGCCGCCGTCATTGGCGTGGGCCAGCGGCACAATTCCCGCCGCCACCGCGGCGGCCGACCCGCCGGAGGATCCGCCTGTCGAATGATCGAGGTTCCAGGGATTGTGCGCCGGCCCGTACAGCTTGGATTCGGTGGTGGGAACCAGCCCGAATTCCGGCACATTGGTCTTGCCGAGAAAAATCAGCCCGGCGGCGCGAAACCGCGCCGTCAGGACGCAATCGTGATCGAACGGGATGGGCGGAATGAAGCGCGCGGCCTGGCGCGTGGGCATGCCGCGCGCATCGGCGAAAATGTCCTTGAGATAGAACGGCACGCCGGCGAACGGCCCCTTCGGCAGCTTCGCCTTCGCCGCCTCGCGCGCGCGCTCGTAATCCCGGAACACGACGAAATTGAGTCGGGGGTGCAACGCTTCGGAGCGCGCAATCGCCTCGTCCACCAGCTCGATGGGTTTGACCTGCTTTTTCGCGACAAGCTGGGCCAGGCCGAGCCCGTCATAATCCGCATAGTCCCTGATCGGCATTTTCACCCCCGCGATGGCGTTTGCGCGACCTTAGCGAGGCGGTCCGGCGCTGTCACGGGAGCCCGATTGTGCCGCACGAAAGCGCTCTCTAGACTGTGCCTTCGCGTCTTGCCGGGGGGACGACATGGCCAAGATTCCAGTCGAGCATACCATTTCCAGCGCTTATTCGTTTGCGTTCAGGAACATCCTGACGGTCATCGGCATCGCATGGTTTCCGTTTGCGCTGGTGATTGCGATCGGGGCAGGCCTTGTCCTGCTCATGGTGCCGGGCCTTGCGGCGCCCGGCGGCCCAAGCCCCGCGGCCATCGCAGGCCTGATCGCGGTGGCGCCGCTCATCATCGTGGCCTATGTCGTGGCCAATGCCATGGTGGTGGTGGGCATCATGCGCCGCGCGCTGGGTTTGGCCGAGGGGCCGGTCTTTGCGTATTTCTCGCTGGCAGCGCCCGTGTGGCGGCTGATCGGCGCAACCATTCTTGTCGGCCTTCTGGTGTTCGTGGTGGTTGCGGTGGAGGTGGGCGTGATCGCCGCGATCATTGCCGCCGCCTCGAACGGCAACAACGGCGCGCTGGGATTTCTCGCGGCCATCCTGATCATCGCGGCCTGCGTGTGGACGATCTATTTCGTGGTGCGGCTGAGCTTCTTTCTTCCCGCAGTGGTGGTGGCCGAGGGCCGGATCGGCATCGGCCGTTCGTGGGAATTGGGCAAGGGCAATTTCTGGCGGATTTTCGTCGTGTGGCTTGCGGTCGCCATTCCCGTGAGCATGGCGGCTTCGGTGCTGATGCAGGCGATTTACGGCAATGCCATGATGGGCCTTGTTCTGGCAAATCAGGGCGAGAACGCCGATCCCATGGCGCTGTTGAACGGCATGGTGCAGATCTTCGTCGCCTATGCGCCGTATCTGATCGTGATCCAGCTGTTGCAGATCATCATCATGAGCGGGCTCACGAATGGCGCGATCGCCGCGGCCTATCGCGGCGTCACCGGCGCGGGCCAGGCGCCGGCGGCGCCGGCGCACGCCACGGCATGAATCCGGTGCAGGGCCGATGAGCAAGATTCCCGTATTGCAGACGATCCGCTACGCCTATGGCTTCACCTTCGGCCATCTGGGGACGATCATCGGCCTTGTCTGGATTCCCATGGTGCTTGTCACCGCGATGGGCTTTTTCGTGACGAACCGCTATGTGGAAACCTTCTCCGCCGCCATTGCCCAGGACGACGCGGCGATGGCGGGACAGGCGGGACTCCTCGTCATCGGCTACAGCATCATCGGCCTTCTGCTCTACTCGATGATGTATGTCGCGGTCACGCGGCAGGCGCTGGGCCTGCGCAACGCGGCGGCGGTGGCGCATTTCGAACTCGGCTCGCCGGTGTGGCGCATGTTCGGCGCGCTGCTGGCGGTGATTTTCATCGTCGGCATCTTCTATCTGGTGATTTTCCTGACGACATTCGGCGGCTTTGCGGCCATCAAGGGCATGGAGAAGACGCCGGCAACGGCGGGGCTTGCGCTGGGCCTTCTGCTGTTTCTGCTGGCGGGGCTGTGCGCGCTTCTGTTCGTGGCGGTGCGGCTTGTTTTTCTTCTGCCGCCGGTCGTGGTGGCGGAAGGGCGCATGAGCGTGACCCGCGGGTGGGAGCTTTCCCGGGGCAATTTCTGGCGTATCATCCTGATCTGGGCGGCAACGCTTTTGCCCGTGCTGCTGGTCGTGTTCGGCGCGGAGTTGGCGATCATGGGCCCGGATTACTTCTTTTCGGGCCTCAATCCCGCGGCCTCGCTGACCGAGCAGGCAGGCCGGATGCAGGAGATGGGCAGGCATCTGCCGCTGCTTTACGGCGTGAGCTTCCTGCTGTCGCCGTTCATGACGGGTCTGACGCTGGGCGCGTCGGCGTTTGCCTATCGCGCGCTGGTGCCGGCCGCGGGGGGCGGCCCGATGGCAGGCTGAAGGGGGAATGCGGACATGAACAAGGTGCCGGTGATGGCCACCATCGAGGCGGCCTATGGTTTTGCCTTCGGGAGATTCCTGACCGTCCTGGGCGTGGTGTGGCTGCCCTATCTTCTGCTTTACGGATTCATTTTCGGCGTGCCGGCCGCGCTCGGAACCGATTTCCTGGATCTGATGTTTTCCCCGTTTGGCGGGAACCCCAATCCCTTCGCGCCGTGGTACATGCTCGGCGTACGCTTTCTGCCGTGGATCGCCGCCGCCATCATCCAGGTGGGCGTGCTGGAGCGGGCGCTGGGGATCAAGACCGGGCCGGCCCTGGCCTATCTCTCGCTCGGCAAGCCGGTGTGGCGGATGCTGGGCGCATGGATCCTGGCGGCGATCTTTTTCATCATCGCAATCATCGTGATCGCCGTGATCGGTGGAATCCTGATTGCGATTGCGGCGCTGGCCGCTTCGTCGAACAAGCTCGTCATGGGCCTTGCCATTGCGGTGCTGGTGGCGGCGATTGTGGTGACGGTGTTCTATTTCGCGCTGCGGCTGTTCTTCCTGCTGGGCGCGGTGGTGGTGGCGGAACAGCGCATCGGAATCGAGCGCACGGTGGAATTGAGCAAGGGAAATGTGGGCCGGCTGTTTGTGATTGCGCTGGCGATTTTCATCCCGGTGCTGATCGCCGAGATGATCCTTGCCGCCATATTCCTTGCCTCCGCCTTTCCGGCGCTGTCGCATCTGGCGCACACGCTTCCGGCCATTCAGGCCGGCGAAGGCCAAAATCCGTTCCCGCAGGTGATGGCCCATATGAGCATCATGATGCACGCGCTTCTTCGGGAAACCGGCCCTTATTTCTACGTGCTGGTGGCCGTCGGATTCCTGTTCCGGGTGCTGGTGATCGGCCTTTTGGCCGGCGCCGCGGCGCATGCCTATCGCGCGCTCGTGCCGCCCGGCGCGCCGGAAGCGCGCACCGGGCCTACGCCACCGGCGGAGCCGCCGCCGATGCAGGCCGCGCCGGCCTGAAGGGCTTACGCGCTTTCGAAATAGAAATGATGGTGGCCGCGGCAGCCGGGATTGAAGCCTGCGCCGCAGGCGGGGCAGCGGTTATCGCTGTCCAGATACTGGTTGATCGTCAATTCCGTGCCGCAGGCGCCGCAGAGGACGGCCTTTTCGTTCCATTCGCCGCGCGGCCAGGTCTGGATTGGATGATCCGCCAGCGCCTCATGACAATCCTTGCAGGCGTAAAAGACGCCGCAGCATTTCATCCTGATCGCGACGATATCCAGCGCCGAATGCCAATGGGCGCAGCGCGTCTGCGCATCCAGATCGAGGCCGAAGATTCTTGAACGTTCCTTTTCCATACTCAAAACGGGGACTGGCGAGACGTGTGACGGATATGGAGGACTTCGATACGCCCGCCGGCAATACGATAGAAAATCCGGAACGGAAAACGGATAAGGGGCATCATGCGGACGCCAGGCGCATTGTCGACCGGTCGCCCGCTATGCGGAAAGGCCATGATTTGACTTGAAACCGTGTCAATCCGCTTCCAAAGCGCCTTCAGCGATGCCGGGTGATGTTCTTCCGTGTACGCAAAAATCTCATCGAGCTCGGCAAGCGCCGGCGACGTAAAGATCAGCTTCATGAACGGCGGTATTTTGCCAAAACCGCTCCGACTTCTGCGTCGCTTGCAAACTGGCCTTTTTCCGCGGCCTTCACACCGCGTTCGATGCCGGCAAGTTCTTCGGGAGTCGCATGATAAAGACTCTGACCGAGCTCCGCCTCGATTTCGAGTGCAATTCGCTCAAGCTCGCCCTGGGCATCTTCCGGCCACGATTTGGCGCGATCGAGGACTTCGGTGAGCGTCTTGTTCATGGGTCAAATATATCACTTGCCGCTGGCTAAACCAATTCACTCCGCCGCCTTCATGCGGGCAGCCGCCTTCGGGCTGCCGCGGCCCTTGAGCAGCGGCTTGAGATATTGCCCGGTGTAGGAGCGCGCGGCTTTCGCCACATCTTCCGGCGTGCCGGCGGCCACGATCTCGCCGCCGCCATCGCCGCCTTCGGGCCCCAGGTCGATGATCCAGTCGGCCGTCTTGATGACTTCCAGATTGTGCTCGATCACGACCACCGTGTTGCCGTTGTCCACCAGCTCGTGCAGCACCTCCAGCAGCTTCTTCACATCGTGGAAATGCAGGCCGGTCGTGGGCTCGTCCAGAATGTAGAGCGTGCGGCCGGTGGCGCGGCGCGACAGCTCCTTCGACAGCTTCACGCGCTGGGCTTCGCCGCCGGACAGCGTGGTCGCCTGCTGGCCGATCTTGATGTAATCGAGCCCCACGCGCGCCAGCGTGTCGAGCTTTTCGCGGATGGAAGGCACGGCCTTGAACAGCTCGGCGCCGGCTTCCACCGTCATGTCCAGGACGTCGGCGATGGAATAATCGCGGTATTTCACCTCCAGCGTTTCGCGGTTGTAGCGCTTGCCCTTGCAGACATCGCACTGCACATAGACATCGGGCAGGAAGTGCATCTCGATCTTGATGACGCCGTCGCCCTGGCAGGCTTCGCAGCGGCCGCCCTTCACGTTGAACGAGAACCGGCCCGGCTGATAGCCGCGCGCTTTCGATTCCGGCAATTCGGCAAACCAGTCGCGGATGGGGGTGAAGGCGCCGGTATAGGTTGCGGGATTGGAACGCGGCGTGCGGCCGATCGGCGACTGATCGATGTCGATCACCTTGTCGAGGAATTCCAGGCCCTCGATCCTGTCGTGCGCCGCCGGATGCTCGCGCGCCTGCAAGAGCTTGCGCGCGGCCGCCTTGTAGAGCGTTTCGATGATGAGCGTGGACTTGCCCCCGCCCGAGACGCCCGTGATGCAGGTGAAGGTGCCGAGCGGAATTTCGGCCGTGACATTCTTCAGGTTGTTGCCCTTGGCGCCGACGACCTTCACCCAGCGGTTGTGAACGGCCTTGCGGCGGGCGGCCGGTATGGCGATCTGTTCCAGCCCCACGAGATATTTGCCGGTGAGGCTTTTCGGATTGGCCATGATCGCTTCGGGCGGGCCTTCGGCCACGATATGGCCGCCGTGAATGCCCGCGCCCGGCCCCATGTCGATCACATGGTCGGCGGTGCGGATGGCTTCTTCGTCATGCTCGACGACGACCACCGTGTTGCCCATGTCGCGCAGGCCCTTGAGGGATTCGAGCAGCTTGGCGTTGTCGCGCTGGTGCAGGCCGATGCTCGGCTCATCCAGCACATACAGCACGCCGGTGAGGCCGGATCCGATCTGCGATGCAAGGCGGATGCGCTGGCTTTCGCCGCCGGACAATGTGCCCGACGACCGCGCCAGCGTGAGATAATCCAGCCCCACATTGTTCAGGAATTTCAGGCGCGCGCGGATTTCCTTCAGGATACGCGCGGCGATTTCGTTCTGCTGCCGGTTCAGCTTCCTGTCCACGTCGCGAAACCAGGCATCGGCATCGCGGATGGACTGCTCGCACACCTGGCCGATATGCAGGCCCGCGATCTTCACCGCCAGCGCTTCCGGCTTCAGGCGATAGCCCTGGCAGGCCTCGCAGGGGCTTGTGTCCTGATAGCGTTCGAATTCCTCGCGAATCCAGGAGGAGTCGGTTTCCTTGTAGCGCCGCTCCATGTTCGGGATGACGCCTTCGAAGGTTTTCTTCGTCTCGTAGCGGCGCAGGCCGTCGTCATAAATGAACCGGATTTCCTCGTCGCCCGACCCATAGAGGATGATGTCCTTCACCTTCTTCGGCAGGTCTTCCCACGGATCGTTGAGCGAGAATTTGTAATGCTTCGCCAGCGCTTCCAGCGTCTGCAGGTAGTAGGGCGAGGAGGATTTCGACCACGGCGCAATGGCGCCCTTGCGCAGGGTCAGGCTTTCGTCCGGCACGACCAGCGCCGGATCGAAATAGAGCATGGTGCCGAGCCCGTCGCAGGCAGGGCAGGCCCCATGCGGATTGTTGAACGAGAACAGCCGCGGCTCGATTTCCGGAATGGTGAAGCCCGACACCGGGCAGGCGAATTTCGACGACATCAGAAGCCGCTTCGCCTCGCCATTCTTGTCCTTTTCGTCCGCGAATTCCGCAATCACCAGTCCGTCGGCCAGATTGAGCGCGGTTTCGATGGAATCGGGGAGCCGGTTGCCGATGTCTTTCTTCACCACGATCCGGTCCACCACCACCTCCAGATCGTGTTTGAGCTTCTTGTCGAGCGCGGGCACCTGCCCCAGCTCGTAGAATTTCCCGTCCACCTTGATGCGCTGGAAACCTTTTTTCTGAAGCTCGGCCATCTCCTTGCGGTATTCGCCCTTGCGGCCGCGCACGATGGGCGCCAGCAGGAACAGCCGCGTGCCTTCGGGCAGCGCAAGAACCCGGTCGGCCATCTGGCTGACCGTCTGGCTTTCGATGGGAAGGCCCGTTGCCGGCGAATAGGGCACGCCCACGCGCGCGAACAGCAGGCGCAGGTAATCGTAGATTTCCGTGACGGTGCCCACCGTGGAGCGCGGATTGCGCGAGGTGGTTTTCTGTTCGATGGAAATGGCCGGCGAAAGCCCTTCGATGTGGTCCACATCCGGCTTCTGCATCATCTCCAGGAACTGGCGCGCATAGGCCGACAGCGACTCCACATAGCGCCGCTGGCCTTCCGCATAGATCGTGTCGAAGGCAAGGCTGGATTTGCCCGAGCCCGAAAGCCCGGTCATCACCGTGAGCCTGTCGCGCGGGATTTCGACGTCGATGTTCTTCAGGTTGTGCTCGCGCGCGCCGCGAATGGAGATGTTCTTGAGCATGGACTTTCCGAAAATGGCAAACGCCTAGCTTGTCCGCCCCCTGTCACAGGGGCAAGCGGCACGCCCACCACCCCTTGGAACAAAGCACGAACAATGCTATGTCATGACTCGGCCCCGCCTGTCCACAAGCCTTTCAGATTCGATTCGTGGCGCGGGCGTGGTGTGGGGGCTAACGTGACGGGAGCTCACCGAAGAAGGAGATATGGGAATGGCTGGCAGCGTGAACAAGGTGATTCTGGTGGGCAACCTGGGCCGCGACCCAGAGGTGCGGCGCATGACCAGCGGCGATCCGGTCGTGAATCTTTCGGTCGCCACCAGCGAATCATGGAAGGACAAGGCGTCCGGCGAGCGCAAGGAAAAGACGGAATGGCACCGTGTGGTGATCTTCAATCCGAACCTTGCCGACGTGGCGGAGAAATACCTGAAGAAGGGCTCGAAGGTTTATCTGGAGGGCCAGCTTGCCACCCGCAAATACACCGACAAGGACGGGCAAGAGCGGTATACCACCGAAGTGGTCCTGAACCGTTTCCGCGGCGAGCTTGTCCTGCTGGATTCGCGCGGCAGCGGGGGCGAAGGCGGCGAACGCGCGCTGCCGAGGACCGGCACGAGCGACGCGCCGGCCAGTTTCTCCCGCGATGAGATGGAAGACGAAATTCCGTTCTGACTGTCTAGGGGCCGTGCGTTATTTTTATCCAGCGCTGTCCTTCGACGATGCCAAGCCTTTCAGCGTTCAACCCCGCCATTTGCGCGAATTTCCGTAAGGTGCGAAAACGGTAATGTGCGATGCCTGCCACGTCCGATTTGTGCGACCGGCCGATCCAGCCCGAGCCCTTATACTCGGGAATGATTGGCAACCGCGGTTCCAGGATCGACGTGAGAAAACAGCCGGACGTGTTCGAACACTGCTTGAAGGATTGCAGCATGTCCTGGATCTGGCTCTTTGACGCATGCGTCCAGATGGACCGGCCGATAACGAAATCGAACTTCTGGCCGAAGACCGAAAAATCGAAATTGTCATTGTTTGAAAAATTCGGCTTTTTCTCCGCCAGAAGCTCTTCGCCAAGCATGACCTCCTTGCCCGCATCCAGCATGGTCCGATTGGGCTCAATCCCGAAATAGCGACCAGGCCGGAGAAAATTGATGACCCACCACCCGCCGCGCAGCGCCCCGCAGCCCACGTCGAGCACGAAGTCGTCAGGGGTGAGACCATGGGCGAGGAGTATTTCCAGCTGGCACCGGCCAGCTGCTATGAATCTCTTCCGCGGGCCGCCCAGAAAAATCGAGCGGCGCTCCAGCTCGTCCGCTTTGAGCAATAGAGAATCTTGCATTACTTGGCGGTTTTCTGCGCGTCTCTGTATTTGATGTGACTGTATAGGGATGTACGGGATTTCTGTTCATTAAACCTGTTTAATCTCCAAGAACCGGCAAATAGAACACGGTTCGAGAATGCAATCTGGGACTGGCGATGCAAAAATATTGGCTGTTGGTTCTGGCGCTTGGGCTTTCGGCATGCACACAGTCTGCCGGTGAACCGGCGGATCATTTCACGGATCCCGTTATCGAATCCGCCTATATCCCCCTGTCCGGTTCGGCGTACCTGATCCTGGAAGGCCACGGCGCGGCCATGACGATCGCCCCGAACGTGGCGGTGACCAACGCGCACAACGACAATCTGGTGGACAAGAAAAAGATCATCGGCCGGTCCGCGGATTACGACCTTCTGTATTTCCGCACCGACAGGACAGATGTCCCGGCGTCGGCCCCGCCCTTCGTGCACGAAAAGGTGCTGGCCTATGGACAGGGGGTGGATGGCTCCCTGCGCGTGGCGCAGGGCGTGGTGAAATGGCTGGATCAAGAGGTAGTGGCGCGCTGTCCCAAATGCCCCGTGCAGCACGCCTTCATTTTCGAAGGCAACGCCGGACCGGGCTTTTCCGGCGGCCCCGTGGTGGACGCGGCGACCGGCAAACTGGTCGGCATCGTTTTCGGCTTCCGGGATGAAGACAAGGCCGGCATCGAGAAGCTCATGTATGCCTACGATATGAACCGTGTGATGGTGGAATGGAACAATATCCGTGCACATTCCGCGGCATCCGCGCAATGAGGCGCAGGGCCCGAAAGCCATTGTTTTTCTGGCCGAATCGGCGCCGGAAATGCTAGGTTTCTGAGACCTTTTCGGGACCCTGTCCCGCCCCTTTCCGAGGACCGTTTTTGAGCGACAAGCCTGCCGAAATGACCCCGCCGCCGGGCGGCGGAAACATCAATCCGATCGCCATCGAGGAGGAGCTCAAACGCTCCTATCTCGACTATGCGATGAGCGTGATCGTCTCGCGCGCGCTGCCCGACGCGCGCGACGGGCTGAAGCCCGTGCACCGGCGCATCCTTTATTCGATGCACGAAAACGGCAACGACTGGAACAAGCCTTATCGCAAATCCGCCCGCATCGTAGGCGACGTGATCGGCAAATATCACCCCCATGGCGACCAGGCGGTTTATGACGCGCTGGTGCGCATGGCGCAGGATTTTTCCATGCGCGCCCCGCTGGTGGACGGCCAGGGCAATTTCGGCTCGGTGGACGGCGATGAACCGGCGGCCATGCGCTACACCGAAGTGCGGCGGTCCAAGATCGCGCACGCGCTGACCGAAGATATCGACAAGGACACGGTTGACTTCCAGGACAATTATGACGGCAGCGAGCGGGAACCTGTCGTTCTGCCGGCCCGTTTCCCCAATCTCCTGGTCAATGGCGCAAGCGGCATCGCCGTCGGCATGGCGACCAATGTGCCGCCGCACAATCTGGGCGAAGTGATCGACGCGTGCCTGGCCTACATCGAAGACCCGTCGATCAACCTGGAGCGGCTGACCGAGATCGTGCCGGGACCGGATTTTCCCACCCGCGGCATCATCATCGGCAAGCAGGCGGCGCGCGGCGCGCTGGCCCGCGGGCGCGGCAGCATCCTGATGCGCGCGCGCTGCCATGTGGAGGAAATCCGCAAGGACCGCGAAGCCATCATCGTGACCGAGCTTCCCTATCAGGTGAACAAGGCCAAGCTCCAGGAAAAGATCGGCGAGATGGTGCGCGACAAGCGCATCGAGGGCATTTCCGACGTGCGCGACGAAAGCGACCGCCACGGCATGCGCGTGGTGATCGAACTGAAGCGGGACGCCTCGTCCGAAGTGGTGCTCAACCAGCTTTACCGGTTTTCCGAGCTGCAGACGACGTTCGGCGTGAACATGCTGGCCATCAACGGCGGCCGCCCGCAGCAGATGAATCTGAAAGAGCTGATCGCCACATTCGTCACCTTCCGCGAAGACGTCGTGACCCGGCGCACGCGCTTCGAGCTCGGCAAGGCGCGCGAGCGCGGCCATGTGCTTGTCGGCCTTGCCGTTGCGGTGGCCAACATCGATGCGGTGATCCAGCTGATCCGCAAGGCGCCGGACACCGCCGCCGCCAAGGAACAGCTGATGGCGCGCGCCTGGCCCGCAAAGGACGTGGCGCCGCTGGTGGCGCTGATCGCCGATCCGCGCCACAGGATGGAAGACGACGGCACCATCAGGCTTTCGGAAGAACAGGCCAAGGCCATTCTGGAAATCCGGCTGGCGCGGCTGACCGCGCTTGGCCGCGACGAGCTGGCCGACGAGGTGAAAAAGCTGGCGGAGGCGATCGCCGATTATCTGGACATCCTGCGCTCGCGGGGGCGGGTGCTGTCGATCGTGAAAAAGGAACTGGCGGAAATCAGGAGTGAATTCGCCACGCCGCGCCTGACCGAGCTTGTGGATGCCGAGGTCGAGATCGAGGACGAAGCGCTGATCGAGCGCGAGGACATGGCGATTACCGTGACGCATGCCGGCTACATCAAGCGCGTGCCGCTGGACGAATACCGCGTGCAGGGCCGCGGCGGAAAAGGCCGCATCGGCATGGTGACGCGCGAGGAAGATTTCGTCACCTCCATCTTCGTGGCCAACACGCATGCCCCGCTGGTGTTCTTTTCCTCCACCGGCATGGCCTACAAGCTGAAGGTGTGGAAGCTGCCGGAATCGCGCATCGCCGGAAAGGGCAAGGCGATGGTGAACCTTCTGCCGCTGTCGGAAGGCGAGCGCATCACCACGATTCTGCCGCTGCCGGAAGACGAATCGCAGTGGGAAAAGCTGCACGTGGTATTCGCCACCAAGTCGGGCGATGTGCGGCGCAACGAGCTTTCCGATTTCGTGAACATCAACCGCAACGGCAAGATCGCCATGAAGCTTTCGCCCGGCGACGGAATCGTGGGCGTGCAGATCTGCACCGAGAAGGACGACGTGTTTCTGACCACGCGGGCCGGCAAATGCATCCGCTTCGCGGTGACGGACGTGCGCGTGTTCAAGGGCCGCGATTCCACGGGCGTGCGCGGCATCAAGCTGGCGGCGGGCGACGAAGTCGTGAGCCTTTCGCTGCTCGGCCACACCGACGCCACAACCGCCGAGGCGCGCGCCTATCTGAAGCAGGCGAGCGCGGCGCGAAGAGCCTCCGGCCTTGAAGGCGAGGCGCAGGACGAAGTGGCCGACGACGCCGAGGAGACCACGGAGGAAGCAACCCTTTCGCCCGAGCGCTATGCCGAACTTGGCGCGAAGGAGCAGTTCGTGCTGGCGGTCTCCGAGCAGGGCTTCGGCAAGCGCACGAGCTCCTACGAATATCGCCTCACCGGCCGCGGCGGATCGGGCATCGTGGCGATGGACATGGGCAGGAAAAACAGCGCCATCATTGCCGCCTTTCCGGTGGAGGATTCCGATCACCTGGTGCTGATCAGCGATTCCGGGCAGACCATCCGCGTGCCGGCCGCGAGCGTGAGCATTCAGCGCCGCGCCTCCGGGGGCGTCACCATCTTCCGCGTGGAACAGGGCGAGCGCGTGGTGGCCGTGGAGCGCGTGGAAGAAGAGACCGGGGAAGGCTGAAGAGGGGCACATGGCAAAAACGCGCGTCGGGCTTTATCCCGGCACCTTTGACCCGCTCACGCACGGGCATCTCGACATCATTGCGCGCGCCGTGAAGCTGGTGGACAGGCTTGTGATCGGCGTCTCGACCAATCCGTCGAAATCGCCGCTCTTCACGCTGGAGGAACGTGTGGAAATGGTGCGCCATGAAACCGCGCCCATGGCCGGCGACGGGCGCGCGGCCATCGACGTGCAGACTTTCGATTCGCTTCTGATGCATTTCGCCGAGAAGGTCGGCGCGCAGATGATCGTGCGCGGGCTGCGCGCGGTGTCCGACTTCGAATATGAATTCCAGATGGTGGCGATGAACCAGCGCCTGAACCCGGACATCGAGACGGTGTTCCTGATGGCCGATCCGCGCCACCAGGCGATTGCGTCGCGGCTGGTGAAGGAGATCGGCCTTCTGGGCGGCAATGTTTCGCCCTTCACCACGCCCTATATCGCCGAGCGCCTGGTGAAGCGCTGCAACGAAAAGCGAAAGAAACACTGATGGCGCGCGATCCCGAAAACACGATTGTGATGGAGCTGAAGGACGGGCCGGTCACGATTGCGCTCAGGCCCGATCTTGCGCCCAACCATGTGGCGCGCATCAAGGAACTGGCGCGCGCGGGATTTTACGACGGCGTGCCGTTCCACCGCGTGATCCCCGGCTTCATGGCGCAGACGGGCGATCCGACGGGAACGGGAACCGGCGGTTCCGAGCTTCCCGACCTGCAGGCGGAATTTTCGGACGCAAGGCACAGGCGCGGCACCGTTTCGATGGCGCGGACATCCGACCCGGACAGCGCCAACAGCCAGTTCTTCATCTGCTTTGCGGACGCGCCCTGGCTTGACCGGCAATACACGGTGTGGGGCGAGATCGTGGACGGCATGGAGCATGTGGACGCCATCAAGAAAGGCGGCGAGCACAACAATGGCGCGATCTCCGGCGTTCCCGACAGGATTGTGCGCATGCGCGTCGCTGCAAATCGTTAATTTGCTGACGCATTCGGAAACATTAGTTGTCGCAGGCGCGGTTGCCGCGCGCGGGGGCTCCCACTAGAACGCCAACATCCCTGCAACGTCGGAGCACCGCGTGAGTTCACCCATCGCCTTCATCGACCTGCAAGCCCAGCGCCGCCGCCTTGGCGAAAGCCTGAACAGGGCGATTGCCGCCGCGGTCGAAAGCGGGCAATGGATCATGGGCCCGCAGGTCGGCGAATTCGAGAAGCGCCTTGCGGAATTCACCGGCGTGAAACATGTGGTGGCCTGCGCAAACGGCACCGATGCGCTGATGATCGTGCTGCGCGCCTGGAATATCGGTCCGGGCGATGCCGTGTTCGTGCCGGCTTTCACGTTTGCGGCAAGCGCCGAGGTTGCGGCGCTGGTGGGCGCGACGCCGGTCTTCGTGGATGTGCTGGAAGACACCTACAACATGGATCCCGCAAGCCTGGAAGCCGCCATCGCGATGGTGAAGCGCGAAGGCAGGCTGCGTCCGCGCGTGGTGATGCCTGTGGACCTGTTCGGCCAGCCGGCCGATTACGCAAAGATCGGGCCGATCGTGCGCCGCGAAAAGCTCTTGATGCTGTGCGACGCCGCGCAAGGGTTCGGCGCGCCCTACAACGGCACGCGCGCGGGCGCGATGGGCGATGCGGCGGCCACCAGCTTTTTTCCGGCCAAGCCGCTCGGCTGCTATGGCGATGGCGGGGCGAGCTTCACCAACGATGACGGCCTGGCCGAATTGCTGCGCTCGATCCGCATTCACGGCCAGGGCGCGGACAAATATGAAAATGTGCGCATCGGCGTGAATTCGCGGCTCGATACCATTCAGGCTGCGATCCTGATCGAAAAACTCAAGGTGTTTCCGCAAGAAATCGAAATGCGCGAGGCCGTGGCGCGGCGCTACAACGAAAAGCTCGGCCGCTCCAACCGCATCCGCGTGCCGCGCGTGATCGAGGGGGCGGGCTCGACCTGGGCGCAATACACGATCCAGGTGCCCGACCGCGACAAGCTCGCGGCCGACCTGAAAGCCAGGGGCATACCGACGGCCATCTATTATCCCACGCCGCTTTCGAAACAGAAGGGCTATGCCCATTTTCCGGGCGCGGAGACACCGGTGAGCGAACGAATCTCAAAGCACGTGATCAGCCTGCCCATGCACCCCGATCTGGACGAAGCCACGCAGGATCGCATCGTGGATGCCGTGCTGGAGAGCGTTGGCAGCGCCTGAGCCGGCGCTAGTATCCTGCGCGATGGATGTTTCCCTTTTCGACTTCGAGCTGCCCGACGAGCGGATTGCGCTGAGGCCCGCATCTCCGCGCGACAGCGCGCGCATGCTGGTCGTCCATGCAGACGGAAGCCTGGAGCATGCCCATGTGCGGGATCTCCCCGCGTTTCTGAAATCGGGCGATGCGCTGGTGGTGAACGATACCAGGGTGATTCCGGCCAGGCTCGCCGGGCGGCGCGCGCCCAGGCCCGGCGTTGCGGGAGACGGCCCGAAAATCGAGGTGATGCTGCACAAGCGCGTGGCGCCGGACCGCTTTCTTGCCTTTGCGCGCCCGGCGCGGAAACTGGGCGAAGGCGACCGGCTGCATCTGGGAAAAACCCTGCAGGCGACCGTGATGCGCCGCGGCGACGGCGGCGAGATCGCCGTGGAATTTGCGCTTTCCGGCGCGGCGCTGGATCAGGCCATCGCGCGCGAAGGGGAAATGCCGCTGCCGCCTTACATTGCGGGCAAGCGCAGGCCCGACGCGAAAGACCGCAGCGATTATCAGACGACTTATGCAAAACGCGAAGGTTCGGTCGCCGCGCCGACCGCCGGGCTGCACTTCACGCCGGAGCTGTTTGCGCGGCTGACGGATGCGGGCGTAACACGGGAGACCGTGACGCTGCACGTGGGCGCAGGAACATTCCTGCCGGTCAGCGCAAGCGACACCACCGGACACAGGATGCATTCCGAATGGGCAAGCCTTGACGGGAAAACGGCCGCGCGGCTCAACGAGGCGCGCGCGAAAGGCGGGCGCATCGCGGCCGTGGGCACAACCTCCCTGCGCACGCTGGAAAGTGCCGCGGACGACGCAGGCCGCATTCACGCCTTCGAGGGCGAGACGGACATCTTCATCACGCCCGGTTACCGCTTCCGGACGGCGCAGCTGCTGCTGACCAATTTTCACCTGCCGCGCTCAACCCTTTTCATGCTGGTCTGCGCCTTCAGCGGGCTTGAAACCATGAAGCGCGCCTATGCCGAAGCCATCGCGAAGGATTATCGCTTCTATTCCTATGGCGACGCCTGTCTGCTATTCCGGCCGCGATGAGCCTTGCCTTCGACATCGGAGCGACGGATGGCGCCGCGCGCACCGGCGTGATCCGCACGCCGCGCGGCGACATTCGCACGCCTGCCTTCATGCCGCTCGGCACGGCGGGCAGCGTGAAGGCGATGCTGCCGGAAAGCGTGCGCGAAACCGGCGCCGACATCATCCTGGGCAACACCTATCACCTGATGCTCAGGCCCGGCGCAGAACGCGTGGCCAGGCTTGGCGGCCTGCACAAGTTCATGCACTGGGAGCGGCCGATCCTGACCGACAGCGGCGGCTATCAGGTGATGTCGCTGTCGGACCTGCGCAAGATCACCGAAGAGGGCGTGACCTTCCGCTCGCATATTGACGGCAGCGAACATTTCCTTTCGCCGGAGCGTGCGATGGAAATTCAGCGGCTGCTCGGTTCCGACATCCAGATGGTGCTGGACGAATGTCCGGCCTATCCCGCGGCGGAAGGCGACATCGAAAAATCGCTTTCGCTGTCCATGCGCTGGGCGAAGCGTTCGAAAGCCGCCTTTGGCGGCCAGCCGGGACGCGCCTGCTTCGGCATCGTACAGGGTGGGACCTTTGCGCATCTGCGCAGGCGTTCGGCCGAAGACCTGCTGGCGATCGGGTTTGACGGCTATGCGGTGGGCGGGCTCGCGGTGGGCGAAAGCCAGGACGCGATGTTCGACACGCTCGCGGCCACAACACCGCACATGCCGCAAGACAGGCCGCGCTATCTGATGGGCGTGGGCAAGCCCGACGACATTGCCGGCGCGGTGCTGCGCGGCATCGACATGTTCGATTGCGTGCTGCCCACGCGCTCGGGCCGCAACGGGCAGGCCTTCACGCGACAGGGCGCGCTCAACCTGCGCAACGCGCGCTTTGCCGAAGACCCGGAGCCGCTCGACGCCCGGTGCCGCTGCCCCGCCTGCACGCATTATTCGCGCGCCTATCTGCACCATGTGGTCAAGGCGGGCGAAATCATCGCCGCCATGCTGCTGACCTGGCACAACCTCACCTACTATCAGGACCTGATGGCGGACCTGCGCGCAGCAATCGCGGCCGGACGGACGGCGGCCGTTGCGGCCGGCATCGCGGCAGCCTATGCCCGCGAGACCGCAGGGAACTGATCATTGCGCGGGGCCTTTGTTGACCTGGTGGGGTGCTGTCCCTATGGTCCGCCCGCTTTCGAGCCCGTAGCTCAGTGGTAGAGCATCTGACTTTTAATCAGAGGGTCGATGGTTCAATCCCATCCGGGCTCGCCAATTCCGGCTTCTAGAGATACCAGGCGTATTCCGCGGCGGTGATGATGCGGCGGAAGCGCTGTGTTTCGATGCGTTTTGTCTCGCGATAGAGCGCCAGCGTCTGCTCGCCGAGATAATGCGGCAGCACCTTCGCCTGCTCGAGCCGCGCGAGCGCATCTTCAATCGCAAACGGCAGCGACAGATCGGGATCGCGCGAGACGTTTCCTTCCGCCGGCGCGCCGGGATCGAGCGTGTGCGTCACGCCATGATGCACGCCGGCCAGAACGGCCGCCAGCGCGAAATAGGGATTGGCGTCGGCGCCCGCCACGCGATGCTCCACGCGGCGCGCTTCGCCGGGCCCGACGGGAATGCGCAGCCCGGCCGAGCGATTGTTCACGCCCCAGCGGCGGTTGACGGGCGCAAACATGTCCGGCTGAAACCGGCGATAGGAATTCACCGAGGGCGCAAACAGGGCCATCGACTCCGCCATCAGCGCCTGCAGCCCGCCGATGGCATGGCGAAGCATTTCGGATCCCGCCTGGCTTCCGTCATCGAAAACATTCCGGCCGTTCGCGTCCACAAGGCTCAGGTGGATGTGCAGGCCCGTGCCCGCGCGGTCGGCATAAGGCTTGGCCATGAAGGTGGCTTCGAATCCGCAGGCGCGCGCGGCGGCCTTGACGATCTGCTTGAGAAAAATCGCGTGGTCGGCGGCTGCGCGCGCGTCATTCTGATGCCTGAGATTCGCCTCGAACTGGCCGGGCGCATATTCCTTGCTGGCGGCGCTTACCGGCACGCCCTGCGCCCGGGCGGCCTTGTCGAGCGTGGCGAGAAATTCGCGGTAGCGGTCCAGATCGTCGATGCCATAGACGGATGCAATGCTTTCGCGCGCGCCCGACCGCGGATCGAGCGGCGGCTGCGGCAGACCTTCGACCGTGCGCTCGGGATCGATGAGATAGAATTCAAGCTCCAGCGCGCAGACCGGCGTCAGTTTCAGCGCGCCGAATTTTTCCAGCGTGCGTTCCAGCGCCGCGCGCGGTTCGGCCGGATCGGGCACGCCGGCATTGTCGCGCAGGGTCATCAGCATCTGCGCGCGTGGCGCGCCTTCGTCCCACACGGTCGAAAGCGTGCCCGGAATGGGCCAGGCCGTGCCGTCGGGATCGCCGTCGCCGAAGCCCCGGCCGAACGGGTTGGCCATCTCGCCATGCACATCCATCAGATAGACGGAATGCGGAAGCTGCATGCCGGATTCGAACAGCTTGCCCGCTTCGGCGACCGGCATGCGCTTGCCGCGCAGAACGCCGTTCAGATCGGTCACCACCGCGTCAACATGCTGGAGATCGGGGCGCGATTTCCTGAGCGCATCGAATTCACGCTTTGCGGCAGCGACAAACGCGGGCGGCGCAAAGCCGGAGGGTCTTTCAGGCTTGTTCATGCTGGAACCGGTGGATTGACGGCTTATTCTAAAGAAGCGGTGTCGGCGCGAAAAGCCCCGCGCGTTAACGTTTTCCCCTGCCGAGAACGGCGTCGATTTTCCTGAGAAGAATCGCCTGTTGCGCGGATGTCGAGGCGGGCAGCCGCACGAAATCGCCGGCCAGTCTCACGTCGGCAAAGAGCTGCGCGCCATCTTCGTGAAAATGCAGAAAGGCGCGGCTGCCGCGATAAAATATGCCGCGCGATTTTTCGCTCAGTCCGCTCCGCCTGCGCAGCTGCCCGAGCAGCCGTTCAAGGGCATCGAGCGCGTCGGGGCCGGCGTGCTTCATGGCGGGATCTGACCGGAGTCCGGAAGAAACGGCAACTCGGTGCCGCGCCCGGGAACGGGACCGGCGGGCGAGACCAGCGTGAATTCCGTTCCGGGTTCTGCGAAACCGGCGTGCACCTGCGCGAGCGCAACGGTTCGCCGGAGCGCAGGAGAAAATCCGCAAGCCAGCGTGTGGCCCGCGGCTTGACCGCCCGCGAGCAGAATGGCGTTGGGCAAGTCGTCCTGGCTCTCGAGCGCAAGGCCGATGAGCCGCTGCGTTTCCCTTTCGCGCGCGGCAAGCCAAGCCGCGCGTCCGTTGAACGGCATATGGCCGGCATCGATGAGGCGTTCGAGGCCGAGCGAGGCGGGCGTGGGGCCGGCGGCAAATCCGGTTCGCGCCGGTTCGTAGTCGCGCACCGGACGGACGATTCCTTTTTCGAGATCGAGCACGTCCATTGCCGCAAGCCCCGCCGGTTGCAGCGCGAACGGAACACCGGCGCGCATCATCCGGTCCCACACGACGGTTGCCTCTTCGGCCTGACACCACAGCTCGTAGCCGCCATGTTCGCCAAAACGCGAGAGCAGGATGTCCAGCCCGCGCCAGGACATCCTGCGGAATGACAGCGGCTCGAGCGCGGGATCAAGGCCGGCCGCCTTCAGGATTTGCGCGGCGTAAGGGCCGATCAGCGCGATGCCGCCGTCTTCATCCGACACGTCGCGAACGGCGACGCCAACGCGCGCGGCTGCGCTGCCGATCCATTCCCGATCGGGCGCCGATGCATAGAGCGTGAAGGCTGCAGGGCCCAGCCGCGCCACGGCACCCGCGCCCCGCACGCCGCCGCCATCGGAAAGCCACAGCGCCTTGAGCGCCACGCCAGGCGACAGCGCGGCGACATTCTTCGTGCACAGCCGCGAGAGAAATTCGCCCGCCCGCTCCCCCTCCAGGCGCAAGCGCCAGCGCCACGATATGTCGGCCATGGCCGCCGTCGTGCGCGCCGCCAGCGCTTCGGCATCTCTGTCGCCATAGGCTGTCGCGAGCGTGAAGCCGTTGCGGCTGGTCCAGGCATTGCCCGGATTCAGGACAGCCGTGCGGGCATGAAAGGGCGTAGCGCGGACGTCCATCATCGTTCCTGCTCCGCGACCAGCGTGACCGCCGCGATGCGCCCGGCCCGGCCCGAGATCGCCCCCAAGGGCTCGGCCGAGGCGCCGCACAGATAGAGCCCGGCAATGGCGCATTTCACACGGGAAGCCCAGGGCGCGAGCATGCGGGCGGCGGTTGCCGCGCCGCCCAGCTCATCGTCCGCGCCATAGGCATATTCGATGTCGGAAGGGGTAAGCGCTTCCGCCGCCGTGATGTGCCGCGCGAGCCCGGCCGCATGCCGCTCGAGCGCAAGGATCACGCGTTCGACAAGCTTGGGCTTCAGCGCCGGCCAGCCTTGCACCGGCACGAGCGGAACGGGCCTTACCAGCACCGACAGGACATGCTGGCCCGGCGGCGCGAAGCCCGGATCGGCGGCGGACGGAAGCACCATCTCCATGGCCGGGTCCTCGGGCAATTCGCCGGCCCGCGCGCAGGCGTGGGCGGCAGCCAGACCGCCAGGCTGATCGCAGACCACAAAGCGGCCCGCGAGCGGCACGCTGACGCCCGCGAAGGGCGGCGCGGCGCTGAGCGCAAGCAGCACCTTGGCAGCGCCCACGCGCGGCCTTGCGCGCGCAAGCGCCGCCGCTTCGGCAAAGCCGGTCGAGACGCCGCCGGCAAGATCGAGCAAGGTCTTGCGCCGCGACAGCGACGAAAGGACCGCGCGGCAGGCAAGTGTCTCGCCAGACGCAAGTTCAACCGCCGCGACGGCGCCGTTGGCATGGATGCGCTTTGCTGGCGCGCCGGTACGAATCTCCGCCCCGGCTGCCTGCGCCGATGCCAGAAGCGCCTCCGCGAGCGCCCCCGGGCCCCCCTTGGGAAAGGCGGCCGCGCCCTGAAGGCCGCACATCTCCTGCGCCGCGCGCCAGACGAGCTGAAGCGCCGAACCGGGTTCCTGCGGCGTGGCGCCGCCGGCTGTGGCATCGAACGCCAGCATCGCCTTCAGCGCATCGCTTTCGAACCAGGAGTCGAGCCAGGCCGACGCGCTGCGATATCCGAGCCGCGCAAGCATTTCCCGTGTGCGTTCGCCGCCTGCGGACTGCTCCCACCAAAGCGTCCGCGCGGCGCGCGCCAGTGCGAACAGATCGCGCCAGAAGGCGCCATAGGCGTCTGCGTCGGCGCGGCTGTGGATGGAGATGCTGCGGGTGCCGGCGGCCAGGTTGCGCGGCAGGACGATGTGCTTTCCATCGCTGCGCAGCCCGACGGACGGCATGTCGCGAACGGCAAACGCCAGCCCGTGCCGGGTGAGCGCCAGATCCTTCACCACGCGCGGGTCAAGCGCATAGAGCGCATGCGCGGCCACCGGCGCCCGGAAGTGCTCGCCGAAGCGCGCCGTTTCACACAGGCCGCCCACTTTGTTGCGCGCCTCCACGACCATCACCCGCTTGCCGGCGCGCGCGGCATAGGCCGCCGCCGCCAGCCCGCTGACGCCGGCGCCGATGACGATGGCATCGTAAGGCGCGGAACTCATTTCAGCCGGCCCGCCCCAATGTCGGCGATGACCGCGGTTGCAGCCACCGCACCGGAAACGCAAGCGCCAAGCGGGCCCGCCGCGGACGAGGGGCCTGCGAGATACAGCCCATCCACAGGCGTGCGCGGCGGCGGCGGCCCGCCCGGCTCGACGAAGGGGCGCATGGCAAACATCTGGTCAGGCGTAATGTCCCCGCCGGCCAGATCGCCCTCGCTTCTGCCGAGAGCATCTTCGAAATCCGGCGGCGCGATCACCTGCGCGGCAAGTACGCGCGTGCCCACGCCTGGCATGACGGCATCCGCCGCCACCAGCGCGCGTGCCTGCAGGACATCGCGCTTCTCCTTCGTCCAGGCCCCGTCGAACAGGCGGAACGGAATGCAGCCCAGCGTGACGGTGAGCGTGGCAGCCCCGATCGGCGCAAGCCGCGGGTCGCCGGCCGACACAAGCCGGACAGCGGCTGGCGGCGCTTCGGGGATCGTGCCAGCCTGGCAGGCCGACAGCGCCGCCGAAGATTCGGCCTGCCCGCCCGAGACGAAATACACAAACCGTTCCGGCCCGGGCGCCTGCGCCGGAGGCGACTGCAGCGCGATCAGCACCCGCGCCGTGCCGCCGCCCATGCGGAAGCCGGCCGCCTGTTTCGCCACGGCGGGCGCCAGCTCGTTCCACTGAAACAGGGACAGAAAGGTGCGTTTCATATCGAGCGTGGAGACGACGGCCCGGGCTTCGATCTGGGTCCCGTCGGCCAGCCCGACGCCGGCGATGCGGCCGCCGTTGCGGCGCATGTCTGTCACCTCCAGCCCGCAGGAGATTTCCGCGCCTGCGCCGCGCGCGGCCCCCTCCAGCGCCGCTGCCAGCGCGGCCAGGCCACCCATGGGGACGCCGGAACCATCCATGGCGGGCGCCAGCAGGTTGAGAGCGCTTCCGGCCAGAGACGAATCAGCCGCGCGGCCGCAAAGCGCCACCGCCGATACGAGCGCCGCCGCGCGCGAATCGGCCACGCGCTCGCCGAGAAGATCGGACAGAGCGCGTTCGCTCCACGCTTCTCCGGGCCATGGCCTGGCGGGCGCAGGCCGCGAAAAAAAACTTCGCCGTGCCGGCGGCTTCGCCGCTTCGGCAGCGGCACGTGCGAGCGCAGCCTGCCGCAACTGCGCCGCCTCGGCGAGAAGCCTGCGCGCATCGCCGGACAGCCGAATCGCGATCCCGTCGCGATCCACGAGCATGGCCGGCGCCGGAACGAACAGGACGCCGCGCTGCGCAAGACCGAGTGACCAGTACAGCGGCGGCGGAATCGATGGAAGTTCGTCGCAGAAAGGCGATGCGCGAAAGCCGGGATGAAATTCGCGCGTCGAGCATCGCCCGCCAACCTGGCTGTTGCGTTCAATGACGATGGTCTTCAGTCCGGCGCGGGCGAGCGCGACGGCCGCGGTCAGGCCATCGGCACCTGCGCCGATTACGCAAGCGTCATAGCGCAAGCCCGGGCCCTCACCTTCACCCCTTCAGCCGCACATTCTGCAAGTCCCGTGCGACACGCGAAGAGCGCCAAAGGATACCGGTCGAAAAGAAACGCGGAAATGGCCTGTTTCCGGCCATTTCCGCGCGTGGTTAATTCCTGCGGTTTCTGGCGCTTAAAGGACGCCGCGCTTGTGCTCGCCGACCACGATGCGGCCCGGATTGAAGGCCGCCTTGAACACCGACAGGGCCTTCCGGGGCTCGGCTTCGCCGCACATGAAGACGTCGAAGGCCGCATAGCCTTTCTCGGGCCAGGTGTGGACGCTGATATGGCTTTCCGCCAGCACCGCCACGCCGGACACGCCGCCGCCATCCGAAAATGTGTGCAAATGGATGTGCAGGAGCGTTGCGCCGGCCGCGCTCACCGCGTCGATCAGCGCCTTTTCGATCCGGTCGCGATCATCGAGCCCTTCGGCTTCCCAAAGATCGATGATCAGATGGCTGCCCGCATAGGTCAGGCCATTGCGCGTGATGAAATGATCCTTCGGCTCCTCGATCTTCGGCTTGACGGCCACAGCCGTGCGCGCCGCGCGAATTCGGGGAGCTCTCGCAACCTTGTTGTTGGAAACCAGTTCCAGTCGAGCCATCGGGGCACCTACCCGTCTTAGAGTTGACACCTCGCGCCTTGGCCTCACGACTTCCGGACGCGCCTTAAGAAGAAAGCGGCCGGAGGAAGTGGAAACTTCCGCCGCGCCGCCCTGTTCCGCTGCCGGAACATCGCGAAATATAGGAGCGTTGCCCCTGCATGCAAGAAATTTTGTCACCCAAGCGTCAATTTTTTTCTAACGCCGTGGCGCGCATGGCGCGCTCGCCACGCCGCGCGATGCGTCCTTTGGCTGTCACAAACCGACGCGCTTCGTGACCCTGAGGCTGCCGTGAGTCGTCCGCGCCGGCCCGAAAGCGCTTCGCCTCGCACGCTTGCCAGCAAGCGGCTCGCGACCTAAAACGCGCCGCCTTCCGCCGCTTTCCGCCGCAAAACAGGAGTCGCAGATGCCATCATCGAGCTTCACCGAGCGCCTTCACAAGGGTTACGCCCAGGTCATGGAGCTCGCGGGCGCGCCCCTCGCCGACGAGAAGAGCCGTTATCAGCGCATTAAGATTTTCGACACCGTGGCCAACGGGCGCGTAATGACGCTGGACGACATCGTCCAGATCACCACGCGCGACGAGAGCGCCTATGCCGAGATGCTGACCCATCTGCCGATGCTGGAGCATGGCCGGGCCGAACGGGTGATGATCGTGGGCGGCGGCGACCTTTCCATCGCCGACGAGGCGCTCAAGCACAAGGGCGTCAGGGAGGTCGTGCTTGTGGACATCGACGGCCGCGTGGTGGAGCTCTGCCGCGAGCATTTCGCCGAAATCAACGCCAAGGCCTTCCGGGATCGACGGCTGAAAATCGAGATTGCGGACGCCTTCGAATTTCTCGGAAGGCCCGAAAACAAAGGCCGATTCGATCTCATCGTCGCCGACCGGCCCGATCCGGTCGGCCCCGGCAAGGCGCTGTTTGGCGAGACGTTCTACGACCGGGTGAAAAGGGCGCTGAAACCCGGCGGCTTTGCCACGTTCCAGACGGGCGTGCCCTTCTATCAGCCCTGGGAAATCACCGACGCGCTGAAGGAGCTGGCCGAATTCTTCCCGCAATCGGGCCTCTATCTGACGGTCGTGCCGACATATATCGGCGGCTTCATGGCGCTATCCTGGGCCGGCAAGGGCCGGCGGCTCGGCACGCCAGCCGGACTCCGCAAGGCCGCGGCCGCCTTTCGGGCCGCGAAGCTGAAAACCGACTATTACAACCCGGCAGTCCACGCCGCGGCCTTTGCGTTGCCGGAGTGGATCAGGCGCTTGGTGCCCTGAGCAGGCGGTCGAAGATCGCGCGCACGCGGGCCTGCGCATCGGCGAGGCTTGCCTCAAGCGACTCAAAATCCCGCGCACCGGCCGCCCTGGCCAGGAGCGCCTTGAGCCCGCGGGTTGCCGATCGCGGCTGGAGCGTGCCCTCCACCGCAATCCGCAGCACCTGAAGCAGCGACTGCTCGATGCGCGCGGTGGAGATCAGGGTCTGCGCATCCGACGGGTCGAGCAGCCCGGCCTGCGAAAGCCTTTCGAGCGCCGCAACCGTGTTGCCGGCCTTCTCCGGCTCGCGCGCGCCGGCACAAAGCTGAAGCGCCTGGGCGATGAATTCGATGTCAACCAGGCCGCCGGGCGCGAATTTGAGGTCCCATCCGTTGGCGGCCGGAAACTGCGCGGCAATCCTGTCGCGCATGTCGCGCGCATCCCGCACCACGCGGGAAGCATCATCGGGCCGGCAAAGCGCCGCCCCGATCGCAGCCTCGATGTTGCGCCGAAGAGCATCCGGCGCATGAACGACGCGCGCACGCGTGAGCGCCATCCGTTCCCATGTCCAGGCCTCGCCCTCGTGATAGCGGGCGAAGGTTTCGAGGCTGACCGCAACCGGCCCCTTGTTGCCCGAGGGCCTGAGCCGCATGTCCACCTCGTAGAGCGTGCCTTCGACCGTGGGCGTCGTGAGCGCCGAAATGAGCCGCTGCGCGAGGCGCACGTAATAAAGCGAAGCCGGCAGCTTTTTTTCGCCCCGGGACAGGGCCGGGGGATCCGGCGTTGCGTATACGAAGACAAGATCAAGGTCGGAGCCCGCGGTCATTTCGCGCGCGCCGAGCCTGCCCAACGCGATAACGGCGAACTGGCCGCCCGCAATCCGCCCGTGATTGCGCGCAAACTCCTCCTCGACGACGGGCAGCAAGCCGGCAATGACCGTTTCGGCGATGTTCGAGAAGGCGGCGCCGGCACCTTCGGCGCTCACCGCGCCCTCGATCACCTGCGCGCCCACCCGGAAAATCTGTTCGCGCGCGAAGCGGCGCGCGGCATCCAGCCTGGCTTCGTAGGTTTCCGCGCCCGCCAACAGGGCCGCAAAACTTTCGTTCAACGCCGCAGCCGAAGGCAGCTCCGTGAGAAACCCCGGATCGAGCAGCGCATCGAGAATGGCCGGCGCGCGGGCGAGATAATCGGCAAGCCTTGGCGCCGAGCCGCAAATCCGCGCAATGAGCTTCAGCAGCTCCGGACGCGCCTGAAGCAGGGACAGAATCTGCACGCCTGACGACAACCGGGAAAAGAAACGGTCGAACTGGTTGAACGCGGCATCGGGATCGGCGGTTGACGCGAGCGCTTCGAGCAGCAGCGGGATCAGGACCGTGAGCAGCTCGCGCGCCCGCGCACTGCGCGTGGCGCGGATACGCCCGTGATGCCAGGCGCGAATGGCGCCCGAGACATGAGGGGCGTCGCGATAGCCCATGCCCTCAAGCGTTGCGAGCGTTTCGGGATCGTCCTCGACGCCGGTGAAGACGAGGCTGCCCTGCCCGGCCGACAGCGGCAGCGATCTTTCGAACAGATGCGCATAATGGCGCTGAACCGTCTCCAGTTGCCGCCGCAACTCGGCGGAAAACGATTCCAGATCGTCGAATCCGGCGAACATGGCCACATGCCGGAGCTCGCCATCCGACGACGGAAGCGTATGCGTCTGCTGGTCGTCGATCATCTGCAAGCGGTGTTCGACATGGCGAAGAAAGCGGTATGCGCCCGTCAATTCGGCGGACGTCTGGCCGGAGATCAGGCCGCGGACGCGCAGGGCTTCGAGCGCGGCCAGCGTTCCCGCGGGCCGCAACGCCGGATTGCGCCCGCCCGCGATGAGCTGCTGCGTCTGCACGAAAAATTCGATCTCGCGGATGCCGCCGCGCCCGAGCTTGATGTTGTGCCCGGCAATCGCGATGACGCCGTGGCCCGCATGGGCGTGAATCTGGCGCTTGATCGAATGAATGTCCTCGATCGCGGCATAATCCAGATGCTTGCGCCAGACGAACGGCTGGATGGCTTTCAGGAAGCGCGCCGCAGCCCTGCCGTCGCCGGCGCAGGCGCGCGCCTTGATCATCGCGGCGCGTTCCCAGTTCTGGCCCATCCCTTCGTAGTAATTTTCCGCAGCCTCGGTGGAGATCGCAACCTGGGTTGCGCCCGCATCGGGGCGCAGACGCAGATCGGTGCGAAAGACATATCCGTCGGCGGTGGTTTCGCTCAGCAGCTTCACAAGCCCCTTCACAAGGTCGATCGCGGCCGCACGCGCTTCGCCTTTTTTCCGGAAGGGAAATGTTTCCGCGTCGTAGAACACGACCAGGTCAATGTCGCTGGAGTAATTGAGCTCGAAGGCTCCGAACTTTCCCATCGCCAGCACGATGAGGCCGGTTTCTTCCTCGAGCGTTTCGGGACTGCCGCCGATGCCGGCCGCGGCCGCAGCCTCTTTCAGAAGAAACCGCAGGGCCCCGCGCACGCACGCGTCGGCAAACCGGGTAAGCGCCGCAGTGACCTCATCGACCGTCCACACGCCGCCAATGTCGGCCAGCCCGATCACGAGCGCGGCCTGGCGTTTGGCGCGGCGCAAAATCCGCATGGCGCTGTCCATGTCCGGTGCGCCGGCGGCCCCAAGCGCATCCGCCCCGATCTGCGCCATGACTTCCCCCGGCGAAAGGGAAAGAAGCGCAGCAAGGGCATCGCGTTCCCGCAACGCAACCCTGCCGAGAAAGGGGCTGTTGCCGAAGGCCGAGATCAGCAACGGGCGCACCGATCCGTCCGGGACAACGGGCGGATCGCTTTCGGCAAGCGACGCCAGGACGCGCGCAGCCCTTTCGGGATCGAATGGCTTGGGGAACGGGCGCGCGGGCGCCGTGATGTCGGCCATGGCACATTCTAGATTTCGCGCGGACGGACTCAAGAATTGGACGCGAAAGTCCCCGGCGCCTTCGATGCGGCCTCGGCCGCATGGCGCGGCGCATTTGTGCGCGATCCGCCGCTCGAAAACAGCAGCGACGCCCTGAGCCCGGGATGATTGTCGCCCAGCGTGAACTTTGCCCCGTGCAGCCTGGCTACGGCGGCCACCAGACTGAGGCCCAGGCCGGTGCCGGGCGGATTGCGGCTTTCCTCCAGCCGGACGAATCGCCCAAGCACGCGCTCGCGATCCTTTTCGGGAATGCCGGGGCCTGTGTCGGCGACCGCAAGCTCGATGCCGTTCGCGGTTTCCGCAACCGAGACGGTGATGCGCCCGCCCGATGGCGTATATTTGATCGCGTTGTCGATCAGGTTGGCCAGCGCCTGCGACAGAAGATTCTGGTTGCCCTCGATCACCGCGCCGCGCCCGAGACTGGTGGAAAGCGTCAGGTTCTTCTCTTCGGCGAGCGGCGCATAGAGCTCCGCGACGCCATCGGCAACCGCCGTCAGGTCCACAAGCGTCATGGTTTCGCGCACCACGCCGGCTTCCGTTTCGGCGATCAGGAGCAGCGAATTGAAGGTCGCAATCAGACGGTCTGTTTCGGCGACGGCCGCATCGATGCCGGCCGTTTCCTGCGAATTGGGGTCAAGCTGCTTGAGCGTTCCTTCCAGCCGGTTGCGCAGACGGTTGAGCGGGGTCCTGAGATCGTGCGCGACCGCTTCGGTGACTTCGCGCATGCCCTTCATCAGCCGTTCGATGCGGTCGAGCATGCGGTTGAGATTGCCGGCCAGTTCGTCGAATTCGTCGCCCCGCCGCGTCACGGGCACCCGGCGCGAAAGATCGCCGGCGATGATTTCGCTGCTGGTGCGGTTGATCGAATCCAGGCGCGCAAGAATGTTCCGGCTGATGAGCGCCCCGCCGACAAGGCCAAGCATCAGCATCAGGGCAAAGGTCCACGGCAGCGTCGTGGTAAAAAGGTGCTCGGTCTCGTAGCGTTCGTGAATGTCGCGCGCGACGAGAAGCTGGAATCCGCCGGCAAGGCCGAAAACGCGCCCGCGCGCGCGGCGAATTTCCATCGTATCGCCGTTGCGGCGCTGGTAATTGAACTCGACGAAATCGTCGTCGTGCGAACGGACCGCGGGCCATCCGTCGAGATTGCCGGCGATCGCCCGCTTGCGGGAATCGGTCAGGAGGTAGAGATCCGGGCCGCCCCGCACCGAGCGGCCGATGATCACTTCGGTCAGGCCCTGAAGCCCCTGGCGCTGATACTGCTCGGAAAGCCCCGTGATTTCCGCTTCGATGATCTGGTTTGTCTGCGCGTCGAGCGCGCGCTTGGTGTTCCAGTAGGTGAACGCGACCGTCGCCGCCGCCGAGACGGCGAACAGCATG
>Ga0070740_10000159_pt1 | contig 174876 bp, 156 predicted proteins | sample Coa_R2_FD_67286 | JGI IMG/M metagenome (GOLD analysis project Ga0070740, IMG submission 67286) | Surface soil microbial communities from Centralia Pennsylvania, which are recovering from an underground coalmine fire - Coalmine... | ecosystem: Environmental > Terrestrial > Soil > Unclassified ... | reverse complement strand
CGCGCGATGCGCTTCACCGCATCGCGCCAGCGCCTCCCGCTCGACCCCACCACCCGCCGCCGTCTTTTCCGCACGCGGCCACGAACCACGATTTCGTCCCTGAAGCGTTGCCGTTCGCCGCGAATGCGGCGACGCGACGCGCTACAATTGCGTCATGCGCAAACCGCCCATCGTTCACGGCACGCGACAGGCTGAAGGCAGCCATTTCCTGCGCGTCGAGCTGGTCGATCTCGAATTCTCCAACGGCGAGCGCCGCACCTACGAACGCCTGAAGGGTTCCGGTCTCGGCGCGGTGATCATCGTGCCGATGCGCGACGACGACACGGTGCTGCTGGTGCGCGAATACGGCGCGGGCATCGACCGCTACGAACTCGGCCTGCCGAAGGGGCGGTTGGACCAGGACGAAACAGTCGAACAAGGCGCGAATCGCGAGCTCAAGGAGGAGATCGGCTACGGTGCGCGCGAGCTGCACATTCTCACCACCTTGTCGCTGTCGCCGGCGTACATGACCAGCATGACCCACGTCGTGCTCGCGCGCGACCTGTATCCCGAGCGCCTGCCGGGCGACGAGCCGGAGGAGCTCGAGGTGGTCGAGTGGAAACTCTCGCGCCTGCACGAGCTGATTGAACGGCCGGACGTGAGCGAGGGCCGCTCGATCGCGGCGCTGTTCATCGCCCGCGAATACCTCGCCGGCCGGTTCCGGCCGCAGCCGTGAGCGGCGCCGCGCCCGATCTCGCGCGCCTGGCGCAGGAGTGCTGCGCGATCGCGCGCGCGGCCGGTACGGCGATCCTGCGCGTATACGCCGGCGAGTTCGCGGTCGAACGCAAGGACGACGATTCGCCGCTCACCGCCGCGGACCTGGCGGCGCACCGCGCCATCCTCGACGGTCTGCGCGCGCTGACGCCGCACTGGCCGGTGCTGTCGGAGGAATCGGCCGAGCAGGCGCCGTGGTCGGAGCGCCGCACCTGGCGGCGCTACTGGCTGGTCGATCCGCTCGACGGCACGCGCGAGTTCGTCAAGCGCAACGGCGAGTTCACCGTCAACATCGCCCTGATCGAGGACCACGCGCCGGCGCTCGGCGTGGTCTACGCGCCGGCGCTCGGCGAGCTGTACCGCGCCTGGCGCGGCGGTCATGCGTATTTTTCCACCATGCCGCAAAGCACCGAAATCCCGTTGCGCACACGCCGCCGCGGCGATCCGCTGATCGTCGCCGGCAGCCGCTCGCACGGCGATGCGCGCACCGCGGCGGCGCTGGCACGGCTCGGCCGCCACGAACTGCTGCCGCTCGGCTCGTCACTCAAGTTCTGTCGCGCGGCACGCGGCGAAGTGGACCTGTACCTACGCTACGGCGCGACCAGCGAATGGGACACCGCGGCCGGCCAATGCGTGCTCGAGCAGGCCGGCGGCCGGGTGCTGACGCTCGACGGCGCCGCGCTCGCCTACAACACCAAGGCGTCGCTGATCAATCCGGACTTCCTCGCCTGCGGCGATCCCGCGGTGGACTGGACCGGCCTGATCGCCGGCACCGCGCACGCGCCGCCGCGCGCCGGCCATTGACCTGCATCGCCGGCCGCTTTTCAATCGCCGCATCCGCATCCGACATGTCCGACATCGACGAGCTGCTGCGCATCATGGCGAAATTGCGCGACCGCGAGCACGGCTGCCCGTGGGACGTGGCGCAGGACTTCGCCTCGATCGCGCCGTACACCATCGAGGAGGCCTATGAGGTCGCCGACGCCATCGACCGCGGCGATTTCGTCGCCCTGCGCGACGAGCTCGGTGATCTGCTGCTGCAGGTCGTGTTCCACGCGCGCCTGGCCGAGGAGGCCGGCGCGTTCACCTTCGCCGACGTGGTCGCGGCGATCTGCGCCAAGCTCGTCCGCCGGCATCCGCACGTGTTCCCCGACGCCGAAGGCAATTTGCAAAAAGTGGAAAATGCCGCAGCGCAGACCGCCGCCTGGGAGGCGCACAAGCGGCGCGAGCGCGCCGGCGACGATGACCCCAGCCTGCTCGCCGGCATTCCGCGCGGCCTGCCGGAATGGCTGCGCGCACTGAAACTGCAGAAGCGCGCGGCCAGCATCGGCTTCGACTGGAGCGAGCCCGGCCCGGTGCTGGACAAACTCGCCGAGGAACTCGCCGAGGTGCGCGCCGAACTCGCCGCCGGCGCGGACCCGGCGCGGCTGGAAGACGAGATCGGCGACGTGCTGTTCGTCGGCGTCAATCTCGCGCGCCTGACCGGCATCGACTATTCCGCCGCGCTGCGCCGGGCCAACGCCAAATTCGAACGCCGCTTCCGGCGCATGGAGCAACTCGCCGCCGCCGACGGCACCACCCTCGCCGGCAAGCCGCTGGCCGAGCAGGACGCCTATTGGAACCGCGCCAAGACGGAGGAAACCGGCGGCGCTAAACCTTGAGGCTCGCCGGCGCATCGAACCCGGCGGTCTGCCACGGAGCATCGATCATGCGTGTCCTTCTGGGTTTCGGTCTGCTGCTGGTGTCGCTGAGCGCGTCGGCGGGCTACGAATGCCGGTACAGCGAGGAGCGCAAGCTCGACATCGACGCCGCCGGCTTGCGCACGCTGGCACTCAAGCTCGGTTCCAGCGATGCGCGCGTGCAGGGCGTGCCGGCATCGAATCGCATCGAGGTGCGCGGCAAGGCCTGCGCCTCGGCGCCGGACCGGCTGGCCGGGTTGACCATCGATCAGCACCGCGACGGCGACACGGTGACCGTGACCACGCACCAGGCGGAGACGCAGACGTTTTCCTGGTTCGGCTCGAACTACGCCTATCTCGATCTCGAAGTGCGGCTGCCGGCGACGCTGGCGCTGCGCATCGAGGCCACTTCGGGCGACGCCGAGGTCGCCGACGTGGCGAGCCTGGATTTCGTCTCGCATTCGGGCGACCTTTCGCTGCACCACGTCGCCGGCACGGTGGCCGCGGAGGTGCATTCCGGCGACATCCAGGCCGACGACGTCGGCAGTTTCGAGTTGCGCCGCTCCGGCTCCGGCGACGTGCGCGTGCGCAAGGTGCGCGGCGAAGTGAAAGTCGGTCACGTCGGCTCGGGCGATCTCGAATTCAGCGACGTCGGCGGCGGTGTTGAGATCGGCTCGGTCGGTTCGGGCGACGTCACCGTCGACCACGCCGCCGGCAGCGTGCGGATCGACGCGATCGGTTCCGGCGACGTCAGCGCCAGCGGCATCGGCGGCGATCTGGTGGTCCAATCCGCCGGCAGCGGCCGCATCCGGCATCACGGCGTGAAGGGGCGCGTCGAGGTGCCGAAGGATCACGACGATTGAGGGGAACGCGCCTCTCCCGCGGGCGGGAGAGGTCGCGCCGAAGGCGCGGGTGGGGGTGGCAGGGAAGTGATCTCGTTCTTTTCTCCAAGCGCGTCCTGCGGTTTTCCGCTCGCGTCCGGCGCGCGGGTTACTTGCTGACCAGAGCAGAGCTTCCGCTCGGCCGCAGGCCGAGCGGGTCACTTCTTTGCTGGTGCAAAGAAGTAACCAAGAAACACCTCGAAAGCAGAGCATCCCCAGGAGGACCTGCACGAAGTTCTGCGAACAGATGAATGTTCCAGTACAACTCGGTCGCACCGGGTCGGACGGCTCTTCGCTTCGCTTGCGACGAAAGACCTGCATGCGAAGCGAGCGACGTTGCAGCCCGCGGCGGACGAGTTGTATACGGAGCCTTCATCCCTTCACAAAATTGTCGTGCAGTTCCTCCCGAGGGATGCTTTGCTCTGACGTGCTTTCTTTTGGTGACTTTTCTTTGCACGAGCAAAGAAAAGTTACCCGCTGTCTGAAGGGCAGCGGAAGCTTTGGCTGTGGAAAGTAACCCGCTCGGCCCGCGGCCGAGCGGAAGCTCTTGATTTGCAGAATCACCAAACCCCTGCGCGGCCGAGCGAAAGCCCCCGCTCGTTCGACTTCGCCAAAAAAACGCAACAGCGCGAGACACTCCGTCAGCGTCGGGCCGCGCCGAATTTCGCCAGCGCCTGCGCGTGCAGCGCCGGCGTCCCGGCGAGCACGCTCGTGGTGTCGAGGGTCAACTCGGCGCCGGCGAGATCGGTGAACACGCCGCCGGCCTCGCGCACGATCACGGCAAGCGCGGCGATGTCGAGGATGTTCACGTCCGATTCGATCACGAGGTCGAGGCAGCCGCGCGCGAGCAGGTGGTAGTGCAGGAAGTCGCCGTAGCCGCGGATGCGGCCGCTCGCGCGGATCAGTTCGCCGAGCGCGTTCCAGCGCGCATCCCGGGTCAGGGTCTTGACGTTGCCGATGGAGATCGCGGTCTCGGCGCCGAATTCGCGCGTGTCGGCCACGCGCAGCCGCTCGCCGTCGCGGAATGCGCCGCCGCCGGCGCGCGCCCAGCAGGTCTCGCCGAATTCCGGCGCACAGGACACGCCGAGCACGAGCGCGCCGCGATGCATCAGCGCGATCTGCGTGGAGAACATCGGGTAGCCGCGCACGAACGCTTTGGTGCCGTCGATCGGATCGATCAGCCAGAGCCAATCGCCCGCGCCCTCGCGCCCGCTCTCCTCGCCGTAGCGCGCATGCTCCGGGTACGCGCGCCGGAGTATACTTTTTATCACCGCCTCGGCCTCACGGTCGGCGACGGTCACCGGCGTGTGGTCGGCCTTGGTCTCCACCGCAACGCCGGCGCGGTAGTGGCGACGGATCACTTCCGCCGCCGCCGCGGCGGCGTCGCGCGCGACCGCGAGCGCCTCGTCGAGAAATGTGGAAAATGCGGCATCCATCACAGCCACGGAAACACCTGTCCGCGAATGACGAGATGCGAGCGGCCGTCCGCCTGCGGCTCGCCGATGTAGCGCAACGCCTCCTGCACGTGCGGATTGCCGTCGCGCGCGGCGAGCTCGGCATCCGCCACGAAGCCGCCGGCGCTGACGCGGAAGCGGCCGTGCAGCTCCAGCGGCCCGCCGAGGTCCCGCACCTCGCCGTCGATCGCGCCATCACTGGCGGTGGCGAAGCGCGCCTCGAGATCGCCGAACTCGGCCTGCGCCGCGCCGCTCACCGCGGCCGCCTGCCAGCGCAGGCTGCCCTCGGCCTGCTCGAGCCAGGCGCCGCGCAGATGCGCCTGCGCCAGCTCGCCCTGGATGTCGCCGTGCAGTTGCAGCGCCGGAATGTCGAGCACCGGCGCGGCCAGGCTCGCCGGCAGGCGGAACCGCGCCGCGCGCACGCGCACGTTGCCGTCGGCATCGCGCGTGACCTCGCCGGATGCCGTCACGGCATCGCCGACGAGATGCAGGTCCGCGACCAGCGTCCCCTGCAGCAGCGGCAGCGCGTGCAGGTCCCAGTCGAGTGCGCCGAGCTCCCGATCGAACACCCGCAGGTGCGCGGCGCGACCCTGCCAGACGCTGCCGCTCACGTCGTCCAGGCGGATCGCGCCGAGGCGATCGGCGACCCAGCGATACGCCGTCGCCGCCGGCAGCGTGGCGACGCCGATGCCGGCGATGAGGAACACCACGAGCAGGAAGACCAGCGACCGACGCAATACGGACATGGTATATTATTTTATTTATACACAATGTCGCACGCCCTACGGCGCGCGATCCTGCAGGGTCACCCGCGCGTTGACCAGACCGAGCCCTTCCACCTTGTCGGCGGAAAAGTCGCTCACTGTGATGCCGTAGTCACGCGTCAACCGCTCGAGCCAGTCGACCAGTGCATCGAAACTGGCGATCTCGAAACTCACCCGCACGCTGGCCGCACCCGTCGGCTCCACCCGCTTGAGCGCACCGGCAAGCCCGGCCGCGCGCGCGGTCGCATCCGCCAGCGCGAGCAGCGATTTGCCCTGCCGGTCGGCCTGGCTGCGCGTCCCCTGCGCGCGCAGTTCACGGGCCTCGCCCGCGGCCCGGCGCATCCAGGCGAGGTCCGCGCGCTGGCGCGCGACCCGCGCGACGAGCTCGGCGCGCGCGTGGCTCAGCGGATACCAGACGAAGGCCCAGCCGAGCAGCAGCGCGGCGAGCGCGGCGCCGCCGGCGAGCACATGCCGGTCGCGCATCGACAGCCGCTCCCACCATGCGCGGATCACGGCGCCCCCCCGGCGATGCGCAGCCGGCCGTCCACGCCCTCGGCGCTGCTGGTGGCTGCGGTGACTTCGACTTTCAGTCCCGGCAACGTGGTCATGCGTTCGCGCATCAGGTCGAGCGTCTGCACGTCCGGCGCGCGCAGCGCGAGCTCGAGCACGCCGTTGTGGTATTCGATGCCGCTCAGACTCGTGCGCGTGGTGCTGGCGAGCAACGGCGCGACCTCGGCGAGCCGCGGCAGCAGACCGCCGGCGCCGCCGCCGCGTTGTGCCGCGAGCGCGCTTTCCAGCAACTGGCGCGGATCGCCGGCGACCTGGTCCATCTGCGGGAACGCCTCGTGCAAGGCAGCGCGCGCCGCCGCCTCCAGCCGCGCGGACTGGCGCGCCAGACGCCAGCAATCGAGGCCGTAGTATACAAATAGCAAAAGCAGCGCCGCCGCCGCGAGCGCCGCGGCGCCGCGCCACAGACGCGCCGCCGGCGCCTGCCGGTGGCGTGGCGCGAACTCGCCCTGCAACAGATTCGGCTCTGGCTCGGCGAGCAGGCATTCGGCGAAGAAGGCGAGCGCGTCGCGCGGCCCGGCATGGTGGCGCACGCTCAGCCCCGGCAGGACCGGTGGCGAGGCGGCGGCGCGGAAATCGTGGAGCTCGAAGGCGAGCGCCTCGGCCCGGCCGGCGTTGATCACGTCGAGCCACTCGGCGAGCCCGGCGGGATCCGCGACGCCGGCCTGCGCCGGCGCGCTGCGCCACAGGGCACGGGCGTCCTCGAGCACGACGCTGCCCGTGCGCTCGTCGACCGGCAGCGCCTGGGTCTCGGCGTAGAGCGCATCGGCACGCACGCCAGCCGCGGCGAGCCGCGCCAGCCATTCGGTCAGCCGCGCGCGCGCCACCACCGCCACCGGCACGCGTTCGCCCGCGGCGCGTTCGGCGACGGCGAAGTGCAGCTCCTCCACCGGCGCGGCGAGCTGGTCCTCGAGCGCGAACGGCACGGCCTTGACGAACTGCGCGCGCGATACCGCCAGCCGCGGCGTATCGAGCAGCAGCACGTCCTCGGCCGGCGCCAGCGCGACCACGCGCTCGGCGCGCGCCAGCAGCGGCGCCGGCGGCGTGCCCGGCTGCGCGCCGGACAACACGCGCCCGGCGGCATCCTGCGCCAGCCAGGAACATTGGCCGTCCGCGTGCAGCCGGATCAGCAGACGCGCGGACATGAACGGAGCCTCGGTATCATCGGCCGCATTGTAGCAGCGCGGCGAGGCCGGATCGGCCGCGCCCCGAGTCTTCGCCTCACTCGTCGCCGCGGCTGCGTTCGAGCACGTGCACGCCGGCGTTCGCGCCGCCGATGCGCCGCTCGATCAGGCGGAAGAACACGAACGGCAGGCCGTCGAGCGTGATCTCGCCGCGCGCCAGGAAGTAGCTGCTCTGCACGCCGTAGCAGTCGGCGCAGTCGAGCTTGAGGTCCGGCACCTGCGCGACCAGCTCCTGCGGAATCTGCCGGTAGCGCGCGTGGCCCTGCTGCCACAGCGCCTGCGCGGTCTGTTGCGTGACCGGATTCGCGCTCGACAGCGTCATCAGCACCGGCACGCTGGCGGTGTTGACATTGATGCGCGTGCCCGGCGGCAGCGCGCTCACGTGCGGCGCGAGCGCCGCGTACACTGCGCCGCTGACGCCGCGCACCAGGCGCAGTTCCGACACGTGCGCGAAGATGCGCCGCGCCGCGCGGTACGGCACCGGCTGCGCCAGGTACCCGTTGTCGCTCGCGCCGGCGGCGGGGCTCGCATCCATCCAGTCGACGACGTTGTCGGCGAGCGCCGGATCGAGCTTGAGCGCGCGCAGCAACAGCACGAACTTGTCCTTCCACACCGCCGCGCGGGGATTGCTGGCGAGCGGCGCCAGATTGTTGAGATTGAAGCGGCCATCGAGATCGCGCATCGTCGCGGCGATCTCGCCGCCCGGCACCGGCGTGGGCGGCAGCGGAATCGCCCACGGATCGTCCGCGGTGTCGATGGCATCGCCGCTCGCCTGGTCCTGCAGCAGCACGTGCGCGGCATAGGCTTCCAGACCTTCGGCGTAGGCCTGCGCCTGCGCCGCGCGCAAGGCGTTGCGGGCGCGTGCGGCGGCGAGTTCGCCGCGAGTGAGGAGCGTCGCGATCAGCACCGTCGCCAGCGCCACGACCAGCAGCGCCACCAGCAGGGCGACGCCGCGTTGTGGAAAATGCGGCATTTTTCTCACGGCCCCGCGCCCGCCGCCGCGGCCGGCCAGGCCGCGACCAGCTCCACCGTGCCGCCGATCTCGCCGTGCGCGCGCGTCTGCCAGCGCCACTCGACGGCACGCGGCAGCGCCGCCGGATCGGCGCCCTGCGGCGGCCACGCCGGCAGCCAGCGGTTGTCCGGCGCGAGGTAGCGCAGGCGGAACTCGGCGGTCGGCACGGCGAGATCGACGAGCTCGGGCACCGTGTCCGGCGCGCGATCGAGCACCGCGTAGCGGCCGCGCCGCAACGTGCCGGCGTCGAAGGCATAGAACACGCGCTCCAGATTCGAGCGCGCCTCGGCCTGCGGGTTGGCGAAGCCGAGCCGGGTGAACTCGATGCGATCGGCGCTGCCGAGCAGCGCCGGCAGGGTCTGCCCGCCGCCACCGAGCACCGGCCGCGCCACCGCCGCGCCGAGATCGCGATCGAGCGCCGCCACCGCGCGCACCAGATCGCGAAAGGCGTCTTCCTGCCGCGCCAGCTCCGCGCGCGTGCGCGTGAGCGCGTCGAGGCCGCCGTAGGCCAATGCCGCCATCGTGGCGAACACCGCGAGCGCGACCAGGAGCTCGATCAGGCTGAAGCCGGACGCGGCGCGACGCGGCGTCATGGCGAAAGCTCCCGACCGCCGAACCCGGTGAGCTCGGCCAGCGGCGCACTGCGATCGGCCTCGGCATAGACGCGCACCTCGATCCGGCGCAGCGTCGGCAGCGGCGTCGACTGCACCACGAGCTCGTAGCGCCAGTCGCGATCGGCGTAGCGGCGCCGGCCGTCGCTCTTGCCGAGCGGCGGGAACGGTGTCGCCAGGCGTGTCTGCGCGAGTACGTCGGCCGCCAACCAGCCGGCATAGGTGCGCTCGCGCAGCGCGGCGAAATCGGCGACCTGGCTCGCGGCGGTGCGCGTCAGCGCGACCAGGGCGAGCGCCAGCACGGCGAGGCCGATCAGCACCTCGAGCAGGGTGAAGCCCGTCGCCGGCGGGCGCGCCGGACGCTCAGCGCGCATGCGCGTCCCCGGCGACCAGCGCGACCGTGCCGTCGGCGCTGCCGTCGAGGCGATAGCGCTGCGGCGCGTCGGCCAGGCGCAAGTCGAGACGAAACGGCGTCAGCTCGCCGGAGGCGAAGCACACGATCTGCGGCTTGTCCGGGAACGCCTCGGCGATCTCGACCGCGCGCCCGTCGCGCGAGAGTTCGGCGACGATCCCCGGCAGCCAGGTGCGCGGCCGCAGTTCGTCGCCGACGATCGGCAGCCAATCGGCGCGCTCGAACCGGCTGAACCGGTAGCCCGCGTGGCGCAAGGCGAGGCCGATCGTGCGCCCGGTCAACTCGGCCTGCTCGCAGGCGTAGGCGATCAGCGCGCGCGTCTGCTCGGCCTCGCGCGCCAGACGGCGCGCGCCGATGCCGCCGACGGCGAGCGTCAGCGCGCCGGCGAGCACGGCGAGAATCACGACGACGACCAGGAGCTCGATCAGGGTGAAGCCGCTGCGGCGATGGCCGGATCGCGCCATCCCTACTCCCAATTGCCGATGTCCGCATCCTCGCCGTCGCCGCCGGGCTTGCCGTCGGCACCGTAGCTGAACACGTCGATCTCGCCGTGCATGCCCGGACGCAGATACAGGTACGGCCGGCCCCACGGGTCCTTCGGCAGCTTGTCGAGATAGCCGTGCCAGTTCGGCGCCTCCGGCGCGCCGCTCGGCTTGTGCACGAGCGCATCCAGTCCCTGCTCGGTGCTGGGATAAGTATAATTATCCAGTTTGTACGTGTTCAGCGCGGTGACGATCGCCTGGATGTCCTGGCGCGCGCGCACCTGGCGCGCCTCGCCGGGGTGCTGCATCACCTTCGGCACCACGATCGCGGCGAGAATGCCGAGGATGACCACCACCACCAGGATCTCGATCAGGGTGAAGCCACCCGAGGGCTGAGGGCCGAGGGCTGAGGGCCGAGGACCGGGAGCGGAAGGCGGGAGGGAGCGCGGCATCGGGGCGGCTTGTGCGAAGTGGCGATGGCGCCGATCATAGCAAAGCATGAACGCACTCCCCCAAACGCCAGCGCCCGACACCGCCGCCTGGCGCGCGCGCGATCTCGCCGTGCTCTGGCATCCCTGCACGCAGATGCACGATCACGCCGAACGCGTGCCGCTCATCCCGATCGCGCGCGGCGAGGGCGCCTGGCTGATCGATCATGCCGGCCGCCGCTATCTCGACGCGATCAGTTCGTGGTGGACGAATCTGTTCGGCCACGCCAATCCGCGCATCGCCGCCGCGGTCAAGGATCAGCTCGATCGCCTGGAGCACGTGATCTTCGCCGGCTTCAGCCACGAGCCCGGCATCCGTCTCGCCGAGGAACTGCTGCGCGTGGCGCCGCCCGGCCTGGCGCGCGTGTTCTACGCCGACAACGGCTCGAGCGCGATCGAGGTGGCGCTCAAGATGAGCTTCCACTACTGGCGCAACGTCGGCCGCGCCGGCAAGACCCGCTTCGTCGCGCTGACCGGCAGCTACCACGGCGAAACCCTGGGTGCGCTCGGCGTCACCGACGTGCCGCTGTACCGCGCCACCTACGCGCCGCTGCTGCTGTCGCCGATCCTGGTGCGCTCGCCCGATTGTTACGAACGCGCGCCCGGCGTGTCCTGGCGCGAGCACTCGCTCGCCCGCCTCGCCGACATGCGCGCCGCGCTGGAGCGGCATGCGCACGAGGTGTGCGCGGTGATCGTCGAGCCGCTGGTGCAATGCGCCGGCGGCATGCGCATGTACGATGCGGCCTATCTCACCGGCCTGCGCGCGCTGTGCGACGAATTCGGCGTGCATCTGATCGCCGACGAGATCGCGGTCGGCTTCGGCCGCACCGGCACGCTGTTCGCCTGCGAGCAGGCGGCGATCACGCCGGATTTCCTGTGCCTGTCGAAGGGCCTGACCGGCGGCTTCCTGCCGCTGTCGGCGGTGCTGACCACGGCGGCGGTGTACGACGCCTTCTATGCCGAGTATGCGAGTGGCAAGGCGTTCCTGCATTCGCACAGCTATACCGGCAATCCGCTCGCCTGCCGCGCCGCGCTGGAGACGCTGGCGATCTTCCGCGACGAGCCGGTGCTCGCGCGCAATCGCGAACTCGCGGCACAGCTGGCCGCGCGACTGGCGCCGCTCGCCGCACATCCGCACGTCGCCGAGGTCCGCCAGACCGGCCTGATCGCGGCGATCGAGCTGGTGCGCGAGCGGACCCCGCGCACGCCGTTCCCGGCAGCCGAGCGCCGCGGCCTGCGCGCCTACCTGTATGCGCTCGCGCACGGCGTGCTGCTGCGTCCGCTCGGCGACGTGATCTACTGCATGCCGCCCTACGTCATCCGCCGCGACGAGATCGACCGGATGGTCGACGTCGCCGCCGCGGCGATCGATCATGCCGTGGCCTGAGCGATGCGCGTGCCCCGCATCCACATCGACGCGACGCTGCACGCGGGCAGCGAGGTGACCCTGCCGCTGCAAGCCGGCGAACACGTCGCCCGCGTGCTGCGCCTGCCGCGCGGCGCGCCGCTGATCCTGTTCAACGGCGACGGCCGCGAATACGACGCGCGCCTGGCCGCGCTCGCCAAGCGCGCGGTCACCGCCGAGATCCTCGCCGTGCGCGAGGTGGACCGCGAGGCGCCGTTGCCGCTGACCCTGGCGCAGGGCATCGCGCGCGGCGAGAAGATGGACTGGATCCTGCAAAAGGCGACCGAGCTCGGCGTCGCCCGCATCGTGCCGCTGGTGACCGAACGCACCGAGGTGCGGCTCGACGACGACCGCGCCGACCGCCGCCGCGCGCATTGGCGCAGCGTGATTGCCGCGGCCTGCGAACAATGCGGACGCAACCGCCTGCCGACGGTCGAGGCGCCGCAGCCGCTGGACCGCTGGCTCGCCGGACTCGCCCCCGGCGCGCTGCGCCTGGCGCTGCTGCCCGACGGCGAGGCGGCATTGCGGCAATTACCACAAATGGAAAATGGCGCAATCCTGGTGGTCGGCCCGGAAGGCGGCCTGTCCGCACACGACGCCGCGCTGCTGCGGCAAACCGGCTTCCGCGCCCTGCGCCTGGGCCCGCGCATCCTGCGCACCGAAACCGCCAGTCTCGCCGCGCTGGCGGCGCTGCAGGCGCTGTACGGGGATTGGTGAGCGCGGTCCGCAGCGCGCGGACGCGCGCCGCCGGTGGCTACGCCGCCAGCGCCTGGCTGACCAGTTGTTCGATCTGGCCGAGATTCGGGATCACGGCCTGATCGTCGCGCACCAGCACCTGGGCATGCACGCCGGGCGGATGCGCGCTTTCGTCGCCGGTCGGGATGAGCAGGTCCGGGGTGATCGTGGTCAGGCGCGGGAAGCCCTGCGCGAGCATGGCCAGGAACGGCATCTTGGCGTTGCCGCCGAGCGCCTTGAGCACCGCCACCTTGGCGTTGGTGTAGCTTTCCTGCCGGGCGCCGCCGGAGAGCATGGCGAAGGAGAACAGCGGCAAGCGCCAGCCGCGCCAGGACAATCGTCCGAGCAGCCACGGCGGCGCGTTGGCGATCTTTTCCGGCGTGGCGTAGGTGATGACCTCGGCCACGGTGGCGTTCGGCAGCAGCACCCGGCCGCCGGTGACCGGGATCATGACGCCGCGGATTTCGCGGCTGGTGGTGAGCTCGGCCATCGTCCTCTCCTCAACCCTTGCCGTAGTCGGCGGTCATTTTCTGGGCGAGCTGCTGCGGCGAGCCGACGAAACTGACGATGCCCGCCTCGCGCACGCCATCGACCATCGAGCTGATGACGCAGGTGTCCGGGTCCTGCGCCCAGACCACGCCGCCGCGGCTCTTCAGGTACTTGCTGCCCTCGATCGCATCGTGCGCCATGCCGGAGAAGATGATCGCGCCGGCGCCGCTGCCGAACTGATCGGCGACGTCGCGCAGCACCATGTCGATCGACGGCGAATACGCCGGCTTCTCCGGCAGGTGCGCGAGCGTGATCACGCCCTCGGCGTCCACCTGCAGCCGGTGCGTGGTCGGCACGATCAGCACCTCGCCGTGGCCGACGCGCTCGCCGTGGGTGGGATTGCGCACGGTGAGCGTGACCGCCTTGCGCAACTGCGCCGACATCAGCTCGAGGAATTCCTCGCCCATGTGCTGGGCGAGGATGAACAGCGCCGGGAACCCGGCCGGCAAGGCGCCGAGGAAATCGCGCACCGCCTCGGGACCGCCGATCGAGGCGCCGAGCACGAACACGCGTTTCAGCACGGCCGGCGCCGCGCTCTTGGCTTTCGCCGGCGGACGGCTGCCGTCGAGCCAGGCTTCCTTCGCGTAATTGGGATTCTGGTAGGTCTGCGGCGCGACCGCCTCCTCCATCGGCACCAGTTCGAGATTGAGCGTGCCGGTGACGGGCAGCGTCGCCTGCTGCTTGGCGGTCGGCGCTTCCACTTCCGGGGCGAGATATTCCGCCGCGCTCATTTTCTCGACACCGAACTCGTCTGCGGCCGGCGCAGCGGCGTCGGCCGGCGCTTCCTCGACCGCTTCGAGATCCCACTCCGGCGGCAGCAGCGGCTCGGCCGCCGGCGGCGCGGCGGGCTTGCGTTCGGCCGGCTTGAACGTGCCGTCGGTCGCCTCCGGGACGGCCGCGGCGGCGACGTCGAGCTGATCGAAGATCGCCGGGAACTCCTCCTGCAACTGCTCGACCGCGCCGGGCGCGGGCGCGAGATCGGCGCTGCTGAGCTCGATGGTCTCCTCGACGCCCGCCGGTGCGGCCGGGGCCGCCGTCGGCACGTCGCCGAGATCGAAGTCCGCCGGCAGGCCGATGTCCGGTTCGGCGGCCGCGGCGGTCGGCGCGGCGTCCGCCGCGGCGAACAGGGCGTCGAGTTCGGCGGCGAAATCCGCATCCGTGCCCTGCGTCACCACGGCGGCCGGTGCAGCCGGTGCCGGCGGTTCGGCCGGCTGATCGAACTGCTTGATGAACTCGCCGAGCGCGGCGATATCGAGCTCGCCCGTTGCCACCGCCGGCTCCGGTTCGGGCGCGCGCAGTTCCGGTGGCACCGGCAATTCGACCGTCGGCGGCTCCGGCTTGCGCGGCGCGATGGGCGCGGGCGGCGCGCCGGGCCGTTCCGCCACCGGCACGGCCGCGGCCGATTTCTGCACCGGCGTAGGCACCGCCTCGGCCCCCGGCGGACGCGGCGGTTCGGCGACCTCCGGCCGGCTCAGGATCTTCGCCGCCAGATTGCGCGCCCAGCGCGCGTGATCCCAGCCGGACAACTGCTCGGTGACCTGCGCGTCGTTGAACACGACGTGGTAGTCGCCGGCGTCGAGCACGTCGTAGACCTGGTCGATGTAATCGTCGCTGTCGGCGCCGAGATTGACGATCACCACGCGGGCGCCGGAGCCCTCCAGCGCGTCGCGATCGATGTTCGCCGACGGCGCCTCGTAGACCACCGCCGCGCCGAGTTCCTTCAGCGCTTCGCGCAGATGGCCGCCGTACTGGCTGCTGGGATACAGCAGCGCGACGCGCACGTCCTGTCCGGGCAGCACGTTAGGCACGGCTCAACCTCAGCGTTTCCTGGACGTTGCGCAACAGGTCGGCCTCCTGATACGGCTTGCCGAGGTAACGCTCCACGCCGATTTCCAGCGCGCGCTGGCGGTGCTTCTCGCCGGTGCGCGAGGTGATCATGATGATCGGCACCTGTTTCAGGCGCGCATCGTTCTTCATGTAGGTGGCGAGCTCGTAGCCGTCCATGCGCGGCATCTCGACGTCGAGCAGCACCACGTCCGGCACCTTGTCCTGGAGTTTTTCCACCGCATCGAGACCGTCCTTCGCGGTGATCACCTCCATGTCGTTGCGCTCGAGCACGCGCGTGGTGACCTTGCGCATGGTGATCGAGTCGTCGACCACCATCACCAGCGGCTGCGCGCGATGCTCGACCGCGGACGGCGCCAGCGGTGCCACCGGCGTCACCGCCTCCTCGCCCGCCGCGACGCGTTCGCGCAGCGCGGCGCTGCGCCGAACCAGCGGCGCGAGATCGAGAATCATCACCACCGAACCGTCGCCCATGATGGTGGCGCCGAAGATGCCCGGCACCGAGCTGATCTGCGGGCCGACCGACTTGACCACGATTTCGCGCGAGCCGATGACGCCGTCGATGCGCACTGCGGCGCGCTGGTCGCCGGTACGGGTCATCAGCAGCGGCAACTGGGTCTCGTCGCTCATGCGGGTCGGCGGCAGATTGAGCAACTGCGACAGTTCGTAGATCAGGAACTCCTCGCCGGCGTAGGTGTAGGTCGGGTTCGGCAGGTTCATGCGCCGCTCGAGATCGTCGCGGGCGATGCGCACCACGCCCTGCACCGAGGACATCGGCACGGCATAGGTCGCCTCGCCGAGACGCACCAGGATCGCCTGGGTCACCGCCAGGGTGAACGGCAGGCGGATCGTGAAGGTGGTGCCCTGGCCGCGCGTGGAATCGATCGTCAGCGAACCGCCGAGCTGCTTGATCTCGTTGTGCACCACGTCCATGCCGACGCCGCGGCCGGCGAGCTGGGTCACCTGCTCGGCGGTGGAGAAGCCGGTTTCGAGGATGAAGCCGTACAAGTCGCGGTCGGACAGTTGCGCGTCCGGTTTCAGCAGGCCGCGCTCGATCGCCTTGCGGCGGATCGCGTCGCGGTCGATGCCCTTGCCGTCGTCGGACACGCGCAGCACCACTTCGGTCGCCTCGCGGCTGACCTGGATCGTCACCGTGCCTTCCTGCGGCTTGCCGGCGACGAGACGTTCCTCCGGCGATTCGATGCCGTGGGCGAGCGCGTTGCGCAGCATGTGCTCGAACGGCGCCTTCATGCGCTCGAGCAGGTTGCGATCCATTTCGCCCTGCGCGCCTTCCACCTTCAACTGGGCGCGCTTGCCGAGTTCCTGCGCCGCCTGGCGCAGCGTGCGGCGCAGCGACGGCACCAGCGAATCGAACGGCACCATGCGCGTGCGCATGAGGCCTTCCTGCAGGTCCGAGCTGACGCGCGACTGCTGCAGCAGCAGCGTTTCCGACTGGCGGGTGAGGTCGTCGAGCAGGTTCTGGATCGAGACCAGGTCCGACACCGACTCGGCCAGTGCGCGCGAGAGCTGCTGCAACTGGCTGAAGCGATCGAGCTCGAGCGGGTCGAACGCGGTGTCGCCGACTTCGTGCTGTTCGCGCTGATAGCGGGCGATGATCTGCGCCTCGGTTTCGAGCTCGAGCTTGCGCAACTGTTCGCGCAGGCGGCTCACGGTCTGCTCGAACTCGACCAGGTTGAAGCGGAAGGTCGAGATCTGCTGCTCCAGACGCGAGCGGTAGATCGACACCTCGCCGGCGTAGTTGACCAGCGAGTCGAGCAGATCCGAACGCACGCGGATCATCTCCTGCGGCGCGCGCGCCTGGACCTCCTCCTCCTCGACCGCCGCCGGTCGCACCGCCGGACGCGGCGGCGGCTTCGGCGCGGGCGCGGGTGCCGCGTCCGGAGCCGGCGCCGGCTCCGGACGCGCTTCCGCCACCGGCGGCGCCGGCGCGACGGCCGGCGTCCTCGCGCCGGCCGCGGGCAGCTCGCCCGAGACCAGACCCTCGAAGCGGGCGATGGCGTGTTCCGGCATCGCGATCGCCTGGCGCCGCGCGACGCGCTGGATCAGGCCGTGCAGCCGATCGAAGCCGCGTTCCAGCGAATCGACGGTGAGGCGGTCCATCACCCGGCGGTTGTCGCTGATCGCCTCGAGCAGCGACTCCATGGCGTGGGACAGGTCACCGATCGGCGCCAGTCCGGCCATGCGCGCACCGCCCTTGAGCGTGTGCAGGTCGCGCTGCAGGCCGGTGATCAGATCGCGATCTTGCGGCGCCTCGCGCAACTTCGCCATCAGCGAATCGGAATGATCGAGGATGTCGGCACCCTCCTGCACGAAGATCTCGAGCAGGTCCTCGTCCAGATCGGGCAGGTCGAGCCTGCCGTCCGGTTGCGGATCGTCCGGCAGCGGCGGCAGCTCCATCGCGACCGGCGCGGGCTCCGCCACCGGCATCGGCGACAGTTCGATGACTTCGACGACCGGCGCGGTGGGCGGCTCCGGCGCCATCGCGGCCGGCGGAGGTTCCGACACCGCCACCGGCGGAATCTCGATGACCTCGACGCTCGGCTCGGCGGCGGGCGTGGCCAGCGTGACGGCTTCGACGGCGGCGGGCTCGTGCGCCGGCTCGACCGCCGCCGGCTCGCCTTCGGCCTGCGCCAGATCCTCGAACGAGAGCAGTTCCGGCTCGACCGCGGCGGGCACGGCCGGTTCCGGCTCGGCGGACGCCGAGGCGACTTCGGCCGGCGTCGGCTCCGTCGCGGCGGGCGCCGCCTCCGCCGCCACCGCTTCCGCGGCAGGCTCGGCGGCGGGCGCTGTCTCGGCCTGTGCGTCGAGATCGCGCACCAGCGCGGCGGTGAGGTCTTCTTCCGCCGCCAGGACGATGGACTCGATCGGCGCCGCGACTTCTTCCGGCGCCGCGGTTTCCTCGATCGCCTCCGGCGGGGCGGCGACCGGCTCGGTCGTCGCTTCCGGCACCGGCGCGGCCGCCGTCGCGTGCGCCTCGTCCTCGGCGAGCGCGAACAGGGTGTGCATCATGTCGGGCTCGGGCAGGGTGTCGCGCAGTTGCGCGATGCGCGCGGCGAGCGCGTCGGAATCGGGCAAGCGGGGTTGCGGCGTCTCCAGCGCGGCGATCACTTCCCGTACCAGCGCCGCCGATTCGTTGAGCACCGCCACGCCGGCCGCGTCAGGCGCCTGCTGGCGCGCGCGCAGACGCTTGATGTAGCCCTCGAGCGGCGCGAGCACGTGGCTGATGACGGGGATGTCGACCATCGCGATCGCCCCGTTCAGGGTATGCACCGCGCGCAGCAGCGGCTCGCTGGCCGGCAGCGCCGGCGCCGTCTTCAATTCGGCGAGATAGCCGTCGATGGCGGCGAGGTGGGTGGCGACCTCGCTCTTGAGGATGTCGAACAGCACCGGGTCGATGCTCGGCAGCGGACCCGCCGCGAGCGCCGCTTGTTCGGCGCGGTCGCCGCCGGCATGCACCGCGACCTCCTCGGCCGGCGCGCTGAAGGCGCGCTCGATGTCCAGTTCGGCGCTCAGCTCCGGCGCGGGGGCGGCGGGCGCCGGCTCGGCGGCCACCGGCACCATGCGCCGGACGATGCGCTTGACCTTCTTCATGCGCTGCGGCGCGCCGCTGCGCACCCAGGCTTCCTCGCCGGCGGCGAGCTTGTCGGCGACGTCCATGATCGCGGCGATGTTCGATTTCGGCGCGCCCTCGCCGCGCAGCGCGGCCAGGAGTTCCGGCAGCACGCCGATGGCGTTGTCCACCAGCGCCTGCACCGCCGGTCCCGGCGGAATGGTCTTGTCGAGCACGCGGTTGAGCATGTTCTCGACCTTCCAACTGAACTCGCCGAGCGCGAGCGCGCCGACCAGCCGCCCGGAACCCTTGAGGGTGTGGAACGACCGCCGGATCGGTTTGAGCTTCTCGAAGTCGTGCACGTCCGCCTTCCAGGCCGGCAGGCAGCGGTGCAGATTGTCGATTTCGTCCTGCACTTCCTCGACGAAGACCTCGCGGATCTCCTCGTCGATGTCGTCGGAGGGCATCGCGCTGAAACTCGCGTCCGCCATCGGCGAGGCGGCATCGACGTCCGGCACTTCCTCCTCGATCTCCTCCTCCACCTCGACGTAGCGCACGTTCGCGGCCGGCGTGGCGGTGGCCTCGGTTTCGGCCAGACGCAGGCCGGCGAGATCCTGCGCCGGCGGTTCGTGCGGGCGCGCTTCGCCGACGATCAGATCCTCGAGACCGCGGCCGGGCGCGACCTCGACCTCGGGGCGCAGGTCCTGCGGCGCCGGCGCCTCGGCCGGCGGCGGCGCGGCCAGCTCTTCCGCCTGGCCGACGCGGGCGATGTATTCGTCGATGCTTTCCTCGGAGAGTTCGATGCTCGGCATCTCGAGGCGTTCGGCCGGCGCGGACTGCACCTCGAGCTTCAATCCCTCCTCGCCGCTGGCGGGCAGATCGCTGCTCCAGCGCGGGAACTCGCCCTCCTGGGCGTCTTCGGTGGCCACCGTCGGCGCCGCGCCGAACGCCATGGCCGGCGTCCGCTCGGGACTCGGCGCCGCCGGACCGGCGCGCTCGCCCGCACCCGGCGCGGGCGCGGCGCTGCCGGAGGGGCGCTCCGGTCGCGTCGGCGCGGACCCGGGTCCGCCGCCGCGGTCGTCCTCCGGCACCGGCCAGTAGCCGAGCGCGGTCAGGCTCTGGCGGGTGACGTCGAGGATCTTCTCGCGGCCGCCGCGCTGTTCGCGCGTGGCTTCCATGTAGTACTCGATCGAGGCCAGCGCGTCGGCGAGCTTGTCCATCTGCTCCACCGTGGGCACGCGCCGGTGGCGCAGCAGTTCCACCTCGACGAAGCGCACGATGCCGTTCATCAACTGCGCCGATTCGTTCAGATTCAGCATGCGCAGCGCGCCGGCGATTTCCTCGAGCAGGCGCGGGATCGGCTCGACGCGGGCGTGATCCCACGGCGATTCGATGAAGGCGACGATGTCCTGCTTGGCCTGGGTGATGTTGACCGCGGCCTCCTTCATCAGCGCATCGAGGATCTTGCGCACCTCGGCCTTCGGCAGTTCGAGCCCGGCCGTACCCTTCGCAGCCGTGTCCTCCGGCGTCTCCGCGCCGAGGCGGTCGATGTGATCGTCCAGCGACGATTCGACGTACAACAGCGCGCCGGCCACGTCGAGCAGCGCGCCTTCGTCGGCCGGGCGCGTCTTGTTGGCGATCTCCTCGATGATCTTGCGTTGTTCGAGCACGACCCGCCGCGGCACGCCGAGACCGAGCATGCCGAGGGTGTCGCCGACGCGGTCGAGGACGTCGGCCTGCACCATCAGCTCGGCCGGATCGCCGCCCTGCGCGCGCAGGAAGATGTCGAGCGCCTCCTTCACCCGCAGCAGGTCGTCCTTGATCGCGCTCGACACGGTGTCGAGCAGGGCGCGGTTGTGGCCGGAGATCGAACCCTTGGCGTGTTCCAGTTCCTTCTCGCTCGGCAGCAGGGTGTCGAGCTTGTAGACTTGGCGGATTTCGCTGGCGCGCGCGCCCGCGCTGCCGGCATGCGCGATGTAGTAAAGAAGATTTTTTGTCAATTCCACCGGCGGCTGCGCGCGGAAGCCGGCTTCGCCCGCGTCGACGAGCCGCTTGATCTCGCGGTCGACCTTGCCGAACAGCAACTTGACCGCGGCGTTGGCCTCGATCGCGCCGGATTGCACGCCTTCGAGCACGCCCGTGGCGATCCACCACAGGCGCCGCGCCTGGTCTTCGCTGCACGAGGACCGCAATCGATCGAGCACGCCGATCAGGCGCTCGAGCTGCGAAGCGTCGTCGCGTATCCAGCGCAGCAGCGCGAGCTGGAACGCGGTGCGCAGGCGCGCGGCCTCCGCCTTGAGTTCCATCTCCGGCAGGCTCGTCGCCGCGCCGGCCGCGGCCGCGGGCAACGGTGCGGACAAATCCGGCGAGAACAGCACCGATTCGCTGAGCAGCTTCTCGCCGCGCGTGGCGCGCAGGTCGTTGAGCAGCGGCAACAGCACGATCGGGATGTCCTTGTGCCCGCTCTGCAGACGTTCCAGGTAATCCGGCAACTGCACGATGCCGCGCATCAGCACGGCGTAGGTCTCGTCCTGCGGCTTGATCTGGCCGTCGAGCAGGGCGAGCGCGACGCGCTCCATTTCCTCGACCACCATCGCCGCGCCGTACAGTTCGACCATGCGCAAGGTGCCCTGCACCTGGTGCAGGTAGGTGGCGCAGAACCGCATCAGGCTGGAATCGGCCGGATCCTCGACATAGGCCTCCAGCGCCTGGCGCGCCTGTTTCAGGGTTTCGTCCAGTTCCTGCTTGACCCAGTTGAGGGTCGTGAAGTCAATGCCGTCTTGGAGTTTCATGGCTGCTCTCAACCGTTACGCAGGAACGCCAGGACCTGGCGATGCTCCACCCGCCGCAACTTGGCGTGGGCGAAATTCGTCACCTCGCCCGCGCCGAGCACCAGCAAGCCGCCGGGCTTGAGCAGGTTGGCGAGCGCGCCGAGCAATTCGCGGCGCCGCTCGCGGGCGAAGTAGATCAACACGTTCTGGCAGAAGATCAAATCCAGCCGCTTCAGCGGCGCGCGCGCCGCATCGAGCAGGTTGAACTGGGCGAAGCCGACGCGCTTGCGCAAACTCTCGCGGATGCGGAAGCTGTCCTCGTCCAGTTCCTCGCAGTAGCGTTCGCGATACTCCGGCGGAATCTCCTGCAATTTCTGGCGCGGGTAAAGCCCGGCGCGACCAACGGCCAAAGCCGGGAGACTGACGTCGGTGGCGGTCACGCCGAAGTAGGTCTTCGGCGATCCGGCGGCGCCGAGCCCCCGCTCGAGCACCATCGCCAGCGTGTAGGCTTCCTCGCCGCTGGCGCAGCCCACGCTCCAGGCGTGCAACGCGCCTTGCGTGGCCTGGCGCGCCGCCTGCGGCAGCCAGTCCTCGGCGATCAGCTCGAACGACGGCGGATGCCGGAAGAAATGGGTCTCGTGCACGGTGAGCCGATCGACCAGCGTGGTCCACTCGATCGCGCCCTCCGGCACCTTCTGCAACTCGCGGAAATAGTCCTCGAAGCTGGCGTGTCCGGTTTCGCGCATGCGCGCCCGCACGCTGGTCACGAGGAACGCCTTGCGCGCCAGCGGCACGACCACTCCCGTGCGCTTCTCGAGCAGACTCGCCCAGCGCTCGAATTCGCTGTCGTCCATGCCCGGCATGGGCGAAAGCGGTGAGAACTTCCCGGTGGCAATCACCATGCTCGATATCCACCCCCGCCAGACGCTCATCATGCCGCAATCGCTTGCGCCGCGCCTGTGTCCCCCCGCTCGTGTGCTGCACCCGCGTACCCATATCGATGCCGGCCGTCAGGCCCAGTCCGGATTGCCGCCGCCGGTGCCGTCCGCGTTCGCCTCAAGCCGGCAGCTTGAAGTCGGCGACCGAACGCCGCAGGTCGGCGGCGAGCTGCGCCAGGTTGCCGATCGACTCGGCGGTCTGGCTGGCGCCGACCGAGGTCTGCGTGGTGATTTCCTGAATCACGTTCATCGTCGCCGAGATGTTGGTCGCCGCCGCCGACTGCTGGCGCGCCGCCTCGGAGATGTTCTGAATCAGGTCGGCCAGGTCGTTCGACACCTTTTCGATCTCGCCCAGCGCCAGGCCCGCGTCCTCGGCCAGACGCGCGCCGGCCACCACTTCCGCGGTGGTCTGCTCCATCGAGGTCACCGCCTCGTTGGTGTCGGCCTGAATCGTCTGCACCAGCGTTTCGATACGCCGCGTCGCGCCCGAGGCGCGTTCGGCCAGGCGCTGCACTTCGTCGGCGACCACCGCGAAGCCGCGGCCCGCCTCGCCGGCCGACGCCGCCTGGATCGCCGCGTTCAAGGCGAGAATGTTGGTCTGCTCGGCGATGTCGTTGATCAGTTCGACGATCGAGCCGATTTCCTGCGAGGATTCGCCCAGGCGCTTGATGCGCTTGGAGGTCTCCTGGATCTGGTCGCGGATCGAGTCCATGCCCTGGATCGTCTGGCGCACGATGCCGGCGCCCTTCGAGGCGATCTGCACCGAGCGCTGCGCGACGTCCGCCGATTCGGCCGAGTTCTTCGACACCTCGTCGATCGAGACCGCGATCTCGTTGATCGCGGCCGAGGCCGAGGTGATCTGCTGCGCCTGATGCTCGGCGGCCTCGGCGAGATGCATGGCGGTCGCCTGGGTTTCCTGGGCCGAGGTGGACACGTGCATGGCGGTCTCGTTGATCGTGGTCACCAGCGAGCGCAGCGCCTCGACCGCGAAGTTGACCGAGTCCGCAATCGCCCCGGTGATGTCCTCGGTGACCGTGGCGCGCACGGTGAGGTCGCCTTCCGCGAGCGAACCCATCTCGTCGAGCAGGCGCAGAATCGCCTCCTGGTTGCGCTGATTCAGTTCCGCGGTGACCTGGTAGCGCTTGCGCTGGGCGCGGATCTGGCTCGCCACCAGCAGGATCACCAGCGCGATCGCGACCACGCCGGAAATGCCGCCGAACCAGATGTTCGGGAACAGCCGCTTGCCTTGCAGGTCGTTGATCGCCTTGGCCACCGGTTCGGCCTTGAGCAGCATGGTGGCGCTGTCCAGCGAGGTCTGGTCGGCGGCCTGCTTCACGTCCTGCAGGGCCGAGGCGGAGTCGAGCAGCTTCTTCACGGCGTCGCCGACCAGTTCACCCCACTGGCGATTGATGTCGGCGAGAATCTCCTTGGCCGCGGCATTGTCCATGGCGCGGATGTTGAGATCGGGATTGCCGGCGATCAGGCCGGCGAGCACCGCGCCGTAGAACTGGGCGTCGCGCTGCAGGCCGTCGGCCGCGGATTGCGCTTCCTCGCCGCCCTGCAGGATCGACTGCACACGGCGCTGCATGCGGTCGGCGAGCAGCATCTCGCGCGAGGAGATCATCACCTGGCTCGCCGAGCCGTTCTTCTCGGTGAGGATCTTGACCACTTCCTCCATGCGCGAGTTGAGCACCGGCATCTTGCTGTTGAAATCGGCCGCCACGTTCGCGGTGTTGAGCACCTGCTCCTTGCTGTCGAGGATCTTGGTGGCGTTGGTATTGAGCGGCGCCCAGGCCTTGTCGAGCTCGGCGATCTGCGGACCCGCGCCGGACTTGGCGTAGCCCTGCATGCCGGTGGTGGGATCGCCGTTCTTCAGCTTGTTGAGCAGATCGTCGATCGAATTGCGCGTCTGCTCCAGGCTCTTGAAGGCGTCGATGTTGCCGCCGGCGGCGTCGTTGGCGACCTTCGACAACTGCTGCGACAGCACCTGGATCTTGGTGACCAACGCCGCGGCGAGTGCGTCCTGCCGGGCGTTGTAGGTCAGCCAGACGAAGTTCACCGCCGCGAACAGGATCGCGACGATCAGCAGCACGACCAGCAACGTGTTCGTACCCGTTCGTTCCTTGCCGCCGATGGCACCCGTCGTAACGCTCATATGCTCACCCCTTGAATACGTCTGAGTAGTAGCCGGCGATCCGTCACGCCGCCGCCTGCATGAAATCCGGACTGCGCACCAGCGCACTCATGCTGAACTGACCCCAGTGGACGTCGCCCAGCGGATATTTCTCGCCGACGAAGCGGCCGTAGCGCTCGTCGTCCTCGCCCACCGCCTCGGCGCGCTGTTCCTCGGAAAAATTGCGCTGGCCGAGCACCTCGTCGACGAGCAGGCCGACGCTGCCGCCCTGCTGCCGCACCAGCAGCACGCGGCTGCTATCGGTCAGTTGCGTGCGCTCGCCTTCAAGGTACTGCTTGAGATCGATCACCGGCACCAGATTGCCGCGCACGTTGGCCACGCCGAGCAGCCACGGGCGCGTGCCCGGCACCACCGTGAGCACCGGCAGGGTGAGGATTTCGTTCACCTCGTTGATGCTGCTCACGAGGTAACGCGCGCCGATGCGGAAACCGATGCCGCGCCACAACCCCGGCGCCTCGATCTGCTCCGGCAGACCCGCCGTGTGCGCGAGGCTGCGCCGCTCGTAGTCGGCCAGCGCCTCGAACGGCGACAGCTGCGGCAAGTCGAGCACGGAGGCCATGGAGGGTCAGCTCACCAGCAGTTTCTGGATGCGCTCGAGCAGCTCGCGCTCCCCGACCGGCTTGGTAAGAAAATCCTTCGCGCCCTGACGCAGGCCCCACACCCGATCGGTCTCCATCGACTTGGTCGTGATGATGAGAATCGGAATCGACGAGGTGTCGGCGTCGCGGCTCAGGGTCCGCGTCGCCTGGAAGCCGTTCATCCCCGGCATGATCACGTCCATGATGACGAGGTCCGGACGCTCGCGCTTGGCCAGCGCGATGCCGTCCTCGGCGCTGGCGGCGCTGCTGACGCGATGCCCGTTCTTCTCCAGCAGCGTGGTGAACACGCGGACATCGGTGGGCGAATCGTCGATGATCAGAATGTGTGCCATCTGTTTCCCCTTGTGTGCCGCGGATGGCCCCTCACTTGTGGCCGACGTGCCGTCGGATCGCGCCGAGCAGTTCCTCGCGCGTGAACGGTTTGGTCAGGTACTGCTCCGAGCCGACGATGCGGCCCCGCGCCTTGTCGAACAAGCCGTCCTTCGACGACAGCATGATCACCGGCGTGGACTTGAACATCTGGTTGTTCTTGATCAGCGCGCAGGTCTGGTAGCCGTCCAGCCGCGGCATCATGATGTCGACGAAAATGATGTTCGGCTGCTGGTCGGAGATCTTGGCAAGCGCCTCGAAGCCGTCGGTCGCGGTGATCACCTCGCAACCTTCCTTCTTGAGCAGGGTCTCGGCGGTCCGGCGGATGGTCTTGGAATCGTCGATGACCATGACCTTCAAGCCGGCCAGGCTGCCATCTTTCGTTGTCGGTTCCACGTACTACCCCCTACCCAATCGGAATGCCAAGTGCCCGCGCCAGCGCGAACACGCCTGCGGCTCGCGCGCGGCGCGCCGGGCGCCCGCGGCCAGCGTTTGCTTCCCATCCGGGCTGTTTAACCAACACTTAGCAAATCTGTCAAGTAAATCCGCTAACTGGGCATCTTTGCTCGGAAAACGCGTCGACGCAACCGGGCAGCCGAGCGCCCGCCCCGGCCGGAATTTCGCCTCGGGGTGGTAGTATAGCCCCGTCGCGGCCGCCTCGCCTTGCCGATCATGCGTTCAATCGTCAGCACATCTCGTGCCAAGTTCGCAGCGCCAACTCCGCGCAGCAACGGGGCGAGGCGATGGCGCTGACGGTCGCGGTGCTGATGGACCCGATCGAGTCCATCCACGTCGCCAAGGATTCCACCTTCGCCATGCTGCTCGAAGCGCAGCGGCGCGGCCATCGCCTGCTGTACCTCACCCAGGGCGGCCTGGCCGTGCGCGGCGCGGCGCCGTGGGCATACGCCGCGGCCCTCGCCGTGCGCGACGATCCGGCCGACTGGTTCCGGCTCGAGGCGCCGGCATGGATCGAACTCGGCCGGGTCGACGTGATCCTGGCGCGCAAGGATCCGCCGTTCGACGCGCAGTTCCTCTACGACACCATGGTGCTGGAGCTGGCACAGGCCGGCGGCGCGCTGGTGGTCAACGATCCGCGCGGCCTGCGCGACGCCAACGAGAAGCTGGTCACGCTGCATTTTCCGCAATGTATACCGCCGACCGTGGTCGCCCGCGACGCCGCCGAGATCAAGCGCTTCGTCGCCGAGCACGGCGAGGTGGTGATCAAGCCGCTCGACGGCATGGGCGGACGCTCGATCTTCAAGAGCGGTCGCGGCGACCCAAACCTGAACGTGATCCTGGAAACGCTGACCGACGGCGGCCGCTGCTTCGCCGTGGCGCAACGCTACCTGCCGGAGATCCGCGACGGCGACAAGCGCATCCTCTTGATCGACGGCGAGCCGGTGCCCTACGTGCTGGCGCGCCTGCCGCAGGGCGACGATTTCCGCGGCAACCTGGCGCGCGGCGGCAAGGGCGTGGCGCGGCCGATCAGCGAGCGCGAGCGCTGGATCGCGGCGCAGGTCGCACCGGAGCTGCGCCGCCGCGGCATGCTGTTCGTCGGTCTCGACGTCATCGGCGACTGGTTGACCGAGGTCAACGTCACCTCGCCGACCTGCATCCGCGAGCTCGACGCGCAGTGCGGACTCAACATCGCCGGGACCCTGTTCGACGCGATCGAGGCGCGCCGTCGATGAGCGCGGCCGGCCGCCCCGTGGGCAGCGGCGACCGTCTCGGCGTGACCCTGCTGTTCTCCGTCATCGCCCACGGCGTGCTCGCGCTCGGCCTCACCTTCGAATTCGAGAAACCGGCGCCGCGCCTGCCGGCGCTCGATGTCATCCTGGTGCAATCGGCCTCCGGCGAAAAACCCGACAAGGCCGATTTCCTCGCCCAGGCGCACAACGCCGGCGGCGGCGAGGCCGAACGCGCGGTGCGGCCGAGCGAGCTCGTCTCGAGCCCGGTGTCCAAGCCGGACGCCGGCATCGCGCCGCGGCCGCTGCGCGCCGCCGCGCCGAAACCGCAGCCGCCGAGCGAGCGTGCGCTGCTCACGCAGCAGCACGCCGACTTCGCCGTGCGCACCGACAAGGAAACGCCGGAGCAACCGCCGCTGCCGCAACCGACCGGGCGCGAGCTGATCGAGAAGAAGCTCGAGATGGCGCGGCTCGCCGCCGAGATCCAGCAGGAGACCCAGGCCTACGCCAAGCGGCCGAAGAAGAAATACATCTCCGCCAACACCAAGGAATACGCCTACGCGGCGTACATGGCGGCGTGGGTCGCGCGCATCGAGCGCATCGGCAATCTCAACTATCCCGACGAGGCGCGCCGCCAGCAGGTGCACGGCGAGCTGGTGCTCACCGTGGCGCTGCGCCGCGACGGCTCGGTGAAGAGCGTGGACGTGATCGAGCCGAGCGGGCACCGCATCCTCGACGACGCCGCGATCCGCATCGTCCACCTCGCCGCGCCGTTCCCGCCGATCCCGCCCGGCGACATCGACGAGCTCTACATCACCCGCACCTGGCAGTTCCTGCCGGGCGACATCCTGCGCAATCGCTGACCGGCAGGCCGGGGCGCCAGCCCTCGGGTACAATGCCGGCATGCTGTCGCTCAACAGCCTCACCAACCACCTGCTGATCGCGATGCCGAGCCTGCGCGATCCCACCTTCCGGCGCGGCGTGGCCTACGTGTGCCAGCACAGCGAGGAAGGCGCGATGGGGCTTCTGATCAACCGCCTGTCGGAATACCGCCTCGGCGACGTGCTGGCGCAGATGAACATCCAGCCCGAACGCAGCCACATCGGCGACGCGCCGGTGTTGATCGGCGGCCCGGTGCAGCCGGAACGCGGCTTCGTGCTGCACTCGCCCCCCGGCGACTGGGAATCCTCGTTCAAGATCTCCGAACGCATCTGCGTCACCACCTCGCGCGACGTGCTGGTGGCGATGGCCGCCGGTCGCGGCCCGCAGGCGGCGCTGGTCGCGCTCGGCTACGCCGGCTGGAGTTCGGGTCAGCTCGAGAACGAGCTGCGCGAGAACGCCTGGCTGACCGTTCCGGCCGACGAGCACATCCTGTTCGCGACCCCGCTGGAGCAACGCTGGGAGGCGGCCGCGGCACTGGTCGGCGTGGACATCGCCAACCTGACGGACTACGCCGGCCATGCGTGAGCCGCGCCGTGTGCGGTACGCGGTGCGAAGCCCGGCGACTCCCGATTTTCGCCTGCAAACGTTCTTAGGGAAGGTCTGATCAAATCCCCATGTCGCTGTCTTCGGCCGTGGCACCGCACCTCCACAACCCCCATCAAACCCTTGCGCGGCAAGGGTTTGATCGCCCCCTTGACTCAAGGGGGCTTGACGAGCGGAAGCTGTGTCCTCCACGTATTCAGAGATTCCTCGGGTAAGTAAATTTCATGCCGCAAGTCGATAGCGTGCAAACCTCAGCCCTCGGCCCGCAGCCCTCCGCCCTCGCCGTGTTGGGCTTCGATTACGGCACACGCCGGATCGGCGTGGCCGTCGGCAGCGCCCTGAGCGGGGCGCGCGCGCTGGCGATCGTCGCCAACGGCCCGCGCGGCCCGGATTGGGCGCACCTCGACACGCTGCTGCGCGCCTGGCGCCCGCAGCTCCTGCTGGTCGGCCTGCCGCTCGCGCTCGACGGCGCCGAGCAGCCGGCCAGCCGCGCCGCGCGCGCGTTCGCCGCCGCGCTCGCGCAGCGCTACGGGTTGCCGGCCGAGCTCGTCGACGAACGCTTCAGTTCGCGCGAGGCGGCCGGGCGCTTCGCCGCCCAACGCAAGCGCGGCGAGGCCCGGCGCAAGCACGCCGAGTCGCTGGACGCGCTCGCCGCGCAGATCATCGTCGAGAGCTGGCTCGCGCAGACGCCACGGGACACCACGCCATGAACGCCAGCGCGTTGCCGGGCGAAGACGCGGCGCCGCCGGCGGTGCGCCTGCAACTCGACGCCGACGGCCGCCTGCGCCATCTGCTCACCCTCGAGGGTCTGTCGCGGACGCAGCTGCTGGATCTCCTCGAGCGCGCCGAAGCGCTGCGCGCGGCGAGCGACAACGGTGCGAAGCCGCTCGACCTGCTGCACGGACGCACCGTGGTGAACCTGTTCTTCGAACCGTCCACCCGCACGCGCACCTCGTTCGACCTCGCCGCGCAACGGCTCGGCGCGACGGTGATCAACTTCGACATCGCCAGCTCCTCCACGGTCAAGGGCGAATCGCTGATCGACACCGTGCACACGCTGGAGGCGATGCGCTGCGACGCCTTCGTCGTGCGCCACCGCGAAGCCGGCACGCCGGCCCGGATCGCTGCGCGACTGCGCAGCGCCGCCGCGGTGCTCAACGCCGGCGACGGCAATCACGCCCATCCGACGCAGGGGCTGCTGGATGCGCTCACGCTGCGCCGCCACCGGCCGGATTTCACGCGCCTGCGCGTGGTGATCTGCGGCGACATCCGCCATTCGCGCGTGGCGCGTTCGGATGCGCAGGCGCTCGTCGCACTCGGAGCCGGCGAGGTCCGGCTGTGCGCGCCGCCGGAACTCGCGCCGGATGCGGAGGAACTGCCGATGTGCCGGCGGTTCCACGATTTCGACGAGGCGATCGCCGGCGCGGACGTCGTCATCATGCTGCGGCTGCAGAAGGAACGCATGCACAGCGCGGCGATTCCGTCGGAGGCGGACTACTTCCAGCGCTACGGCCTGTCCGCCGCGCGCCTGGCGCGCGCGCATCCCGACTGCCTGGTGATGCACCCCGGTCCGATCAACCGCGGCGTGGAGATCGCCTCGGCCGTGGCCGACGGCCCGCAATCGCTGATCCTCGAGCAGGTCGCCAACGGCGTGTTCGTGCGCATGGCGGTGCTCGCCGAGCTGCTCGCCCCGCGCCGCGCGCCATAGCCGGCGCCGCCGAGTACAATGGCGGCGACGCCATCCGTCGTCGCCTGCCGGGGAAATGTCATGCGCCGATTGCATCAGTACGCCCTGCTCGGGCTGGGCGCGGCTCTGCTCGCCGCCTGCAGCAAGCCGCAGAACAACGACCTCCCGCTCGCGTTCGCGCCGGCGGATACGCCTTACGTCTACGCCAATCTGGAACCGACGCCGCAGGCGGTGACCGAGCAATGGTCCCGGCACATGCAGGAGGCGATCCCCGAGTTCGTCGCCCTGTACGATGGCGTGCTCGATGAGCTCGACAAGAAGTCGACGCCGGAGAGCGCGCGGACGGTGAAGATCGCGCGCGCCTTCCTCGACGAGCTCAAGACCCACGACACCTGGGACAAGCTGCGCCAGATCGGCCTGAAACCGGATGCCCGGGTCGCGCTGTACGGCGTCGGCCTGGTCCCGGTGCTGCGCATGGAGCTCGGCGACGCGGCGGCGTTCAAGGCCGAAGTCGCCCATCTGGAACAGACGCTCGGCGAGAAGCTGCCGGTGGCCAGGACCGGGTCGCAGGAATACTGGCAGCTCGGCAACGACCAGCTCGCCTGCGCGATCGCGATCGAAGGCAATCACCTGGTCGTCACCGTGCTGCCGCCGAATGCCTCCGACGCGCTCAAGCAGACGCTGCTCGGACTCACGCGGCCGGCGCAGAGCCTGGCCGCGACGGGCGCGCTGACCGAGCTCGCGAAGCAGCACGGCTACACGCCGCACGGCGAAGGCTTCATCGACTTCGTGCGCCTGACCGAACGCCTGAGCAAGGCGCCGGAAGGCAGCGACGCGGAATTCGCGAAGGCGCTCGGCCTGCCGCTCGCCAACGACATGGACGCGGCGTGCAGGAGCGAATTCCTCGACCTCGCGCACACGTTCCCGCGCTTCGTGTTCGGCGCCGACGAGCTCACCCCGCAGCGCGTCGGCGTGAGCATCGAGCTCGAGATCGAGCCGAAGCTGGCGCAGGAGATCGCCGATGCGTTCGGCGCCGCGCCCGGCACCGGCGCGCCGGGCCAGGGCATGGTCGACGTCAGCCTGTCGCTGCCGCTCCTCAAGCTCAAGCAATTCTGGATCCATCAGGCCGACAAGGTCGCGGCCAAGCCGTTCGCCTGTCCCCATCTCAAGGGATTGAACGACAGCTACCGCCAGTCGAAGGCGAAGGTGGACGTGACCATTCCGCCGCCGGCGAGCGATCTGACCGGCGTGCACTTCACCCTCGACAAGATCGAGCTCGACGCCCATGCCCCCGCCGGCGGCATCCCGGACGTGGCCGGCAAGCTGCTCCTCGCCTCGACCAATCCGATGGCCGCACTCGGCATGGCGCAGCTCGCGGCGCCGCAGCTCAAGGACCTCAAGCTCGCGCCGGACGGCAAGCCGGTCGCGCTGCCCGCCGGCCTCGTGCCGGCCAAGACGCCGCCGCTGTTCGCGGCGATGTCGGACAAGGCCATTGCGCTCGCCGCCGGGGCCGGCGAGGACGCCACGCTCGGCGCCTATCTCGCCGCGCCCGCGGCGCACGATGCCATGTTCCTGCGCATGTCCTTCAGCGGCCGCCTCTACGGCCTGATCGCGCAATCGGCCGGCCGCATGCAGGCGGCGCTGCCGCCCGAACAGCAAGCCCGGTTCGAGCAGCAGAAGCGCCTGTTCGCGCTGTACGAGAAGTGGCTGCGGCGCGGCGATTTCACCCTCACCGCGACCCAGGGCGGCATCGTCCTGCACGAAGTGGTGGAGCAGAACTGAGCGTCAGCCCACGCACAGCAGCCGGCCGCGGAAACCCGCGCCGGCGGCATCGGTGTCGAGCGCCCGGAGGATGCGCCGGCCGCGCGCGGCGATGCGCGCGGCGACGATCGCCTCCGGCAGCACGTGCAGTTCCGCGGCGACGCGGCTGCGGTGCACGCGCCGGCGCAACGGTGCGAGCAGGCGATTCGGCGCGAGCCGGTACAACCAGCCGCGCCAGTCGCGCGTATGGCCGCTCGCGATCTGGAACACGGCGAGGCCATCGCCGGCGAGCACGCGCAGGAATTCGTCGATGTAGGCGAGTTGCAGCGCGGCCGGCATGTGCTGCAGGGTGATCACCGAATAGACCAGATCGACGCTGGCGTCGGCGAGGAAGGCCAGCTCCGGTCGCGCGTGCTCGACGAAGTGCACGTTGGTCAGGTGCGCGTTCCAGCGCCGCGCGTGCTCGATCATGCTGGGCGAGATGTCGACACCGATCACCTCGGCATAGCGCGTGGCGAGCGCGCGGCTCAGCCGACCCGCGCCGCAGCCGAAATCGAGCGCGACGCGCCGCGCGCGCGGTCGCGCCAATCCTGCGCACAAGGCATCGAGTCCGGCGATCTCCGCCTCGCCCGCGGCGAAGAATTCGTCGACGTCCCAGCGTCCGCCGCGCTTGTCCGGACGCGACAGGATCGCCCACAACGGATCGTCTTCGCCGAGCGCGCGCCAGGTCGCGTGCAGGCGCGCGAGATCGCCGGAATCGGCCGGCGGCGAGGCAACCTCGTGCGCGCGCGCCGCGTCCGGTTGCGCTGCTGCCGATGGCGCGCGTGCCGCGTCCCGGTTCCCGCCCCTCACGACTCGACCAGTTCGACGCCGTCCATGCCCTGCGACAGCGTGTGCGCATCGCCGCCCTGGGCGAGCTTGATCTTCAGGCGCACCTCGTTGGCCGAGTCGGCGTGCCGCAGCGCGTCCTCGTAGGAGATCTCGCCGGCCTGGTAGAGCTCGAACAGGCTCTGGTCGAAGGTCTTCATGCCGAGGTTGGTGGATTCCTTCATCACGTCCTTGAGCTTGTGGATCTCGCCCTTGCGGATGTAGTCCTGCACCAGCGGCGTGCCGAGCAGCACCTCGACCGCGACGCGGCGCGCCTTGCCGTCCGGCGTCGGGATCAGTTGCTGCGCGACCACGCCCTTCAGGTTCAGCGACAGGTCCATGAACAACTGCTCGCGCCGATCCTCCGGGAAGAAATGGATGATGCGGTCCATCGCCTGGTTGGCGTTGTTGGCGTGCAGCGTGCACAAGCACAGGTGGCCGGTCTCGGAGAAGTTGATCGCGTGCTCCATGGTCTCGCGCGTGCGCACCTCGCCGATCATGATCACGTCCGGCGCCTGACGCAGCGTGTTCTTGAGCGCGTTCTCCCAACTGTCGGTGTCGATGCCGAGCTCACGCTGGGTGATGATGCAGCCCTCGTGCTTGTGCACGTATTCGATCGGATCCTCGATGGTGATGATGTGGCCGGTCGAGTTCTGGTTGCGGTAGCCGATCATCGCCGCGAGCGAAGTGGATTTGCCGGTGCCGGTGGCGCCGACGAAGATGATGATGCCGCGCTTGGTCATCGCCAGGGTCTTGATGATCGGCGGCAGGTTCAGCTCCTCGATCGTCGGGATGCGCGTCTCGATCCGGCGCAGCACCATGCCGACGTTGTTGCGCTGGTAGAAGCACGACACGCGGAAACGGCCGACGCCGGACACGCCGATGGCGAACTGGCATTCGTGGGTCTTCTCGAACTCCTCGCGCTGCGAGGGCGTCATCACGTTGAGCACCATGTCGCGCGACTGCTGCGGCGTGAGCGGGCTCTGCGTGATCGGCGCGATGCGGCCGTGCACCTTGATCGACGGCGGCACGCCGGCCGTGATGAACAGGTCGGACGCCTTCTTGTGCACCATCAACTTGAGGAACGAGGTGAAATCCACACTGCTCATGGCACTCTCCGCTGGCGGGAACGCGGCCCGGCAAGGGGATCGGAGCGGCTCGCGGCGCCCTCGACGATCCCGCTGGCCGATTCCCGAATTCCGATTCCCGTTACTTGAAGATCTCCTTGTTCTTGGCGTACTGGATCGCCTGCTGGCGGGTGACCAGACCGCGCTTGACCAGGTCTTGCAAGCATTGATCCAGGGTCTGCATGCCGTACTGCGCGCCGGTCTGGATCGCCGAGTACATCTGCGCCACCTTGTCCTCGCGGATCAGGTTGCGGATCGCCGGGATGCCGACCATGATCTCGTGCGCGGCGATGCGCCCGCCGCCGACCTTCTTCAGCAGCGATTGCGAGATCACCGCGCGCAGCGATTCCGACAGCATCGAGCGCACCATCGGCTTCTCGCCGGCCGGGAACACGTCGATGATGCGGTCGATGGTCTTGGCCGCGGAACTGGTGTGCAGGGTGGCGAACACCAGGTGGCCGGTCTCGGCGGCGGTAAGCGCGAGGCGGATGGTCTCGATGTCGCGCATCTCGCCGACCAGGATGTAGTCCGGGTCCTCGCGCAGCGCCGAACGCAGCGCTTCGTTGAAGCCGTGCGTGTCGCGGTGCACCTCGCGCTGGTTGATCAAGCATTTCTGCGAGGTGTGCACGAACTCGATCGGATCCTCGATGGTGAGGATGTGCGCATACTCGTTCTTGTTGACGTGGTCGACCATCGCCGCGAGCGTGGTCGACTTGCCGGAGCCGGTCGGCCCGGTGACCAGGATCAGGCCCTGCGGCTGCGAGATCAGTTCCTTGAACACCTTGGGCGCGGCGAGATCCTCGAGCGTCAGCACCTCGGAGGGAATGGTGCGGAACACCGCGCCGGCGCCGCGGTTCTGGTTGAAGGCGTTGACGCGGAAGCGCGCCAGGCCGGGAATCTCGAACGAGAAGTCGACCTCGAGGAATTCCTCGTAATCGCGCCGCTGCTTGTCCGACATGATGTCGTACACCAGCGCGTGCACCTGCTTGTGGTCGAGCGCGGGGATGTTGATGCGGCGCACGTCGCCGTCGACCCGGATCATCGGCGGCAGGCCGGCCGACAGGTGCAGGTCGGAGGCCTTGTTCTTGACCGAAAACGCCAGCAGCTCGGCGATGTCCATGCGGGTTCCTCGTCAGACGTCGGCGCGAATTGGCCACGCGCGTGCTTTCCGGCGCAGTATAGCGCTATAACTTCAGCCCGGCGTAGCCGCCCGGCACCCCGATCGTACCGATGGATTACACCGCCCTTTGCCAACGCATTGCGCAAGCCGCCGCACGCGCCGGGCGCGACGTGCGCCTGCTCGCGGTGTCGAAGAGCCAGCCCGCCGCGGCGATCCGCGCGCTGGCCGCGCGCGGCCAGCGCGCGTTCGGCGAGAACTACGTCCAGGAGGCGCTCGCCAAGCAGCGCGAGCTCGCCGATCTCGCGCTCGAATGGCACATGATCGGCCCGCTGCAGTCGAACAAGTGCCGCGAGGTGGCGCGGCATTTCGCCTGGCTGCAGAGTCTCGACCGCGACAAGCTGATCGAACCGCTGGCCCGCGCCCGGCCGGACCACCTGCCGCCACTCAACGTGCTGATCGAGGTGAACATCGACGCCGAGGCCAGCAAGTCGGGTTGCGCGCCGCAGGCCGTGGCGGCGCTCGCCGCGCGCATCGTGGCGACGCCGCGACTCGCGCTCCGCGGCCTGATGGCGATTCCCGCGGCCGACGCCGACGCCGCGCGGCGACGCGACGCGTTCCGGCGCATGCGCAATCTGTACGATGCGCTGAAATCCACTTATCCACAAGTGGACACGTTGTCAATGGGCATGTCCGACGATTTCGAACTCGCCATCGCCGAAGGCGCGACCCTGGTGCGCATCGGCACCGCGTTGTTCGGGCCGCGGCAGCGCCGGGAATCGGCAATCGGCCATCGGGAATAGGCATCGGCGATCGGAGTCCGGCAGCCCGACGACGCCCATGCGCGGCCGATAACCACTACAATTGCGAGCCCCACCGGTGCAGAGGTTCCTTCACGCGAACGCGGTCGATGCGCATGCCGGCGATTCCCGATTCCCGATTCCCGATTCCCGAGCCCACCATCGCCTTCATCGGCGGCGGCAACATGGCGCGCAGCCTGATCGGCGGCCTGCTGCGCCACGGCGCCGCGCCGGGGGGCATCGCCGTGGCCGAACCGGACGCCGCGCTGCGCGAGGCGTTGCGGCGCGAGCTCGGCGTCGCCACGCACGCCGCGAACGCGGCGGCGGCGAGCGACGCCGAGGTGCTGGTGCTCGCGGTCAAGCCGCAGGTGCTGCGCGGCGTCTGCACCGAGCTGCGCGAGTCCGCGCAGGCGCGTCGTCCGCTGATCGTGTCGGTCGCCGCCGGCGTGCGCATCGAGCAGATCGACCGCTGGCTCGGCGGCGGCCTCGCCGTGGTGCGGGCGATGCCGAACACTCCCGCGCTGATCGGCGCCGGCGCCACCGCGCTGTATGCGAACGCGCAGGTGGATGCGGCGCAGCGCGCGCTGGCCGAACGCCTGCTTGGCGCGGTCGGTCTCGTGGTGTGGCTCGACGACGAGGCGCTGATGGACACGGTCACCGCACTGTCCGGCTCCGGCCCGGCGTATTTCTTCGCCCTGGTCGAGGCGCTGGAAGACGCCGCCGTGGCGCAGGGCCTGCCGCGCGCCATCGCCCGCGCGCTCGCCGCGCAGACCTGTCTCGGCGCCGGCCGCATGCTGCGCGAGGGCGACGCCGCGCCGGCGGAACTGCGCCGCCGCGTCACCTCGCCCGGCGGCACCACCCAGGCGGCGCTCGACCGTCTGGCCGCCGACGACTTCGCCGCGATCGTCGCCCGCGCCCTGGCCGCGGCGACGCGCCGCGGCCAGGAACTCGCGGCGCAACACGAGGAGTGACATGCCCTACCTGCAAAACGCCGGCGCGTTCCTCGTCACCAGCCTGTTCGGCTTCGCCATCTGCGTGTTTCTGCTGCGCACGCTGCTGATCGCGATCGGTGCGCCGTTCAACCAGCCGATCTGCCGCTTCGTCTACCTGCTCACCAACCCGGTGATCATGCCGCTGCGCAACGTGATGCCGCGCTGGCGACGCGTCGAATTCGCCTCGCTGCTCGTGGCCTGGGCGTTGTGCGCGCTCGAACTGCTGCTGCTGGTCGCGCTGTTCGGCGCGGCGGCGAGCGCGGCCGCGCTGCTCGTGCGCGCGCTGGTCGATACGCTCGACTGGCTGATCCTGATCGAACTCGTCGCGATCCTGGCGTACTGCGTGCTGAGCTTCGTTCCGAGCCTGCGCTACGACGACAACTTCCGTCTGCTCGCGCGCCTCACCGAACCGGTGGCGCGGCCGTTCCGGCGCCTGGTTCCGCCGCTCGGCGGGCTCGATTTCTCCTGCTGGTTCGCCTCGCTCGCCCTCGTGCTGGCGCGGTTGCTGCTGATCGCGCCGCTCGCCGACTGGGCGGCGCGGCTCGGCTGAGCGGCGGGCAGCACGCAGGTGTAGAATCACCGCACCGGCGCAGCGGAGGCCGCATGCGCATTGCCCACAGACTCGCCGTCGTCGTTCTCGCCATCGCCCTGCTGCTGGTACTGCTGCTGGTGCCGCGGCACGGACACGGCCAGAGCGAGCAGCGCTTCGACGACTGCATCGTGCGCGCCAGCGCCCTGCCCACGCAGCAACTGCTCGCGGCGACGGCACGCCAGTACGGCATCGAGCGCTCGCCGCGGCGCGGCCTGCTCAACGTCTCGGTGGAAGGTCTCGGCGATCCGCCGCGCACGCTCAACGCCGACGTCAGCGCCGAGGTGAGCGATCTCACCGGCCATCGCCAGCCGATCGCGTTGCGCGAAACCAGCGAGAACGGCGACATCGACTATCTCGGCGAATTCCGCCTGACCGGTTCCGGCACGTACCTGTTCACGGTGCACGTCGCGCTACCCGGTCGCGCGCGCCCGCACGTGATGAAATTCAGCCAGGAGTACGTGATCGAATGACGCGCGGAGCCGCAGGGTTCCGGCGCGCCGCGCGTCACTCCGAAATGTATACTTTTCCTCACCTCCCAGGAGGGTTGCGCATGTCTGTGCGTCTGCTGCCGTTGGTACTGTTCCTGGTCGCGTCCGCGGGACGGGCCGAAGGCCACGAATTCACCCAGCGCGGTACGCTCGCGGTGGCGGGCGGACCGGCGCGTGCGGCCGAGCTCAGCGTGGCGTGCGCGCCGCAACCGAACGGCGGCGCGCTAAGCATCGAGCTCGGCGTGCCCGAGGCGAACACGCGCAGGGATTTCGATTACGACGATTTCGAGGGGCCGGATGCCGCCGCCGCCGACCAGGCGCTGAGCGAGCTTGTCTGGACCGGCGCGACCGGCCGCGTCGCGATCCGGCATGCCGCCGCGGGCTGGTACGCGCCGGAGCCGCCCGGTTCCTTCCGCTTCGGCATCGAGCAGCCATCGCACCGGCGCGCCGAGCCGGCGCGCCTGCTCGCCGCGATCCGCGACGGCGCCGGCACCCTGGTGTGGACGCAGACCGCGCTCGCCGATCCGCAGCGCCGGCTGGTCGCCACGTTCGCGCTCGACGCCGCCGCGGTCGCGCGCCTGCACGACACGGTCGCCCAATGCCTGCCGCAGAATCTGCCGATGCGGCCGCGGTCGCCGTGAGTCATCCCGGCGCGCGATCGCGCCACGCGCGCGAACACCCTACCCGCGCCGCGCCGCCCAGCGGCGGATGATGGCGTGCAGCGCATCCAGCCCGTCGAACAGCGCCGCCGGTCCGGGTTGCAGGATGATCGACGATTTGATTTCGTGCAGCTCGCCGTCGCGCACCGCCGGGATGGCGTCCCAGCCCGGCCGCGCGGCGACCCGCTCCGGCCGGAACTTCTTGCCGCACCAGGAGCCGAACACGAGGTCCGGCGCGCGCCGCACCACCTCTGCCGGATCGGCGACGATGCGATCCTTCGCCAGCGGCCGCGCGGCGAGCTCGGGAAAGATGTCGTCGCCGCCGGCGTGGCGGATCAACTCGGCCACCCAGCGGATGCCGGAGATCATCGGCGCGTCCCATTCCTCGAAGTAGACGCGCGGCCGGCGCGGCAGGTGCGATGCGGCATTTTCCACTTGTGCAATATGCTGCTCGGCGCGGCGCGCCAGCGCCGCGGCGGCATCGGCGGCGCCGACCAGCGCGCCGAGCCGGCGGATGTAGTCGAGGATGCCGGCGACGGAACGGTGGTTGCTGATCCAGACCTCGACGCCGGCGGCGATCAGCTCGCGCGCGATGTCGGCCTGGATGTCGGAGAAGCCGATCACGAAATCCGGCTGCAGCGTGAGGATCGCCGCGATCCGGGCGCTGGTGAAGGCGCTGACCTTGGGCTTTTCCCGGCGCGCCTGCGGCGGCCGCACGGTGAAGCCGGAGATGCCGACGATGCGGTCCTGCGCGCCGATCGCGTACAGGACCTCGGTTGGCTCCTCGGTCAGGCAGACGATCCGCCGTGGGCCGCTCACGGGTAGAGCAGCCGCCGGGTCCACACGCCGTCGCGGCAGTCGTAGCGCACGCGCTCGTGCAGGCGGAACGGCTGGCCGTACCAGAACTCGAGCAGGTCCGGCACCAGCCGATAGCCGCCCCAGTGCGGCGGCCGCGGCACCGGCTGGCCGGCGAACCGGCGCTCGTACTCGGCCACGCGCGCCTCGAGCGTGGCGCGGTCGGGCAGCGTCTGTGATTGCAGCGAGGCCCAGGCGCCGATCTGGCTCTCGCGCGGGCGCGTGGCGAAGTAGGCGTCGGACTCGGCCGCGCTCACCGCCTCGACCGCACCCTCGACGCGCACCTGCACGCCGTGATGCAGCATTTTCCACAAGATGCACAATGCCGCATCGCGACGCTGCCGGAGCTGCGCCGCCTTGGCGCTGTCGTAGTTGGTGTAGAACACGAAGCCGCGCTCGTCGGCCTCCTTGAGCAGCACGATCCGCGCCGAGACGCGCCCGCCGGCGTCTGCCGTGGCCAGCGTCATCGCGGTCGGCTCCGGCTCGCCGGTCTGCAGCGCCGCATCGAACAGGCGGCGGAACGTGGCGATCGCTTCCTGATAGAGTGCCGTCGCGGTCATCGGGAGATCCGGATTCGTGGCGCGCGATGCTACCACGCCGAACGGTCATGCCGCGGCCGCGATCGCGGCCGTGCTCGCGCTCGCCGATCGGCCGCCGCGCGCCTGGCTGATCGGCATCTCCGGCGTGCAGGGCAGCGGCAAGAGCACGCTCGCCGCGCAGGTCGCCGGCGCGGCGCGGCGCCGGGGCGAGGCCGTGCTCGTGCTGTCGCTCGACGATTTCTATTTCGGTCGGCGCGAACGCCGGCGCCTCGCCCACACCGTGCATCCGCTGCTCGCCACGCGCGGCGTGCCCGGCACCCACGATCTCGCCCTGCTGCTGCGCACGCTCGCGGCGCTGCGCCGCGCGAGTCCGGCGCGACCGGCGCGCGTGCCGCGCTTCGACAAGGGCCGCGACACGCGGGCGCCGCCGTCGCGCTGGCGCCGCGTCACGCGCCCGCCGCGGCTGGTCCTGCTCGAAGGCTGGTGCGTCGGCGTGCCGCCGCAACCCGCCGCGGCGCTGCGCCGTCCGTGCAACGCGCTCGAACGCCGTGCGGACCGCGACGGATGCTGGCGCCATCACGTCAATGCCCAGCTCGCCGGCGCCTACGCCGCGCTCTGGCGTCGCCTCGATCGGCTGGTGCTGCTGCAAGCGCCGAGCTACCGCGTGGTGGCGCGCTGGCGCGGCGAAGCGGAGCGGGCGCTGCGACGCCGCGGCGCGCCGCGCGCACTGTCGCCGGCGGCGCTGCGGCGATTCCTGATGCACTACGAACGCCTGAGCCGGCACGCGCTGCGCACCCTGCCCCGGCGCGCGGATCTCCGTCTCGTGCTGGACGGCCGACGGCGCCTGCGGCGCATCGTCGGCGGTGAAGCCTGCCCACCCTGAAGCTCGACCGGCGCGGTGCGCTCAATCGACCAGGAAACTCAGGCGCAGGTTCACGCGCCACTCGGCGATGCTGCCGTCGTCGTCGGTGACCACCTTGATCTCGTTGATCCACGCGCCCTTGATGTTCTTCACCGTGCGCGCGGCTTTCCTCAGGCCGCCGGCGACGGCGTCCTCGATGCCCTTGGTCGACGACGCGCTGATCTCGATGACTTTCGCTACCGTGGTCATGTCGCCCTCCCGTGATGAACCGCCGGCAGTGTAGCGCAGCGCCGCTCAGCGCGCCGGCTGCGGCGCGCGCGGCAGCCAGCGCAGCCAGATCAGCCAGACGACGAGCGCGTCGAGGACGATCAGCGCCTGCCACAAGTACAAATGGAACCACTCGAACCACACCGGCGCGTGCTCGTGCAGGTAGAACAGGCTGATGATGCGTACCAGGTTCAGCGTCTGGATCGCGACGAAGCCGAGCATCATGCCGACGAGCCGGTGCTTCCACGGCGCCGGAAACGCCAGCACCGCCGAGACCAGGATCAGCACCGCCTCGACGCCGTTGCAACCGGCGACGATCTCGATGCCGCTGCCGGTGGCGGCGTTGAGGATGTCGTTCTGGCGCGCAATCACGCCATGGTCGAAGCACTGCATGAGCCACGCGCTGACGTGCGCCACCGCCGCGGTGAACGGCAGGATCACGTGCGTCTGCACCGGTTGCAGCAGCTCGGCGGTGAACAGCACGATGAGGCAGACGAGGAACGTGGCGACGAAGCGGAGCACGGTGCGATGAGCGGTGAGCGGTGAGCGGTGAGCGGTGAGCGGACGAGAGCGTACGGCCTGTGGCGCGCATCAGGCAAATCGGCGCGCCGATGCGGCGGGTGTTCCTGCTAGCATTCCGCCCCGATGAACCCCGCCCCCAACCTGTTCTTCATCGGTCCGATGGGTGCCGGCAAGACCACCATCGGCCGGCGCGTGGCCGCGGCGCTCGGCCTGCCGTTCTTCGATCTCGACCACGAGATCGAGGCGCGCAGCGGCGCCGCCATCCCGCTGATCTTCGAGCTCGAGGGCGAGGCGGGTTTCCGGCGGCGCGAAGCCGCCGTGCTCGCCGAATTCGCCGCGCGCAGCGGCATCGTGCTCGCCACCGGCGGCGGCGCCGTGCTGCGCGCGGAGAATCGTCGCCATCTGCGCGAACGCGGCTTCGTCGTCTACCTCGAAACCACCGTCGAGCAGCAGCTCGCGCGACTGGCGCGCGATCGCACGCGGCCGCTGCTCGCCGCGCCCGACCGGCACGAGCGCCTGCGCGCGCTCGCCGCCGAGCGCGAACCGCTGTACCGCGCACTCGCCGATCTCACCGTGCCGGCGTCCGCGCCGCGCAGCTCGGCGAAGGTCGCCGCGCGCCTGGCGGAGGAGCTCGCGCGGGTGTGGCGCCGCAGCGCACCGGGGGCCGCGGCGTGAGCGCGCCGCTCGAAATCGCCGTCGCCCTCGGCGCGCGGCGCTATCCGATCCGCATCGGCGCCGGCCTGCTCGACCAACCGGCGAGCTGGCGCGACGCGATCGGCGGGCCGCAGGCGCTGGTGGTGAGCAACGCCGCGGTGGCGCCGCACTATCTGCCGCGCGTCTGCGCGGCGCTGCGCGACGTCGCCTGTGCCACCGTGATCCTGCCCGACGGCGAGGCGCACAAGACGCTCGATTCCGCCGTGCGCGTGTTCGACGCGCTCGCGGCGATGCCGGCCAACCGCGACGCCACGGTGATCGCGCTCGGCGGCGGCGTGATCGGCGACATCGCCGGCTTCGCCGCGGCCTGCTGGATGCGCGGCATCGCCTGCGTGCAGGTGCCGACCACGCTGCTCGCCATGGTCGATTCCTCGGTCGGCGGCAAGACCGGCGTCAACCTGCCGCAGGGCAAGAACCTGATCGGCGCCTTCCACCAGCCGCGCGCGGTGGTGATCGACACCGACACGCTGGCCACGCTGCCCGCGCGCGAATTGCGCGCCGGCTTCGCCGAAGTCGTCAAGTACGGCGCGATCGGCGACGCCACGTTCTTCGCCTGGCTCGAGGCGCACGCCGAGGCGCTGCTCGCGCGCGACGCGGCTCTGCTCGCGCAGGCGATCGCGACGAGCTGCCGGCACAAGGCGGCGATCGTGGCGCGCGACGAAACTGAGCAGGGCGAGCGCGCGCTGCTCAACTTCGGCCACACCTTCGGTCACGCGCTCGAAACCTGCGCCGGTTACGGCACGCTGCGGCACGGCGAGGCAGTGGCGATCGGCATGTGTCTCGCCGCGCGCCTCTCGGCCGCGCTCGGCCGCGCGCCGGCGGCGGACGCCGAGCGCCTCGCCGCCCTGCTCCGCCGCTTCGGACTGCCGACCGAGCCGCCCGCCGGCATCGCCGCCGACGCCTTGCTCTCGACCATGCGGATCGACAAGAAGAATCGCGCCGGGCGCCTGCGGCTGATCCTCTGGCGCGGCGTCGGGCGCGCCGAGATCGCCGACGGCGTGGACGCGGCCGCGGTGCGGGACGTCTTGGGCTGAGGGCTGAGGGCTGAGGGCCGAGGGCTGAGGGCCGAGGGCCGAGGGCTGAGCGGCTCGTCCCGCTCACCGCTCACCGCTCACCGTTCACCACTCCCCGAACCCGATCCCCACCCCCATTGCTACAATCCGCCCATGCGCATCTTCATGCAGACCAAGCCGGTGGCGGGCGAGGCACCGCGCTACTACCAGATCCTGCTGCAGCAGGATCTGCTCGGCGGCTGGACGCTGACGCGCGAATGGGGCCAGCCGGGCGGACGCACCTCGTCCAAGCGCGAAGTGTTCCTCGAACGCGACGATGCACTGGCCGCGTTCGAGCACGCGCGCGACGCCCAGCTCAGGCGCGGCTATCACGTGATGTTCAGCCAGGGCCTGGAAGCGAGCTATGGCAACGCGAGCTGATGCCGGCGCGCGGACCTCGCGCCGCTGCGCCGGTGCGCTGCTCGTCGCCCTGACCGCGGTCGCGGCCGGCGCGGCCGAGCCGCCGGGCTACGGCAAGGTGGAGACGTTCGAGCCGGGGAAAAAATATACCTGTATACCAACCGCGGACCGCAAGGGCTGGAGCTGCGCCGAGACCGGCAAGGCGCCGCCGGCGCAGAGCGCCGCGCCGCCGCCCGCTGCGACGCCGGCCCCGGCGCCGCCGCCCGCCACGCCGGCCGCCGCGCCCGCGCCACCGGCCGCCCGTACCGGCGAACTGCCGAGTTATCTGACCAACGCCGCGGCGGCGAGCCGCGCGCCGGCGGCGCCCTCGTCGCACGCGCCGGTCGCGCCCCCCGCGCCGATCCCGGCCAGGTCCGCTCCTCAGCCGGCCACGACCCGAACCGTGGCGGCCCCGCCGCCGACCGCGGCATCCGCGCCGGCGCGTGCGTCCGCCGGCGGCGATTTTCTCGATCTGCCCGGCGAGCAATTCGTGATCGAACTGGCGCACGCCGAGCGCGCGGACGGCCTCGCCACGGCGCGCGCGGCGTTCGCGCCGTCGCGTGGAAAAGTATACGAATTGCATCTGCGCCAGAACGACGCCGACCGCTGGCTGCTGGTGTGGGGCGGCTTCGACAGCCTCGAGGCGGCCCGCGCGGCACGCGCCGAGCTCGCGTCCGGCGGCGCGCTCGCGCCCGGCTGGCCGCGTCGCGTCGCGCCGCTGCAGGCGGAATTGCGGCGGACGCAGGAATAATCCGACATGGCCGAACACCGTTTCCTGCGCGCGCTGCGGCGCCAACCGGTCGATTGCACGCCGGTGTGGATCATGCGCCAGGCCGGGCGCTATCTGCCGGAATACCGCGCCACCCGCGCGCGCGCCGGCAGCTTCGTCAAGCTGTGCAAGACCCCCGAGCTCGCCTGCGAGGTGACGCTGCAACCCATCGCGCGCTATCCGCTGGATGCCGCGATCCTGTTCTCCGACATCCTCACCATCCCGGATGCGATGGGCCTCGGCCTGTCGGTCGAGGACGGCGTCGGCCCGCGGCTCGCGCATCCGCTGCGCACGCGCGCGGACATCGAGCGCCTCGGCGTGCCCGATCCGGAGACCGAGCTGCGCTACGTGATCGACGCGGTGCGCCTGATCCGCCGCGAACTGCGCGAGCGCGTGCCGCTGATCGGTTTCGCCGGCAGCCCGTGGACGCTGGCCTGCTACATGATCGAGGGCGAAGGCGGGGCGAGCTTCGCCCGCGCCAAGGCGCTGGCCTGGGACGAGCCGGCGACGATGCACCGGCTGCTCGAGGTGGTCGCGCGCGCGGTGGCCGCCTACCTCGCCGCCCAGGCCGCGGCCGGCGCGCAGGCGCTGATGGTGTTCGACACCTGGGGCGGGCTGCTCGCGCCGGCGATGTTCCGCGAGTTCAGCCTGCGCTATCTGGCGCAGATCGCCCGGAGTATACAAAGTCACAATGTCGCATCGCGCGTGCCGCTGATCCTGTTCAGCAAGGGCGCGAACGCGCATCTCGAGGCGCTGGCCGACACCGGCTGCGCGGCGCTCGGCCTCGACTGGACGATTTCCCTCGGCGCGGCGCGCGCGCGCGTCGGCGCGCGCGTGGCGTTGCAGGGCAATCTCGATCCCGCGGTGCTCCACGCCCGGCCGGAGACGATCCGTGCCGAGGTGCAGGCGGCGCTCGCCGACTTCGGCCCGCATCCCGGCCATGTGTTCAACCTCGGCCACGGCATCACCCCCGACGTCGATCCGGATCGGCTCGCCGTGCTGATCGACGCGGTGCACGAGTCGAGCGCAACCGCGACCGTGCGCGCGCCGTCCTGAGCCGTGGGGCGAACGTCGCCGTCGTGAGCGCGGCCTTCGCCCTACGCCGGCTGCGGCGCCGCCGGCGCCGGCGCGGCGTAGGGCGCGATGCCGCGGGCGATGTAGTTGCGATCGACGCCGCGCAGGATGTTCTCGACGATGGCGATCGCCGGTGGCGAGTCGAACACCGCCGAATGGATGCTCCCGGCGGTATCGAGATACGGCGTGATGTCGAAGTCGAACACGTTGTCCCAGACGTTGGCGCGGTCGGCGAGCCCGCTGCGGCCGAGCCGGCGCGTGCCGAAGTGCTTGAGGCCGGCCGACATGCCGAGCACGGCGTCGAGTCCGGTATACAACGCGGCGATGCGGTAGCACAGATTCGCCATCAGGCTGCCGTCGCCGTCCGCCGGCTGGTCGCGCTGGAACAGGTCGTTGTCGACGTCGGCGGCGACCATCACGAACTGGTTGATCAGGCTGACGAGCTGCGGATCGTTCAGCCGCTTCGACGCCGCGACCAGCGCCTCCTGCATCACGTAATTGCCCATGCTGTGCGCGATCACCGAGATCTTCGCGCGACACAACTGCGCCGGATCGTCACTCGCCGCGGCGAGGCGCTGCTTCTTCACCAGGTAATCGTCGAGATCGACGAACAACTGGGCGAGATCCGGCGCGCAGGCGCGCGCCTCCTCGCGGTCCGGCAGGTAGCCGGCCACGCTGCCCTTCGACGGCCACGAGTACAACACGGTCTGGCCGAGACGGGCAGCCTCGACGAGGCCGCGCTTCACCTTGAGGTAGTCCTGCACCGAATCGGCCCAGCTCACGTTGTAGCCGTGCACGAACAGGCAGAGGTGGCATTGCGCCTCGTGCTCGGCGTCGGGCAGCAGCGGAAAGCCGTCGGCGATCTGCCTGAGCTGCTGCACGAAGGCGGCGCGCGTGACGCGGGTCCACGCCGACAAGCGCGTGAGCGTGACCGGATCCGCATCGGCGCCGGCGGTGTAGAAGGCGAGCGATGCGAGCTCGCCGCCGAGCGCGTCGCCATCGCGGCTGCGGTTGCTGATCATCAGATACGGTTGCATGCGCCTGTCCGCCGCGTCGCTCCGCCCGCGCGCCACCCTACGCCGAATCGCCGACGCCGACAAACGCCTCCGGCAGGATCCGCCGCAGGCAGTGCGCCAGGGTCTCGCCGTCGAGCGGCTTGCGCAGGAAGGCATCCATGCCGGCGGCGCGACACAACGCCTCCTCGTCGCCGACCGAGCGCGCGCTGATGCCGACCAGCGGCAGCCGCGGCCGACCGTCCCGCGCCTCGCGGTCGCGCAGCAGGCGCGCGAGCGCCAGACCGTCCACGCCCGGCAGATCGAGGTCGATCAACGCGGCATCGAACGCGGCGAGCGCGGTTTCGGCGAGCGCGGCCAGACCATCGCCGACGCGGCGCACTTCGTGGCCTTGCGCGCGCAGCAGGCCGGCGATCACCGCGGCGACGGTGGCATCGTCCTCCACCAGCAGGATGCGCGCCGGCCGCGGCGCATCCGCGCTCGACGCCGGTCGCGGCGCGGTCGCGGCCTCGGCCGCGCGATCCGCGTCGATCGCCGGCAACGGCAAGGTCACCCGGAAGGTGCTGCCCAAGCCGAGCTGGCTGTCGAGCGCGATCGTGCCGCCCATGCGCGCGACGAGCTCGCGGCAGATGGCGAGGCCGAGCCCGCTGCCGCCGCGGCGCGGCGCCCCGGCGCCCTGCGCGAAGCGCCGGAACAGTTGCGCCTGCATCGCCTCGGACAGGCCCGGTCCGCTGTCACGGACGCGCAGTTCCGCCGCGCCGCCGGCGCCGCGCGCGAGTTCCAGCGCCACCGCACCGCGCTCGGTGAACTTGATCGCGTTGTTCACCAGGTTGAGCACCACCTGCTGGACGCGCACCGCGTCGCCGCGCACGTGACGCGGCGCGTCGGCGGCCAGGCGCAGATCGAAGGCGAGACCCTTCGCCGCGGCGAGCGGCGATTCCAGCGCCGCGACCTCGCGCAGCAGCGCGTGCAGATCGAACGGCGCGTCCTCGAGTTCGAGCTTGCCGGCCTCGATGCGGGCGAGATCGAGCGAGTCGTTGACCAGCCGCAGCAGCACGCGGCCGGAATTGCGGATCGCCTCGGCGTAGCCGCGCTGGGTGGCGTCGAGCGGCGTGCGCAGCAGCAGTTCGGTCATGCCGAGCACGCCGGTCATCGGCGTGCGGATCTCGTGGCCCATCGTCGCCAGGAATTCCGATTTCGCCGCGCTCGCCGCCTCGGCGAAACGGCGCTGCTGCTCGGCCAGCTCGAAGGCGTGGCGGCGGCGCAGGCGCGCGCGCCAACCGTGCAGCGCAAGCCACACCGCGAGCAGCGCCAGCGTCGCGTATGCCGCATAGGCCGGCGGCGTGGCCCACGGCGGTGGCGGCAGCACCAGGCGCAGCGGTGCGGCCGGTTCGCTCCACGTGCCGCCGGCGTTGGTCGCGCGCAGGCGCAGCCGATACGCGCCGGCCGGCAACTGGGCGAACTCGCGCTCGCCGCGATTGCCGGTATCGACCCAATCGGCATCCAGCGGCGCGAGCAGCCACCGATAGCGATTGGCGACCGGATTCGCATAGGACAGCGCGCGCGCCGTCAGGCGCAGATCGCGATCGTTCCAGCGCAAGGCGAGCGGCGCGGCCGCCGGATCGAGTTCGAGCTCGCGGCCGTCGCGCCGCACGGTCACGCGATCGAGCACCAGCGGCGGCGGCGCGAGCTCTCCCGTCACGCGCGCCGGCTGGAAGCCGACGATGCCGCCGAGGGTGGCGCCGAACAGGCTGCCGTCGGTGCGCCGGGCGAACGCGAACCGGCTGAACTCGGCGCTCGCCAGACCGTCGCCGGCGTCGAACACGCGGATCGCGCGCGTCGCCGGATCGACCCGCCACAGACCGCGCGCGCTGCCGATCCACAGCCGGCCGGCGTCGTCCACGGCGATGCTGCCGACGGTCTGCGCCGGCCAGCCTTCGGCGGCGCCGAGGCGCTCGAGGCGCTCGGCCACGCCGTCGCGGAGACGGTAGTGTTCCAGCGCGCCGAGCACGTGCAGCCACAGGGTGCCGTCGGCGGCGAACGCGAGCGCGTGCACGCGCTGCGCCGGCACGCCGGGAAGCGCGCGGAACCGCCCTGCCGCGGCGTCGAAGCGGTCCACGCCCGCGGCGCTCGCGACATACAACGCGCCGTCCGGCGCGCGCGCCATCTGCTGCAGATCGACGCTGCGCAGCGTGCCGGCGGCCTCGTCGAAGCGCTCGATGCGATGCGTGCGCCGATCGATGCGGTGCATGCCGCCGCCGACCGCCAGCGCCCACACCGTGTCATCGTCGCCGCGCAGCAGTTGCCGCACGCCGCGGGCGAGCGCGTCGGGGCGCCGTGGGTCGAGCGGCAGATCGTCGAATTTTCCACTTTGCAAATCGTATACACGCACCCCGCGACCGTGTCCGACCCAGAGCTGCCCGCCGCCGTCGTCCAGCACCGCCTGCAAGCCCTTGTCCGGCACCGGCCAGCGCGCGGCATGGCGCTCGACCCGGCCGGTTTCGGGATCGAGCCGGTCGATGCCGCCGTCGCGGTTCACCGCCCATAGCCGGCCGGCAGCGTCGACGTCCAGCCCTTGCACGGTGTTCGCGCTGAGGCTCAGCGGATCCGCCGGATCGTGGCGGTACAACGCGAAATTGCGCCAGTACGGCGGCAACCGGACCAGGCCGCCGTCGCGCAGCGCGAACCAGACGCCGCCTTCGTGATCGCGCAAGGCATCGAACACGGCGTTGGCGGGCAGACCGCCGGGCAGCGCGGCATGTTCGCGATACGCCGCGATGCGGCCGTCCGCGCCGCGGCGCGCCAGACCGCCGCGCGTGCCGATCCAGAGCTCGCCGTCCTCGTCGCGCAGCAGCGCGTACACCGCCGGATCCGGCAACTCGCTCGCGGCGAGGCGACTCGCGTGCAGGGCGGCGTCGATGCGCAGCACGCCGAGGCGCGTGCCGGCCAGCACGCCGTCGTCGTCGGCGATCAGGGCGAGCGCGTTGACCGGCGCGCCGGGAACGGCGAGCGCGGCGAGATCGACATGGCGCAGGCGCCCGTCCGGTTCAAGGACGTCGATGCCCGCATCGGTGCCGATCCAGATCCGCCCGCGCGCATCGCCGATGAGCGCCAGCACATTGTCCGAAACCAGGCTGTCGGCACGCGCCGGATCGTGGCGCCAATGGCGGAACGTGCCGGACGCGGGATCCAGCCGATCCACGCCGCCGCCATAGCCGCCGGCGAAGATCGCACCGTCGGCGCCCTCGGTGATCGCCCAGATGTCGTTGCTGCCGAGGCGATGCGCTTCGTCGCCGTCGCGGCGATAGTGCACGAAGGTTTGCCGCCGCGGGTCCAGCAGATTGAGACCGGCATCCTCGCCGCCGCACCAGAGGCGGTCTTCGCGGTCGACGTAGAGTGCGCTGACGTCGTTGCCGGCGATCGAGCCCGGATCGGCCGGATCATGGCGCCAGACGCGAAAGCCGACGCCGTCGTAGCGGGCGAGCCCGTCCTCGGTGCCGATCCAGAGAAAACCGCGGCGATCCTCGGCGAGCTTGCGCACCTCGCTCGACGGCAGGCCGTCGGCGGCGCTCAGGGTACGGAAATACGGCGTCGCCGCCAGCGCGCCCGTGTCCGGCGCGGTGGCGCTCGCGACGGCGATCAGCAGACCCATCCACATGGGCAGTCCCCGGTTTTCCCGCGCCGATGATGCCAGAAATCGCCACCGGCCAAGCCCGCTGCAAGCGATCCGCGCGCCGCCCGGTCCGCTGACGCGCCGTGGCGTCGAGCGATATGGCATATTTGCCTTGACCGGAGCATCGCATGAACCGTTGCGCTCTCGTTTTCGCCGCTGCCGCCCTCGCCGTTGCGCCCGGCGCACGCGCCGGCGCGACCGAATACCGCTTCGACCCGGTGCACACGCAGATCTTCTTCTCGGTGAGCCATCTCGGCTACAGCCAGTCGACCGGGCGCCTGCACGTCAAGGGCGGCTACCTGCGGTTCGATCCGGACGACTGGCCGGCGTCCGCGGTGGAGGCGGTGATCGACATGACCTCGCTCGACATGGGCGATGCGGCGTGGAACGACAAGCTGCGCTCGCATGAATTCTTCGCGACCGGCAAATTCCCCGAGGCGCGCTTCGTCTCGCGCGCGGTGGAGCAGACCGGGCCCAAGCGCGGCGTCGTCCACGGCACGCTCACCCTGCTCGGCGTGAGCCGTCCGCTCGACCTTGCCGTCACCTTCAACCGCGCCGCCGCCGATCCGTTCACGCTGCGCTACATGATCGGCTTCTCGGCCACGGCCACGCTCAGGCGCAAGGACTTCGGCATGACCCGCTACGCCGCGGAAATCGGCGACGAGGTCAGCATCCGCATCGAGGCCGAAGGCGTGCGCGACCGCGCCGCCGGCGCGGCAACCGGACCCGACGACCACGGAGTGCCGTGACATGCTGAAGAGCGACGCGCGGCAATGGGGCAGTGTGGCGAAATTCTTCCACTGGACGATCGTGCTGCTGATCCTGGCGCAGGGCGCGCTCGGCCTCGTCATGGTCGAGCTGCCGAAGCGCCCGGACGTGATCCCGGTCTACGATTTCCACAAGTCGCTGGGACTGACCGTGTTGGCGCTGGCGCTGCTGCGTCTGGCCTGGCGCGCGCTCGATCCGCGTCCGGCCGATCCGCCCGGCATGCCGCGCTGGCAGGCGCGCGCCGCGCGCGCCGGTCACGCCGTACTGTACGCGCTGCTGTTCGCGGTGCCGCTGTCGGGCTGGTGGTTCGATTCGGTCGCCGCGCTGCGGCCGCTGTACTGGTTCGGGCTCATCGAGATTCCGCACCTCGGCGGCGCGAATCCGGCGCTCAAGGAATTCGCGGCGGAAACCCACGAGACCCTGTTCTGGGTGCTGGTCGCCGTGGCCGCCGGCCACGCCGCGGTGGCGCTGGTCCATCATTTCCATCAGCGCGACGAGGTGCTCAGGCGCATGTGGCCGGCCGCGTTGCAGCGCCGTGGCGCCGCGAAGGTCTGAGCGCGCCAGCGCGGTCGGAGATGCATTCCTGACGATCCGCAGGTGTCGCGCCAGGACCGGCCGTTTGTGCGTATGCTTGAATCATCCGTTCCACCACCGGAGGTACCCATGTCGGGTTCGATCCGCAGATTGCCGTTGTGGTTGCTGGCGCTCGGCGCGATCTCGCTGCCGGCCTACGCGCGCGACTGGCAGGTCGATGCCGCGCACAGCACGCTCACCTTCCGCGGCACCTACCAGAACGGTCCGTTCGAGGGCCGGTTCGCGCGCTTCGAGGCCGCGATCCGCTACGACGAGGCGGATCTCGCCCAGGCGAAGTTCGACGTGACGGTCGACGTCGGCAGCGTCGATACGCAGAGCAGCGAGCGCGACGACACGCTGCGCACCGCGGATTTCTTCGACACCGCGCGCTTTCCGCAGGCGCGTTTCGTCACCAGCGAATTCACCCGCACCGCCGACGGCGGCGTCGAGGCCAAGGGCAGTCTCACCATCCGCGACCGGACCCGGCCGGTGACGCTCAAGGTGAAATTCGCGGTGAGCGGCGGCGCCACCACGCTCGATGTCGACACCGTGCTCAACCGCCTCGACTTCGGCCTCGGCGCCGGCAGCGACTGGGCCGACATCGGCCGCGACGTTCGCGTGCACGGCCATCTGGTGCTGCTGCCGAAGTAGCCGATCGCCCCTGACGCCCGGCGCGAAACCTGCGATCATGCGCCGCCCGCCGCACCGGGTGGCCCCCCGATTCGCAAGGAAAACGCCATGTCCGAAGCCTCCGCCATCCGCCGCGAAGTCGGCCCGTTCGCCCTGATGCTGACCGGGCTCGGCTCGATCATCGGCTCGGGCTGGCTGTTCGGCGCCTGGCGCGCCGCCGGCCTGGCCGGGCCGGACGCGATCTGGGCCTGGGTGATCGGCGCCGCGGTGATCACCACCATCGCGCTCACCTACGCCGAGCTCGGCGCGATGTTTCCGGAATCCGGCGGCATGGTCCGCTACAGCCAATACTCGCACGGCGCGCTGGTCGGCTTCGTCGGCGCCTGGGCGAACTGGATCGCGATCGTCTCGGTGATTCCGGTCGAGGCCGAGGCGTCGGTGCAGTACATGGCGTCGTGGCCGTGGCGGTGGGCGCAGGAGCTCTACGTGCACCTGCCCGACGGCCGCGGCGAGCTGACGCCGCCCGGTCTCGCCATCGCCGCGGCGCTGGTGCTCGTATACTTTTTGCTGAACTTCTGGAGCGTGAAACTGTTCGCCCGCTCGAATACCGCGATCACGCTGTTCAAGCTGGTGGTGCCGGCACTGACCGCGCTCGCCCTGATCGCCAGCGGATTCCATCCCGGCAACTTCGGCGTCGGCATCGACGGCGGCGCGCACACGATCGACTTCGCCGCGGTGCTGACCGCGGTCGCCACCGCCGGCATCGTGTTCAGCTTCAACGGTTTCCAGAGCCCGGTGAACCTGGCCGGCGAGGCACGCGATCCGGGCCGCAGCATCCCGCTCGCGATCTTCGGCGCGATCGTGCTCGCCACCGTCGTCTATCTGCTGCTGCAGATCGCCTATCTCGGCGCGGTGCCGAGCGAACTGCTCGCGCGCGCCGGCTGGCGCGGCCTCGACTTCCGTTCGCCGTTCGCGGAACTGGCGTTGCTGCTCAACCTCCACTGGCTGGCGCTGCTGCTGTACGCCGATGCATTCGTCAGTCCGAGCGGCACCGGCATCACCTACACCGCGACCACGGCGCGCATGCTCTACGGCATGCAGAAGAACGGCACCATGCCGGCGGTGTTCGGCACGGTGCACCCGCGCTTCGGCGTGCCGCGCGCGGCGATGTGGTTCGACCTCGTCGTCGCCTACCTGTTCCTGTTTTTCTTCCGCGGCTGGGGCACGCTGGCCGCGGTGATCTCGGTGGCCACGATCATCTCCTATCTCACCGGGCCGGTCAGCGCCATGACCTTGCGCCGCACCGCGGCCGAGCTGCATCGGCCGCTGCGCCTGCCGGGCCTGCCGATCTTCGCCTGCCTCGCCTTCGTGTTTTCCACCGAGCTGCTGTACTGGGCGAAGTGGCCGCTGACCGGCGAGATCCTCCTGCTGATCGTGGTCGCGCTGCCGGTATACTTTTACTATCAGGCGCGCGCCGGCTGGCGCGATTTCGCGCGCCAACTGCGCGGCGCCTGGTGGCTGATCGGCTACCTGCCGGCGATCGCGCTCGTCTCCTGGCTCGGCAGCGCGCGCTTCGGCGGACGTGATTGGCTGGCCTACGGCTGGGATCTGGCGGTGGTCGCGGTGCTCGGGCTCGTGTTCTATTTCTGGGGTTTGCGCTGCGGCTGGCGCACGCCGGACGTCGAGGCGCTGGCCCGCCCGCCGTCGGCGTGAGCTTTAGGGCTTGCTAACGGCGCTCGTGATCGAATCGGCGGGTCGCATGCGTTCGTGGGGGCTGCCATGCCGCGCCCGTTCCTGTCGAGCCTGCTCATCGGCGTCCTCGCGCTGGCGATGTCCGCGGCGCATGCGGCGGCGCCGGACGACTGGGACGCCGCGCTGACGCGGGCGCGGGCCGCGCGGCTCGCGGACGACCCCGCAACCGCATCGCGCGCGGGGCCGGAAAGCCCGCTGTCGTTCCACTACCTCGATCTGATCGTCAGCGACGCCAGGGAAACGGTCACCGCGCCCGCGCGCTGGGACCGCGACGACTGGCGCAGCTTCGCCCTGATCGGCGGCGGCCTGGTGCTGACCATGGCCGTCCTGGACAAGCCGATCAAGGACGCCGCGCAACGCAATCGCTCGAGTTCCTCCGATCGCTTCTTCCGCGACGTGCAGAAATTCGGCACCAAGCAGTACGGCCTGCCGGTGCTGCTCGGCTTCTACGGCTACGGCGCGATCGCCGACGATTACGAGGCCAAGACCGTGGCGCTGGACGGCTTCTCCGCCAGCGTCATCAGCGCGCTGGTCACCTCGGCGGTCAAGGGCGTCGCCGGCCGCGCGCGTCCGAATACCGGCCAGGGTCCGCACCACTTCGCGCCGTTCGGCGGCGACACTTCGTTTCCGTCGGGACACGCCACCGGCGCGTTCGCGTTCGCCTCGGTCATCGCCGCGCACTACGACAACGTCTGGGTGGATACGACGGCGTACACGATCGCCTCGCTGGTCGGCGCGGCGCGCATCCAGCTCAACGCGCACTGGGCCTCCGACGTCGTCGCCGGCGGCCTGATCGGCGGCCTGATCGGACATCACCTGGTCGAATTCAACCGCCGCTGGCGCAGCGAACACGCGGCCTTGGCGCCGACCATCGGCACGGACGGACGGCAATTGCTCGTGACCTGGTACTTCTGAACCGACCGGCGGCCGCTCACGTCGCCAGAAACCGGCGCACCGCCGCAGCGTCGAACGGCCAGGCCAGTTCGCGGCCGGAAGCCTCCTCGCGCAGCACCGGCACGCGCGCGCCATAGCGCGCCTCGAGCGCGGCATCGTCGTCGATGAAGCGGCTGGCGAACGCCGGCGCGCGCGCCTGCGCCAGCACCTCGAGCGCGAGATCGCACAGGTGGCAGTCGTCGCGCTGGTACAAGGTCAGGTGCATTTGGGGGAATGGGGAATGGGGAGTGGGAAATGGTCAGCGGTGAGCGGAAAAAGCTGGGCAGCCCTCGGCCCTCAGCCCTACACAACATCGAGCGGGCACGAGCCTAAGCCACCCCCGCCGCATGTCAAGCGAACCCCGCCGCCACCGCTCGGCCGCGCGCTGAGAGTAGAATTCCACCTCCTCGTCCGCATCGCCCGCCATGGCCGTCAGCGTTTTCGACCTGTTCAAGATCGGCATCGGCCCGTCGTCCTCGCACACGGTCGGACCGATGCGCGCGGCGGCGCGGTTCGTCAGTCATTGGCTGGAGGAACGCGGCATTTTATACAAAGTCGCGCGGCTGCGCGCCGAGCTGTTCGGCTCGCTCGCCCACACCGGTCGCGGCCACGGCACCGACAAGGCGGTGCTGTGCGGCTTCGAGGGCGAGTGGCCCGACCGGATCGATCCCGATTCCATTCCGGCGCGGCTCGAGCGCATCCGCGATAGCAAACGTCTGCGCGTGCTCGGCAAGCACGAGATCGCGTTCGACGAAAAGACCGATCTCGTCTTCAACAAGCGCCAGAAGCTGCCCTACCACAGCAACGGCATGCGCTTCACCGCGTTCGCCACCGACGGCGAGGTGCTCGCGACGCGCGACTACTACTCCGTCGGCGGCGGCTTCGTGGTCAACCACGACGAGGCCGCCGAAGACCGCATCGTGCCCGACACCACGCCGTTGCCGTACCCGTTCCATTCCGGCGACGAACTGCTCCGGCTGTGCGCGGATTCCGGCAAGACCATCGCCGGGATCATGCTGGAAAACGAGAAGGCCTGGCGCAGCGAGGCGGAAATCCGTGAGGGGCTGCTCACCATCTGGAAGGCGATGCAGGATTGCGTCGCCCGCGGCATTCGCGACGGCGGCGTGCTGCCGGGCGGGCTCAAGGTGCAGCGGCGCGCGCCGACGATGTACCGCGAACTGTGCGAGCGCCCCGAGGCGTCGTTGCGCGATCCGCTGACGATCCTCGACTGGGTGAATCTGTACGCGCTCGCGGTCAACGAGGAGAACGCCGCCGGCGGCCGTGTCGTCACCGCGCCGACCAACGGCGCCGCCGGCATCATCCCGGCCGTGCTGCACTACTATCATCGCTTCGTGCCCGGCGCGAACGACGACGGCGTGATCGCGTTCCTGCTCACCGCCGGCGCGATCGGCATCCTGTACAAGGAAAATGCCTCGATCTCGGGCGCCGAGGTCGGTTGCCAGGGCGAAGTCGGCGTGGCCTGCTCGATGGCCGCCGGCGGCCTCACCGCGGCGCTCGGCGGCACGATCTACCAGGTCGAGAACGCCGCCGAGATCGGCATGGAGCACAATCTCGGCCTGACCTGCGATCCGATCGGCGGCCTGGTGCAGATCCCCTGTATCGAGCGCAACGCGATGGGCGCGGTCAAGGCGATCAACGCCCAGCGCATGGCCATGCGCGGCGACGGCAAGCATCGCGTCAGTCTCGACAAGGTGATCAAGACCATGCGCGACACCGGCCGCGACATGCAGGACAAGTACAAGGAAACCAGCCGCGGCGGCCTCGCCGTCAACGTGATCGAGTGCTGAGCCGGTGTCGCTTCCGTCCCTGCATGGTATCCGCTCGCCCTCCTGGCTCGCCCTCCGGCGCCGCGCGCGATGCGCGTCAACGCATCGCGCCAGCGCGTCGCCGTCGACCATGCGCGACACCGGCCGCGACATGCAGGACAAGTACAAGGAAACCAGCCGTGGCGGCCTCGCCGTCAACGTGATCGAGTGCTGAGCCAAGGCTGCGCCTGCCGGTATAATCGCACGCCGCTTTTCCCCATCCGTTGGCACCCGGCATAGCTTGCGCTGCAAACCTCCTGCGACGCAGACGCTGCGCCTCACGGCCGGGCGCTCGGAAGACATCCGCAATGAACCACACCGAAGAAACCCGCCGCCGACGCACGTTCGCCATCATCAGCCATCCCGACGCCGGCAAGACCACGCTGACCGAGAAGCTGCTGCTGTTCGGCGGCGCGATCCAGATGGCCGGCTCGGTGAAGAGCCGCAAAGCCGCCCGTCACGCCACCTCCGACTGGATGGCGCTGGAAAAGGAGCGCGGCATCTCGGTGACGAGTTCGGTGATGCAGTTTCCCTACGCCGGCCGCATCGTCAATCTGCTCGACACCCCCGGCCACGCCGATTTCTCCGAGGACACCTACCGCGTGCTGACCGCGGTGGATTCGGCGCTGATGGTGATCGACTGCGCCAAGGGCGTGGAGGAACGCACGATCAAGCTGATGGACGTGTGCCGCCTGCGCGCCACGCCGATCATGACCTTCGTCAACAAGCTCGACCGCGAGGGCCGCGCTCCGATCGAGCTGCTGGACGAGGTCGAGTCGGTGCTGAAAATCCGCTGCGCGCCGATCACCTGGCCGATCGGCATGGGTTCGCGCCTGAAGGGCGTGTACCACCTGCGGAGCGGCGAGGTGCATCTGTACGAACCGGGGCGCAACTTCACCCGCCAGGATTCGACAATTTATACTTCGCTGCATGATCCACAATTGGAGCCGCGCATCGGCGCGGAGCTGCTCGCCGAGCTGCGCGAGGAGCTCGCCCTGGTCGAGGGCGCCTCGCACCCGTTCGACGCCGACGCCTACCTCGCCGGCGAGCAGACGCCGGTGTTCTTCGGCTCGGCGGTGAACAACTTCGGCGTGCAGCCGCTGCTCGATTTCTTCGTCAGCCACGCGCCGCCGCCACAACCGCGCGCCACCACCACGCGCGAGGTGCAGCCGGAAGAGGAGGCGCTCACCGGCTTCGTGTTCAAGATCCAGGCGAACATGGACCCGCAGCACCGCGATCGGGTGGCGTTTCTGCGCATCTGCTCGGGCCGCTACGAAAGCGGCAAGAAGGCCTATCACGTGCGCAGCGGCAAGGAGATCAAGCTCGCCAACGCGCTCACCTTCCTGGCTGCCGAACGCGAAATCGCCGCGGTCGCGTTTCCCGGCGACGTGATCGGCATCCACAACCACGGCACGATTTCGATCGGCGACAGCTTCAGCGAAGGCGAGCCGCTCGCGTTCACCGGCATCCCGAATTTCGCGCCCGAGCTGTTCCGCCGTGCGCGCCTGCGCGATCCGCTGAAGATCAAGCAGTTGCAGAAAGGGCTGGCGCAATTGTCCGAGGAAGGCGCGACCCAGTTCTTCCGCCCGCTGCTGTCGAACGATCTGATCCTCGGCGCGGTCGGCGTGCTGCAATTCGACGTGGTCGCCTATCGGCTCAAGGACGAATACGGCGTGGACTGCGTGTTCGAGAACGTCAACGTCGCCACCGCGCGCTGGGTCCGCTGCGCGGACGCGAAGAAGCTCGCCGAGTTCCGCGACCGCAACGCCGCGCACCTCGCCATCGACGCCGCGGGCGAATTGGTCTACCTCGCACCGTCACGGGTGAATCTGCAACTGACCGAGGAGCGCTGGCCCGAGGTGAGCTTCGCTGCGACGCGCGAGCACGCGAGCGCCGTCGCGATGTGACCTACGGAAGGTCTGACGAAATCGCCACGTTCCTGTCTTCGGCCGTGGCACCGCACCTCGACAACCCCCATCAAACCCTTGCGCAGCACGGGTTCGATCGTCCCCTCGACTCAGGGGGCTTGAAGAACCCTTCGTTGGCTCGGATTCCGTTGGTTGCGCGGCGGCTCAACCGTCGTTGCCGCGCGAGTTGAATATCTCGTCGGGCAGGAAGCGGCCGCGGAAGATCTCGTCCGGCCGCGCTTGGCTGCCGGCGACGGCGCGCTCGTTGAATCCGGCGAAGATGCGGTCCGGCGGCGACACCTGCGCCTGCGGCGCGCTCGGCGCGTGCCGGTGCGCCAGGCTCCAGACGCCGATCGCAACCACCAGCGCGGCGGCCGCGGCGGCGGCCAGGCGACCGCGCCGCATGCCGTGCGTCGCGCGGCGCAGCCGCGGTGCATGTCCCGCGCCGTCGCTGCGCAACGCGGCGGCGAGCTCGCGGCCGAGCGCCGCCGAGGCCGGCTCGAGCGCGCGCGCGAAGCGGACCAGATCGCCGGACAGCGGCGCGCGCGCGAGCGCCACCAGCGTGACTTCCTCCTGCGGCACGGCGGAACCCTCGGCGACGCGCAACACGGCCTCGGCGTCCGGCAGCGCGGCCTGAGCCGCTTCGCTTCGATACAGTTGGCGCAAACTCGGTTTACTCATCGAACTCTCCCAACCCCAGTGCCGCCAAGCGCTCACGCAGCGTCTGTAAGCCGCGTTCGAGCAACTTGCGCACCGCTTCCTCGGAAGCGCCGCTGAACTGCCCGATCTCGCGCAGGCTGAAGCCCTGCAGGTGCAGCGCCACCACCTCGCGCCGCCGCTGCGGCAACTCCGCCAGACACGCCGCGAGACGGCCCACCCGCTCGCTCGCCACCGCCCGGCGTTCCGGGCCGGCCGTCGGCTCCACCAGCGCGGTGACGTCCTCCTCGCCTTCGCTCGGCAGCGCCTCCGCCGGCCGGGCGCGGGCGGCGCGGATGGCGTCGATCACGCTCGACAGCACCGTTCTCTGGATATAAGACGTATGAAAGGCGGCGTTCCGGTCACGTTCCAGCGCCTTCCACAGGCGGATGCGCACTTCCTGCTCGATGTCGGCCGGGTCGATGCCGTACTGGGCCAGCCCGTGACTTTCGATCAGGCCGCGGACCTTCGCGCCATAGTCGGCCAGCAGCCGGGCGAGGCGCGCCCGCAGGACCGGATCGAAGCTCATGGCACAGCACCGCGCCCGAGCGCGGTCGCGGCAGCGGCCGTCACCCCGAAATGTACCGCTGCAGATACTCGAGCTGCTCGGCCTGGTCGTCGATCACCGCCTTGACCAGATCGCCGATCGAGACCACGCCGAGGATCTGGCCGTTCTCGACCACCGGCAGATGGCGCACACGCTGGTCGGTGACGAGCTTCATGCAGTGATTGACGCTGTCGCCCGGCGCCACGGTGAGCACCGGCGCGGACATGATGTCGCGGACCGGCGTATCGGCCGAGGAACGGCCCATCAGGATCACCTTGCGCGCGTAGTCGCGTTCGGAAACGATGCCGACCAGCTTGCCGGCCTCCATCACCAGCAGCGCGCCGACGTGCTTCTCGGCCATCATGCGGATCGCCTCGAGCACCGGCTTGTGCGGTTCGATCGCGTAAATGGCGCCGCCCTTGCCTTCCAGCAGATGCCTGACCAGCCGCATACCGCCTCCTTTGCCCGCCGCCGCGGACCACGTACACCATTCTAGCGCGGCGCGGCGGCGGCGTGCGCGCCGGCGCGCGGCGCGTGATGTTCGTCGATCAGGTACAGCGGTCGCTGCTTCGCCTCGAGGTACAACCGGCTCAGGTATTCGCCGATCATGCCGAGCGCCATCAACTGCACGCCGCCCAGGAACAGGATCACCACCATCAGCGTCGGATAGCCGCGCACCGGATCACCGAACAGCGCCGCCTTGCCGAACACCCAGACGGCGTAGAGGAACGCGAGCAGCGCCGTGGCGATGCCGACGTAGCTCGCGATCTTGAGCGGCACGCCGGAGAACGAGGTGACGCCTTCGAGCGCGAAATTCCACAGCCGCCAGTAACTGAACTTGCTGGCGCCGGCGTGGCGCGGGTCACGGTGGTAGACGATCGCGGTCTGCCGGTATCCGACCCAGGCGAACAGACCCTTCATGAAGCGCTGGCGCTCGCGTACCTGCTTGAGCGCCGCCAGCGCGCGCGCGCTGAGCAGCCGGAAGTCGCCGGTGTCGCGCGGCACCGGGGTCGGACTCAAGCGCGCCATCACGCGGTAGAACAGGGCGGCGGTCGCGCGCTTGAGGCGACTCTCGCCGGCGCGGCTGGCGCGCGTGCCGTAGACGACGTCGAAACCCTCGCGCCAGACGCGCACGAACTGCGGAATCAGCTCCGGCGGATCCTGCAGATCCGCATCGATCACCACCACCGCGTCGGCATCGGCGTGATCGAGCCCGGCGGTGAGCGCCAGTTCCTTGCCGAAATTGCGGCTCAGACGCAGGCCGCCCACGCGCGCGTCCGCTTCGCGCAGGGCAGAGATCACCGCCCAGGTGTCGTCGCGGCTGCCGTCGTCGACGTACAGCACCTCGCAGGTGAGATCCAGCGCATCGAACACCGCGGCCAGGCGTGCGTGGAAGGCGCGCAGGCCTTCGCCCTCGTTGTAGGCGGGCACGACGACGGTCAGAGTCTGCATGGACGATCGCGGCGATGGGGTCGCGGCATGCTAGCCGAAGCGCCTGCCGAAACGAAGCGATCCGCGCCGCGCTCAGCGCGGCAAATAGGCGGGGCCGCCCAACTGGCGCACCTGACGCTCGATCCAGTCGGCGCGGCGCAGCACGTATGCCGACGGCCGGTCGGCGTGCAGCTTGCGCGGATTCGGCAGCACCGCGGCGAGCAGCGCGGCCTCGTGCGCCGAAAGCGCTGCCGGCGGTTTGCGGAAGAATTCGCGCGCCGCGGCGTCCGCACCGTAGATGCCATCGCCGAATTCGGCGATGTTGAGATACACCTCGAGGATGCGCCGCTTCGGCCAGGTGAGCTCGAGCAGCACGGTGAAATAGGCTTCCAGGCCCTTGCGCAGGAAGCTGCGGCCGCCCCACAGGAACAGGTTCTTCGCGGTCTGCTGCGAGATCGTGCTGGCGCCGCGCAGGCGTTCGCCTTCGTCGGCGTCCTCGAGCGCGCTCTCGATCGCCTGCACGTCGAAGCCGTGATGGTTCGGAAACTTCTGATCCTCGGCGGCGACGAGCGCGATCGGCAGCTCCGGCGACACCTGGCTCCAGGGGACCCAATGATACTTTGTGGAAAAATTCCGCTCGCCCGACCGCGCCGCGGCGAGGCGGCGCTCGAGCATGAATGCGCTGGTCGGCGGCGGCACGAAGCGCAACAGCAGCACCGCAAGCCAGGTCAGCGCGAGCCAGCACCCCACCGCCAGCGCGAGCGCGCGCCACGCCCGCCGCCACCCTCGCCTGCGCGGCGCGGAGGATGCGGCCATGCTCAGCGTCGCCGGATCGCCGCCGTCATGCCGTGGCCGTGCGCGCGGTCCACGCCTGCGCCGGCTGCGGCCGCGCGTACAGGAAGCCCTGACCGAATTCGCAGCCGAGCTCGAGCAGCACCGCGTGCTGGCTCTCGGTCTCGATGCCTTCGGCGATGACCTGCATGCCGAGCGCGCCGGCCAGCGCCAGGATCGCACGCACCACCGCGGCGCTGCCAGCGGCCTCGTCCGGCACCAGCGCGGCGATGAAGGAGCGGTCGATCTTGAGCGCCTGCACCGGATACTGGTGCAGATAGGACAGCGACGAATAGCCGGTGCCGAAATCGTCGAGCGACACGGCGAGCCCCTCGCGGCGCAACGCCTCGAGCACGCGCTTGGCGGCCGGCGGGTTGTCGATCAGCATGCGCTCGGTGACCTCCAGGCGCACGCAGTCGGGCCGGATGCCGTGCCGGCGCAACAGCGCCAGCAGCTTCTCGTCGAGCGCCTCGGAGCGGAAATGGCGGCCGGACAGGTTGATGCCGATGAAGCCGCCGCCGCGCAGCAGCGGCGGCGCCATTTCGAACACGCGCTCGAACATGCGCCAGTCGATCTGCTCGGCCGCACCGCTGTCCTCGGCCACGCTCAGGAAATCCGCCGGCAGCAGCAGGCCGCGTTCGGGATGCTGCCAGCGCAGCAGCGCCTCGTGGCCGATCACGGCGCGATCGCGCAGGCGCACGATCGGCTGGAAATACGGCACGAACTCGTCGCGCGCGATGGCGCGGCGCAGATCGCTTTCCAGTTCCAGCAACTGCATGGCTTCCTGGTGCAGGTGCTCGTCGAACACCGCGTAGCGGTGCCGTCCCTCGGCCTTGGCGCGGTACATCGCCACGTCGGCGTCGCGCAGCAACTCCTCGGCCTTGCGATAGCGCGAGGCAGCCACGGCGATGCCGATGCTGGTCGAGGTGAACACTTCCTTGCCGCCGAGCCGGATCGGCGCGTTCAGCGAATCGATGATGCGCTGCGCCTGGGCGCAGGCGTCGTCGGTGTCCTCGATGTCGTTGAGCAGGATGGCGAACTCGTCGCCGCCGAGCCGCGCCACCAGATCGCGCGACTCCAGGCAGGCCGCGATGCGGCCGCCGACCTCGTTCAGCAGCTCATCGCCGACCAGATGTCCGACCGAGTCGTTGACCACCTTGAAGCGATCGAGATCGAGGAACAGCACGGCGAAGCGCCGGCGCGGATCGCGCTGGAACGCGGCCAGCGCCTGACCCAGCCGCTCGAGCAGGAAATTCCGGTTCGGCAGACCGGTCAGCGCATCGTGCAGGGTTTCGTGCTTGAGCTGGCGCTCCATGCGTTCGCGCACCAGGATGTGCTCGCGCAGCTCGCGGTTCGCCGCGGCGAGTTCGCTGGTGCGCTCGATCACGCGCTGCTCGAGTTCGGCATAGGCGCGCTTGAGCGATTCGGCGTTGCGCTTGCGCTCCAGCGCATTGGCGATGTGATAGGAAACGAAGGTCAGCAGCTCCTGATCGCGCGGCGTGTAGCGGTGCTCGTCGGAATGGCTCTGCACCGCGAGCACGCCGACCGTGCGGTCGCCGCAGATCAACGGTACGCCGAGCCAGCTGCGCGAGCGCGTGCCGATCGGCTCGGCCGCGCCGCTGGCGTAGAGCCGTTCCAGCCCGGCACGATCGGCGAGCAGGGCGCTGCCGGTGCGCAGCACGTACTCGGTCAGGCCGCGGCCGAGCTTGCGGGTGACACGTTTCTCGTCGCGCTCGTCCACCGAATACGGGAACGTCAGATGTTCGCGGTCCTCGCTCAGCAGGGCGATGTAGAAATTGCGTGCGTACAGCAGGCCGCCCACGGCGCGGTGCACGGCGGCGTAGAACTCCTCGAGGCTCTCGGTGCTGTTGGCCAGCTCGGCGATGCGGAACAGCGCCGCCTGCAGGCGTTCGCCGCGCTGGCGCTCCAGCACCTGCTGCTGCAGCAGCCGGTTCGCCTCGCGCAGCGCATCGGTGCGCTCGGCCACGCGCCGTTCCAGCTCCTCGTGCACCGAACGGCGCTCGAGCGCGGTCTGGATGTGCTGCGCGACATAGGCGAGCAATGCCTGGTCGCGCTCGGTGTAGCGTGCGCTTTCGGTATAACTTTGTACAACGATACCACCGACCACCTTGGTGCCGCGCAACAGCGGCACGCCGAGCCAGTCGACGCAATCCGGACCGTAGGCGGCCATGCGTGAACCGACCTGCGCCTCGATTTCCGCCAGCGTGCCGCGCAGCGGACTGCCGCGGCGGAGCAGGTGCCAGGTGATGCTGCCTTCGCGTTCCTGCATCGACCATTCGCGGTCCGGATCGGGCGGATCCGGATCGGCCACGTCGACGAAGTAGGCGAAGCGGAACGTGTCGCGCACGGCGTCGTACAGCACGATGTAGAAGTTCTCGGCGTACATCAGGCTGCCGACGATTTCGTGCAGGCTGCGGAACACCTCCGACATCTCGCGCTCGGCGCTGGCCTGATCGGCGATCGCGAACAAGGCGCGCTGCAGGCGTTCGGCGTCCTCGAGATTCGCCACGCGCTGCTGCAAATCGCTGAGCGCGCGCAGTTGTTCCAGGCGCAATTCCAGCAGACGGTTGAGCTCGAACCAGCGCGCCGGCGTCTCGGCACGTTGCCAGAGCGGCGCCGGCCATTCGGCGGCAAGCGCCGCGACGAGCTCGCCGCGCACGCGCAACGGCGTGGCCACGGTCACGACGGCGGTGGCGCCGAGACCCTGGCCGTCGGCCGGATCGGACACTGCCGTGCCGCGTTCGCCGGCGGTCTGGGCCAGGCGCTGCAGCGCCGAAGGCGGCGTCGCCGTCTCGGCCGCGACCGGCAGCGCGCCGAGCTCGGCCTGGCGGGCGCCGAGCCAGGTGCAGGCCGCGCGTGCCGCGGCGGCAAGCGCCGGGAGGTCGGGAGCGCGCAGCAACTCCGCGACCGCCGCCAACGGAATGGACGTGTGCGCCTCCGGCGCATCCGCAGCGGCCGGAACTATGGCGACGGGCAGGCGTGGGGAAGTGGCCATTGCGAAGTCGCGGTCAAGGAGCGGCGGCAAGCACCCTCGCGGCGCAACCGGCAAAGCCGGCCCGGCCGGGCGCAGACGGCCCGGAGCCGCCGCGCGAATTCCTTGCCGGATGCGGACTTGCGAGCTGGCGATGCGTGCAATCGGTGGAAATCGACGGCATGATCGGATTGGTTTCCCCAAAGCCACAGTGTAGCGATTTTCACGCGCCGGAGAACTCCGGCGGCGCCCTTGCGTCTTCCCGCGCCCGACTCTCATGCCGCGCGGCGCCGGCTCGACGAACGGCCAGCCTGGCCCGACTGTCGTCGGCGAGTTAATTGTTATTTTTTCGTGATTTGCAGTATACTGTTTCGCGTCGAAGCAGGAATCGTGGGCGGGCCTGCTTTGGTGCATTCAAGGAACTTGCCAGATCGCCGTCGATCGAATGTCAACGCCCCGTTGCTGCCATTGATATGCGTCTGCTTCGCCTTGCCACGCTGCTGCTGTTGCTGGCGCCAAGCCTCGGCTTGACGCAGACGACCGATGTCGCCGCCAAGGCGGGCACGGCCTCGTGGCAGATCGACACCGGACAGCCGGCGCCGAACACGACGCTGCTGCCGCCCGCGGACACGGCCCAGCCGGTGATGCCCCTGTGGAGCACGGCCGACGGTCGCATCCTCGCGATCGTCGCTTGGGGTTCGGCCAATCGCACGATCCCGGCGTTGACGCCGGCGCCGCTGGTCGGCTCGGCGGTCGATTGGGCGCTGATCGACGTCACCGATTTCGTCGATCTCGGCCTGTCGCTCCGGCTCAACGACGGCGCGCGCGCCTACACGAAGCTGAGCGGCGGCGCGGTGTCGAGCCCGCGGCCGTTCCTGTCGCCCGGCGATTCGGCGAACTGCCTCACTGCGCTGCCGCTGCCCGCGGCCAACCGTTGCGCCGGCGGCGATCTGATCGGACGCACCGGCACCGTGCGCCTCGGCGCCGCACTCAGCGCCGGCGCGTTCGACTTCGACCTGAACTACGGCCTGTCGTGGTTGCGGTACGCCGACCCGCAGCGGCCGAACCCGGCGGCGACGCCGGCGTGGGACCTGTTCAGCGTCCTCGGTGATCGCGAGCTGCCGACCTTGCTCGTGCCGGGTCTCGAATTCGCCAACCGGCAGGATTCCGCGCTCACCGCCTCCGGGCGCTGGCGCTTCGGCGAGGAGCAGAGTCTCGATCTCGGCGCCTCGCTCGGGCGCATCCAGTTCGAATTGCCGGGCGCCGCGCCATTGCCCTATCTCAATCAGGCCGCGTTGCGCTTCGGCCTGCGGCATGGCGATTTCAGCGGCGTCATCGTCGGCCGGGTGCTCGGACCGGGCGATCTGCTCGGCAGCGGCCAACGCTGGAGCACGATCGACCTCGGCATCTCCTGGCGCGCGCCGTGGCGCGGCGTGTTCAGCGTCGGCGCGCAGAATCTCTGGTCCTCGGGCAGCCCGAACGCGCTGGAGCCGAACGCCCGGGAAACCGATCCGGGCCTGTCGCGCGTGCCCTACGTGCAGTACCACCAGGACCTGTAGTTCACCGCGTAGTTCTCCCTGTGTCCGCGTCCGCTTCGGCGCCGCGCCAGCGCTGAATTCCGGCCCGTCGCGCCGGGCAAATTTCCCGCATTTCAAGCGCTTGCCCCCCGCAGGCCGCAGGGATTCCCATGTTAAGCAAATGTTGCTAACATCGGCCGCTGCCGAGGCTTTTGGCATGCCATCTCTTTGGCTGTTCCAGGACGGAACGTGTCCCGAATCTGTTGTATACAACCCTGACGTTGGAGAGTGTAATGAGACTCGACGTGAATAAACTTTCGTCGGCGGTCCGCTTGGCGTTGTCGCTGGGCGCTGTCGCCACGGCCGGCACCATCACTGCGAACGCGCAGGAAGCCGGCAAAGCCGAGAAGAGCCAGGCGCTCGAAACCATCGTGGTGACGGGCTCCAACATCCGCCGTGTCGACATCGAGACGGCCAACCCGGTCGTCACCGTCGACCGCGCCACGATCGAAAAATCCGGCAAGCTCACTCTGGGCGACCTCGTCCAGCAGTTGCCCGCCTTGGCCGGCGCCTACAGCAACCCGAACGTCAACAACGGCGGCGGCACCGGCGCCTCGACGATCTCGCTGCGCGGCCTCGGCTCCACGCGCAGCCTGCTGCTGATCAACGGCCATCGCGTTCCGGCCGTGCTGCAAGACCTCAACATGATCCCGGCGGCCGCGGTCGAGCGCATCGAAGTGCTGACCGACGGCGCTTCCTCGGTGTACGGCTCCGACGCGGTGGCGGGCGTGGTCAACGTGATCACCCGCAGCAACTACCAGGGCGCCGAATTCGGTGCCGACTACGGTATTTCCGATCACGACGACGGCGAGCGCAAGGCCGCGCACTTCATGTTCGGCCAGTCCACCGACAAGGGCAACATCATCTTCGGTGTGAACTACAACAAGCAGGATCCGGTGCTCGCGTCCAATCGCGCCTATTCGCACGACGCGCTGTATCGCTACAACACCGGCTACGTCCTGCACGGCGGTTCCAGCCGCACGCCGAACGGCACCATTTCGCTGTCCGGTCCGCTCAAGACGCAATTCGGCTGCGGCCGCGTGACCCGCAAGGACGGTACCACCGGCACCTCGCTCAGCGATTACCGCTGCTACAACCCGGCCACCGATGCGTTCAACTACCAGGCGGTCGGCAACTACGATCTCACCCCCACCGAGCGCACCGGTCTGTTCGCTCTCGGCAACTACAAGCTGACCGATCACGTCGAAGCCTACGCCGAGGTCTACCACAACAAGACCGTGTCGATGCAGCAGATCGCGCCGGTACCGCTGGACACGCTCGCCGACGGCATCTACATTCCGGCGGACGGTTTCTACAACCCGTTCGGCTTGGCATTCGGTATTGCTCCCGACGGTTCGGCGGCCAACCTGTTCCGCACCCGTCTGAAGAGCCTCGGCAACCGTGCGACGAGCTACTCGACCACGCACGATCTCGGTACCTTCGGCCTGAAGGGCGCGTTCGGCGACACGAGCTGGAACTGGAACGCCGACTTCACCTACGGCCACCTGTCGGCGCTCGGCCAGTTCCTCGACTACATCAGCTACGCCAGCATCGCCAGCCAGATCAGTTGCACCAAGGCGGGTGCCGCGGCGGGCACCTGCGTGCCGGTCAATCTGTTCAACATCTACGACCAGCACACCATCGACGTGCTGAACAGCGCCAAGATCTCGCCGTTCACACGCAACACCTATCAGCTCCGCAACTACGAGGCCAGCGTCAACGGCAACGTGATCGACCTGCCGGCCGGTACCGTGCAGTTGGCCGGCGGCGTGTCGTATCGCAAGGAATACGTCAACTACGACGTCGATCCGCTGGTCAAGACCACCGTGGATCAGAACCTCAACTTCACCTGCGCCGGCCCAGGCTCGATCTGCTCCTCGCCGACCCGGGGCGGCTTCAACGTGAAGGAAGCCTATGCCGAGTTGCTGATCCCGGTGCTCAAGGACCTGCCGTGGGTGCACTCGCTGAACCTCGACATCGGCGACCGCTACTCGAAGTACAGCGCCTTCGGCAACACCAACAACTGGAAGGTGGCGCTCGAGTACCGTCCGATCGAGGACCTGCTGCTGCGCGGCACGGTGTCGAAGGTGTTCCGCGCGCCGAGCGCGACCGACCTGTTCCGCGGCCCGGCCGGAGACTCGCCGACCGCGACGGATCCGTGCGGTCCGGCGGCGGTCGCGAACAACCCGGCCTGCCAGGGCTATACGTTCGTCAATACCGGCACCAGCCAGGTGAACGGTCTGGTCTCCGGTCAGCAGTACGCCTCGCAGAACCTCGGCACGAAGATTCAGGTCAAGCCGGAAAACGGCAAGTCGTTCGACTACGGCTTCGTCTACGATCCGCACTGGATCGAGGGCCTGTCGCTGAATGCGGACTACTACCGCATCCATCTCAGCAACCTGATCGTGTCCGGCCCGGGTACGGCGCAGACGATCCTGTCGCAGTGCTTCAACACCGGCGGTGCGATCTGCTCGGCGATCCTGCGCTACAGCACGGGCTCCAACACCGGTCAGCTCAAGTACGTGTTCGAGGTGCCGTTCAACTCCGGTAGCCTGGTCACCCAGGGCGTGGACTTCGGCGGCAACTACCGTGTGCCGGAGTTCTCATTCCTGCCGGGCAACTTCCGCGTCGGCTTCCAGGCCACGTACATCGCCAAGTACGACGTCACGCAGGGGGGCTTCACCCAAGGCGTGGCGGGACACTTCGACCGTACCTACGGCAATATCGCCCGCTGGCGCGCCCTCGCCAATCTGGACTGGAACTGGGGTCCGTGGTCGGCCGGCTGGCAGGCCCGGTACGTCGGCAAGGTCAAGATCGGCTATCCGTGCGCGGCTCTCGGCCCGTCCGCGGCCGCCAACGACACGCCGGGACCGGACGGTTGCTATCCGTCCGCGGCGAACGCCGTGCTCAACTACGGCTCGACCACGTACCACAACCTGAACGTCGGCTACAACATCGAGCCGTTGAACACGCTGGTGCAGGTCGGCGTGGACAACGTCACCGACCGGCAGCCGCCGATCTTCTTCCAGGAGAACGTGATCAACGCCAACACCGACGTGAACACCTACGACACCATCGGCCGCTTCTACTGGGCCAAGGTGACCGTGAAGTTCTAAGCGGTTTTTTGCTACCCTTGCAGGCCGCGCGGAGCGATCCGCGCGGCCTTTTCTTTTTGCGCACCCGCCTCGATGCAGCTTGCCTCCCTTCCCGTCGACGAGATCAACGCCGCCTTCAGCGAGGGCCGCCTGCAGGACGCCGAGCGTCTGACGCGGCGCTATCTCGCCGCCGTGCCGGCGGATGCCGACGCGCAATCCCTGCTCGGCTTCTGTCTGCACCAGCAGGGCCGCACGGCCGAAGCCGCGGAGATCTACCGCCGTCTGACCCGGTTGCAACCGGATGAGGCGACCCATTGGAACAATCTCGGCACCACATTGCGCAGCATCGGCCAGGTGCGCGAAGCCGAGGAAGCGTACCGGCGCGCGATCGAACTCGATCCCGCCGATTTCGACGCGCGCATGAATCTCGGCTACCTGTTCCTCGAGCGCGGCATCTATCCGCCCGCGCGCGAGTGCTTTCTCAGGGCGCACGAGCTCGATCCGTCTTCACCGGACGCGCGCATCTATGCGGCGCAGATGTGCTTCGCGCTCGACAATCGCGATCTCGCCCAACGCCTGCTCGAACCGTGGCGCAGCTGGACGGACCTGTCCGACGCGCTGGCGCTCGAGCTCGCCATCCTGATGACGCAATTCGGCAACTCGGAGGATGGCCTGCGCATCTTCGAGCGCCTGCTGCAGAACGACGCGAACAACTTCCGCGTGATCGCGCATCTGTGCATCACCCTGGAGCGGGTGAACCGGCTCGACGAGGCGCGCGCCATGGCCGCGCGCCTGCCACAACCGGATGCCGTCGCCGATCCCACGCTGCGCCACGAAATCATCAGCGCCCATGCCACGCTGGCATTGCGCGAAAAGGACCCCGCGCAGGCGCGCAAGGTGCTGGAGCGCATGATCGACGAACAGCAGAAGGCGAATGCCGCCGAGGGTGCGCGCGCCAGCAATCCCTGGCGCTACGACAATCTGTATTTCGCCTTGGCCAAGGCCTGCGATCGCCAGGGCGACGCCGACGCGACCATGCGCGCGCTCGAACGGGCGCATGCCGTCCAGATCGAGCTGGCGCGACAGTCGCTGCCGGAGCTGCTGGAACCCGGTGCCCAGCCGCTGCGCACGGCGACCAAGTGGGTGACCGCGGAGGCGCGCGCCGCCTGGCCGGAGCTGCCGGCGCCCGCGACGCGCGATTCGCCCGTCTTCATCGTGGGCTTTCCGCGCTCGGGCACGACCATGCTGGAACAGATGCTCGACGCGCACCCCGGTCTCCAAGCCATGGACGAGCGCGCGTTCCTGCAGGACCTCGTCGAACGAATGAGCTCGTACGGTTATCTCTATCCGTACGATCTCGGCAAGTTGTCGGCGACGCAGTGTGAAGAGCTGCGGAATCTGTACTGGCGCCTCACCGATCGCGTCGCGCCGCGCCGGCCCGGTCAGCGCCTGGTGGACAAGAATCCGCTCAACATGCTGCGGCTGCCGCTGATCAACCGCCTGTTCCCGAATGCGCCGATCATCCTGGCGCTGCGCCATCCGTGCGATGTGTTGCTCAGCAACTACATGCAGCACTTCCGCTCGAACGCGTTCGCCGTGCTTTGCTCGAGCCTCGAGCGGCTGGCGCGCGGCTATGTCACGGCGATGGAGTTCTGGCTGCATCACGCCGCATTGCTGCAGCCGAAGGTCATGCACTCGCGCTACGAGGACCTGCTCGACGACTTCCCCGGCAAGGTTCGCCAGATCGGCGAATTCCTCGAGCTCGACGACGCCACGCCGATGTTGCGCTATCACGAACACGCGCGCGAAAAGGGCTTCATCAGCACGCCGAGCTATACCCAGGTGATCGAGCCGCCGAACAAGAAGGCCGTCGGTCGCTGGCAGCGCTACCGGCCGTACTTCGAGCCGGTGCTGCCGATCCTCGACCCGATCCTGCGACACTGGGGCTACGATGTCTGAGCCGTCGCGGCTGCCGGTGGAGAATCTGCACAGCTACGTGCAGTGGTTCGATGATGCGTTGCCGCGCCCGATGTGCGCGCAGATGATCGACTCGTTCGAACGCATGCGCGAGCTGCAGAACCTCAACGGCCGCGGCCGCCGCGCCGGTCTGGAGGAAAGCTCCTGGCTCGAACTCAACCTGACCCCGCTCGCCGACAAGGCGTTCCTCGGCTTCTTTCTCGCCGAAATCGACAAGTACCTGGCGCGATACAACGCCGCGCTGCGGCTGACCCTCGCGGTTCCGGCGCGCCCGACCACCGACAATCTGGTGATGAAGCGCTACCGGGTCGGCAGCGGCGACAACTTCCAGCCGCACTATGATTCGCACTCGGAAAAGTGCAATCGCTACCTGGTGTTCCTGTGGTACCTCAACGACGTCGCCGAGGGCGGCGAGACCGAGTTCTGCGATCTCGGCATCCGCGTCCAGGCACGCGCCGGGCGCTTGCTGGTGTTTCCGCCGTACTGGATGTTCCAGCACGCCGGCCTGCCGCCACGCTCGAACGACAAGTACATCGTCTCCACCTATCTCGTCTTTTGAGCGCCGCCGCGGCATGACGCCGAGTATTCCGCCATGACCAGGACCCTCGCGCTGCCGCCGGATTCGCGTCTGCACAGCCTGTCCGCCGATGCCATCCGCAGCGTGGTCGAAGCGGCGCAGGCGCTCGATCTCGGCCGCGCCGACGAGGCCGAACGCCACATCATCGCCCTGCTCGCGCGGCACGCGGAACACCCCGAGGTGCTGCGTCTGCTCGCCGGCCTGCAGAACCTGCGCGGCGAGGCGCCGGCCGCGGCGGCGACGATGCAACGCGCGCTCGCGGCGCGCCCCGACGACGCGCTGTACGTCAACACGCTCGGGTCGATCCTGCTCGGCGCCGGGCGCTACGACGAAGCCATCGCGGAACTGCGGCGCGCCTGCGAGCTCGATCCCAAGCTCGCCGCCGCCTGGTTCAACCTCGGCCTGGCGCTGATGCGCAGCCTGCGCATCGCCGAGTCCGCCGCGGCATTTCGCCAGGTACTCGCCCTGTCCCCGCAACACGACGACGCCCGGATCATGCTCGCCGACATGCTGCGGGCGCAGGGCCGCACCGACGAGGCCGCGACGGAGTATCGCCGCGTGCTGGCGCGGGCACCGACGGCCGGCATGGCCTGGTGGGGGCTGGCAGACCTCAAGACCCGCCCGTTGACCGACGCCGATGTCGCGCAACTGCGACGGGCGTTGCAACAACCCGGCATCGGCGAACCCGACCGCATCGCCATGGGTTTCGCGCTGGCCAAGGCGCTCGACGACACGGCGCGCCACGAGGAATCGCTGCACGTCCTCGCCGAGGCGCACGCGCTCGCCCGCCGTCATCGGCCATGGAATGCGCGTGCCCACGCCGCCGCCACCGACGCCGTACTCGCGGCATTCACTCCGCCGCCAATCGTCGCGGACGCCGCGCTCGGCGCGGAAGTCGTCTTCGTCGCCAGCCTGCCGCGGTCGGGGTCGACCCTGATCGAACAGATCCTCGCCGCGCATTCGGCCGTCGAGGGCGGTAGCGAGCTGCCGGATCTGCCGCTCGTGCTCACCGAGGAATCGCAGCGCCGGCGCCAGCGGTTTCCGGACTGGGTGAACGCGATGCGCCCCGAGGACTGGACGCGCCTCGGCCGGCGCTACCTCGAACGCACCGCGTACTGGCGCCGGCAGCGGCCGCGTTGCGTCGACAAGCTGCCGTACAACTGGTTCTACGTCGGCGCGATCCGCGCCATGCTGCCCGGCGCGCGCGTGGTCATCGCTCGCCGCGATCCGCTCGAAACCTGTCTGTCGTGCTACCGCCAATACCTGGTGGACAACGACTACGCGCACACGTTCGTCGATCTGGCGGAATTCTGGAAGGACTTCGATCGCGCCACGCGCACCTGGCATTCGTTGCATCCGACGCACGTCCGCGTGCAGAACTACGAGGCGCTGGTCGCCGATCCGGAGGCGCAGATCCGCGATCTGCTGCAATTCTGCGGCCTGCCTTTCGAGGAGGCGTGCCTCGCCTTTCATCAGGCCACGCGCGAGGTGTACACGCCGAGCGCCACCCAGGTACGCGAACCGCTGCGCCGCGATACCGCACGCGCGGCCCGCTATGGCGCGCTGCTCGATCCGCTGCGCCAGGCGCTCGGCCTGCCGCCGTTCTCGGCTTGAGGCACGCATGGGCAACATCGTCTGGCTCGCCTCGTATCCGAAATCGGGCAATACCTGGGTGCGGGCGTTCCTCGCCAACCTGATCGCGAATCGCGCCACGCCGGTGCCGCTGGCGGAGCTGCCGCGGTACGGCGCGTCCGAATCCGATCCGGAGCTCTACTCGCGGCTCGCCGGACGACCGAGCACCGAACTCAGCTTCGCCGAGCTGTGCGCGCTGCGTCCGCAGGCACACGCCGCGATCGCCGCCGCCGCGCCGCGCACGGTGTTCGTCAAGACCCACAGCATGGCCGGCGTGTTCGAGGGCGTGCCGCTGCACAATCCGGGCGTCAGCGCCGGCGCGATCTACGTCGTCCGCAACCCGCTCGATGTCGTCGTCAGCATGGCACATCACTTCGCCCTGTCGCTCGACGCCGCCATCGATTATCTCGGCGACGAGCGCGCGGCGACGGAGAACTCGGCGCTGTTCACCAGCGAGTTTCTCGGCTCGTGGTCGCAGCACGTGCGCAGTTGGGCGCAGTTCGCCGGCCCGCGGATCCTCGTGCTGCGCTACGAGGATCTCTTGGACAAGCCGCTCAAGAATTTCGCCCGGATCGCGCGCCTGATCGGCCTCGACGGCGACCGCACCCGGCTGGAACGCGCGATCCGCCACGCGAGCTTCGACGCGCTCGCGGCGATGGAGCGCCGCGACGGCTTCGTCGAGGCGGCGGCCAAGGATCGTCGCTTCTTCCGCGCCGGCCGCGCCAACCAGTGGCGCGAAGCCCTCAGCCGCGACCAGGTGCGGCGCGTCATCGCCGCGCATCGCGAAGAAATGGCGCGTTGGCACTACCTGCCGGCGGGCTACTGAGCGCGCATGACTGTGCCGGACGTCGATCGCGTGCTGCGCCGCTTTCTCGCCGCGGCGGCGAGCGACGCCGCGCTCATCGAGGCAATCGGCGCGCTCGCGCCGGCTCCGGTCGAAGCCTGGCGACAGACCGCGGCCGGCATGATTCGCGCCGATCGGCCGCGCGCCGCCCTGAGCCTGCTCGACGCCGCGCTGCAGCGCTTTCCGCGCGACGTCGAACTGCGCTACTGGCGCGGCAATGCGCTGCGCCTGAACGGACTGGTCGAGCAGGCCGAAAGCGTCTATCGCGAGGTGCTGGGCGAGGATCCCTGCCACCGCGACGCCGCGCTCGCGCTCGCGTTCCTGCTGCGCGAGCAGGGGCGCATCGTGGCCGCCAGCGCGGTCGTGTCCGCCTCGACGCGCGCGCGCGCGGCGGATGCCGCCGAGAGCCAGGCCAATCTCGGCTTCCTGCGCGAATGCGGCGCGTTCGCGGCGGCGCACGAACTGGCTCAAGAGGCCCGCGCGCGGTTCCCGGACGACGCCGGCATCGCCGCGCTCGCCGGCGAATTCGCGCTCGCGGTCGGCGCGTTCGATCGCGCCCGCGACGCCCTGCGCGCGGCGTTGGCGCGCGAACCGCAGCGCGCGCCGTGCTGGCTGCGTCTGGCCTACTGCGGCCGCTTCGAACGAGCCGACGAACCGGACGTGCGGCGCTTCGAGGATGCCTGGCGCGACACCGCACGGGATGCGCCGACGCGCGCCTGCATCGGCTTCGCGCTCGGCAAGGCGCTGGACGATCTCGGCGACTACGCGCGCGCGGCGAGCGTGCTGCGCGAAGCCAACGCGCTGGCCCGCGCGACGCTACCCTGGGATGCCGACCGCTGGCACCGCTTCGTCGCCCAACGCCTCGCCGCACCCGCCCTGCCGCCACGCGCACCGGTGGCGGACTTCACACCGGTCTTCGTCGTCGGCCTGCCGCGCACCGGCACCACCCTCGTCGCCACCCGGCTGGCGCGTCGCTTCGACGTGCGCGATCGCGGCGAGCTCAACTGGATCGGCGCGATGCACGACCATCTCGCCGCGCACGGGCAACTGCACGACGCCCGGGCGATCGCCGCCGCGGCCGCGGTGGTCGAGGCGCAGATGCGCCGCGACGATGCGCCGGCGCGGTTTCATCTCGACAAGAATCCGCTCAATTTCCGCTACCTCGACCTGATCGCGGCGATGTTTCCGCAGGCCCGCGTCATCCATTGCCGGCGCGGCGCGCGCGATACCGCGCTGTCGCTGTGGATGCAGTACTTCGCGCACGACGACATGGCCTTCGCCTACGATTTCGGCACGATCGCGGAGTTCGCCGCCGGCTACCAACGGCTGATGGCGCACTGGCGCGCGACCCTCGCGCTGCCCATCCTCGATCTCGACTACGAGGCGCTGGTCGCGGAACCGGAAGACGCCGTGCACCGCCTCGGCGCCTTTCTCGGCGCGACGCCGAGCGCCGCATCGGCGCCGACCGGCGCGATCGCCACCGCCAGCGTCTGGCAGGCACGTCAGCCGGTCTACACCAGTTCGATCGGGCGCTGGCGCCACTATGCGCCGCATCTGCCCGAGCTGATGCAACGGTTTGCAGAATGAGGGCGCCGGGCGTTCGGCTCGCGTAGAATCCTGCCGCCAACCGACGAGCACCGCATGAGCGTCCCCTCGCTCGCCATTCTGCAATCCATGCAGCGCGCCTCGGCGCTGCTGCAAGCCGGCCAGTTCGCGCAGGCGCGCGGCGTGCTCGAGGCGGTGTTGCGCGAGGATCCGCGGCTCGTCGAGGCGCACCGGCTGCTCGGCGGCGCGCTGCGCGCGCTCGGCGACGCGGCCGGCGCCGAGCGCGCATTGCGCGCGGCGGTCGCGATCGATCCGCGCTGGGCCCCCGCGCAGACGGCGCTCGGCGAGCTGTTGATCGAAACCGGCCGCGCCGACGAGGGCGAGCAGGCCCTGCGCCGCGCGATCGCCAGCGGCCGGGCGTATGGTCGCGCGGTCGTGAGTCTCGGCCGATTCCTGCTCGAGCGCGGTCGCCCGAGGGATGCCGTCGAGGCGCTCGCCGCACACGCGACCGCCGCGGCTGCCGGCGCGGACGTGCTCGATCTGTACGCCGCGGCGCTCACCGCGCTGGAGCGCCACGAGGAGGCCGCGGCGATCCTAGGCCGGCTGGTCGCGCTCGAACCAGGCAACGGCCTCGCCGAGGCGCGGTTGGCGGCGGCACTGTCGGCCGCGCGCCATTTTGGCGCGGCCGCCGCGGCGGCCGCGCGTGCGCTGGCGAAAGGTGTGGATCGCGCCGAGCTGTGGTTCGTCGCCGGGACCGCCGCGGTCGGCGAGGATCGCTACGAGGACGCCGAAGCCGCGTTTCGCAAGGCCTGCGAACGCAACCCGGACTACGTCGATGCCCAGCGCGAGCTGGCGCAGCTCGTCTGGATGCGCACCGGCGACCTCGCCGCCGCCAGCGCGCAACTCGACGCGGCCTTGCGGACGCGGCCGCAGGCGCACGCGCTGCTCGCGGTCAAGGCCAATCTGCTGCAGAGCGCCGGCGACGACGCCGCGGCGCTGGCGCTGCTCGCGAGCGTCGCCGAGCGCGACGACGCGCCGGCCGCGCTGCTCTTGGCCGCGAGCGAGGCGGCGCTGAAATCGGGCGCCGCCGAGCGCGCGGTCGGGTTCGCCGAGCGCGCGCTGCGCGCGCTGCCCGAGGCACCGCCGGCGCTGTCGATGTACGGCTTCGCCCTGCTCGGCGCCGGCCGCGCCGAAGACGCCGAACGGGTCGCGGAGCGGGCGCTCGCGCAACTGCCGGACAACCAGGGCATCCTCGCCCTGCTCGCCACCGCGCGCCGGCTGCGCGGCGACCCGGCGTACCGGTTCGTCCACGACTACGCCGGGCTGATCCACACCTGGACGATCGACACGCCGCCGGGCTGGCGCGACCTCGATGCGTACCTCGCCGATCTCGGCGCGAGCCTTGGCCGTCTGCACGGCCTCGCCACCCATCCGGTGCACCAGTCGCTGCGCCATGGCACGCAGACGACCTGCAATCTGCTGGAGCGCGAGGAGCCGGCAATCCGCGCGTTCTTCCAGGCGATCGACGGACCGATCCGCCGTCACCTGCAGGCCATCGGCAGCGGCACCGATCCGACACGCCGGCGCAACACCGGCCGCTATCGCATCCAGGGCATCTGGTCCGTGCGGCTGCATCCGCACGGCTACCACACCAACCACGTGCACCCGGAAGGCTGGCTCTCGTCGGCCTGCTACATCGCACTGCCGGAGGCGGTCGCGCGCGACCGCCAGGGCTGGCTGCAATTCGGCGAGCCCGGCTTCCCCACCCGTCCGCCGCTCGCCGCGGAGCATTTCGTCCGTCCCGCGCCGGGACTGCTGGCGCTGTTTCCCTCGCACATGTGGCACGGCACGATTCCGTTCGAAGGCGAAGGTTCGCGTCTGACCATCGCCTTCGACGTCGTGCCGGCGTGACGCGGGCGCGTCACTGCCTGCGCAATTCGATGTCGCCGCTGAACGACTGCACGCTGATCGCCGCGTCGCCGTCGCCGATGTGCGCATCCAGGCTGCTGCCCGGGCCGTGTTCCTCCTCCTCCGGCCGGCCGAAATCGCTGTGGATGCCGCCGCTGAAGGTGGACGCCTCGAGGTGGGCCGACAGCGTCGCCGGCAGACGCAGGCGCAGATCGCCGCTCATCGATTCCAGCCGCAGGCGAGCGTGCGCGGCGGGCACGACGGCGATCGAGACATCGCCCGACACCGTGCCGACTTCGAGTTCCTGCACCGCCGCGGCGTCCACGCGGACTTCGCCGGAGACGGTTTCGAGTTTCACCCGCCCGCCGAGCCCCTTGGCGACGATGTTGCCGCTCACCGTCTGCAGATGCGCGCGCGTCGTCGCGCTGCCCGGCAGCGTCGTGAACACCACCTCGCCGCTGACGCTGTTGACCTCCACCTCGGGCGCGCCGCAGGTCAGGCGCAGCGTGCCGCTGACGCTGTTCGCCTCGAGCGACTTGCCGGCGATGCCGCTGACCGTCGCGTCGGCGCTGACGACGCTGAGATCGAGCGCCGCCGTGCGCGGCACGCGCAGCACGAGCTCGCTGTCGTCGCTCGGCCCCTGGCCGCCGAACCAGCCGGATTTCGTGCCCTCCACGCGCAGGCTCAGGCGCTTGGGCGCGGCGATCACGCTCAGCCGGGAATCGGCGCCGAGACGGCCGCTCAACTCGACCTCGGCCTGGTCCCAGGTGCTCACCGCCACGCTGCCACGGACGTTGCTCACCTCGATGCGCGCATCGGGCGCGACCGTCCAGGATTGCGCCAGGCTGCGCGCCTCGCCGGCGGCGACGATGGCCTGGGTCTCCGCCGCCGGCGGCTCGGCGGCCAGGGCGCCGAGGGGCAGGGTGGAAAAAAGGATTTTTGCCAATGTATACATGAATCGGGTCCTCGCGCGCCTCATCTGGCCTTGGCTTCCTGCCGCAGCAGGCGCATGCGCTGGGCATTGGTGCGGTTGAGCAGGCCGACCAGGAACACCGCATCCGGACGCCGCTCCAGCGCCTGCTGCAATTGCACGCTCGCCGCGTCGAGATCCTGCGCCGCCGCGGCCAGCGCCGGCAGCTCGGGTTGCGCCCAGGCGAGCGGTGCCGGTGGCGCGGCGTCGGTCGCCGGCGGAGTGCGCGCGCGCCAGCCGAGCCAGCCCGCGCCGCCGACGACGAGCACTGCCGCCGCCGCGGCCGCGAGCGCCGGCCAGCGCCGGCCGCGCCGCGGCGTGGCCGCGATGCGCGCGTGGATCGCCGGCCACAGGTCGCGTTCCGGCAGCGCCGGACCGCCCAACTTGCGCAGTTCATTGCGCCAGATCAATTCGTGGTTCATGCCGCACCTCCGAGCGCGCGCCGCAGCAGGCCGCGCGCGCGATGCAACTGCGCCTTGGACGAACCGACGGCCATGCCGAGTTCGGCCGCGATTTCCTCGTGCTTGAATCCTTCCACGTCGTGCAGCACGAGCACGGCGCGGGCACGCGGCGGCAGCGCCGCCACCGCCCGTTCCAGATCGGCGCGCTCGCCGGCGCAGAACGGCACCGCGCCGCCGGCCGCCGTCGCGAGCGCCGCATCGTCCGTGGTCTCGTCGTCGCGCCGCGCGCGCAGGTCCATCAGCGCCGTATTCACGCCGAGCCGGTGCAGCCAGGTCGAGAACGCGCTTTCGTGGCGGAAGCTCGCCAGCTTCTGCCAGGCCCGCACGAACGCCTCCTGGGTGAGTTCCTCGGCGCGGGCGCGATCCCGGCCGACCAGGCGCAGGATCGTGCCGTAGAGCCGACCGACGTGTTGCCGGTACAACTGCTCGAACGCGGCGACATCGCCGGCGGCGGCGCGCCGCACCAGCGCCGGCACGGCGTCGGCGGCTTCCGGTTGGGCCAGCGGCGGGTCGATGCTCAGGGCGGCGCCATCCATTTGCGGAGTTGGATGCAGCCGGGCCGCCGCGGGTTTAGCCGGCGGCCGGCGCGCGAGCGGCCGCGCTCACGGCGTCCCCAGCGGCTGCGGTTCGATCTCCTGCTCGGCCAGCAGCGCGGCGATGCGCTGCTGCTCCTCGAGCAGCGCGCGCGGCATGCGCGCGCCGAACGAGGCCAGGTACTCGCCGATGCTCTCGTACTCGGCGATCCAGCCTTCGATGTCCACGTGCAGCAACGCCTCCAGCTGCGAGCGCGGCAGATCGAGCCCGGCGAGGTTGAGATCCTGCGGCCGCGGCAGATTGCCGATCGGCGTTTCCTCCGCGCCCTCGCTGCCGGCGCAGCGGCCGAGGATCCATTCGAGCACGCGCAGATTGTCGCCGAATCCCGGCCACAGGAACTTGCCGTCCGCGCCCTTGCGGAACCAGTTGACGTGGAAGATCTTCGGCAGCCGCATGCCCGGCCGGTCGAACGACAGCCAGTGGGCGAAGTAGTCGGCGAAGTTGTAGCCGCAGAACGGCTTCATCGCCATCGAATCGCGGCGCAGCACGCCGACCGCGCCGGTCGCGGCGGCGGTGGTCTCCGAACCCATCGCCGCGCCGACCAGCACGCCGTGGCGCCAATCGCGCGCCTCGAACACCAGCGGCACGAGGTGCTCGCGGCGGCCGCCGAACACGATCGCCGAGATCGGCACGCCTTGCGGATCCTCGGCGCGCGGCGACCAGCTCGGGCACTGCCGCGCGGACACGGTGAAGCGCGAATTCGGATGCGCGGCCGGGCCGCTGCCGGGCACGTAGTCGCGGCCCTGCCAGTCCTTGACCGGCACGCCCGGCAGACCTTCCCACCACGGCTGATGGTCCGCGGTCAACGCGACGTTGGTGAAGATGGCGTCGTGGTTCAGCATCGCGAGCGCGTTGGGGTTGGTCTTGGCGCTGGTGCCCGGCGCCACCCCGAAATATCCCGCTTCCGGATTGATCGCCCACAACCGGCCGTCGGCGCCGGGCGTCATCCAGCAGATGTCGTCGCCGATCGTCCACACCTTCCAGCCGGCCTGGGCGTAGCCCTCCGGCGGGATCAGCATGGCGAGATTGGTCTTGCCGCAGGCCGAGGGAAACGCCGCGGCGAGGTAGTGGGTCTCGCCGCGCGGATTCTCGATGCCGACGATCAGCATGTGCTCGGCCAGCCAACCCTCCTGGCGCGCCTGCCACGAACCGATGCGCAGGGCATGGCACTTCTTGCCGAGCAGCGCGTTGCCGCCGTAGCCGGAGCCGATCGACTTGATCGTGAGCTCCTCCGGGAAATGCAGGATGTAGCGCTTGTGCGGATCGAGCTCGCCGATGGAGTGCAGGCCCTTGACGAACTTGCCCTCGCGCTCGATGCGGGCGAGCGCCCTGGCGCCCATGCGCGTCATCAGCGCCATGTTCACCACGACATAGGGGCTGTCGGTGATCTCCACGCCGCAGCGCGCCAGCGGCGAATCGAGCGGGCCCATGCAGTAGGGAATCACGTACAGGGTGCGGCCCTGCATGCAGCCGGCGAACAGTGCATCGATCTTGGCGTGCGCCTCGGCCGGATCCATCCAGTGATTGTTCGGGCCGGCGTCGTCGCGGTTGCGGGTGCAGATGAAGGTCAGATGCTCCACCCGCGCCACGTCGGACGGATGCGAGCGGTGCAGAAAGCAGTTCGGATGCGTGCGCGGATTGAGTTCGATCAGATCGCCGCTCGCGAGCATGCGCTCGACGAGCGCGTCGTACTCGGCCTCGCTGCCGTCGCACCAATGGATGTGATCGGGCCGGGTCAGGCGCGCGACGTCCTCCACCCACCGGTTCAATGCTTCGAGCTTGCTGGACATGAAACTCCTCTGCGGGCCGGGCGGCCCTGGTCATCGTATGCAATCCACCGCGGCGGCAGCCCGCCGCTCGCCTTGTGCCTCACGCCGGAATCAGCGTGTCGATCACGTGCTCGACATAGGCCTCGAGCTCGGCGTGCTCCAGCCGCGGCATGCCGAGCTGCAAGGCCAGTTGCAGGAAGCCGACATAGGCCGCGTAGGCCAGCCGGGCACGGTGCGCGGCGACGCTGCGGCTCATGCCGACCTGCCGATACGCGAGGGTGAGAAAATCCAGCCGCCGCGCCGACACCCTGGCCATCACCGGCTGCACGATCGGGTGATCGAGCGCGCGCAGCAGCGCCGAATAGATCGCGTGCGACTTCGCCTCGCGCCCGGTGCGCCGGAACAACTCGCACAGCCGCGCACGCGGATCGGCGATCGGTTCGACCTGCCCCAGCACCTGATCGGTGTCCTGCTTCTCCCAGCGCTCCAGCGCGGCCTTGAGCAGGGCCTCGCGATTCGGAAAGTGCCAGTAGAAGCTGCCCTTGGTGACGCCGAGCTGGCGCGCCAGCGCCTCGACGGCGACGGCGCCCACGCCCTGCTTGGCGATCAAGTCCAGCGCGGCCTGCTCCCAATCCGCCGCGGACAGGCGGGTGCGTTCGACTTTTGCCACGGCGTGCAACATGGGCGCATGGTACCGACTCGGGTCGGCGCAGGTGAAGACCGTCTTTCGCTGCGTCGCAGCAGATCGGCGAAAACTCAACGATCTGGACCATGCGCAGCCGTATTGACAGCGCGACGAAGCCGGCACCATACTCGGCCGTATGGAAAACGCCGTCTCCCGCCTCGACGAGGCGCCCGCGACCGTGTGCGGCAGTCCGTTCCGACTGCGCGCGGCCGACGAGGTGATGCTCGCGGCCGAGCGCTTCGGCGATCCGGCCGCGCCGGCGCTCGTGTTCGCGCACGGCTTCGGGCAGACGCGACAGGCCTGGAACGCCACCGCCGCCGCGCTGGCGGCGGAGGGGTGGCAATGCGTGACCGCCGATGCACGCGGTCACGGCGAGAGCGGCTGGCGCGAGGACGGCGCCTACGAGTTCGCGCAGTTCGTCGATGACCTCGTGCGACTCGCGCGCCACGCCGCGCGCGGGCGCGACGCGCCCATCCTGATCGGCGCCTCGATGGGCGGCCTGCTCGGCCTGATCGCCCAGGCCGAGCACGCGCCGTTTCGCGCGCTCGTCCTGGTCGACATCACGCCGCGCTGGGAATCGGCGGGGGTTCAGCGCATCATCGCCTTCATGCGCGCGCACCCGCAGGGTTTCGCCAGCCTGGAGCAGGCGGCCGAGGCGATCGCCCGGTACCTGCCGCACCGGCGTGGGCGCAAATCGCCGGCGCGGTTGCGTTCGCTGCTGGTGCCGACCGCCGACGGCCGGCTGCGCTGGCATTGGGACCCGCGCCTGCTCGATCGCATCGCCCACGACAGCGAACGGCATCAGGCGGATCTGATCGCCGCGGCGCGGCGCATTCGCGTGCCGACGCTGCTGCTGAGCGGCGAGCACAGCGACGTGGTCTCCGCCGCCACCATCGAGGAATTCCTGCACTGCGTGCCGCACGCCCGCCACGTGCGCGTGCGCGAGGCCACGCACATGATCGTCGGCGACCGCAACGAGGCCTTCACCGCCGCGGTCGAAACGTTTCTCACGCCGCTGCGCCCACCCGGCGCGGTCACCCGGAGTTCGTCATGACCCCCTTCGTCCCGTTGCTCGCCGTGCTCGCCGCCTCGCTCGTCTGCGCGTATCTGCGCACCGGATTGCGCGTGTGGAGCGGCGCCGGTTTCGCTGCGTTGTTGCTCGCCGGCTGGCTCGCCGGCAGCGGCGGGCTGGCGCTCGCGCTCACCGCGCTCGGCTTCGCCGCGCTCACCGTGCCGCTCAACCTGCCGGAATTCCGCCGCCGCCGGATCACCGCGCCGCTGCTCGCGGTGTACCAGAAGATCACGCCGCAGTTGAGCGCCACCGAACGCATCGCGCTCGAGGCCGGCACGGTCGGCTTCGAGGGCGAACTGTTCAGCGGCAAGCCGGATTGGAAAAAACTGCTCGGCCAGCCGGCGCCGCAGTTGTCGGTCGAGGAACAGGCCTTTCTCGACGGCCCCTGCGAGGAACTGTGCCGCATGCTCAACGACTGGGAGATCACCCACGAGCTCGCCGACCTGCCGCCCGCGGTCTGGGAGTTCCTGAAGAAGAACAAGTTCTTCGGCATGATCATCCCGAAGGAGTACGGCGGCCTTGGTTTCTCCGCGCTGGCGCACTCGGCGGTGCTGCAGAAGCTGGGCAGCATCTCCGCCACGGCGGCATCCACCGTCGCCGTGCCGAATTCGCTCGGTCCGGCGGAACTGCTGCTCCACTACGGCACCAGGGAACAGAAGGAGTACTACCTGCCGCGCCTGGCCGACGGCCGCGAGATTCCGTGCTTCGCGCTGACCGGGCCCTACGCCGGCTCGGACGCGACCTCGATCCCGGATTACGGCATCGTCTGCAAGGGCGAGTGGAACGGCGGCAACGTGCTCGGCGTGCGGCTCACCTTCGACAAGCGCTACATCACGCTCGCGCCGGTGGCGACGGTGGTCGGTCTGGCGTTCCGCCTGTACGATCCGGACAAGCTGCTCGGCGAGGCGACCGATCTCGGCATCACCCTCGCGCTGGTGCCGCGCGAGACCCGCGGACTCGAGATCGGCCGGCGCCATCTGCCGCTCAACATCCCGTTCCAGAACGGCCCGGTGCGCGGCAAGGACGTGTTCGTGCCGCTGTCGCAACTGATCGGCGGCCCGGACATGGCCGGCCACGGCTGGCGCATGCTGGTCGAATGCCTGTCGGTCGGCCGCGCCATCTCGCTGCCGTCCAACACCACCGGCGGCGTGCGCATGGCGGCGATCGTCACCGGCGCCTACGCGCGCCTGCGCAAGCAGTTCGGCATCGCCATCGGCCGCTTCGAGGGCGTGGAGGAGGCGCTGGCGCGGATCGGCGGCTACGCCTATCTGATGACTGCGCTGTCCCGCGCCACCGCCGCCGCGGTGGATCGCGGCGAGAAGCCGGCCGTGCCGTCGGCGATCGCCAAGTACCACTGCACCGAGCTCGCCCGCGAGGTGGCCCGGGACGCGATGGACGTGCACGGCGGCAAGGGCGTGCAGCTCGGTCCGAAGAACTATCTCGGCCGCGGCTGGCAGGGCGCGCCGATCGCGGTCACCGTCGAGGGCGCGAACATCCTCACCCGCAGCATGATGATCTTCGGCCAGGGCGCGATCCGCTGCCATCCCTACGTGCTCAAGGAACTCGAGGCCACCCGCATCGCCGACTACCGCGAGCGCCTGATCGCGTTCGACCGCGTGCTGTTCCAGCACATCGGCTTCGCCATCTCCAACGCCGCGCGCAGCTTCGTGCTCGGTCTCACCCACGCCCGCATCGGCGCGGTGCCGGGCGACAAGTATACAAGGCGCTTTTATCGCAAATTGAACCGCTACGCCGCGGCGCTCGCGCTCGTCGCCGACAGCGCGATGCTGCTGCTCGGCGGCAAGCTCAAGTTCAAGGAGAAGATTTCCGCGCGCCTCGGCGATGTGCTGTCGTATCTGTACATCGCCAGCGCCATGCTCAAGCGCTACGAGGATCAGGGCCGGCCGGCGGCGGACCAGCCGCTGCTCGCCTGGGCGTTCCACGAGTGCGCGTATCGCATGCAGCAGGCGCTCGACGGCACGCTGCGCAACTTCCCGATCCGGCCGGCGGCCTGGCTGCTGCGGGCGCTGGTGTTCCCGCTCGGCCGGCGCGAGGCGCCGCCGTCGGACCGGCTCGGCCATCGCGTCGCCGCGCTGCTGTGCGCGCCGGGCGAGGCGCGCGACCGTCTCGGCGAATGGGCGTTCCTCACGCCGTGCGCGAACAACCCGGCCGGGCGCCTGAACGCGCTGCTGCCGGAGGTGATCGCCGCCGAACCGGTGGAACGCAAGTTCCTCAAGGCGCTCAAGGTCGGCGCCGAAGGCCCGCACGACTACCTCGCCCAGCTCGCGCTGGTCGAGGCGCAGGGCGGCCTCACCGGCGAGGAGCGCAAGCTGCTCGAGCGCGTGCGCGGCGCGGCGTTCGAGTTCATCAGCGTCGACGATTTCGATCCGCGCGAGCTCGAGGCCGCGGTCCGGCACGGCAAGGCGGCGCTGCGCTCGGTCGCCTGAGCCGATGCGGCGCTACGCCTCGGCGGCGCGGCCGAGGCGGGTGAGCTCGCGCACCGCGCGCCAGCCGATCCAGCCGGAGGCCACGCCGGCCAGCGCGCAGATCGCGGCGAAGCCGGGCAGCGCGAGCCCGAGCGCGCGCAGCAGATTGAAGCCGCTGGTGACGACCACGTCGCCGAGCCGCCACACCGCGGTGTCGATGAAGTCCTTGGCCTTGTAGCGCAACTCCGCATCGACCCGGGTATACAAACTGTCCGCCGCCGGCTTGAACACGCCGTAGGCGCTGGCGCGGGTGATCACGGCGACCGCGGCGATCCACGGCAGGCCGAAGGCGATGAGACCGAGCACGACGAGCGCCTTGATCGCGCCGTCGAGCGCGATCGCATAGTGCGGCCCGAGCCGCACCAGCAACTCGCGCGTGAGGGCGAGCTGCAACAGGATCTGCAGCAGATTGCTGCGGAAATCGATGCCGGCGGCGAATTCGATGCGCGCGTCGGCGTTCGGAAACGCGGCGTGGCTGTAGTCGGCGAGCAGCGCGTAGACGATCGTGCCGACGCAGTCGCCGAGCACCATCAGCGCCGCCATGCGGCGCAGGAACGGCGTCTGCCAGGTGCGCACCATGCCGGCCAGCATGCCGCCGCCGATCACGCGCCGGTCGCGATCGACGTCGCCCGCCACCGGATGCGCCAGCGACCAGCGCGACAGCCACAGCACGCAGCCGATCGACACCGCGAGCAACGCGGCGGACGCCGCGAGCAGGCCGGCCACGCCGACCGCATGCACGAAGCGATTCGGCAGCAACGGCCCGAGGATCGCGCCGAGCGCGCCGCCGAGCGCGATCAGCGGAAACAGCCGATGCGCCTGCTCGGCGTCGAACAGATCGGCCATGAAGCTCCAGAACACCGCGACGACGAACAGATTGAACACGCTGGCCCAGACGAAGAACGCCGTGCCGAGCGCGCGCGTGCCGAGCGCGTCCTCGAACCGGAACAGCGGCACGAACGCGAGCGTGACGAGCGCGCACACGGCGTAGACGACCGGCACGAAATGCCGCCGCCGCTGGCGCGCGACGAGCGCGCCGTACAGCGGCGTCAGCGCCAGCATCACCACGAACACCGCGCCGTAGAACAGCGGCAGCTCGATCGAACCGACCGCGGCGGAAAGCTGATCGCGCACCGGCCGGATGATGTAGTACGCCGCCAGCACGCAGAAGAAATAGAGAAACGCCACGAACACCGCGGGCCATTCGTGACGCTGGATCGCATTGCGCTCGAACACGCCGGACCGTTCCCATCGGGGCGCGTTAGCCTACCATGCGGCGCCGCGGACTTTGCGCGCGGCGGCATCGCCCGCCCGTGCGCGCCGGGGCATAATGGCCGCGTGCCCGCGCTCGCCTCGATCCACATCTATCCGCTCAAGTCGGGCGCGCCGCTGCCGTGCGCGCAGGCGACGGTCGAGCCCCGCGGTCTGCAGCACGATCGGCGCTGGATGGTGGTCGATGCGCGCGGCAAATTCCTCACCGGTCGCCAGCAGCCGCGGCTGACGCTGATCCGCGCCGCGCCCGCGGACGAGGGCCTGCACCTCGCCGCCCCCGGCATGCCGCCGCTCGCCGTCGCCGCGCCGCCGCCGGACGGCGCGCGCCTGCCGGCGACGCTCTGGAACGATGCGCTCGCCCCGCGGCTCGCCGACGCCGCCGCGCACGCCTGGTTGAGCGAGTTGCTCGGCCTGGATTGCCGCCTGGTATACATGGATACCGCCTGCCGCCGCGGCGTGCGGCCGGACTACGCGCGCGCCGGCGACGAGGTGAGCTTCGCCGACGGTTTTCCGCTGCTGCTGATCTCGCAGGCGGCGCTCGATGCGCTCAACGCCCGGCTCGCGCGACCGGTGCCGATGCTGCGGTTCCGGCCGAACCTGGTCGCCGCCGACACCACGCCGCACGCCGAGGACGGCTGGCGACGCATCCGCATCGGCGCGGCCGAATTCGACGTGGTCAAGCCGTGCACGCGCTGCGTGTTCACCACGGTCGATTTCGAACGCGGCGCGTTCGCCGCCGACGGCGAGCCGCTCAAGACGCTTGCGAGTTACCGGCGCACCTCGGCGGGCGTGACCTTCGGCCAGAATCTGATCCCGCGCGCGCTCGGCACGATCCGCGTCGGCGACGCGATCGAGGTGCTGGCGTGATGCTGCGGCGCGGGAGAGCATCTGCTCTAGCGCGAACCCGTAGCCTCGGCCGGCGTCCGCGAACATCCTGCGCATGACCTACGACTACATCATCGTCGGCGCCGGCTCCGCCGGCTGCGTGCTGGCCCACCGCCTGAGCGCGAATCCGCGCGCGCGCGTGCTGCTGCTCGAGGCCGGCCCGCGCGACTGGCATCCGCTGATCCACATGCCGGCGGGCATCGCCAAGCTGGTCAACAAGAAGGGTGTAAATTGGGATTATTATACCGAGCCCGAAGCCGCACTCGGCGGACGGCGGCTGTGGTGGCCGCGCGGGCGCGTGCTCGGCGGCTCGAGCTCGATCAACGCGATGTGCTACATCCGCGGCGATGCGCGCGATTACGACGAATGGGCGCGCCGCATCGGCGACGAACGCTGGGCCTGGCGCGAAGTGCTGCCGTACTTCCGCCGCGCCGAGAACAACCGCCGCGGCGCCGACGAGCGTCACGGCGCGGCGGGCCTGCTGCATGTGGCGGACCTGCGCTACTGCAATCCGCTGTCACGCGCCGCAATCGACGCCGCCGCGGCCTGCGGCTATCCGCACAATCCCGATTTCAACGGCCCGCAGCAGGAAGGCTTCGGCTTCTACCAGGTGACGCAGAAGGACGGCGCGCGCTGCTCGACCGCGGCGGGCTACCTGCGCGCGGCGCGCGGCCGCGCCAATCTGCGCGTGGTCACCCATGCCGCCGTGCAGCGCGTGCTGCTCGACGGCCAGCGCGCGGTCGGCGTCGATTATCGCCATCTCGGCCGCCTCACCCGGGCGGAGGGCGGCGAGATCCTGCTCTGCGGCGGCGCGATCAATTCGCCGCAATTGCTGATGCTCTCCGGGATCGGCCCGGCGGACCATCTGCGCGAGCACGGCGTGCGCGTGGTCCGCGATCTGCCGGGCGTCGGCGCGAATCTGCAGGACCATCTCGACATCTGCACGCTGCAACGCTCGATCCGGCCGGTGACCTACGACCGGCTGAGTGACGCGCTGGTGGCGCTGCGCTACTTCACGCGCCGCGACGGGCCGGGCACCTCCAACATCGCCGAGGCCGGCGGCTTCGTGCGTTCGCGCCTGGCGCCGGACGCGCGCTGCGACCTGCAGTTCCACTTCGTGCCGGCGCTGCTCGACGATCACGGCCGCCACCGGCTGCCGGGCCACGGGTATACTTTGCACGTTTGTGGATTGCGCCCGCAGAGCCGCGGCGTGATCCGGCTGCGCTCCGCCGACCCGGCGGCGAAACCCGCGATTTACGCGCGGTATCTCAGCGATGCCGAGGGCGCCGACCTCAAGCTCCTGATCGAGGGCGTGAAACTGTCGCGCCAACTGTTCGCCGCGGCGCCGTTCGATCCCTACCGCGGCGAGGAGATCTTCCCCGGCGCCGCCGTGCAGACCGACGCCGAAATCGCCGACTTCATCCGCCGCAAGGCCGAGACCATCTATCACCCGGTCGGCACCTGCCGCATGGGCGGCGACGAACTCGCCGTGGTGGACACCGAACTGCGCGTGCACGGGATCGCCGCGCTGCGCGTGGTCGACGCCTCGGTGATGCCGAATTTGCCGGGCGGCAACACCAACGCGCCGACGGTGATGATCGCCGAGCGCGCGGCGGATTTCATCCAGACTCCGTAAGGCTTCCGCTGTCTTTCGGCCAGCGGGTAACTTTTCTTTGCTCGTGCACTGCGCCGCAGGAGCGGCGCGAACAGCGGAGCTGGCCGCGCAGCGGCGCAGCGCAGGATGCCCGGAGTCAAGAAAAGTCACCAAAAGAAAGCACATCAGAGCAAAGCATCCCACGGGAGGAGCTGCACGACGATCTTGCCGGGGAATGAAGACTCCGAATGCAACTCGTGCGCTGTAGACCGAAACGTCATTCGCTTCGCTTGCGACCGAAGACCTGCATGCGAAGCGAACAACGTTTCAGGTCGGAACGACCGAGTTGTCCTGGAACATTCATCCGCTTGCAGAACTTCGTGCAGGTCCTCCTGGGGAGGCTCTGCTTTCGAGGTGTTTCTTGGTTACTTCTTTGCACCAGCAAAGAAGTGACCCGCTCGGCCGCAGGCCGAGCGGAAGCTTTGGCTTTCGAAAGTCACCCGCTCGCCGGACGCGAGCGGAAAACCGCGGGATGTGCCATGAGAAAAGAACGAGATCACGGCCGTGCCACCCTCACCCGCGCCTTTGGCGCGGCCTCTTCCGCCAGCGGGAGCGGCGAGATGGGAACTACGCCGCCGGCGCCTGCTCGAGCAGCGGCGGCAGCGGACAATGCAGCGCCGCACAGATCGTGCGCAGCAGTTCGGCCTCGACGACCGTCACCACGCCGTCGGCACCGATCGCCTTGACCAGGCCGCGCACCAGCAATTCCTTGCCGGCCGGCGCGAGCCGATCGAGTTTCGGCAGCGCGCGATCGAGCGCGAGCGTCCATTCCTTGCGCTCGGCGTAGGGCGGCACGGCATCCGCCAGCACCTCCTGCAGGCCGAGCAGATAGGCGCGCTGCGCGTCGGCGGCATTGTCCGCGCCGTATTCGGCGACGACGGCGAACAGGTCCGCCAGTTCGGCGGCGCACGCCGGCAGCTTGGCCGTGCCGTTCGGCCGCGCCCTGGACGGATCGAGTGCGTCGACCACCTGCACGCCGATCAGCTTGGCGAGGCAATACTCCTCGATGCGCACCTCGCCGTCGGCCTGGACGAGCTGGTTGAGCACGATCAGGAACGTTTGCAACTGCGGCCGCGGCACGCGCCGCAACGCCGGAAAGGCGAGCTGCGCCAGCGGCAGTCGTTGCAGCGGGTGCAACTGCGGCAAGGCCGCGGCGAGCTGTTCGACGCCGGCGCGCACCGTCAGGCCGCAGTACTTTTCCACAATGCGCAATTGTTGCGCGCGCGTGTCGGCGCCGGCGTCGAGGCTGAGCGCGAAGATCAGTTGCGGCGCGCCGTCGACGGCATAGGCCGCCGCGCGCAGCGGTTCCGGCAGCGCGGCGCGGATCGCGCCGGCGCTGGCGAGGTCGGCGCCGCTCGGCGCGCCGCCGCGCGCGGTGATCGCGGCGGCATCGAGCGCGATCGTCGCACCCGCCGCCGGCAGCGCCGCGGCCGGTTGCGCGCGCACACGCGGCGACGCCGCGGCGGGTGCGAAACCGGCAATCGACACCTCGGCCCCTTCCGCCTCGCCCACCGCCACCGGCTGCGACCAGGCCGCGGCGATCGCGGCGAATTCCTGCGGATCGAAGCGCGGGTCGAGCGCCTTGATGCGCGTGTGCAGCGGCGGATGCGTGGCGAACAGCGCCGAGTAGCCGACGCCGTCGCCGAACAGCATGTGCGCGACTTCCTCCTTCTCCGAGCTGCCGAGCGTGGAACCGGCGGCGAGCGCGCCGATCTTCTTCAGCGCGCCGACGATGCCATCGGTCTGGCGGGTGAACTGCACCGCCGAGGCGTCGGCCAGATATTCGCGCTGACGCGAAATGCCGGCCTTGATCAGACGGCCGAAGAACACGCCGATGTAACCGATCGCGAAGATCGCCACGCCGAACGCCACGACGCTGCCCGAATCGCGGCTGCGGCCGGTGTTCTCGACGATCTTGCGGCCGAGAATACCGATGACCAGGATGCCGAACAGCACACCCATCAGCCGGATGTTGAGCCGCATGTCGCCGTTCAGCACGTGGCTGAACTCGTGCGCGATCACGCCCTGCAGTTCGTCGCGCGTGAGCTTGTCGAGACAGCCGCGCGTGACCGCGATCGCGGCGTCGCTCGGCGTGAAGCCGGCGGCGAAGGCGTTGATGCCGGGCTCGTCCTCGAGCACGTAGATCTCCGGCACCGGCACGCCGGACGCGATCGCCATCTCCTCGACGACGTTGTGCAGGCGGCGATGGGCGAAATCCTGGCTGGCGGCATCCACGCGCACCGCGCCGAGCTGGCGCGCCACCGTGCCGCCGCCGCCGCGCAACTGGGAAATCCTGTACAGCGAGGCGAGGAAGATCACCGCGAGCACGAGCACGCTCGCCCAGAACATGACCGGACCGGCCATGCCCACGCCATGACCGTAATAGTGGTGCCGGTTGCCGATCGCGCCGAACGCGACCAGCAGGACGAGGTCGATCGCACCGACGATGCACGCCACCGCGAGCAGGAACAGGATCAGCATGCGCCGCGTGTGCCGCCGGGCGCGTTCCTGTTGCGCGAAGAAGTTCATGGTTGCCGGGCGGAAAGGACGGGACAACAAGAAGTTGAGCGCGGCCGATCTCCCTCAGCCCTCAGCCCCTCGACCCTCAGCCCTCACGAAAACGACACCTTCACCGCCTTGCGCGCCTCGGGTGCCTCCACCTCCCACGGCGTGGCCGGGGCGAAACCGTACATATTCGCGATGAACGAGTTCGGGAACACTTCGCGCTTGTTGTTGTAGTACATCACCGCATCGTTGTAGGCCTGGCGCGCGAAGGCCACCTTGTTCTCGGTCGAGGTCAGCTCCTCGGACACCTGCATCAGATTCTGGTTGGCCTTGAGGTCGGGATAGGCTTCCGCCACCGCGAATAGGCGGCCGAGGGTCTGGGTGAGCTGGTTCTCGGCGCCGGCGAGCTGCTGCATCGCCTGCGGATCGCCGGGGTTGGCCTTGGCGGCAGCGAGACCGCTCACCGCCGCACCGCGCGCGGCGACCACCGCTTCCAGGGTCTCGCGCTCGTGCTTGAGGTACGCCTTGGCGGTCTCGACCAGGTTCGGGATCAGGTCGTAGCGTCGCTGCAATTGCACGTCGATCTGCGAGAAGGCGTTCTTGTAGTTGTTGCGCGCCGTCACCAGGCCGTTGTAGATGCCGACGAGATAGAGCATGACCGCGGCGACGATCGCGAGGAAAATTAAAAGGCCCATAACACTCGGCTCCCGACTTGACGTTAGAATGGTGCCCCGTGCGGAGCATAGCACGGGCGGATTTGCGGCCGTGCTGCAACACGAGGGAGGGCCGCAACGAAATGTTTGTCACGCGCGCATTGATCGGGCTCATCGCCGCGATCCTGCTCGTCGCCTGCGATTCCGCGCAGGCGCGCACGCCGCGCGCCGCGGCGCGCACGCATGCCGCACGGTCCGCGCCGACGCCACACCCGGGCGGGATCGCCGGCGATGCCGCGGCGGTGGCGCGCGAGGCCGACGGCTGGCTCGATGCGGTGGAACGCTCCGGCCAGGTCTCCGGCCTGGCCATGGCGGTGGTCAAGGACGACCGGGTGCTGCTCCAGCGCGGCATCGGCTACGCCGATGCCAGCCGCGACCTGCCCGTCACCGTCGATACCGTGTTCCGCCTCGCCTCGCTGTCCAAGGCCTTCGCCAGCGCGCTGACCGCGATCCTGGTCGACGAAGGCATGCTGAGCTGGGACACGCGCGTCGCCGGCGTGCTGCCCACGTTCGAACTGCACGACGTCGCCGCGAGCGAGAAGCTCACGGTCCGCGACATCCTGAGCCAGCGCGTCGGCCTGCCGCACAACACCTACGATCACCTGCTCGAGCACGACGCGCCCTATCCGGAGCTGGTGGAGAAACTGCGCGAGGTGCCGCTCGCCTGCGACGTCGGCGATTGCTACGGCTACCAGAACATCACCTTCGCCCTGATCGGCGACATCACCTACGCCGTGAGCGGCGACTTCTTCTATCACCTGGTCGAGAAACGCATCTTCCATCCGCTCGGCATGGCGACGGCCACCTACGGTCGCGAGGCGCTGGAATCGAGCGCGAGCTGGGCGCGGCCGCACGTGCGCCGCGGTCGCGGCTGGGCGCCGATTCCGATCAGGGAGGCCTATTACCACGTGCCGCCGGCGGCCGGCGTCAACGCCAGCATCAAGGACATGACGCAATGGCTGATCGCGCAGATGGGCGGACGCCCGGACGTGCTGCCGGATCGGCTGCTCACCACGCTGCACACGCCGCTCGTGTCCACCCCGGGCGAGCGCCACGCCTCGCCGTGGCGCCGCGCGCGCGTCGACGAGGCGTCCTACGCGCTCGGCTGGCGCGTCTACGACTACGCCGGCCAGACCCTGGTGTTCCACGCCGGCGCGGTGCAGGGCTATCGCGCGATGATCGCGTTCCTGCCGAAGGATCGCTTCGGCGCGGTGCTGATGTGGAATTGCGAGTGCTCGCTGCCGAGCGGCCTGCTGCCGATGCTGCTCGATCGCTATCTCGGGCTCGGCGAGGTCGATTGGGCCGGCGTGGAGAGCCTGCGCAGCGGCCGCAGCGTCGCCGCCGGCGGCGACTGACGCATGCTCATCGCCGAGCGCTTCCTGTTGCTCTGCTGCGATCCGGTCAAGGGCGTGCCGCAGTGGCCGCGGCAGCGTCACGATACGCCGCTGCTCGCCGCGGCGGCGCTGGCGCTCGATCTCGCCGTGCAGGAGCGGCTCGACCTGCGCGACGGGCGCCTGCATGCGGATGCCGGCCTGCCGGTCGGCCATCCGCTCCTCAACGACGCGCTGCATGCGCTGGCACGCGAGGACCTGCCCGCGCCGGACGCGTTGCGGGCGCTCGCGCACCGCTTCGATCCGCTGCCGCTGCGCATCCTCGACGGGCTGCACCGGCGCGACCTGGTGCATCGCCTGGTCCGGCGCGACTGGCTGTTGCGCAAGCGCGTGCGCTATCCGCTGCGCTCGGTCCAGGCGCGCAACGAAACCCTGCACCTGCTCGCGGCCGCGGCGCACGGCGAGGACGCGCACGGTCTTGCGCTGCTGCTGTTGATCGACGCGAGCGGTCTGCTGGCCGTGCACCTGCGCGCGCACGATCACGAGGCGGCGATGCGGCGCGTGCTGGCGCTCGGTCGGGCCGCGGACGAGGCGGCGCCGATGCGGCGCGTGTTCGCGGCGGTACGCGAGGCCCTGCTGGCATGACGCGCGGCCGGCGCCGCGCGCCGGCGCGTCAGAGCTTGAATTCGATCCGGCGGCGCACCTTTTCTTCCACCGGCTTGCCGTTTTCCAGGCGCGGCTTGAACGTCCAGCGCGCCACCGCGCGCAAGGCGGCGGCGTTGAACACGCGCGCGGGCTCGGCGTTGACGACCTTGGCATCGGTCACGGTGCCGTCGGCGGTGACGGTGAATTCCACCTCGACCCAACCCTGCTGGCGCGCGCGATAGGCTTCCGGCGGGTAGTCCGGCGCCACGGTCCGCACGAGCTCGGCGGGCCGGGTTTCGCCGCCGGCGGGCGCTGCGGCCACGGCCGGTTCGGGCGCGGGCGGCGGTGCGGGCTTCGGCGCCGGAGCCGGCGGCAGCGTGGCCGCGGCGGTGGTCGGTGCCGGTGCGGGCGCGGGCGCCGCGGGTTCGCCAGCCTCCGGCGTCGCGGCTGGCTTCGGTGGCGTGCCCTGGGCCGTCGCCGCTTTCGCCGCGGCGGCCGCGGCCAGCTGCTGTTCGTGCTCGACCTGCTTCTTCTTCGCGTCGAGTTTGCTGCGCAGGATGGTCAGCGTGTAATTGCTCGGGTCGGCCTTGGCGAGCAGGTCGATCTCGCGCGTCGCCTCATCGACGTTGCCGGCATTGATGCTCTGCTCGACCACCGGCGTGGCGAACGGAAAGATCTCGCGCAAGGCGTCCTTCGCGATCGGATTGTTCGCATCCTTCTCCAGCACGCGCAGATAGAACTCCACGGCGTTGTTGCCCTGCGGCGCGACCAGACGCTGCTCGTGGAACGCGGTGGAGGCTTCCTTGAGGAGCTGCTCCTTGGTGAGCTCCGGTGCCGGCGCGGCCGGCGCGGCGGTGCCCGCCGTCGGCGTGGGCGCGGCCGTGCCGGGTTGCGCGGTCGGCTGCGGCTTGTTGCCGCCGCCGAGGAAGAAGAACAAGGCGGCGGCGATCAGGCCGATGGCGATGATCACGACCGGCAGGAACTTCATCGCCGGATTGGAAGGGCCGCGCGGGCGTGGATTCGATGGTCTGGCTGGCATGGCAGTGGCTCGCAATGACGTGCGGTAGGATACCGTGAGGATCCTTCGGCTTTGCAACTTCCCCGCCAGCCGCGTCAGGACAGGCCCTCGCCCCCTTCGGCGGCCGCCGCGGTGCCAACAAGGTACCGCATTTTGGGGTCGCCGTGGCAAGCGCCCGCCGCGGCGCCGCGATCGAAGTCCGTGACCTCAGGACTGGATCGAACCTTCAGGGAAGCTCGAAACCGTTCTTGAAGATGCTGTCGTTGTCGGGGATGACGAGCAGATTCGCCGACAGCGGCGGCAGCGCGGACAAGGTCAGCGTCGTGCCGTTGATGCTGCCGCTGTCGGTCTGCGCGAGCGCGCTGGCGCCGGTGAAGCCGTACAGCGTCCAGGCGGCGAAGTGCGGGGCGTTGAAACTCAGCGCCACATCATGGCTGACGCTGTCCTTGTTGGTCAGCAGCACCATCGTGCGCGCGTTGCCGTGGAAGGCGTAGGCGCCGATCTGGTCGACGTTGGCGCTGGTCGCGCCGATGCTGTTGCCCTGCACCGCGGCACCGGCGCCGTCGTAGTCGAGGAAGATCTGGAAGCCGCGTTCCGCCTTCGAGTTGGCCGCCGGCGCGGTCCAGCGTGTCGCCAGATCGACGCCCTCGCGCGCGAAGATCGCCAGCAGTTCGGCCTGGGCCACCGCGCCGCTGTCGGTGGCGTCCTGGTCCCAGGCATATTCCGTGATCGCGAGCTTGGTGCCCGGGCAGTATTGATTGATCCACGCCTTCACCCGCGGGATCAGGTTCGGCTTGCTGTAGTGGTTGGCGTCGGTATCGCCGAGATCGGCGATCCACGATTCGGACGCCCAATTCGGATCGTACAGCTCCTTGAGCGAGCGCAGCCGCCGGCCCCTGGTGGCTGCATCGTCGGCGTTGCTGTAGATCGACCCGGCGGCGCCGTTCGGATCCTGCGGGTAGTAGTGCAGATCGAGATAATCGACCAGATGCCTGCCGCCCGGCAGCGGATTCGCGCACACCTGCTGCAAGTACCAGGCGACGAACGGCAAGCCGCCGTGCGCCTGGCGGTCGGCGCCGTCGACGCAGTTGTCGGCCGCCGAGCCGAACAGGTCGCAGTAGCCCCAGGTCACCGGGCCGGTCACCTGCGCGTCCGGCTCCTGTTGCTTGATCGCGCCGGCGTAGGCGACGGTCTTGCTCCAGATCTCATCGTAGGTCGGTGGGTTCGGATGCACATCGCGGTGCGTGGAGTTCCACAGCATCACTTCGTTGTCGAGCGAGTAGAACTTCACGCCGCCGTGAGCGGCCGTGCCGTGTGCGCTCTGTATGTGAGCGATCCAGCCTGCGGCGAAGGTCGGATCGACGGCCGTCGAGGTGTCGTGCGGATCGTTGTTGATCAGATGATAAAAGCCGTTCTGCGCATCGTAGAGCACGCAATTCGGCGAGGGGTTGCTCGACGGATTGCACTCGCCGGTGCCGGCGTTCGTGTCGTAGGGATCGACCGCATCGGACTGGTATGGGAACGGCACCTGCGCGCCGTACTTGCTGACCGCAAAACCGGCGAAGTAGGGATGATTGAGCGGGCTGTCCGCACGCGGCGTCCAGCCGATCGTCGGAATCGTCATCAGCGGCTGGAGGCCGCTGCCGAGCGCGCTGGCGATGAAGGCGTCCGCATCGTTGTTGAGCGGCGGCACGTGCGTGCGATCGGTGCTGCCCGGAATGTTCTCCCAGAAATAGTCGCGGGCCGTGTTGTGCACATCCACCTGCCAGTTGTAGCGCGTCGTCGAGTTGCCGCCCCAGCGGTCGACCGTGTAGCGCATCTGCGCATTGCGCGCGGCATCGCCGAAGGCCACGCCGAAGATCAGCGGACTGAACGGATGGACGTTGGCGGTGGCATCCACGCTCACGTCGACCGCAGCCGTTCCGCCCGAACCGGCGAGCAGCATGAGCATCATCGCGTACCGCATGTGTCGGCCTCCCCGTCTCCCGTTCCGCGGCATGCAGCCCAGAACCTGTCTCAAAATCGTCGCGAGCGAAGACGGATTGCGCGCCGCCGGAGCGCAGGACCCGGAGTTTACTGGTAGTAAATGAGGAGTCCGAGCACCGCCGGCGCGTGAGCCGTCGAGCGCAGCAGATTTTGAGACAGGTTCTAGCCGCGTGCGGTGTGCTGCGTCCTTGACCTGCGTCACAGTGCCGGGCGTCGCGCCGCCTCGCCAGGAAATCCGTGGACCAAGGCAAGATGGAGTCTCGGCTCTTTGCGCCCCCTTGAGTCGAGGGTGCGATCAAACCCTTGCCGCGCAAGGGTTTGATGGGGCTTGTGGAGGTGCGGCGCCGCAGCCGAAGACAGGAACATCGGGATTCAACCAGACCTGCCCTACTGCACGGGAATGACGATGCGCGTCTGCAACCGTTCCGGCGGCACTTCGCCCGGATCGTTCAGGTATTCCTCGATCAACCGATCCTTCGGCTGATAGCCCTCGGTGGCGAGCCAGGCGTAGGCCTTGGTGATGGTCTCGCCGAGCCTGGTGTACGGTCCGGTGTGGACGAACGCGACCGCGCGTCCGGCGTAGCTGCTGCCGGCCTGCACCTCGCCGCTCGCCGCGACGTCGTTGCGATCGACCGGAATCGCGGCGTCGAATTTCCAGGCGTCGGCGTCGTAGCTGGTGGTGATCGTCATCGGCGCGCCCTGCATGGCGATGCCATGGTCCTTGAGAAAGGCGCCGATGTGCCCGTAGGCCTCCCCGATGGCGGTCTTGATCGCCTCCGGATCCTGGCCGGTCGACAGGCTGACGAAATAGATCTTCTGCGCCGGACGCTGCACTTCTTCGCCCTGCACGCCGGCAAGATCGGCGGCCGGCAGACTCTCGAGCAATGCCTTCAGCTTGGCCAGGCCCTTCTCGTAATCCTTGCCGACCATGGAATCCATCAGCAGGTTGAAGTAACGACCGATCAGGCGGCCGTTGGCATCCACGTCCAGCGCCCAGGTGACTGCGGTGCCGCCGCCGGCAGGCGCCAGGCGAAAGCTCGCCGTCGCCTTGCCCATGTCGCCGAAGTCGAGCGCGGTCCGGATCGATTCATACGGCTTGCTCTCGACGATCTCCTGGCTGCCGCTGCCGACGGACTTGTTGCCCGACCAGCTCGCCTTGGCGCCGACGCCGAAGGCCGGGCCGCTGTAGCGGTAGCTGGCATCGGGATCGAGTTCGAACCACGGCGACCAGTCGTTGAAACGCCGGAAGCCGTTGAGCACGGCGAACACTTGCGCGGGTGGCCGCGCGATGGTGATCGCGCGCTCGACGCGCGTGTGATCCGGCAGGAAGAAACCGATCGCGACCAGCAGCACGACCACGACCGCGAGGACCAGCGACAACCGCACGAGCCAGCGCATGACGCACCTCCCCGAACGAGCGGATCGAGGCATGCTAGCCGACTGGGAGCAGGCTCGCCACTTGCGCCGCGCGCGCCGTGGCGAATGGAAGGGAAAACGGAGGATTCGGGTCTGCGGTAAAGGCTCTCCCTGCGCTGGGCAAAACACAGGGAGAGTCAATCCGTCTACCGATGGTTGTATTTCGTGTTACCCGTCGCGGTACCGGAAGCGAGGCCGCCGGTTCCGCGAACGCTGCCGGTCGTCTGCCACCCGACCGGTTCGCTCGGGTGCGATCCGTGCACCCCTCTTCGAGCGTCGTTGCTGCGTGTTGCCTACTTACTTCTTCGCCGTCTTGCGGGCGGTTTTCTTCGCCGCCTTGGCCTTCACGGTCTTCTTGGCGGCCTTCTTCGCGGTTTTCTTTGCAGCTTTCTTCATAGCCATATCGCGTCTTAGCTCCTCGTCAGTTGGTAGTGGTTGCCCAGTAAAAGCGTGCAGGAACGCTTCGCACAGCAGATCGCTGTTGGTGGCGTGCCTGAGATTGTTCACTTGCCGGCGTGTGCGTTCGTCGGAGAGAAGTTTGAGGACGTGAAGCGGTATCGATACCGTCACTTTTTTTACTGCTTCGGCCTTGTGGCCGTGCTCGATGTACGGCTGGATGAACTTCGCTACCGGCATGATCCCGTAACGCGGTGGTACGCCGGGACAAAAAATTATTCCCGCTTTTTCGCGCTGTCAACCTCTTTGTGGGCGATCGACGCGGCGGAATCCGTCGCGCGGTGCCGCCGCGACGCGCGCCGCGGGATGCAGCGAATCGCCGCAACCGCCGGGCGGACGTTCACAAATGGACGTCTATACTTCTATACGGCGCAACGTCGTCGCCGTCACGGGGCGCGCCGCGCGCCGGCCACCGCTGCGCGCAACGCCAGCAATGATGCGGGTTGCAGCGGGGCGACGCATGCGCGCCGTCGACACCGGCCGCTGCCATCGACGCCTGCGGCGTTACCGCGCCGCGCGCGGCGAGGAATGTGGTCGCACAGGTGCACTTGCCATCCGGCGCGCGCCCGCCGCGACGTCGGAGCGCGTCGCGCGAGCGCGGAAAATTTTTTTCGCGGCGACGCCGAATCGGCGCGCGAAACGCGCAATTTGCGCAAAATTGCGCAACCCGGACGCGTCGCGAACGGCGCCGACGGCAACGAGATTCAGCGCAGCGCGCTCGCCAGCGCGCGCGCGAAGCGGTCGAGATCCGCTTCGGTCTTGGTCTCGGTCGCGCACACCAGCAGCGCGTCGCCGAGGTCGGGATATTCCTCGCCGAGTGCGAACCCGGCGACGATCCGTTGCTCGGCGAGACGCTCGACGATCGCGTGCGCCGGCTGCGGCAACGCCAGCGCCACTTCGTGGAAGTAGGGGCGCGTGAACAGCGGACGCACGCCGGCGATCGCGCCGAGCCTGGCGCACAACGCGCGCGTGTTGTGCATGCTCGCCTTCGCCGCGCGCTCCAGACCCTGCGGCCCGAGCATGGCCATCGCGATCGTCGCCGCGGTGACCAGCAGACCCTGGTTGGTGCAGATGTTGGACGTCGCCTTCGCGCGGCGGATGTGCTGCTCGCGCGCCTGCAGGGTGAGGGTGAAACCTTCGCGGCCATCGATGTCGGTGGTGCGGCCGACGATGCGGCCCGGCATCTGGCGGACGAATTCCTGCTTGCAGGCGAGGATGCCGAAGTACGGCCCGCCGGAGGACAGCGGCACGCCGAGCGGCTGGCCGTCGCCACAGACGATGTCGGCGCCGCGCGCACCCCAGCGGCCGGGCGGCTTCAGCACCGCCAGCGACAGCGGATTGACCACGCCGATGACCAGCCCGCCGCGCGCATGCGCCCAGTCGGTGAGCGCATCGACCTCCTCGAGCACGCCGAAGAAGTTCGGCTGCGGCACGACCAGCGCGGTGAACGCGCCGAAATCCTGGCGCGCCAGCCATTCCGGATCGACGCCGCCGGCGGCGCGGCCGTCATGACAGAAATCGACTTCGACCACCTCGATGTTCTGCAGATCGACGATGGTGTGCAGCGTCTTGCGGTAGGCCGGATGCACCGAGCGCGGCACCAGCACTTTGCGCGGCCCCTTCTTGGCGCAGCGCTCGGCCATCAGCACGGCCTCGGCGAGCGCGGTGGCGCCGTCGTACAACGAGGCGTTGCTCACGTCCATGCCGGTCAGCCGCGTCATCATCGTCTGGTATTCGTAGATGACCTGCAGCGTGCCCTGGCTCGCTTCGGCCTGGTACGGCGTGTACGCCGAGTAGAACTCGCCGCGCGAGACGATCTCCCACACCGCCGCGGGGATGTGGTGCTCGTACGCGCCGGCGCCGCAGAAGTTGAGCGGCGTGCCGTCCGCCGCCGCGCGTTCGCGCATCAGGCGGGCGAGCTCCATCTCGTTCAATCCCGGCGGCACGTTGCGCAACTCGGCGGTCTTGAGCGCCGCCGGAATTTCGTCGAACAGATCCTCGATGCGCGCCACGCCGATGGTCTTCAGCATCGCGCGCACATCGGCTTCGGAGTGGGGGATGAAGGGCATCGGGGTTGGGGGCAGTGAGCGGTGAGCGGTGAGCGGTGAGCGGTGAGCGGTGAGCGGTGAGTGGGGAGTGGGGAGTGGGGAGTGGGGAGTGGGGAGTGGGGAGTGGGGAGTGGGAAGTTGGGAGTGGAAAATGCCGTGCTTTTCAGCCCTCAGCCCTCAGCCCTCGGCCCTCGCGCGTAAGCGATCAGCGGTGAGCATAAAAAAACCGAACCGGCCATTCGCGGAATCCGAAATGGGAGGAGCTCGACTTCCTACTCCCCACTCCCTACTCCCCACTCCCCCGCACCTCAGTGTTCCTCGCTCTCGATCAGTTCGGCGTAGGCGTCCGGGTCGAGCAGTTCTTCCTGCTCCTCGGCCAGGTTGCTCGGCTTGACCACGAAGATCCAGCCCTCGCCGTAGGCGTCCTCGTTGATCGTCTCGGGCTTGTCGGCCAGCGCCGAATTGACCGCGACCACCTTGCCGGATACGGGCGCATAGACGTCCGAAGCCGCCTTGACCGATTCGACCACCGCGCAGGCGTTGCCGGCCTGGACCTCGTCGCCCACGCTCGGCAGCTCGACGTAGACCAGATCGCCGAGCAGGCTCTGGGCGTGGTCGGAGATGCCGACGGTGACCGTGCCGTTGTCCTCGATTCGCGCCCACTCGTGGGACTTCATGAATTTGAGGTCGCCGGGGATTTCGTTCATGGGGGATTTCCTGGATGCCGATCGACGCGGCCGGGTAATTCTACACGGAGCCCGGCGCAAGCAAAGTCACACGCCCGCGCACGCCTTGCCGTCGCGGACGAACGGATACTTGACCACGCGCACCGGCACCTCGCGGCCGCGGATGTCCACCGCGACGCGCGCGCCGGCGCCGGTCGGCACGCGCGCGAAGGCGATCGCCTTGCCGAGCGTGGGCGAGAACGTGCCGGACAGGACCTCGCCGTCGCCGACCGGCGTGATCACGCGCTGACCGTGGCGCAACACACCCTTCTCGTCCATCACCAGCCCGACCATCTCGCGCCGGACGCCGTCGGCGCGCTGCCGTTCCAGCGCGGCGCGGCCGATGAAGTCGCGGCCGTCGTCGAGCGCGACGGTCCATGCCAATCCGGCCTCCCAGGGCGTGACGTTCTCGTCCATGTCCTGGCCGTAGAGATTCATGCCGGCCTCCAGGCGCAAGGTGTCGCGCGCGCCGAGACCCGCGGGCTTCACGCCGGCGGCGAGCAGGCGGTTCCACAACTCCACCGCCTGCGTTTCCGGCACGATGATCTCGTAGCCGTCCTCGCCGGTGTAGCCGGTGCGGGCGATGAACAAGCCGTCGCCTTCGGCGGCGACGAACTTGCCGATCTTCGCCGCCCGCTCGCGCAGCGCGGGGCCGAGCAGCGACTGCACCTTGGCGCGCGCGTTCGGGCCCTGCACCGCGATCATGGCGAGATCCGCGCGTTCGCTGACCACGACGTCGAACGCCTTGGCCTGCCGCTCGAGCCAGGCGAGATCCTTGTCGCGCGTCGCCGCGTTGACCACGACACGGAAGAAATCCTCGGCGAGGTAATAGACGATGAGATCGTCGATCACGCCGCCGTGCTCGTTCAGCATGCACGAGTACAGCGCCTTGCCGGGGACTTTCAGCTTGTCCACGCTGTTGGCGAGCAAGCGACGCAGGAACGGCCGCGTGTTCGCGCCGCGCAGATCGACCACGGTCATGTGCGAGACGTCGAACATGCCGGCGTCGCGGCGCACCGCGTGATGCTCGTCGATCTGCGAGCCGTAATGCAGCGGCATGTCCCAGCCGCCGAAATCGACCATCTTGGCGCCGAGCGCGCGATGGGTCTGGTTGAGGACGGTTTTCCGGGTCATGACGGCAGCCGCGGGCGGGGCGCGCATTATAAGGAAGATCCGATCAATTCCCGAGGTTCCTGTCTTCGGCGGCGCTACCGCACTTCCACAACCCCCATCCACCCCTTGCTGCGCAAGGGTTGGATCGCCCCCTTGACTCAAGGGGGCTGAAAAGAACGGGCGCCGCATTGTCCGTTGGCGCCGAGGTTCCAAAACAGGCCGTCGAGCGAGTGCGTTCCCGCACCGCGCTCGCGACGCGCGGCCGCCGCGAAGAAAAGGTGAGCCGGCCGGTAAGCCGGGTTCTGTCGTGGACAGTCATTCCTCTCGGCCTGGCGTCGCCGCCAGGCTCTAGCGACCTACCCGGGAGCGGCTCAGGGCTAAGCCATCGCTCCCCTATGTGGTCTTGCTCCGGGTGGGGTTTGCCGTGCCGCGCGGCGTTGGCCCCGCGCGCGGTGCGCTCTTGCCGCACCGTTTCACCCTTGCCTGATCCCTCGCGGGCCATCGGCGGTCTGTTCTCTGTTGCACTTTCCGTCGGCTTGCGCCGCCCAGGCGTTACCTGGCACCCTGCCCTGTGGAGCCCGGACTTTCCTCGGCGTGCTCGCGCACGTCGCGACTGTCTGGCCGGCTCGCCGCCAGAATACTCGAGATCGCGCACGGAAGACAGGGCCGGCGCCGAGCGCCGCGAGCGGCGGCGCGTGCCGGCCGACCCACGGCGAACGGATGCGCGAGCACCATCGCTTCGCCCATCTTCCGCCCGGCGTCAGCCGGCTACGCGCAGCATCGCCGCGATGCTGCGTTCCACGTCGGCATCGGTCGTCGCCCACGAGCACACGCTGATGCGCATGGCGGTGCGTCCCTGCCACACCGTGCCGCCGCACCAGCAGGTGCCCTCCGCCTGCAACGCCGCGATCACGCGCTGGGTGCGCTCGGCGTCGCCGAAGGCGACCAGCACTTGATTCAACGCCACCTCGTTCAACACCTCGTAGCCGGCGGCGCGCAGCGCTTCGGCGAAACGGCGCGCCTGCCGGCAGTTGCGCTCGATCAGCTCGGCCACGCCCTGCCGGCCCAGGCTGCGCAGCGCCGCCCAGACCTCGACACCGCGCGCACGTCGCGACAGTTCCGGCGTGTAATCGGACGGATTGCGCCACGGGCTCGCGGTCGGCAGATACTCCGCCGTGATCGCCATCGCCGCCGGCAGCGCGTGGGCGTCGCGCACGAAGGCGAGGCCGCAGTCGTAGGGCACGTTCAGCCACTTGTGCGCGTCGGTCGCCCAGGAGTCGGCAGTTTCGATGCCGGCGACCAGCGCGCGACGCGACGGCGCGGCGCGCGCCCACAACCCGAACGCGCCGTCGACGTGCAGCCACGCCGACGCGCCGATCCGCTCGCGCACGCCGGCGACGTCGTCGCAGGCGCCGGTGTTGACGTTGCCGATCTGGGTGCAGACGATCGCCGGCGCGGACGGCTTCGGCAGCGTGGCCACGCGCAGGCGGCCCTGCGCATCGACCGGCACGCGCCGCACGCGGTTGCGGCCGAGGCCGAGCAGACCGAGCGACTTGATCAGCGTCGGGTGCGCCTCCTCGCCCACCACGACCTCGATCGGCGGCGCGCCGAACAAGCCGTCGGCCTCGACGTTCCAGCCGGCGCGCGCGAGCACGGCATGGCGCGCGGCGGCGAGCGCGGCGAAATTCGCCATGGTCGCGCCGGTGACGAAGGCGCCGGCGCAATCGCGCGGCAGGTCGAACAGGTCGAGCAGCCAGGCGAGCGCGGTCTGCTCCAGCCGCGCCGTCGCCGGGGTGATGTTGTAGTAGCCGGTGTTCTGGTCCCAGGCCGCGGCCAGCCAGTTCGCCGCGAGCGCGGCCGGCAGCGCGCCGCCCATGACGAAGCCGAAGAAGCGCGGGCCGGCGATCGCCAGCGTCGCCGGCGACCCGTGACGATCGAGCAGTGCCAGCGTCTGCGCAGGATCGCTCGGCGCCTCCGGCAGCGCATGATCGAGCGCATCGAGCGCCGCGACCGCCGCCGCGTCGGGCGCGACCTTGCGCTCGCCGAGGCCCTGCAGATAGGCGCCGGCGCGGGCGGCGGCGTCGTTCAACAGCGTTTGCAGCGATGTCATGGCTCCTCCCCAGGTGGCGGCCGCAGGCGCCGATTCACGGCTCCGGTGGCGACTCGCGCTCCGCGTACAGCGCCTTGCGCGGCGCGCCGGAGATCTCGCTCGCCAACTTCGCCGCGCGTCCGGGCGGCAGCTCCCGGCGCAGCAGCTCGAACACGCGCCGACCCTCGGCCAGGCGCGCGGCCGCGTCGTCCTCCTCGATGCCGGCGATCAGCAGGACGAATTCGCCGCGGCGCTGATCGGCGTCGGCGGCGAGGCGCGCGGCGAGCTCCGCGAGCGTGCCGTCGAGCACGGTTTCGTACAGCTTGGTCAACTCGCGCGCGAGCACCGCGCGGCGTTCGTCGCCGAGGACCGCGCGGCAATCCTCGAGCGTCTCGGCGATGCGGTGGCTCGCCTCGTACAGGATCAGCGTGCGCGATTCGCCGCGCAACGCCTGCAAGCGCGCCCGGCGCGCGGCGGCGCGGGCCGGCAGGAAGCCCTCGAACACGAAGCGGTCGCTCGGCAATCCCGCGACCGACAACGCCGCGATCGCCGCGCACGGCCCGGGCACCGGCGAGACCGCGATGCCGGCCGCGCGCGCCGCGCGCACCAGCCGGAAGCCGGGATCGCTGATGAGCGGCGTGCCGGCGTCGCTGATCAGCGCGATCGTCGCGCCCTCGCGCAGACGCCGCACCAGCTCGTCGCCGACCGCGCGTTCGTTGTGCTCGTGCAGCGCGATCACACGCGCGGCGATGCCGTAGTGCATGAGCAGCGCCATGCTGTGGCGCGTATCCTCGGCGGCGATGAGGTCGCACATGCGCAGCACCGCCTGCGCGCGCGGCGACAGATCCTCGCGATTGCCGATCGGCGTGGCCACCACCCACAGCCTGCCTGCGCGCCGTTCCGTCATGCCTGCTCCCCGTGTGCGCGCCAAGCTTAGCGCGCCGACCGGCCCGGCGTCCGCTATCATGAGCGCCGATCCGCGAGGTGACGATCATGGCCAGGTTGCGTTTGCCGCATCGCGCCGCAGGCGCCTTGCTCATCGTGCTGGGGGCGCTGCTCGCCGGCTGCCTCGAGGTCGCGCCGCGCCCGGCTCCGTCCGCCGCCGCCGATGCCGAAGCCGCCTGGCATCAGGGCGATTTCGATCGCGCCGCGCAGGCGTTTCTCGAGCTCGCCGATGCGCACCCGCGCGAGCGCGCGCACTACCGCCTGCGCGCGGCCGAGGCCTGGCGCGAGAACGGCGATCTCGACGCCGCGGCCGAGGCGCTCGCCGGCATCAAGCCGCAGCGCCTCGACGCCGAGGAAGCCGTGCGCTATGCGCTGATCGAGGCGGAAGTGGCGCTGGCGCGGGGAGCGCCGGCGCCGGCGCTCGAGACGCTCGGCCGCCTCGATCTCGCCGCGCTGCCGCCGCCGCTCAAACTGCGCGCGCTGGAACTGCGCGCACGCGCCGAGGCGGCGAGCGGCCATGCCATCGCCAGCGCGCGCACGCGCGTGGAACTCGACCGTGGGCTCGCCGGCGCGGACCGGGCGCAGAACGAAGGCCAGATCCGCGCCACGCTGCAGGCGCTCGGCGCCGATGCGCTCAAGCGCGAAGCGGCCGCGCTCGCGCCGGGCGATCCGCTCCTGCCCTGGCTCGATCAGGCGCTGCGCGCCGGCGGCCAGGCGCTGCCGCTCGTGGTGCTGCGGCCGAATCAGCCGGTCGGCACCTTCGTTCCCGGTCCCGGCGGCACCCAGCGCGAAGGCTATCGCGCCGTGCGCAAGGTCGGCCTGTTGCTGCCGGGCGAAGGACCGCTCGGCGCGGTGGCGCAACCGGTGCGCGACGGCGTGTTCGCGGCGCGCTTCGCCGACAGCAATCCGCAGCGCCCCGACATCGCCGTGTACGACGCCGGCGGCACGGCGCAGGGCGCGCTCGCCGCCTATCGCCAGGCGGTCAGCGACGGGGCCGATCACGTCGTCGGCCCACTCACGCGCGAAGCCGTATCGGCCTTGTTCGCGCAAGGCGCGCTGCCGGTGCCGGTGCTGGCGTTGAACCAGCCCGAGCGCGGCGAGACGCCGCCGCCCGGCAGCGCCGCGTTCGGCCTGACGCCCGACGCCGAAGGCGCGCAGGCGGCCGAACACCTGCTCGAGCGCGGCATCCGCCAGGCGGTGGTCATCACCGCTACGGAAGACTGGGCCGAGCGCGCCGCGCTCGCCTTCCGCGCCCAGTTCGAGAGCCGCAACGGCCGCATCCTCAACGAGGCGCGGCTGCGCGACAACGAGGTGAACTACGCCGCGGCGATCCGCCAGGCGCTGTCCGGCGTGGCCGCCGGCAAGGCGGCGCCCGCGCTGCCCGGCGCCGTCGCGCCGAGCGAGGCGGCGCCGCCGCCGGACACCGCGATCTTCATCAGCATGCGGCCGCAACAGGCGCGCCTGCTGCTGCCGCAGCTCAAGCTCGCCGGCTACGCCGGGGTGCCGGTGTTCGCCACCTCGCACATCTACGCCGGCGACTACGATCCCGGCCTCGACCGCGATCTCGACGGCGTGGAGTTCTGCGATGCGCCGTGGCTGTTCGATCTGACGCCCGGCCTGCCCGCGCGCAGCGCGATCGCGCGCACGCTCGACAGCGCGCGCGGCGCCGGCGCACGGCTGTTCGCGCTCGGCCTCGACGCTTACGCCTTGCTGCCGTATCTCGAATGGCTGGGCCAGCACCACGACAGCTACCTGCCCGGCGCCACCGGCCAGCTCGCCGAGGACGACGCCGGTCGCATCCAGCGCTTGCTGGTGTGGGCGCAGTTCGACAACGGCGCGGCGCGCCCGGTGAACGGCGGCCTGCACGTCGGCGCCGCGCCGCCCGCGCAACCCTGACCCGATGCGCGCGGTCGGTTCGTCCTGGGAAGACGCGGCGGCGGCGTACCTCGCCGACGCCGGGCTCGAACCGCTGGCGCGCAATTTCACCTGCCGCCACGGCGAGATCGATCTCATCATGCGCGAGCGCGACTGCGTCGTGTTCGTCGAAGTGCGCTTCCGGCGCTCGGCCGGCCACGGCGACGGCATCGCCTCGGTCGGCGCCGCCAAGCGCGCGAAACTCCGCCGCGCGGCGGCGGTCTTTCTGCAGGCGCACCCGGCGCTCACCGATGCGCCGTGCCGATTCGACGTCGTCGCCTGCCGTGGCACGCGCGCGCAGCCGGCCTTCGAGTGGATCCGCGCGGCGTTCGAGGAGTGAGGGTCGAGGGTCGAGGGCCGAGGGCTGAGGGCCGAGGGCCGAGGGCTGAGGGCCGAGGGCCGAGGGCTGAGGGCCGAGGGCCGAGGGCTGAAAAGCATGGCATTTTCTATTCCCTACTCCCTACTCCCTACTCCCTACTCCCTACTCCCGCTCACCGCTCACCGCTCACCACTCATCACTGCTCATCCCGGCACCCAACACGCCATGTATAAAAAACTCATTTTTCTACTTTTTCTGCTGCCGCTGCTCCACGGCTGCGTGTTCGTGATCGCCGGCGGTGCGGTGGCCGGCGCCGACGTGATCCACGACCGTCGCGGCGCCGGCACCGTGGTTGCCGATCGCCGCCTGCAGCTCGCGGTGATCGACGCCATCAACCGCGACCGCGATCTCGTGCGCGGCGACTACCGGGTCAAGGTCGTGGTGTACAACGGCACCGTGCTGCTGTGCGGCCAGGCGGCGAGCGCCGAACTCAAGCAGCGCGCGCAGACGATCGCGGCGTCGATCGAAGGCGGCAGGCGCGTGGTCAACGAGATCGAGGTCAGCGACGAACCGGAGGGCTTCTGGCGCCGGCGCGCGGACAACGCGCTCACCGCGCGCATCAAGACCGCGCTGCTCGACATCACCAGCCTGCCCGGCTTCGATCCGACCCGGGTCAATGTCACCGTCGCCCATCGCGTCGTCTACCTGATGGGCATGGTCAGCCACGAGGAGGCCGAGGCGGTCGCCGCGGTGGCGCGCGACGTCGGCGGTGTGGACAGCGTGGTGAAGGTGTTCGAGTATACCGACTGAAGCCGCCGCACCGACCAACTCTCCAACGATGACGCTGCCCGCTTCGCTGCCCGCCACGCTGCGCTCGATCTTCGGCGCGGCGCTGACCACGGATCCGGCGGAGTGCCTCGCCTACGGCTACGACAATTCGCGCCGCCAGGCGCCGCCGGACGCCGTGGTGTTCCCGACCGCGCACGAACAGGTGGTCGCACTGGTGCGCGCCTGCCGCGCCGCGCGCGCGCCGCTCGTCGCGCGCGGACGCGGCACCAACACCACCGGCGCCACGGTGCCGGTGCGGGGCGGCGTGGTGGTGAGCTTCGAGCGCATGAACCGCATCCTGCGCATCGCTCCGGACGATCGCTACGCCGTGGTCGAACCCGGCGTGCTGAACGGCGAATTGCAGTCCGCGCTCGCCGCGCACGGTTTCTTCTGGCCGCCGGATCCGACCTCGAGCCCGTACTGCACGATCGGCGGCAATCTCGCCTGCAACGCCGCCGGACCGCGCGCGGTGAAGTACGGCAGTTGCCGCGAGAACACGCTCGGCCTGCGCGCGGTCGCCGGCAGCGGCGCGGAATTCCGCTGCGGCGTCTACACCACCAAGGGCGCGGCGGGCTACGATCTGACACGTCTGCTGATCGGCGCCGAGGGCACGCTCGCGCTGATCACCGAGGCGACGCTGAAACTCGCCCCGCGACCCGCGGCGACGCGCACGCTCGATGCGAGCTATCGCGACGTCGCCGCCGCCGCCGCCGCGGTGGCGCGCATCATGGCGCAGCCGGTGATCCCCTGCGCGCTGGAGTTTCTCGACGGCGCATCGCTCACGCTCGCGCGCGCACACGCCGGTGCGGCCGTGCCCGAAGGCGGCGCCTTGCTGATCGTCGAGGTGGACGGCGATGCGGACGAACTGCCGCGCGCCGCCGCGGCGATCGCCGGCGCCGCGCGCGGCGACGGCCTGCTCGAGCTGCGCATCGCCGAACGCGCGGACGACGTGGCGTCGCTGTGGGCGGCGCGCCGGGCGCTGTCGCCGGCGCTGCGCACGCTGTCCGCGCACAAGATCAACGAGGATGTGGTCGTGCCGGTGTCGAGGCTGCCGGCGTTGATCGTCGCGCTCGGCGACATCGCTGCGCGCCACGGCGTGCCGATCGTCAGCTTCGGTCACGCCGGCAACGGCAACCTGCACGTCAATCTGCTGCCACGTGACGACACCGAGCTGACGCGCGCGCACGCCGCGCTCGCCGAGGTGTTCGCCGCGGTGATCCGCCTCGACGGCACGCTCTCCGGCGAACATGGCATCGGCCTCGCCAAGCGCGACTTCCTGAGCCGGGCGCTCGACTCGAGCGCGCTCGCGCTGATGCGGCAGATCAAGCGCGAGTTCGATCCGGACGGCATTCTCAATCCGGAGAAGTTGTTGCCGTGAGTGGTGCGGGGAGTGGGGAGTGGGAAGAGCTCACGGAAATCGGAAATCGGGAAACCAGGGCCGAGGGCTGAGGGCCGCACAGCTTCTTCCGCTCACCGCTCACCGCTCACCGCTCACACCCCCTACGCGAACCACCAGCGCGTCAGCACCAGCGCGAGCGCCGCGTAGCCGCCCGCCAGCACGTCGTCGAGCATCACGCCGAGGCCGCCCCGGATGCGGCGATCCGCCCACACGACCGGCCACGGCTTGGCGATGTCGAAGACGCGGAAAAGAATAAAACCGGCAAAAATCCACAAATCCGCATTGCGCGCGCCGAGCAGCGGCGTCAGCGCCAGCCACTGACCGACGCACTCGTCCCAGACCACCGCACCGGGATCCTCGGCGCCGAGCCGCCGCACGCACCAGCCGCCGGCCCAGACGCCGAGCGCGAAGCCGAGCGCCAGCGCAAGCGCATAGCCGAGCGGCGGCAGTTCGCGCAGCCACAGCCACGGCACCAACGCGGCGAGCGAGCCGAGCGTGCCCGGCGCGATCGGGCTCAGGCCGATGCCGAACCCGGTCGCGATCCAGCCGGCCGGATGCGCGAGGATGCGACGGCGCTGACCGGCGTCGAGCGGCATCAGGCGAAGTGTTCGAAGCCGCGTCGCGGCGGCGCGATCGGGACGCCGCGCGCGTCGTGCACGCGCACACCGCTGCCGGCGACGATGCGGCCGATGCAGGTGGCGCCGCAGCCGCTGCGGGCGAGGTCGCCGAGCAGGACCGGCGCCGCCGCGGCCGGCGCGGTGAAGCAGAGCTCGTAGTCGTCGCCGCCGCCGAGCTGGAACGCGCGCCGCGCCTCGGCGTCGAACAGATGCAGCAGCGCCGGCGAGGCCGGCAGCGCATCGACGTCGATTTCGGCGCCGACGCCGCTGGCCTCACAAAGATGACCGAGATCGGCGACGAGGCCGTCGGACACGTCGATGCACGCGCTCGCCCGGCCGCGCAGCACCAGGCCCTGGGCGACGCGCGGCAGCGGTCGATTCAAGCGCGCGATCAACGCCTCGCGCAGACCGGTCGGCGCCGCGAGCAGGCGTTCGGCGTCGGCCGCGGCGCGATCGCGGCAATGCAGTCCGGCAGCCGCGTCGCCGAGCGTGCCGGTGACGAACACGAGATCGCCCGCGCGCGCGCCGGCGCGGGTGAGCGCCGCGCCGTCCGGCACGAAGCCGAGCACCGTCAGCGTGATCGTGAGCGGTCCCTGCGTCGTGTCGCCGCCGACCAGCGCGAGTTTGTACTCGCGCGCGAGCGCAGCGAAGCCGTCAGCGAAGGCGGCGACGAAGCGCGCGTCGGCCTGCGGCAGGGTCAAGGCGAGCAGCGCCCAGGCCGGGGTCGCGCCCATCGCGGCGAGATCGGAAAGATTCACCGCGAGCGCTTTCCAGCCGAGGTCGGCGGCCGCCGTGTCGAGCGGAAAATGCACGCCGGCCACGAGCGTGTCGGTGCTCGCCGCCAGCCGCTCGCCGGGCGGCACCGCGAGCAGCGCGGCATCGTCGCCGATGCCGAGGTGCACGTCCGCGCGGGCGAGCGCCGTGCGCGCCCGGATCCGATCGATCAGTTCGAACTCGCCCACGTCAGCCGCGTTCGGCGGCACCCTGCTCCGCCGCACGCCAGGCGCGCGCGGCCTTGTCGAGCACGCCGTTGACATAGGTGTGGCCGTGCTCGGCGCCGAAGCGCTTGGCGACCTCGATCGCCTCGTTGAGCACCACCCGATAGGGCACGTCCGGTCGGTGGCAGAGCTCGTAGGCGGCCAGCCGCAGCACCGCGCGCTCGATCGGATCGACTTCGTCGATGCGGCGATCGAGGAACGACGCGAGGCCGGCGTCGAGCTCGGCGCAGTGCCGCTCCACGCCGCGCAGCAGGTCCTCGAAATAGGCGAGATCGGCGATCTCCATGTCCTGCTCGTGGCGGAATTCGTCGATCACGCGCTCCATCGGATTGCCGCCGACCTGCCAGGCGTAGATCGCCTGGGTCGCGCGCCGGCGCGCGCGCGAACGCGCGGCGAGATCGATGCCGTCGGCGCGGCGCGGATGCGGCTTCATCCGCGCCCCCCGCGCCAGGCGCTGCGGTGCGGCTGGCGCAGCGTGTCGGCGGAATGGAGCTTTTTCCACAAATCCACCATTTCCAGCGCCGCCAGCGCCACTTCCTCGCCCTTGTTGCCGTGCGTCCCGCCGGCGCGCGCCTCGGCGTCGGCGAAGCGCTCCACCGCCAGCACGCCGTTCAGCACCGGCACGCCGCGCGCGAGCGCGACCCGCATCAGACCGCGCGCGCAGTTGTCGGCGACGTGTTCGTAGTGGCGCGTGTCGCCGCGCACCACGCAACCGAGCGCGATGATCGCCGCATGGCGGCCGCTCGCCGCCAGCGCGTCGGCCGTCACCGGAATCTCCCACGCGCCGGGCACGCGCACCAGATCGACCGCGTCGCCGGCGACGCCGTGCGCGACGAACGCCGCCTGCGCGCCCGCCACCAGCGCATCGACGATGGCCGGATTCCAGCGGCTGGCGACGATGGCGAAACGCGCATCGGCATGCGCACGCAGTTCGCCGGTCAAGTGGGACATGGGGAAAGGGCTGAGGGCTGAGGGCTCGATGCGGCGATTATAGGCTGCGGAGGCGTGATCTCGCATGCGGATGGAGGGGAGTGGGGAGTAAGAAGAGCCACGGCCCACGGCCCTCAGCCCTCGGCCCTTGTTTCCCGATTCCCGATTTCCCACTCCCCACTCCCCACTCTCTACCCCTTGCGCCGCAGCTCCTCGTATCCCACGATCTCCACGCCGAAGCCGGCCAGACCGAGATAGCGCCGCGGCGCGCCGAGCACGCGCAGCCGGCGCGCGCCGAGGTCGGCGAGGATCTGCGCGCCGACGCCGTGACGCCGCCATTCGTGCGCGGAATCGGCGGGCGCGGCCGCGGGATTGGCCAACCGATCCAACGCGCCGGCGGGTTCGTCCGGGTCGGTCAGCACGACCACCACGCCGCGTTCGTGCGCGGCGATATGGCGCAACGCCGCGGTGAGCGACAAACCGCCGTCGGCGCGCCGCAGGTGCAGCACGTCGCTCAGGGTGTCGCGCACGTGCACGCGGGCGAGCACCGGCTCGGCGCCGTCGATCGCGCCGCGCACCAGCGCGAAATGCGGCAGCCGCGTGAGCGCGTCGCGGTAGCCGACCAGACGGAAGCGGCCGAACTCGGTTTCGACCTCGCGTTCGAACACGCGATGGACGGTCTTTTCGGTTTCCAGCCGATAGCGGATCAGATCGGCGATGCTGCCGATGCGCAAGCCGTGCGCGCGGGCGAATCCCTCGAGCTCGGGCCGTCGTGCCATGGTGCCGTCCGGCGCCAGGATCTCGACCAGCACGCCGGCCGGCTCGAGCCCGGCGAGACCGGCGAGATCGCTCGCCGCCTCGGTGTGGCCGGCGCGGGTCAGCACCCCGCCGGGTTGCGCGCACAGCGGAAAGATGTGGCCGGGCTGGACGAGGTCGGCGGGTTTCGCATCGGCACGCACCGCAGTGCGGATGGTGTGCGCGCGGTCGTAGGCCGAGATGCCGGTGGTGACGCCTTCGGCGGCCTCGATCGACACGGTGAAATTGGTGCGGTGGCGCGAGGCGTTGTCGCTCACCATCGGCGGCAGGCGCAACTGCTCGCAGCGCTGCTTGGTGAGCGCAAGGCAGATCAGGCCGCGCGCCTCGCGCGCCATGAAGTTGATGTCCTCCGGCCGCACCTTCTCCGCGGCCATGATCAGATCGCCCTCGTTCTCGCGGTCCTCGTCGTCGACGATCACGACCATCTTGCCGGCGCGGATGTCGGCGAGGATTTCGGGAATGGAGTGGAACGCCACGGCGGGTCGCGAGTCGAGAGTATAGAAATACACTATAGCAGATTCGGGACTCGGGACTCGGAAGTAGGAAATGGGGAGTGGGGAGTGGGAAGAGCTACGGCCCTCGGCCCTCAGCCCTTGCTTCCCGATTTCCGTGCGTTGTCCCACTCCCCACTCCCCACTCCCCACTCCCCACTCCCCACTCCCTACTCCCTACTCCCTACTCCCGCTCTCCCATAACCGCTCCAGATACCGCGCGATCAGGTCCACCTCGATATTGACCGCGTCGCCCCCGCGCCGGTCGCGAAAGGTGGTGACGGCGATGGTGTGCGGAATGAGATTGACGCCGAAGCGCTCGCCCTGGACCTCGTTGACGGTGAGGCTGACGCCATCGACCGCGATCGAACCCTTGACCGCGACATAGCGCGCCAGCGCCGCCGGCAGCGCGAAGGTCCAGCGCTGCGAGCGCGCTTCCGGCACGATCGCGAGCACCCGGCCGACACCATCGACGTGACCGGACACCAGGTGTCCGCCAAGACGGTCGGCCAGCCGCAGGGATTTTTCCAGATTGACGCGACTTCCACTTTGCAGCATGCCGAGCGTGGTGCATGCCAGAGTCTCGGCCGATACGTCGGCGACGAAGCGCGCGCCGTCGATGGCGACCGCCGTGAGGCACACCCCCGCCACCGCGATGCTGTCGCCGACCACGACGTCGTCGAGACCGAGCGCGCCGGCGTCGATCACCAGGCGCGCGTCGCCGCCGCGCGCCTCGAGCGCCACCACCGTGCCGACCGCCTGGACAATGCCGCTGAACATCGTCGTCACTCCCGCAGCAGCAGCCGCCAGTCGTCGCCGACCGCGCGCCGATCGATCACGCGCAGACGCCGCGCCTGCGCGAGCGCGTCGAGCGGCGGCAACGCCAGCAGCGGCCGCGCCCGATCGCCGAGAAAAATGGGAGAAATATACAAAAGCCACTCGTCCACCAGGCCGGCGTCGGCCAGCGCGCCGCACAGCGTCGGCCCGGCCTCGACCTGCACCTCGTTGACTCCGCGCGCCGCCAGCAGCCGCAGCACGGCGTCGAGATCGAGCCGACCGTCGCGCAGCTCGATCGGCCGATATTCCACATCGCCGAAATGCGCCGGGCGCACGGCGTCCGGCGCGTGCAGGATCAGGGTCGGCGCGCCGGGGTCGAGCACGCGCGCGCCGCGCGGCGTGCGCAGGGTGCGATCCAGCACCACGCGCAGCGGCGGCACGAACGCCGTGCCTTCGGCGAGACGCACGGTCAGGCGCGGATCGTCGGCCAGCACCGTGCCGCTGCCGGTCAGGATCGCCGAACTGCGCGCGCGCCAGCGCTGCACGTCGGCGCGCGCGGCCGTCCCGCTGATCCACTGCGAAGCGCCATTGGCGAGCGCGGTGCGGCCGTCGAGGCTCAGCGCCTGCTTCACCCGCAGCCACGGTCGGCCGCGTTCCAGGCGCGCGAAGAAGCCGCGGTTCAGTTCGCGTGCGGCCTCGGCCAGCAGACCGACCTCGACTGCGATGCCGGCCGCGCGCAGGCGGGCGAAGCCGCCGCCATCGACTTTCGGATTCGGGTCGGCGCAGGCGGCGACGACCCGCGCCACGCCGGCGGCGATCAGCGCGTCCGCGCACGGCGGCGTGCGCCCGAAGTGCGCGCAGGGCTCGAGCGTGACGTAGGCGGTCGCGCCGCGCGCGCGTTCCGCGGCGGCGCGCAGCGCGAACACCTCGGCATGCGGTTCGCCGGCGCGTTCGTGCCAGCCCTCGCCCACCACCTCGTCGCCGTGCGCGATCACGCAGCCGACGCGCGGATTCGGCTGGGTCGTGGCGAGGCCGCGTTCGGCCAGACGCAACGCGCGGGCCATGTGCGCGTGGTCGGTGGCGGAGCTAGAGCTGAGGGCCGAGGGCTGAGGGCTGGTCACGCGGCAGGGGTTCTGGGTGGGTGTGGAAAAGGGCTGAGGACTGAGGACTGAGGACTGAGGACTGAGGACTGAGGACTGAGGACTGAGGACTGAGGACTGAGGACTGAGGGCTGAAAACCGTAGCTCTTCCCACTTCCTACTTCCCACTCCCGTTCACCGCTCACGCGCAAGAGCTGAGGGCGGTGGGCGGATGGCGGTTCATGCGTCAAGAATTCTTGCGTGCACGCGATTCGCCGAGCAGCGGCAGTTGCAGGCCTTCGAGCTCGGGCAGATCCTTCTCGAGCCGCTCGATTTCCTCGCGGAACGCCTGCACGTCCTCGAAGCGGCGGTAGACCGAGGCGAAGCGCACGTAGGCGACCTGATCGAGCCGCTTCAACTCCGCCATCACCCACTCGCCGACGCGGCGCGACGGCACCTCGCGTTCGTTGACCGCGCGCAGCCGCCGCACGACCTCGCGCACCACGCCGTCCACGGCGTCGCTCGCCACCGGACGCTTCTGCAAGGCCCGCTCCACGCCGGTGCGCAGCTTGCGCTCGTCGAACGCCTCGCGGCGCCCGTCGTTCTTGACGATCGCCGGCAGCTTGATCTCCACCGTCTCGAAGGTGTTGAAGCGCTCGCCGCATTTCGCGCATTCGCGGCGACGGCGGATCGTGCTGCCATCCTCGCTCACGCGCGAGTCGATCACGCGGGTGTCTTCGTACTGGCAGAAGGGGCAGTACATGGCCGGTCAGCGGTCAGTAGTGAGCAGTGAGCGGACGAAGCGCAAGCCGGATCACGATGCGAACGTTCTTTGCCGCTCACCGCTCACCACCCGGCCGCTCACGAGTACACCGGAAACCGCGCACACTGCGCCGTGACCTTCTCGCGCACCTGCGCGATCACGCCGGCGTCGTTCGGCGCATCCAGCACGTCGGCGATTCCGTGGGCGAGCTCCACACAGTCCGCCTCGCGGTAGCCGCGCGTGGTGACCGCGGGCGTGCCGATGCGCAAACCGGAAGTGACGAACGGTTTCTGTGGATCGTTCGGCACGGCGTTCTTGTTCACCGTGATGTGCGCCTTGCCGAGCGCCGCCTCGGCGTCCTTGCCGGTGACCTTGCGGCCGATCAGATCGACCAGGAACAGGTGATTCTCCGTGCCGCCGGAGACGATCTTGTAGCCGCGCGCGATCAGCGTCGCCGCCATCGCCTTGGCGTTGTGCACCACTTGCCGCTGATAGTCCTTGAACCCGGGCTCCAGCGCCTCCTTGAAGGCGACCGCCTTGGCCGCGATCACGTGCATCAGCGGGCCGCCCTGGATGCCGGGAAACACGATCGATTGCAGCTTCTTCTCGAGCTCCTCGCCGGGATGCTTCGCCAGGACGATGCCGCCGCGCGGGCCGCGCAAGGTCTTGTGGGTGGTGGAGGTGACCACGTGCGCGTGCGGCAGCGGACTCGGGTAGACGCCGGCGGCGACGAGGCCGGCGACGTGCGCCATGTCGACGAACAGATACGCCCCGACCGCATCGGCGATGGCGCGGAATCGCGCCCAGTCGACGATCTGCGAATACGCCGAGAAGCCGGCGACGATCATCTTCGGCTGGTGCTCGCGCGCCAGACGTTCGACTTCGGCGTAGTCGATCAGCCCCTGGTCATTCACACCGTACTGGACCGCGTTGAACAGCCGGCCGGACAGATTCACCTTGGCGCCGTGCGTCAAATGCCCGCCGTGGGCGAGACTCATGCCGAGGATCGTGTCGCCCGGCTCGAGCAGCGCGAAGTACACCGCCTGGTTGGCCTGCGAACCCGAATGCGGCTGCACGTTGGCGTAGTCGCAGTCGAACAACTGCCTGACGCGCTCGATGGCCAGCCGCTCGGCGACGTCGACGAACTCGCAGCCGCCGTAGTAGCGCTTGGCCGGGTAGCCTTCCGCGTACTTGTTGGTGAGCACCGAACCCTGCGCCTCGAGCACGCGCGGACTGGCGTAGTTCTCCGAGGCGATCAGCTCGACGTGGTCTTCCTGGCGGTGGCGCTCGGCCGCGATCGCGGCGGCGAGTTCGGGATCGTAGCCTTCGATGCGCATGCTGCTCGGAAACATTCGGAACCTCGGCTTCGGAAGGCGGGCAAGGCGGAAATGGTAGCCGAGACGGGGGTGCAAGCCTAGGCCGCGGTGGCGTGCGGGGCGCGGCTCGGCGATAATGCTTCGTTTGCCGCGATCGCGGCCCTATGCGAACGACTCATGCAATACATCTACACCATGATCGGGGTCAGCAAGGTCGTGCCCCCGAAACGCGAGATCATCAAGGACATCTCGCTGTCCTTCTTCCCCGGCGCCAAGATCGGCCTGCTCGGCCTGAACGGCGCCGGCAAGTCCACCGTGCTGCGCATCATGGCCGGTGTGGACAAGGACTACAACGGCGAGGCGCGCCCGCAGCCCGGCATCAAGATCGGCTACCTGCCGCAGGAGCCGCAGCTCGACCCCGACAAGACCGTGCGCGAGTGCGTCGAGGAAGGCGTCGCCGAGATCCGCGACGCGCAACGGCAGCTCGAGGCGGTGTACGCGGCCTACGCCGAGGAAGGCGCCGATTTCGACAAGCTCGCCGCCGAACAGGCGCGACTGGAGGCGATCATCGCCGCGAACGACGGCCACGCCCTCGAACGCACCCTGGAAGTGGCCGCCGACGCGCTGCGGCTGCCGCCGTGGGAAGCCAAGATCAAGACCCTCTCCGGCGGCGAGAAGCGCCGCGTGGCGCTGTGCCGGCTGCTGCTGTCGAAGCCGGACATGCTGCTGCTGGACGAACCGACCAATCACCTCGACGCCGAATCGGTGGAGTGGCTCGAGCAATTCCTGCAGAAGTTTCCCGGCACCGTGGTGGCGGTCACCCATGATCGCTACTTTCTGGACAATGCCGCAGAGTGGATTCTGGAACTCGACCGCGGCCGCGGCATTCCGTGGAAAGGCAACTATTCGTCGTGGCTGGAGCAGAAGGACGAGCGCCTGCGCCAGGAGGAGGCCGCCGAGAAGGCCCGGCAGAAGGCGATCCAGCGCGAGCTCGAATGGGTGCGGCAAGGCGCCAAGGGCCGCCAGTCCAAGGGCAGGGCGCGCCTGAACCGCTTCGAGGAGCTGAACTCGATCGAGTACCAGAAGCGCAACGAGACCAACGAGATCTACATCCCGCCGGGCGAGCGACTCGGCGATCTGGTGATCGAGTTCCGCAACGTGTCGAAGGGCTATGGCGACCGCCTGCTGATCGAGGATCTGAACTTCAAGATCCCGCCCGGCGCCATCGTCGGCATCATCGGCCCGAACGGCGCCGGCAAATCGACGCTGTTCAAGCTGATCACCGGACAGGAGAAGCCCGACCGCGGCGAGATCGTGCTCGGGCCGACGGTCAAGCTGGCTTACGTCGATCAGTCGCGCGATGCGCTCGACGGCAGCAAGACGGTCTGGGAGGAAGTGTCCGGCGGCCGCGACATCATCACCATCGGCCGCTACGAGACGCAATCGCGCGCCTATCTCGGCCGCTTCAACTTCAAGGGCACCGACCAGCAGAAGATCGTCGGCCAGCTCTCGGGCGGTGAGCGCGGACGTCTGCATCTGGCCAAGACCCTGCTCGCCGGCGGCAACGTGCTGCTGCTCGACGAGCCGTCCAACGACCTCGACGTCGAAACCCTGCGCGCGCTCGAAGAGGCGCTGCTCGAGTTCCCCGGTTGCGCACTGGTGATCTCGCACGACCGCTGGTTCCTCGATCGCATCGCCACCCACATCCTCGCCTTCGAGGGCGAATCGCACGTCGAGTTCTTCCAGGGCAACTATCAGGAATACGAGGCGGACAAACGTCGTCGCCTCGGCGAGGAGGCGGCCAAGCCGCATCGCGTGCGGTTCAAGAAGATCGGCTAGCGGAGAGTCAGGGAGTAGGAAGTGGGGAGTGGGGAGTGGGGAGGAGAAGGAGCGGCGGCCCTTAGCCCTTAGCCCTTAGCCCTCAGCCCTCAGCCCTCAGCCCTTAGCCCTCAGCCCCAGGAGGCAACCATGAACTTCATGCGGATGCTGGAAGCGGCCTGGGCGCGCAACGATTCCCTCGTCTGCGTCGGCCTCGATCCGGAACCGGGGCGGTTCCCGGCCAAGTTCGCCAACGATCCGGATGCGATATTCCATTTCTGCGCGGCGATCGTCGACGCCTGCGCCGATCTGGTCTGCTGCTTCAAGCCGCAGTTCGCGCACTTCGCCGCGCAGCGCGCCGAGGCTGCGCTCGAACGCCTGATCGCGCACATCCACGCGCAGCATCCGGGCGTGCCGGTGATCCTCGACGCCAAGCGCGGCGACATCGGCTCGACGGCGGCGCACTACGCGGCCGAGGCGTTCGACCGCTACGGTGCCGATGCGGTGACGGTCAATCCCTATCTCGGGCGCGACTCGGTGCAGCCGTTCCTCGATCGCACCGATCGGGGCGTGATCCTGCTGTGCCGCACCTCGAATCCCGGCGCGCGCGACCTGCAGGATCTCTTCGTCGACGGCCGGCCGTTGTACCAGCACGTCGCCACGCTCGCCGCGCGGGAATGGAACGCCAACGGCAACTGCGCGCTGGTGGTCGGCGCCACCTACCCGGCCGAACTCGCGGCGGTGCGGGCGCTGGTCGGCGACCTGCCGATCCTGGTGCCGGGCGTGGGCGCACAGGGCGGCGACGTCGCCGCCGTGGTACACAATGGGAAAAATTCCTGCGGCACTGGCCTGATGGTGAGCTCCTCGCGCGCCATCCTGTACGCCGGCTCGGGCGTGGATTTCGCCGCCGCGGCGCGCCGCGCCGCGCAGGCCTTGCGCGACGAGATCAATCGCTACCGCTGAATCCGCGCGCGCAGGCCCCGCCAGCCGTACCAGGGGGCGAGCACGACGAAGTGCGCCCACAACCCGCACCACACCAGCGCGCGCAGCACCGGATTGCGCGCCGCCGGATCGAACGTGACGAACCAGCGCCACATGCCGCGATGCTTGTGCCAGGCCACGAACAGCGGCCGCGTGCGGCTCGATGTCCCCTTGCGATGGACCACTTGCACGTCGTTGGCGCAGACCACGCGTCCGCCGGCGTCGCGCACGCGGCGGCAAAGATCGAGGTCCTCGCAGTGCAGGAAATAGCCCTCGTCGAAGCCGCCGATGCGGTCGAAGACTTCGCGCCGCACCAGCAGCAGCGCCCCGGAGACGGCCTCGACGTCCTCCAGCGCAACGCCACCCGGAGTCGCCGGCAGCGCGACGCCGGCGAGCGCCGGCCAGCGCGATTCCCAGTGCGCCAGACCGCTCAGCGTGCACAGCGCGCGCCGCAACAGCGGATCGCGGCGCCGGCTCGCCGGCTCGGGCGTGCCGTCGGTGCCGACGATCGCCGCGCCGACGATGCCGATGCGGGGATCGCCGTCGAGCACGCCGCGCAGCCGCGCGATCGTGTCCGCCGCGAGCCGGCAATCCGGATTGAGGAACAGCACGGCATCGCCGCGCGCCGCGGCCGCGCCGCGGTTGCCGGCGGCGCCGAAACCGAGATTTTTCCCATTGTGGACAATGCGCACTCGCGCATCGTCGCGCCATCGCGCGGCCACCGCCGCGACCGAGCCGTCGGTCGAGGCGTTGTCGCTGACGATCAGCTCCACCGGCGTCGTGCTCGCGAGCACGCTGCACACGCAGTCGGCGAGATCCTCGCCGCTGTCGGCGGCGACGACGACGACGCTGGTCAGTTCGCTGCCGCTCGTCGCCTGTGCGCTCGCCACGATGCCGTGCCGGTCACGCCGCGGCGAGCAGCTTCTCGCCCTGCTCGGCAGCGTAGTTCCACAGGTCCGGCCAGTGCTCGCAGGCGTCGGCGAAGCCGGTCAGCTCCTCGGTGAGCGCCCGCGCACAGCCGGCATCGTCCAGGTCCTCGGGCCACTCCGCCAGGCGTGGCGGCGCCTTCGCCAGCAGCGCCTTGGCGTTGGCCTGCACGATCGCGCGCACGTCCGCCTGCCAGTAGACCGGCGCCTCGGTCAGCGCTTCCAGGCGGTGCTGCAGGCGGTCGATCAGATCGGCGCGCACAAAGCTCAGATATTCGTCGAGATGATTGACGCGCTCACCGGCGCCGGCATGGGCGAGATCGCGCAGCACCTCGGCGAGGAAACGCAGGCGCCGGGCCGGGTCCTCGGCCTTGAACAGGCCGAGATGGCGGCGCACGAACTCGCGCAGGAAATCGTTCACCCGCGGACGGAGCGCCGTGCGGGTCTGCGCCGCTCGCGGCCGCGGGCTTTCCTGCACGTGACCGATCGCCACCGGCAATTCCAGCGCGACCGTGTCGGGCAGGCAATAGCGCATCAGCGCGCCGACGAGACTGTCCTCGCCGCGGCCCACCGGATTCGTGCACGGCAGCAGGCGGCCGGCATCGAGCAGGAATGGCGTGAAGCCAGGCACCGCATCCGCGCGCGCGTGCGAAACCCCGTACAGCAGAAAATGTGCTTCGACGTTGCGCAGATAACTTTCGCGGTCGCGCCAGAAGTCGGCGAGGCTGGCGGCATCGAGGGACTGGTACAGCCACAGATTCGACTCGGTGCGCGTGCTGCCGTAGCTGCCGTGGTGCGTGGTGACGATGCTCGCCTGCGGCGTGAGCAGGTCCAGCCGGCCGAGATTCAGCCCGCGCAGTTTCGCGCGATCCAGCGGGTAGCGGTCGCTGGTGACCGCGCCGAGCGCCTGGCCGCACACCGCCAGGTGCAGCTCGAACGGATCTTCGTCGACTTCCTCGCCGGCACCGAGGGCCTGCTCCATGTTGGCGAAGAAGCGCGCCTGCGCCGTCGCATTGGGATTCGGATCGAACCCCGGCGCGGCGAACTCGGGCCGCTTGAGCGGCAGGCGTTGATCGTCATCGAGCAGCACCAGGCGTGCGCCGGCGGCGAGCAGCAGGGCGAGATTCACCCCGCGACCGCCGCCGAAGCGCTGTGGATGCGGATGGGCGTCGCGCTGCAACAGCCGGGCGATCGTCGCGCGCGCGCGCGGCTGCGCCTTGCCGAGGCGTTCGACGATCCGCGCCGTTTCGGCGCGGCCGATATAGCTCACCCGGCAGCCGGTGGTGCGCGCGAACTCGCGCAACAGATCGCGTTGCTCGTTGACATGCGCGGCCAGCGCCGAGTCGTCCAGCAGCACGTAGTGGCGATTGGCGCGGAAGCGGCGCTCGTAGTCGGCCAGCGAGGTGAGCAGGTGCGCGAGCTGCGGCGGCCGGTCGCAGGCGCGCACGAACACCGCGCGCAGTGGCGCGGGTGTGCGCCGCGTCGCGCGCTGCAGGCGCGCGACGAAATCCGCGTCGGAGACGAGCAGCTCGCGCTGGACCAGGCTCTCGAGCACGCGCCGGATCTCCTCGCGCTTGCCGGCGAGGCCGGCGATGGTCGATTGGATGCGCGCGGCGTGTTCGTCGAGGGTGCGGAATTCCCGGCACAGGTCCATCGCCTGCAGCACCTGGAACGTCATCACGTGGGTGGCGCCGGTGCGGGTGAGCTTGAAGATGCACTCCTGACTCGACAGCGAGGCGACCAGGCCGTCCTCCGAGGCATACAGCGGCGCGTCGGTGGCCGGCGCGGGCGCCGACGCGAGCGGCGCCGCCGGGGTGAAGGTGAACTGGTAGTTCAGGGTATTGGCCATCGATCGGAGGTTTGCGAAAACGGAACGAGGTTCAACGCGCGCGGCCGCGCCACCAGCGCCGCCACCACGGCCGCTGGCCGGATGCCGCATCGGCGCCGCGCAGGCGCGCGATTTCGGCTTCGAGCTCGGCGATGCGCGCGCCCGCGGCCATGTTCTTGCGCACCTCGCCATTGTAATGCCGATACACCGATTCCTCGCGGTCGCCGAACAGGGCGAGGTCCGGCAAATCCGCGGGCAGCGGCGCACGCGAGGCGACGGCGACGAAGTACAGCGGATCGTAGCCGAGACCGGCGGCGGGCGCGCGCGCGGCGCCGGTCGCGGTGGCCGCCTCGAGCCGGCACGGCGGCGCGTCGAGCCGCCAGATCGCCGACTGGAACAGGAGCTTCTGCCCGTACAGGCGCACATGTGGAAAATGCGGCATCAGCAGGGCCAGCAACTCGTCGCGGTACAACTCGCGCACGTGGTATTCGTTGCGAAAGCCGCTGACGTCGCTGTAAGTGCGCTTGTCGGGCGAGGAGATCACCAGCACGCCGTCGGTCGTGAGCGCGCGCGCGAAGCCGGCGACGAGCGCTTCCTGCGCGGCGACGTGTTCCAGCGTCTCGAACGAGACGACGACGTCGAAGCTCGCGGCAGGGACATCGAGCGCGGTGCAATCGCCCTGCCGGAATTCGAGATTCGGCAGGCCGCCGTAGCGCGCCCGCGCGTGCGCGATCGCCGTTTCGGCGATGTCGATGCCGACCACGCCCGCCGCCACCGTGGCCAGCAGCGCGCTGCCGTAGCCCTCGCCGCAGGCGGCGTCGAGCACGCGCCTGCCGGCCGCGAAGCGACGCGCGAACACGTACCGGTGCCAGTGCTCGTACCAGATCTCGCGCACGCACTCCGGCGTGAAGCGCTCACCGGTGAATGGAAGTGGCGGCGTCTCAGCCATGGCCCGTATCCGCGGCGCGCCGCGCCGCCGCCAGCGGCACCGATTGCGACCAGACGTGCGGCAGGCGGACCAGGCCAAGCTCCCGCGATTCGCCTCGGATCAGCAGGTTGCACTCGATCGTGTCGAACAGACGCACCCCCTCGGGATCGAGCGGATGTGCCTTGATCACATAGGCACCCGGCAACAGGGGCAGCTCCGGGAACGTGAGCTCCGCGACGTACACCGTCTCGCTCTCGCGCAACGGTGCCCGGCCGTCCATTTCCGTGCTCACTCCATACACCGGAGTCCCATCGCCGCGCACCACGCCGAAGACGACGATCGGTACGCGCCCGTCGCGCGAATGAACTCGCGTTCGCACGCGCAGTGTCGAGCCCTGCGCCACCACCAAGGTATCCGAGGATTCGCCATTCAAGGTCAGATCCAGCAGATGAAACTCGAGCATCGACCGCGCTTCCGCGATCCCACGGGCGGTCTCGGCCTTGTTGGATTTGCGCTCCAGGTAGGCCAGGTACGCCTGCGTCACCTCGAAGACGTCGCCATGGCGCTCGACACGCCCACTGCGCAGCCAGCACGCCTTCTGGCAAAGCTTCTGCACGTGATACATGCTGTGCGAAACCAGAATCAGCGTGCCGCCGCCGCCGAGATAGTCCTCGATCCAGCGCACGCACTTCTTCTGGAACGACTCGTCGCCCACGGCAAGCACTTCATCGGTGATCAACAGCTCGGGCTCCAGCGCCGTGACGATGGCAAACCCCAGACGCACGACCATGCCGGACGAGTAGTGCTTTACCGGTTCATCGATGTAGCGCCCGATGTCGGCAAATCCGATGATGGCATCCGCCTTCTCCCGGATCTGCGTCGCGCTCAGGCCGTGGAGTGCGGCGGACAACGCGATATTTTCCCGCCCCGAGTATTCGGGATGAAATCCGGCACCGAGTTCGAGCAGCGCCGCGACACGGCCCGACACCCGAACGCTGCCGGTGGTCGGGGTCAGCACCCCAGTGAGCAACTTGAGCAGAGTGGACTTGCCGGCACCGTTCTCGCCGATCAGACCGAGCGATTCGCCACGGCGTACCTGCAACGAGACATCCTCGAGCACCGGCACCGAATTCACCTGTCGGCGTCCCGCCAGAAGCTGCCCAAGCGCGCGCAGGCGATCGCGAGAGCGAAAGACCAGGGGATAGGATTTCCCCAAGTGCCGGGTCTCGACGAGCGCCGTATCGTTCACAGGAAATCCTCGAAGAACGGCTCGAGCCGGCGGAACACGGCAAGACCCATGGCGAGGACTAGCATGGCGACAAGGAATGAAACGACATGCGCGACCATCGTCTGGGCGCCGCTCTGCAGCAGGATGCTGCGAAAGAACTCCGGGTAATAGGTGAATGGATTCCAGTCGAGCCAGCCTTGGTAGCGTTCCGGCAGCGCGCTACGTTCATAGAATACGGGCGAGGCGAACATCCACAGCATCAGCATCTGTGGCAGCGCCGGCGCAAGATCGCGAACGAACACCTGCAGTGCCGCAAGCATCAGACCGCAGCCGAGCGCGAATACGAAGAGCTGCGCGTAGCCCAACAGCGCAACGGGCAATGCGACCAAGTGAATCGGTATACCGAACAGGCGCAGTGCGACGCAGATCGCGCAGAAGCCGAGGATCTGGATCAGAAAGCTCGCGACCACCGTCGAGAGCACCAGCAGTTCGCGCGGCAGCGCCACTTTGCCGATCAGGGCAGCGTTGTCCTGGATCGCCGTCGTCGAGCGCGTAACAGCCTCGGCAAAGGCGTTCCAAGGCCAAAGCCCCATGACCAGGAACGGTACGAAGCCCGGAGCGTTCGCGCCCGGCACCGGCGAATGAAACACGTAGACGAAGACGAAGCCGTAGACACCAAGTTGGATCAGCGGCTGCAACAATGCCCATGCGCCTCCGCTGATGCTGCCGAGATAGCGGTTGCGGACTTCGCGGCGAACGAAGTGAGCGGTCAGGCTGAGCGCGGACATCGTGTCGTTTCGGGCCGAGGGCCGCGGGATTATCCCAAAAGCTCCGCGTGCGTGCGCGGGGCATGCCGTCCGGCTCCGTGTGCGTGTGCTGGGATGAGCCGGCGGCGGCGTCCGACTCCAGGCAAGCCCTTATCTCAATGTCCGGCCGATTGAGCGCTGTCCTTCTGCGGAGTCGGCGGCGGCTGGCTATCGAGTGGAACGCCGTAACGGGCTGGCAGTGCGGCCAAGGCATCGGGATTCGGGTCGAGCGGCTGACTGGTCAACTCGTCGAGAAAATCCCGGCGTCGATTGTCGACATATTGCGTGCGCAGGCTTTCCAGAAGTTGGTCCTTGATCTCATCGAATTCGCGCTGCCGCCCCGGCGTGCGATTCAGCAGCTTGATGACGCAATAGCCTGCGCGGGTGCGCACCACTGGCGAAACGGCGCCGGGCTCCTTGAGGGCGGTCACGGCTTCGACGATTTCCGGAGGCGAGTTTGTCGCGACGACGATCTCGCCTTTTCCATGCCGCTCCGCTTTCGACGGCTCGTCCGAATATTCCTCGACCAGACGATCGAAATCGTCCGATTGCGCCAACGCCAGTGATCGTACCTTCTCGGCCAATTGCCGGGCCTCATCGTCCGAGTGCTTGGCGGTCGAAATCACGACTTGCTGTATTTCCGCCTTCTCGGGGATGAAATACTCCTGCTTGTGCGTGAGATAAACCTCGCGGGCGAGCGTGGTGAGATCGGGGATCTGGATGCCCTTGGTGAACTGCTCGAGGCGACGGCGCGCCAAGTCTTCCTCGCGCGACCACGGCAAGGGGCTGGTGCCGTCGTCGTCCGGATCGAGGGTCGGGTCGAGCTTCATCTGCCGCGCCTGTCGCGCAAGTTGCTTGATGCGCAGCATGTTGAGCAGCATGCTCTCGACACGCTTCGGACTGTCGATGAACCCGGCGCGCTTGTCTTCCGGCACGCGCTGCATGTACTGATCGACGTCGCCCAGCGTTACCGTCACGCCCGCTTGGCTGACGACGCGGACGTTCGCGTCATCGTGCGGTGGCTGGGCGGCCACTACTCCGCCCAGCACAAGGAACGAGCTCGCGAGGAGCGCCCACGCCTTCGCCCTCATCGATCAGTTGCCCGTATACAACCCGATGCCGATCGTGCAGCCCGAACTGCAAGTGGTAATCCACTGTCCGTTCGCCGCGTTGTACTGAGCGAGCGCAATGTTCAGCCAGTACTGTTGCGAGCTGTTCAGCTTGCAGGTAGTCCCGAGAGGATACGGCACTGTTGAACTCGCTTTCAAACTCGGGTTGCCGCCCGACTGACCGCAGATCACGTTGCCGGTGGTGTCGGTGCTGGCGCCGCTGCTGTTGTAGGTACCGAATACACCGGGCTGCTTGCTGATCGCCATGGTCAGCGGCTTGGGCGTATAGGTCTGATTCTCGGAGAAATTCACGCCGCCCGTGGGACTCGGCGTGAACGGAATCGCCAGGAACTGGGTCGAGCCTACCGAAAACACCATGGTATCGCCGTAGTAGCTGCCCGGCCACGGCGCACCAAATACGAAACTGTACGTGTACGCGCTCGGGCCGAGCGTCGTGATGCCCGGGTTGTGCAGCGTCATCACGCCCGAGCAGAGCGCCGTGAAATTGGGGATGTCACCGGTGCTGCCTTGCGTACAAGACGTCCCACCACCACCGCCGCCGCTGCTGCCCGAGACGGTCACGCTCTGGGTCGCGAACACGCCCGCGTTGCCGGAGGCCGTAAGGCATTGCAGGCCGAACGTGTACGTGCCATCGGTGCCGTTCAGGATCGGCGTGGTCGTGACCGTGTTCGTGCCGCCGGTGCATTGGTTGTTGGCGCAGCTTACATTCGTGTTGGTCCAGGCATTGGGAAATTCCGTCGCGACTCCCGCACTCGTGCCCGTGGTGTTGCAGCTCGACACATTCTTCGCCGTCCAGGTGATCGTCGCCTGCGTCTGGCCGGCGGTCAGTGCGGTCGGCGCGATGTTCAACGTCGCGGTCGGCGCCGTGCCGGAACCGAGACCGCAGGCGGCCGAAAACGTGGCGCCAGAAGTGATTGCCACGAGGTTACCATCCGCCTGTCCCGTCAGATTGGTCAGATTACCGACGGCGCAACTGTTCTGGCTTTCGCTGTTCATGTAGATGGAAAAAGTTCCGGCTGCATGTGCCGGGGAGGAGAGGAGCAGAGCCAGCGCAAGCGGCGTGAATGTCAATTTCATTTTTCAAGAACCTGTGTTGACGAATGAGCAGCGGACAAAAGCGAGCCGTATTCTACGCATCCGCGCAGCAGGGGATGCAAAGAAGTCATTAAGGCAAAAAAAGAGGGGCTCTTGCGAGCCCCTCCGGAATGGCATTGCCTCTACGCTATCAGGAGCACGCGTTCGCGCCGTTCGTGCACTTGCGCAGATACTTGTGGGTGAACAACGCGCTGTAGTTCGCGAGCACGCCTTGGCTGACGTTGGCGTTGACATAGTTCTGGACGTTGAAGCCGGTGGCCGGCAGTCCGAAGAACGTGTTGTTGCCAGCGCTGCCCGTGCCAGTCAGCTGATGGGCACCAGCGGCCACGGCCACCTTACCCGGATCGAAGCCGATGTCCGCCCAGCCAGCCAGGAAACCGGTTGCGAGCGGGATGTTGGCAGTCAGCGTGGAACCCAGCACCGTCGAGGACGAGCCGGTCTGGTTGAACGTCACCACCTGCGCTTCCCAGCACAGCGCGGTACCAGCAACCGTCGGCGGCGGCGAGAAGTCGACCGGAACCGTGGTCGTCGCCTCTTCACGATCGCGGTAGGAAAGCGCAACCGGATCGCACGACGCACCGTCGATGCTCGCACCGAACAGTTCGTCGAAAGGCGGAATCACGGCAGCCGTGATCGCCGGATCGACGTAGAAACGCTTGGTCGGGAAGTTGACCACCCACTCGGTCGAGGCGCCGGTGCTCGGGTCCACTTCGTACGTGTTGTAGATGTCGTCAACCATGAACACGGCCGAGACCGCATCGCGCGACGCGGTGAACGTGGTCGTCGCCGGCTGCACCGTACCCGTCGCCGGATTGAAGGTGAACGTGTAGGCGACGTTGCTGCTGCCCGAAGCGATGTTCGGCAGCACGCTGCCGGGGGCCGTGTGCTGCGCGGCCGCGACGCCACCGACATAGAAGCCCTGGATCGCATCGGCGCTGTAGCCGGCAACCGTGCCTTCGCCCACGTTCACGATCATGCCGGTGCCGAACAGGCCGCCATCCGGAGCACCGATGTCGATCGTCGAATTGGTGGTCCAGTAGCCACCCGAGGCCCACGCTCCGACCACCTGCGAGCACTTCGCCGGCGTGCCGCCCGGGGTGCCGCTGTGCGTGATCGCACTCAGGCTGCCATTGGTCGCGTTGGTCACGGTGCCCATTTCGATCAGCTCGACATAACCTTCGCGAGTACGCGAAAGATCGGTCGGACCGGTGTCGGCGTTCGAGCCGGCATAGGCGTTGTTGCGGAACGGCACCACTGTGCCGCCGGTGAACGACGGAACCGTGCAGCTATGGTCGTTGGTGACCACGCCCGCGCCGGCTCCCGAGGCCGTTACCGAGGCCGTCCACACGTCGAACGGCGACATGTAGAGGTTGAAGTCCAGCACTTCGCGGCTGTTGCGGGCTTCGAGGAAGCGGACCTTCACCGCCTTGCCTTCCGCCGTGGTGTTGACCACGGTGAGCAAGGTGTTGTTGTTGTTGTTGACCGTGTAATAGGGATAAATGAGTACGGAACCGGTACCGTCGCTACTCAGGTTCACCGCACCCGCCATGTTGGTGATGCCTGCCACGCCGGCGAGGCCGGCAATGACGGCAGTCGTCAAACTGGTTCTTTTCATCTCAACACTCCTAGGATTAACCACAGGGCTCATGCTTTACCGACCTGGCCCCCACAGGACTAACGGTATACCCCGCCTTGCCGTGTACGGGAACAGGCAACAGCAGCGGCATCCTACGATAAAGGCTGCGGCTACGCAACCCCTTGAGGACGGCCCGGGTGACAACCTGTCCGTCCCGCGAAATCATGGCCTTGGGGGGATCCGCGGGGCCGTGACACGCGATTCGGGGAGCAGGTACCACTTGCCTTGCTCACGAATCCAGTGTTCGTTGACCTGTGACGTCGACTCGACTTCGCGCTCCGTCCCCGCGTTCACCTTGGCCAGATACGTCACCTCGATCACGACGTCGCAAACGTCCTGATCGCATTTCTGTTCGACGAACTTCGCCGTCTTCCAACGCACCGGCCGATTGTTCATCTCCTTGGCGTATTCCTCGCGACTCTTGGTGGCGCGGTAGCCGGGCGAGAGGTAGTCGTAGGCCTTCTCGGCCTGGTGGGCGATGAGGAAGTTCCAGCGCTCGACCGCGCGCTGGCGGATCACCGAGCTGTCTTCCGGCTTGACCGGCATGGCGCAGCCGGCGAGCACGAGCAGGCCGAGCGCCAGCCAGGGAGCGAAATATACTTTTTTACTTTTCACTTTGTCCACCTTCTTGCGATTTGGATTGGGGTTCCGGCGCCGGCGGCGCGGGCGGAGGCACCGTCTCCGCCGGCGGCGATTTCGCCCGCAACGGCGCGAGCGATTCGAATTTCTGCTGGTATTCCTGGGTGACCTGCACGGCGTCGTCGGGCGTATTGATGACGCGCGGCGTGATCAGCACGATGAGCTCGGTGCGCTGGCGGCTGTTGGACGTATTGCCGAACAGCCGGCCGAGCAGCGGGATGCGGGCGAGCCCCGGCACGCCGGTCTGGCTGTCGGTGTCGTTTTCCTGGATCAGGCCGCCGAGCAGCACGGTCTGCCCGCTCTGCACCGCGACCTGGGTTTCGAGCTGGCGCTGGTTGATCGGCGGATTGCTGCCCGCGGTCGCCGTGCCCGGACTGCTGACTTCCTGCGAGACGTCGAGATACACCAGCCCGCCCGGATTCACGCGCGGCGTGACGGTCAGCATCACGCCGGTCTGGATGTAGGTGGTCGAGCCGATGCCGGTGTTGGTGTAGCCGCCGACCGGGGTCGGCGTGGTCGTGCCGCTGGTCAAGCCGGTGATGCCGACGATCGAGGTCTGCAGGATCGGCACCGAGGTGCCGACGTTGATCGAGGCCGGCTGGTTGTTCAACACCACCATCGAGGGCGCCGACAGCACCTTGGTGTTGCCGCTGGTCTCGAGCGCATTCAGCGCCACTTGCAGATTCTTGTTCAGGAACGAATAGAACAGGCCGCCATTGCTGATCGGCGCGGCCGTGCCGGACGCGCCCAGCGAGACGCGATGGCGGTCGGCGGGATTGCCCTGGAAGCCCGGACCGTAGTCGAAGCCGGTGGAGGAATCGCTGCCGCCGGTCTTGGTGTTGATCAAGCCCGCCAGCCACCACTGCACGCCGTACTGGAGATTGCCGGTGAGGCTGACCTCGAGGATCTTGGTCTCGATCTGCACCTGCAGCGGCGCGATGTCGAGGCGATGGATCGCGGCCAGGATCGAATCCCACTCGGCGGGGGTCGCCATCACCAGGAGCTGGTTGTTCTCCTCGATCGGCGTGATGCGGATGTCGGTCTGCTTCGCGCCGGCGGCGGTGCTCGGCGCGCCGGTGCCGGTGGTCGTGAGGTTCGGCGTGGCGCCGCCGGCCGCCCCCGGTGCGCCAACGGCGAGCGCCTTGCCCTGGGGTTGCACCCCCATGGGGTAGTTGGTCTGGCGCTGTCCGAGTGCGCCGCCACCGCCGACCGTGGCGCCCACCGCGCCGACCGTGACCGGCCGCAGACCGGGCGCGACATTGCCGCCGGCGGTACTCGAACGCTGGCTCACCTGGCCGGTGAAGATGGCATTGAGGTGATCGGACAGGTCGATGGCCTTGACGTTCTTGACGTCGTAGACGTAGAGCTGGGTGCCGTTCTCGCCGGCGCCGACGTCGAGCCGGTACAGCCAGGTCTCGGCCTTCTTCAGGTACTCGGGCTGCGAGGTGATGACAACGATGGAGTTCGTGCTCTCCATCGGAATGAACCGGAACATGCCGGCGAGCGGCGATTCGCCGGCGCTGCCGAACACCTTGTCGAGTTCCGGCTGGATCTTGGTGACGTCGGTGTTGCGCAGGCTGTAGACGCCGACCGACATGCCCTTCAGCCAATCGACGTCGAACACCTCGATGGTGCGCTGGTAATTGGCGAGTTCGGACGCCGTGCCCGCCATGATCAGCATGCTGCGCGCGTTGTCGGCGGCCACCACCGCCTCGGCCCGGGCGAACGGCTTGAGCAGTTTCTGCATCTCCGTCGCCGAGATGTACTTGAGCGGGAACACGCGCACCTCGTAGCCCTTGGCGAGGTTCGGCGGCGCGATGCGCGGCGTGAGATTGCCCGGAATCGCGTCCTTGACCGGCAGCACCTCGTAGCGCCCTTCCTTGCGCACCAGCGCGTTGTTGGTCCACGACAGCAGCATTTCCAGGATCGGCAACGCCTGCTCCGGCGTGATCGGCCGGGAGGTGGAAAACGTCACGTTGCCGGTGACGTTCGGCGCGATCGTGTAGTTCTCCTTCAGCAGCGCGCCGAGGATGGCCTGCACCACGGCCTGGATCGGCTGGTTCTCGAAGTTGAAGGTGATCTGGCCTTCCGCCGGCGGCGCCGCGCCGCCGCCGGGCGCGGGCGCGCGCGCGGCCTGCTCGTCGACGAAGCTGCCGCTGCCCGGCACGACTTCGGCCTGGGTTTCCTGGCGCGACTTGTCCTGGGTCTGGATCTTGATCGGCTTTTCGTCGTCCACCGTCGCCGCCGGCGGTTTGACGGTCTGCGCCTGGGTCGCGGCCAGCTCGCGCGCGATCGGGTCGTTCGAGCGCAACGGCGAGCTCGCGCAGCCGGCGAGCAGCGCCGCGAGCAGGGCGAGGAGCAGGGAACAGGGTCGTAGGGACACGTGCGGCACTCCGTAGACGATTCGCTTCAGTGTTGCGCCGGATTCTGCGGCTGTTTCAGGCGTTCGGCTTCCTCGCGCATCTGCCGGCGACGCTCCTCGATGCGGCGCTGCAGTTGTTCGGCCGATTGCGGATTGGGCTGCGCCGCGGGCGGCGCAACGGGCGGCGCCACGGGCGCGACCACCGCGGCCGACTTCGCGCCGGCGACCGGCGCACCGGCCGCACGCGGCGGCGCGCCGGGCTTCTGACCGGCGACCGCGGTGCTCAGTTCCACTTCCACCTCGTCACCGTTGGTTTCCTTGAAGACGACGCTGCGCGGCTTGATCTCGGTCAGCGTCCAGCCGCCCTGATCGCCCGGCATCGGCATGCCTTCCTTGAGCGCGACGGCGACGTTCCTGGTCTTGTCCTGGATCAGCGCCATGCGTACCTGCGGGGTCAGCACCACGCCGGTGAGCGCGATGTTGAGCGGCGCCGAGGGCGGCGGCGGCGCGGCCGGTTCGTCCGGCGTCTCCGGCGTGGGCTTGCGGTCCTCGTTGAAGATCGGTTTCGCCTCGATCGCGGCAAACGCGGTTTCGGGCGGCAGCTTGAACGGCTCGCGATCGATGCCGGCGACGGTCAATCCCGGATCCTCGACGCGGTCGGCGTCCAGCCAGCGGTAGCCGCGACCGAGACCGAACTCGAGCGCGAGGTCGAGCAGCAACAGCACGCCGCAGGCGCCGGCCAGCACCAGGCTGAGCAGGTTGGCGCCGCGCACGCTCATTCGCCCTTCCCCGATTTGCGCAGATACCCCGACAGATTGAAGCGGATGTCGAGCGTGGACGGCGGCGGCTTGCCGCCCGGCGGCACGTAGCCGGCCTGCTGGCGGAAGATCATCAACTGGTCGACGAACAGGTATGGGCTGCTGTTTTCCAGATCGTAGAGGATGCCGGCGAACGGCTCGAGCGGACAGCGCAGACGCACCTGGATGGTGACGCGGCGATAGGTCTCCTCCTCGCCGCCGCGGAAATTCGAATTGCTGACGATCGAGCAGCGGCTCTCGTCCTTGACCCGCGCGCCGATGATCTGCTTCAGGCGCTGGGTCAGGTCGGAAAACGCGCTGTTGGCATCGGCGTCGGCGAGGAACGACTGGTTGTTCTGCTCGAACGCGCGCACTTCGGCCAGGCGCTTCTCGATCAGCGGCCGCTGCGCGGCGATCTGGCGGAAGCGCAGCTCCTGTTCGCGCAGGTCCTGCATCTGCGCGGCGATCGCCGCATGCGGCGCGACGAACCACCAGTGCACGCCGACGAGATAGCCGAGCAGCACGGCGATCAGCAGCAGCACCACCGCGAGGAAGCGGCGGTTACGGCGTTCCGGCATCAGGCGCATTCCTGCCTCCCGCCGGCTTGCGGCCGCCGTGCTCGCCGCCCTTGGCCGCCGCCTCGGCGAGCTTGCGGAATTCGAGCGTGATGTTGAAGCGGTCCTTCTTGGTGCGCGGGTCGGGCTGGATCGTGCCCTGCACGCCGGGATTGACGAACACCTCGGATTTCTGCAGCAGCGCGATCAGACGGGAGGCGTCGGTACTCAGGCCCTGCAGCTCGATCTTGTTCTTCTCGTCCACGTTCAGGCGCTCGAGGTAGGTGTCGTCGGGCAGACGCTCGGTGAGCTCCTCGAGCATCTGCACCATGAGCGGCGTCTCGCGCTTCTTGCGGCTGAGGAAATTGGCCGATTCGATCGTGTCCTGCAGGGTCTTGCGCAGTTGCGAAACCTGGCGCGCCTCGTTCTCGGCCTTCTCCACTTGCGCCGTCATCGCCGCGAGCGCCGAGGCGCGGTTGTCGAGCGACAGCAGCATGCCGGTGACGAGCAGCACCAGCGCCGCTCCGGCCAGCGCCAGGTTCAGGCGCGCCGGCAGATTCCTGCGCTTGCGCCGGCGCTCCGGCGGCAACAGGTTGAGGCCGGCGCGGGCGCTGCCGGAACCGTCCCGCCAGCAGTCCACGCCGTCGAGCGGCACGGCGGCGGCCGCGAGCTTGGCGAGTTCGGCGTCGAGCTGCGCGCGCGGCACCACGGTGAGCTCGATGTGCAGATTGCGATCGGCGGCCTGGCGCTCGGCGAGGCGGTAATCGAAATACACCTGATCGGCCTTGAACGGCGTCTGCCGGTCCATCTCGAACGCGAGCACCTGGCGCAGATTGTTCTCGGCCGCCACCGGCAGCGTGATCGGACGACGCAGCGCGCGTTCCGCGCCGATGCACAGGAAACACGGCAGATCGGGATTCTCCAGCGGCCGGCGCAGCGCCGCGAACGCCGCGCGCTGCGCTTCGGCCGGCTCGCCGAGCGCGACCCGGCCGAGCTCGACGCTGCGCTCGCCGGTCTGCCGCCACAACACGAGTTCGTCGCCCTGCGTCTCGAGCAGCAGCATGTCGGCGCGCTCGGCGAGCAGCGCGCGCCAGCGCGCCGGCAGCAACGCGACGAGCTCGCGTCCCCACCAGGCGAAAAAGCGCGGCAGCGGCGTGCGCGCGTAGCGCATCCGCAAGCGGGCGAGCTGGCTGTCGAACGCCTCGGCTATCGTCATCGGGAAACTTCGTCATCGCGCCAGCGCAACACGGTGTACGGCCGGCCGCCGGCGCTGACGCCGGCCAGGCGGACACTGGCGTCGATCACCGCACGGACGCCGCTGGCGAGCGTGGCGCGGGATCGGATAGTGTACGTGTTCCCGCCGGCATTGGCCACGACGGGCGTGCCGTCGGGCAAGGTCAGGCCCGCCAGCGGCTGGCCCGGCGGCACCTGCTGGCGCGCTTCGATCAGTTGCCGCGCCAGCTCCTCGCTCATGCCCGGCAGCGCGCGCAGCGCCTCGAGCGGCGCGTAGGCGGCGTTCGGCTGGCCGCCGCTGCCGTAGATCGTGATCGCCGGCTCGATGCGCGAATACAGCTCGTAATTCATGCCGAGCACCTGCTGCACTTCGGACGTGGTCTGGAACGGCGCGTTGCGCGGCACGTAGGCAAGTCCGGCGGCGCGGTATTCGTTGGCCTCGGCGCCGTGCGGACGCGGCAGGTCGTCGGGATCGCGCCAGTCGATCACCGCGTCGGCCAGCGCCGCGGCCCGCTCGGCATCGACGCCGACCGAGACGAACAGCGCCTGCAGCAGGGTCTCGTCCGCGGTGTTGATGTCGATCTTGCCCGATTCGTCGGTGATCTCGACGCGCAGGTGCGCGTTGTCGAAATCGAACTCGTATGGCCGGCCGTCGCCGACCCAGCGCGTGGCCGGGTCCGGATTGCGCAATTCGTACACCGCGCGCTCGAGCCCGGCTTCGGCGGCGTAGCGCGCGGTGGTGCCGTCGAATAGATGGCGCGCCTCGAAGTTCTCGGTGCGCGCGATCAGCGCGAAACTGCCGAGCAGCACGGTCATCAGCGCGATCACCCAGATCACCAGGATCAGCGCGACGCCGCGCTGGCGGCGCCGCGGCGCAGCGACGGTCATTGCGCGCGCCTCGCCGGGATCAGGGTCTGCGGCACCGTCACCCGCGCCGCGCCGGCGTTGAGCTTGAGCGGCACGTCGAGCACCGGCCACGCAATCGGCACGCCGGGTTGCATGGTCAGGCGGATGCGCACCATCATCGGCGTGATCTGCGGATCCGGCCATTCGCGCAGCCAGTCGGTGAGCCGGCCCTGCTCGTCGAGCGTGCGGTACTCGAAGGCGCCGTCGCGGATGTGATCGAGCACCACCACCGGCTCGTCGGCGTTCGCGCCGGGATTTTTCGCGTCGTAGCCATTGAGCATCGCGTCGGTGAACTTCAGTTGCAGACCGTCGTCCGCGCGCACGAGTTCCAGCGTCTGCACGTATGGCCCGCCGCGCGACAGGTAGCCCGGCATCGGCGCGACGAAGCGCATGTGCTCGGCATCGCCCTCGAACACGTGCTGCATGGCGGTGCCCTCGTCCTGGGCGAAGGCGAGCGGCATGACGTGGCTCAACTGGCGTCGCAGGAATTGCTGGGCGGTGCGCAGCCGGTCGGTGCGGTCGATCGCGCGCTCGCCGGCGTGCATGGCGCGCGCCGCCGCGCGAATGCCGCCGTAGGCGCCGGCGATCAGCAACGCCAGCAGCGTGACCGCGAGCAGCACCTCGAGCAGCGTGAAACCGCGCGCCGCACGCGTCGCGGCGTTCATGGCTTGGCTCCCGGCACGGGACGCATCGCCGCCGGCGTGGCCGTGCGCGGCGCGAGCGGATTGCCGCTGTCGGCGTTCTGTGCGCGCAGGGTGACGAAGCGGGCGTGGTGGGTAAGATAGAAGCTGTCCCAGCTCACCACGAGCTCGAGCTGGTAGAGCTCGATGGGCACGGGCGGCGGTGCCGCGACCGGCACCACCGGCGCGTTGGCGGCGCCGGCCACGGGCGCCTGCAGCGGCGACGGCGGCGGCAGCTTGCGCACGCTGAGCTGCCAGCGGTAGCGGTCGTCGAAGCGGCCGCTCGCCTCGCCCTCGCGCAGCGGCTCGCCCACGCCCTGCACGTCCAGCAGCGACTCGGCCCACAGCGCGGCGCGGGTGTAGTCCGCCGCCTGGGTGGTGGTGTGCAGGCAGGTGGAAAGAATCTGCAGCAGCACGCCGAAGCCGAGCGCGAAGATCGCGAACGCCGCCACCAGCTCCACCAGGGTGAAGCCGCGCGCATTCGCCCGGCTCGTTCCGCCGACCGCCGACCGCCGCCCGTTCATTGCCGCACTTCCTTGCGTTCGACCTCACCGGTCAGCCAGTTCACGTTGATGCGCCACTCGCGACGGCCGAGCAGCACGGCGATGTGGCCGCCGGTGGAGGCGCCGTCGGGAAAGAAGCGGATGCGGCCGGAGGTGGCCGCGGTCTGCTCGGTCTCGGCGGTGGTGAGGGTCAGGCGCATGTCCTTCGGCAAGCGCACCAGCGGCCGGTCCGGTGCGCGGTAGGTATTGTTGGCGACGTCGATGTCGAGCGCCTGCTGTTCGCCGCGCACGATCGCCCGGCCGCGGGTGTAGCGCAACGCGGCGACCAGATCGCGGCTGGCGGCTTCGACCTGGGCGCCGCCGAGGCTCTTCGAGAACGACAGCGACACCACCGCCAACGCGATCCCGATCAGCGCCACCACGGCGACGAGCTCGATCAGGCTGAAGCCGGCGGCGCGGGCCGCACCCGGCACGGCACCACCGACCGCGCGCGTCCGCACGCCGGCTGCGGCGCGCTGGTCCCGTCGTTCACCGCCCACCGCACACCGCCCGCTCACTCCCAGTTGCCGTAGTCCTTGTCCATGCCCTCGCCGCCGGGCTTGCCGTCCTTGCCGAGGAAGATGATGTCGAAATCGCCGTGGTCGCCCGGCGCCTTGTACTGGAACGGATGCCCGAACGGATCGGTGAGATCGCCGGGCTTGGCGTAGGGGCCGTTCCAGTTGGCCGCATTGCCGGGGCGCGTGACCAGATCGTTCAGGCTCTGCGGCGCGCCGCCGTTGTCCAGGATGTACGCCTGCACCTTCATTTCCAGCGAATGCACCGCCGCCTTGCCGGCGCTGTACTTGCCCTGATTGAAGCGCTGGAACGCGTAGTTGCCGACGATGCCCATGACGATGCCGATCAAGGCGATCACCATGACCATTTCGATCAGGGTGAAGCCGCGCGTGCGCGCCAGGTTCGCGGGCAGGCCGGTGCGCGCGGCGCGGCGGAGGATGCGAATCGAGTTGTTCATGTGGGTCTTCTCACTGGATGGAACCGCTGATACTCATGATCGGCAGCAGGATCGCCATCATGACGAAACCGACGACGAAGGTCATCACCAGGGTCATCACCGGCACCAGCGCGGCGAGCAGGCGATCGACCGTGTTCTTCGCCTCCGCGTCGAAGGTGTCGGCGACCTTGAGCAGCATGTCGTCGAGCGCGCCCGATTCCTCGCCGACGCTGATCATCTGCAGCGCGAGCTTCGGAAAGCGCTTGCCGTGGCCGAGCGCGAACGCCAGGCCGCCGCCGGTCTTGACCTCCTCGCTGGCCCGGTCGACGCTTTCGGCCAGCGCCGAATTGCCGAGCACGTTGCGGCCGATGCCGAGCGCGGTCAGCAAGGGCACGCCGTTCTTCAGCAACGTTCCCAGGGTGCGCGCCAGGCGCGCGGTTTCGAGCTTGGCCAAGAGCGGCCCGATCACGCGTTGTCGCAGCAGCCAGGCGTCGAACGCCAGTCGCGCCGCCGGATCGGCCAGCCGCCGCCGCACCAGCACGACGGCGCCGACGATGCCGACGACCAGCAGCCACCAGTAGCCCTGCAGACCGGTGCCGACGAACAGCACGATGCGGGTGAGCAGCGGCAGCTCGACGTTGAGATCGCGGAACATCGGCACGAACTGCGGCACGACGAAGATCAGCAGCACGACCAGCGCGGCGAACACCATGACGACCAGGATCGCCGGATAGATCATGGCGTTGATCACGCTCTCCTTGAGCGCCTTGGCGCGTTCGAGGTAGTTCGCCAGGCGCGCCAGCGTCGCCTCGAGCGAGCCGCCCACCTCGCCGGCGCGGACCATGTTCACGTACAGTTTGGAGAACACGCCGGGCTCGGCTTCCAGGCCGTCGGACAGCGGCGCGCCGCCGCGCACGTGGTCGCGGATGCGTTCGATCACGCGCCGCGCCTTGTCGCTTTCCGGCAGCTCGAGCAGGATTTGCAGGGCCCGATCGAGCGGCTGGCCGGCGCCGAGCAGGGTGGCGAGCTGCTGGGTGAACTGCAGCACCTGCGCCGGCCCCATCGCCGCGCGCCGGAACAGCGTGCCGAACCCGCCGCCGCCGGCCGCGCCCGCCTCGCGCACGTCGAGCGGGATGTTGCCGGCGTCCTGGATGCGCGCGATCGCCTCCTCGTTCGAGGCGACTTCCATCTGGCCTTCGAGGATCTCGCCGGCGCCAGTGACGGCTTTGTAGCGGTAGAGCGCCATGTCAGCGGTGAGTGGTGAGCGGTGAGCGATGAGCGGGAATACGCTCTTGCGGAAAGCCGGGCTGGCAGGCATGCCGATGCGCCGCAAAGCACAAGCCAGCGCTCTTTTTTCCGCTCACCGCTGACCGCTCACGCATCCTCACGTCTCCGACGTCACCCGCAGCACTTCCTCGATCGTGGTCACGCCCTTGAGCGACTTGACCAGACCGTCCTCGTACATCGTGCGCATGCCCTCGGCGCGCGCCTGTTCCTCGATCTTGCCCATGTCGGCGTGCTGCATGACCAGGCGCCGGATCGGATCGGACATCACCAGGAACTCCATGATCGTGGTGCGGCCGAGGTAGCCGGTGGCGGTGAGCGGCGACGGCACCGGTTTGTACAAGTATACTTTTCCCTCCGGCTGGAAGCGGCGCAGATCGAATTCGGCGATCACCTCCGGCAGCGCCTCGTAGCGTTCGGCGTGGGTCGGCTCCAGCCGCCGCACCAGGCGCTGCGCGAGCACGCCGTTGACGGTGGAGGTGAGCAGATAGTCCTCCACGCCCATGTCGAGCAGACGGGTCACCGCGCCGGCGGCGTTGTTGGTGTGCAGGGTGGACAGCACCAGATGCCCGGTCAGCGCGGACTGGATCGCGATCCGCGCGGTCTCGAGATCGCGCATCTCGCCGATCATGATGATGTCCGGGTCCTGGCGCACGATCGAGCGCAGGGCGTGGGCGAAGTCGAGGCCAATCTGCGGCTTGGCCTGGATCTGGTTGATGCCTTCGATCTGGTACTCGACCGGATCCTCGACGGTGATGATCTTGACGTCGGGCGTGTTGAGCTTGCTGAGCGCGGTGTACAGCGTGGTGGTCTTGCCCGAGCCGGTCGGGCCGGTGACGAGCAGGATGCCGTGCGGCAGCTCCAGCACCCGGAGGAACTGCGGCAGGAACTCGTCGGTGAAGCCGAGGGTGTGGAAATCGAACACCACCGATTCGCGGTCGAGGATGCGCATCACCACCGATTCGCCGAAACTGGTCGGCACGGTGGACACGCGCAGGTCCAGCTCCTTGCCCTGCACGCGCAGCATGATGCGGCCGTCCTGCGGCAGGCGGCGCTCGGCGATGTTGAGCTTGGCCATGATCTTGACGCGCGAGATCACCGCCGCGGTGGATGCCGCCGGCGGCGATTCCACTTCCTGCAGCACGCCATCGATCCGATAGCGCACCTTCAGCCGGTTCTCGAACGGTTCGATGTGGATGTCCGAGGCGCGGCTCTCGACCGCGCGCTGGATGATGAGATTGACCAGCCGGATCACCGGCGCCTCGGAGGCCAGATCGCGCAGGTGCTCGATGTCGTCCTCGCTGCGCGTCGCCTCGTCGGTGAGGTTCTCGACGATCGCGCCCATCGCCGAGCGGCCTTGGCCGTAGTAGCGTTCGATCAGGTCGTCGATCTCGGAACGCAGGCCGACCTTCACCTCGACCGTCCGGCCGGTGGCGAGTTCGACCGCCTGGATCGGATAGCGGTCGGCGGGATCGGCCACCAGCAGGGTGACCGTGCGCTCGCTCTCGCCGATCGGCACGACGTGATGCTGCTTGAGGAAGCGCACCGACATCTGCACGTTCGGCGGCGGCGTCTCCGGGCACTCCTTGGCGCCGACCAGCGGCAGGCCGAGCAGCTCCGACAGCGCATCGCCCATGTCGCGCTCGGAGACGAGGCCGAGCCGGGTCAGCAGCGGCACCAGGCTGCCGTCGGCGCTTTCCTCGTGCAGCCGCCGCGCGCGCGCGAGATCGGCCTCCTTGAGCCGGCCGCGTTCGACCAGGAACTCGCAGATGCGCTCGTCCAGCGGCGCCACGGGCGTCGGCGAATCGGGCGCGGATACGACGGCTGACATGATTCACTCTCCCCCGTTCGTGGGGACTTCGACCCCGCGCGCCGCGGCAGGTTCCGCGGGCGCGGGCCGGACCAGGGTTTCGATGAAACGCCGGTTGCAGACGATCCAGAGCGCGGCCGGCACCAGCGCCGGCAGGATCAGATAACCGAACTGGTAGGCGAGCGCAATCAGCTCCGGCGCCAGGCCCGCGCGCCGCAGCGCCTCGAGGCCGGCCGGCCCCGCGTCCAGCCCGACGCTTTTGAGGCTCTCGGCGATCACGCCGAAGGTCTGTGCGAGCAGGATCAGCGCGCCACCGCCGGCGATCTCGAGCGCGCGCCGGCGCGGCGGGAGCGGCGTGGCCAGCACCAGACCGGCGAACAGCGGCAGCGCGTAGCCGTAGATCATCGGATTGACCACCGGTTCGAGATACCCGAACCGCGGCGGTGCGCCGGGGGGCGCCGCATTCACCAGCACGCCGCTCGACAGTTGCATGAGATAGCCCGCATGACCGAGCACGCGACCCTGCGCGTCGAGCAGATCCGCGCCCTGGCTGACCGCGGTGATGAGATCCGGCCAGAGCTTGAGCAGGACGAGCTTCGCCAGCGCGATCACCGGCCACACCAGCGGACCGGCGAACGAGAACCAGAGAAAGAACGTGAGCGGCAGCCACAGCAGCGCCGCGAGCAGGAAGCGCTTCAGGGGCGAGAGGGTCACTTGCCACCGTTCGCGCCGCGCGCAACGTGCGCAGCACGCGGAGCCGACGTGCCCCTGCCCTTCGACTGCGGCGCGTCGCGGCTGCGCTCGGGGCGAACGGCCCTGGGGTGCGCGCCCGCCATCATCCCACCCAGACGCGCGCGTTGCGGAACATGCGCAGCCACGGCGAATCCTCGCCCCACTCGCGCGGCGCCCACGACAACTGCACGCTGCGGAACACGCGCTCCGGGTGCGGCATCAGCACCGTGACCCGACCGTCGGCGGCGGTGAGGCCGGCGATGCCCTTCGGCGAACCGTTCGGATTGAGCGGGTAGGCCTCGGTGACCCGGCCGTGGTTGTCGACGTAGCGCAGGCAGACCTCGACGCGCTTGGCGTCGCCGCGCTCGGCGAACACGGCGCGGCCCTCGCCGTGCGCGACCGCCACCGGGATGCGCGAGCCGGCCATGCCGCGGAAGAACAGCGAAGCCGATTCCTGCACCTCGAGCGTGGCCACGCGCGCCTCGTATTGCTCGGAGGCGTTGCGCGCGAAGCTCGGCCAGCATTCCGCGCCGGGGATGATCTGCTTCAGCGCCGCCAGCATCTGGCAGCCGTTGCAGATGCCGAGCGCGAACTTGGTCGGATCGGCGAAGAACGCCGCGAACGCGTCGCGCAGCGCCGGGTGGAACAGGATCGAGGTGGCCCAGCCGCGGCCGGCGCCGAGCACGTCGCCGTAGGAGAATCCGCCACAGGCGGCGAAGCCGACGAAATCGTGCAGACGATGGCGGCCCTGCTGCAGATCGGTCATGTGCACGTCGTAGGCGTCGAAGCCGGCGCGGGTGAACGCGGCGGCCATCTCGACCTGGCCGTTGATGCCCTGATCGCGCAGGATCGCCAGCTTCGGCCGCACGCCGCGCGCGACATACGGCGCGGCGACATCTTCGGCCGGATCGAAGCCGAGCCTGGGCGTGATCCCGGGATCGTCGTCGGCGCAGCGCCAAGCGTATTCGGCGCGCGCGCATTCCGGATTGTCGCGCCGCGCCTGCATGGCGAAACTGGTCTCCGACCAGGCCGCCATCAGTTCGCTCCACGGCCAGCGCGCGATGGCCTCGTCGTTGAGCCAGAGCTTGACGCGCTTGCGCGCGTGCGGATTGCCGACGAAATGCGCGCACCCGCGCAGGTCGTGGTGCACGAGCAGCGTGAGGAACGCGTCGCGGTCGGCGCGGCGGATCTGCACCACCGCGCCGAGTTCCTCGCTGAACAGCGCCGACAGCGTGTTGTCGGCCCAGCCGGTCAACTCGACGTCGAGGCCGCAATGGCCGGCGAAGGCCATCTCGATCAGGCTGACGATGGCGCCGCCGTCGGCGCGATCGTGGTAGGCGAGCAGCAGGCCGGCGGCGTTCGCTTCCTGGATCGCGGCGAAGAACCGCGCGAGCAGGGCCGGATCGTCCACGTCCGGCGGCAGACCGCCGGCGCGGTTGTAGACCTGCGCCAGCGCCGAGGAGCCGAGCCGGTTGCGGCCGCCGCCGAGATCGAGCAGCCACAGCTCGCTGTCGCCGCGATCGAGCTTGAGCTGCGGGGTCAGCGTGCGGCGCACGTCGGCCACGCGCGCGAACGCGCTGACGATCAGCGACACCGGCGCAACGGTGCGGTGCGGACGGCCCTCCTGCTGCCACACCGCCTGCAGCGACAGCGAGTCCTTGCCGACCGGAATGGAAATGTTCAATTGTGGACAAAGCTGCATCGCCACGGCTTCGACCGCGTCGAACAACGCGGCGTCCTCGCCGGGATGGCCGACCGCGGCCATCCAGTTGGCCGACAGCTTGATCTCGCCGAGCGCGGCGACCGGGGCGGCGGCGAGATTGGTGATCGCCTCGCCCACCGCCATGCGCGCCGAGGCCGGCGCCGACTGCAACGCGATCGGCGTGCGCTCGCCCATCGCCATCGCCTCGCCGGCATGGCCGGAGAAATCCGCCAGCGTCACCGCGCAGTCGGCCACCGGCACCTGCCACGGCCCGACCATCGGGTCGCGCGCGGCGAGGCCGCCGACGGTGCGATCGCCGATCGTGATCAGGAACGACTTGCTGCCGACCGCGGGCAGGCGCAGCACGCGACCGATCGCCTCCTCGAGCTGGATGCCGTCGAGGTCGGGGACGAGGTCGAAGCGCGGTCGCGCGCGGCGGGTGTCGCGCTGCATCTTCGGCGGCTTGCCGAACAGCACGTCCATCGGCAGATCGATGACCTGCTGCGCGGGCTGCGGGCCGAGGGCCGAGGGCTGAGTGTCTTCCACGATCAGCCGGCGTTCCGCGGTGACCGTTCCGACGACCGCAAACGGGCAGCGCTCGCGCGCGCACAGCGCCTCGAACAGCGGCAGATCCGCGGCGCTGAGGCCGAGCACGTAGCGTTCCTGCGCCTCGTTGCACCAGATCTGCATCGGTGACAGTTGCGAATCATCGCTCGGAATTCGGCGCAGCTCGATGCGGCCGCCGACGCCGGCGTCGTGCAGCAGTTCGGGAATCGCATTCGACAAACCGCCGGCGCCGACGTCGTGCAGGCTGAGGATCGGGTTGGCCTCGCCGCGCGCCCAGCAGCGGTCGATCACTTCCTGGCAGCGGCGCTGCATCTCGGCGTTGTCGCGCTGCACCGAGGCGAAGTCGAGTTCGGCCGAGCTGTCGCCGCCGGCGACCGAGGAGGCGGCGCCGCCGCCCAGGCCGATCAGCATCGCCGGACCGCCGAGCACGATCACCAGATCGCCCGGCGCGAGCGGACGCTTGGCGACGTGCGCCGGACGCAGATTCGCCAGACCGCCGGCGATCATGATCGGCTTGTCGTAGCCGCGGCGCAGCGTCGGATCGCGGCATTCCGCCTCGAACGTGCGGAAGTAGCCGCCGAGACAGGGCCGGCCGAATTCGTTGTTGAACGCGGCCGCGCCAAGCGGGCCGTCGCGCATGATCTCGAACGCGCTCGCCAGGCGCGGCGGCAGCGGCCGCTCGCGCTCCCACGGCCGCGGCAGCTCGGGGATGCGCAGGTCCGAGGTGGTGAATCCGGTCAGACCCGCCTTCGGCTTGCCGCCGCGGCCGGCGGCGCCCTCGTCGCGGATCTCGCCGCCGGCGCCGGTGGCCGCGCCCGGGAACGGCGCGATCGCGGTCGGATGGTTGTGCGTCTCGACCTTGATCGCGTACGGAATGGATTCTTCCACAATGCCGTATTTTCCACTTTGCGGATCGGCGAAGAAGCGCCGGCCGACGCTGCCCTCGACGATCGCGGCGTTGTCGCGATAGGCCGACAGCGTGTGTTGCGGCGCCCGCGCGTGGGTGTGCTTGATCATCGCGAACAGCGAGCGCGCCTGGGCCACGCCGTCGATCGTCCAGTCGGCGTTGAACACCTTGTGCCGGCAGTGCTCGGAATTGGCCTGCGCGAACATCATCAGCTCGGCGTCGGTGGGGTCGCGGCCGAGTTCGCGATAGCGCGCGGCGAGGTAGTCGATCTCGTCCGCCGACAGCGCCAGGCCGAGCCGGCGGTTGGCCGCCTCCAGCGCCGCGGCGGCGTCGGCGCCGAGCGCGATCCGGCCGAGCGCGCCGGGCGCGCCGTCGCGGAACAGGCCGGCGGCGTCGGTCAGCCGCGTCAGCACCGACTGGGTCATCGGATCGTGCAGCACGCGCACGAGCTGCTGCCACGCCGGTGCGTCCGGCGCCGGCACGCGCTCGATCAGGAAGGCGACGCCGTGTTCGACGCGCCGCACGGCGAAACCGCAGCCGTGCAGGATGTCGGTGGCCTTCGACGACCACGGCGAGATCGTGCCGAGCCGCGGCACCACCCACAGCGTCGCCGACTTCGGCGCGCCGGGCGTGGCCCGCAACACCTCGCACAGCGGCCCGCGGTCGGGCTCGGCCGCGCCGGCGTCGCCGGCGATGAAATAGACGTTCCACGCCTCGAGCAGGCGGCTGCGCAGGCCGCGGCGTTCCAGGTCGCGATTGATCCGCTCCAGGCGAAACGCGGAAAGGGCCGGAAGCCCGTCGAGGACGATCATGGCGAGCGCGGCGGCGCGGTCGGTACGCGGGGGCGCGTATTGTACGGCGGCCGCGGCGAACGCGGAAAGGGCGCCGCGCGGATCAGCGCGCGGCCACCGGCGCGCTGGTCTTCTTCGCTGCGGCCTTGCGTTCGAGCTCCGCCAGCAACTGCGCCGGCACGGTCGCCTTGGCGTTGTCGATCGTGCTGCCGTCGTCGGCGAGCACGGTGGGCGTGGCGTTGATGCCGAGGCGCACGCCGAGCGCCTTGGTCTCGGCCACCGGATTGGTGCAGGTGGCGTGGCCCGGATCCTGGCCGTTCATCGCCGCGGTATAGGCTTCGTTGCGATCCTTGGCGCACCACACCGCCACCGCCTTCTGGTCCGCGCCGGGGTGGATGTCGAGCGGGTACATCACGTAGTTCACCGCGATGCCGAGCTGGTTGTACTCGGCGATCTGCTTGTGGAACTGACGGCAGTACGGGCAGTCGACGTCGGTGAACACGGTCACGCTGTACTTCGGATGCGGCGGCGCGAACACGATCCGCTTCGCCGCCGGCAGTTGCGCCAGCGCCTCGGCGCGCAGTTGGGCGAGGCGCGCGGCGGTGAGGTCCTTCTTCTCCGGCACGTCGTAGAGATTGCCCTGCAGCAGATACTTGCCGTCGCTCGACACGTAGGCGATCTGGCCGCTGATGATGACCTCGTAGAAGCCCGGCAGGTCGGAGCGGACCACCCGGTCGATCACGGCGAGCGGCAGCAGCGAGTGGATCGCATCGCGCGCCTTCTTTTCGCCTTCGTCGGCGGCGTGCGCGGCGCCGGCGATGGCCAGCAGGGCGAGAACGGACAGCAACTTCTTCGGCATGGGCAATCCCGGAGTTCGATCGAACCGGCGCGGATAGACCGCGCGCCGGCGGCATTGGTTCACTGCGCGGCGACCTTGTGCGCCGCCAGTTCCTCCAGCCGTTGCGCCAACTGCTGCGGCGGCAGGTAGCCGCCCAGTTGCACGCCGTCGGCGGTGAAGATCGCCGGCGTACCCTCGACCCCCATGGCCATGGCGATGGTGGTGAGCTCGGCCACCGGATTGGCGCAGGTCTTCGGCGGCAGGTTCACGCCGTTCATCGCCTCGGTGTAGGCGCCGTTGCGATCCTTCGAGCACCACACCGTCACCGCCTTCTTGTCCGCGCCCGGGTGGATCGTCAGCGGAAACAGCACGTACTCGACGGCAATGCCGAGTTGGTTGTACTCGGCGATCTGCTTGTGGAACTGGCGGCAGTACGGGCAGTCGACGTCGGTGAACACGGTCACGCTGTACTTCGGATGCGGCGGCGCGAAGGTCAGGCGCTTGTCCGCCGGGATCCGCGCGAGACCTTCCTTGCGCACCTCGGCGAGGCCGTCGTTGGTGAGACTGCGGTGCGCGGCGAGGTCGTACACCTGGCCTTCGATCAGATACCGTCCGTCGGCGCTGATGAACACGACGTGGCCGTCGGCGACGGCGGAATAGAACCCCGGCACCGCGGACGGCGCGACCGATTGCACCTTGGCGTTCGGCGCGATCTTGTGCAGCGCGTCGGTGACCAGCCGCGCCGCATCGTCGGCGGCCAAGACCGTGCCGGCGAGCGCCGCCGACGTGATGAATCCCAGGACTTTCAACATGCGGACCTCGAAGTGGCGTGGCGCCGCGCGCGGGCAGGCATCCAGACCGGAGCGCGGCGCGCGGCATGACATTGTCGCACGCAGGGCGCCGCGCGCGAAACCGCCGGTCGCCGCGGGCGCGCCGGCGGGCGGCGCGGCGCGCCCCGTCCGCGTCGGTTCAGCCGCGCGGGTGATGCTTCTCGTGCAGGCGTTTCAGGCCTTCACGCGCGACCAGGGTGTAGATCTGCGTGGTCGACAGCGAGCTGTGGCCGAGCAGCATCTGCAACGCGCGCAGATCCGCGCCGTGATTGAGCAGATGGGTGGCAAAGCAGTGCCGGAGCACATGCGGCGAGATGCGCTTGGCATCGATGCCGACCCGCGCGGCGTGACGCTTGACCAGGGTCCAGAACATCTGCCGGGTCATCGCGGTGCGGCGGTTGCTGAGAAACACCGCATCGACCGCGCGGCCGCGGGCGAGCGCCGGTCGCGCCTCGGCGTAGTAGCGCGTGAGCCAGTGCTGCGCCTCCTCGCCGAGCGGCACCAGACGCTCCTTGCCGCCCTTGCCGGTCACGCGCAGCGCGCCCTGGCGCAGGTTCACCTGTTCGGTGCGCAGGCCGACCAGCTCGCTCACGCGCAGGCCGGTGGCGTAGATCAGCTCGAACATCGCCCGGTCGCGCAGACCGAGCGGCGTGTCCACATCGGGCGCCGCGATCAGCGCCTCGACCTCGCGCTCCGACAGCGCCTTCGGCAGCGGCCGCGGCAGCTTCGGCGCCTCGAGCTCGAGCGTCGGGTCCGCGGCGATCGCGCCCAGGCGCAGCCGCAGCCGGTAGAACTGGCGCAGCGCCGAGAGCAGGCGTGCATTGGAGCGCGCGCTGTAGCCGCCGCGGCGTCCGCCCGTCGTGCTGCGTTCGGCGAGATAGCGGTACAACGCTTCGCGCGTGCCCGTATCGAGCGTCGCGCCGCGCGCGGCGAGCCAGCGCGCGAGGCCCTCGAGATCGCGCCGATAGCTCGCCAAGGTGTTGTCGGCGAGGCCCTGCTCGGACCAGGCGCGTTCGAGGAAGGCGTCGATGGCTGCGCGATCGTCGGGCCGGATGGCCGGGCGCTGAGGGCCGAGGGCCGAGGGCTGAGGGCTGCCGGCCGGGGGCTGAGGTTCAAGATTTGAGCGAAAACGGCGCGGCACGACGGCGGCATGGCTCCCGGTCGATCGTACAATTGTGGCGCGATGGCCCGGCAATGTCGCGGCGATCGGGAACAGTGAGCGGTGAAGGGGAATCGGGAGCAGGAAGTGGGGAGTGGAAAAAGCCGCGCTTCTCAGCCCTCAGCCCTCAGCCCTCGGCCCTCCACCCTCGGCCCACACCACGCGCGTGCGGGCGACCAGGTCGTGCCACGTGCGCCGCTCGCGATCGGCGAGCGCCCACCAGAATCCCGCGCCGAGCGCCGCCAGCGACAGCAGCGCGACGGCGAAGCGGAGCACCGCCTGCGTTGCGTCGAGCGCGCCGCCGTCGGCGCGCACCACGCGCAGGCGCCAGGCGCGCAGACCCAGCGTCTGCCCGCCGCGCGTCCAGGACAGCACGAAATAGCCGGCGCTCGCACCGAGCGTGAGCGCTTGCAGCAACAGCTTGTGCGCCGGCCGATGGGCATCGAGCGCGCCGCCGGTCAGCGCCAGCGCCACGGCGCCGGCGAGGAACCACAGGCCGACGAGGGCCAAGAGGTCGTAGAGCGCCGCGGCAAGATGCCGCCACAAAGGCGCGGGTAAAGCGGGTATGGGAGTGGGGCGCATTGGCAAGTCGAGGTTCAGGGCTGGGGGGCTGAGGGCCGAGAGCTGCGCAGCTTTTCCACTCCCCACTCCCGCTCCCCTCACCCGAACCGCCGGAAATAGGCGACCGCCGCGAGCGCGAGCAAGGCCGACGGCAGGGCGTTGGCCAGGGCCAGATTGAAATTGTATACCGCGCCCATGCTCACCACCGCGCTCTGGAAAAAGTAATAGGTGATGGCGAGCGCGATGCCGATGAACAAGCGCTTGCCGAGACCGCCGGTGCGCAGCGCGCCGAAGGCGAACGGCACCGCGCAGAACGCCAGCACCAGCACGTTCAGCGGATAGAACAGCCGGCCCCAGAACGCGCGCAGATAGCTCGAGGCGTCCTGACGGTTGCGCTGCATGTAGTCGATGTTGCGCTTGAGATCGGCGGCGGACAGGTACTCGGGATGGATCATCGACACCGCCAGCACCTTCGGATCGAGACTGGACTGCCACTCGGTCTGCGCCAGCGTGGTGCTGACCGCGGACAGCCCGCGGAATTCGGTGCGGCGCACCTCGTGCAGGATCCAGCGGTTGTCGGCGTGGGTGGCGGTCTTGGCCAGCGCCAGCGCCTGCAACTGGCCCTGGCCGTCGAACTCGAACACGCGCACGTCCTGCAACTCGACGGTGTTGCCGCGGCGGCGACCGTGTTTGGCGTTGACCACGTTGTCGCCGTCGCGCGCCCACAGGCTGCCGCCGCGGCCGATCGCGACGTCCCGCGCCTTCGCCGCCAGCGCCAGCGATTCGGCCTTCTGCTCGCCGCGTGGGCCGATGGTCTCGCCCATCAGCATGACGATCCCGGTGAGCGCGGTGAGCGCGAGGATCACCGACCCGCAGATGCGCCGCTTCGACAGACCGGCGGCGCGCAGCGCGGTCAGTTCGCCGCTCGCCGCGAGCGCGCCCATGCCGAGCAGCCCGCCGATCAGCGCGGCGTAGGCGAAGAACTCGTAGGCGCGGCGCGGCACGGTGAGCAGGGTGTAGGCGATCGCCTTGCTCAGGGTGTACTGGCCGACGCCGACGTCGTTGACTTCGCGGACGAAGGCGAGCAGCGCGTCGAAACCGACCAGGAACCCCCAGGCCAGCAGCACCGCGCCGAGCACCGACAGCGCGACGAGCTTGTCCACCTTCTTGAACGCGGGCGCGTTCATGCCACACCCGGGCGCGGGCGCAACCGCGCGGTCTTCGGCTTCGGCAACTGCTGGCCGCGCCAGAGCAGATACAGCGCGATCAGCGCGGTCGGCAGCACCGCCCACCAGAAGCCGACACGCGCATCGATCCGGCCCTGGCTCAGCCACGCGCGGCCGAGGGCGAGACCGTTGTAGTAGATGAACCAGGACAGCAGCGCGATCAGCAGGCGCGCGTAGCGCGGCTCGCGCGGCGTGGCTTTCGCCAACGGCAGGGCGAGCAGCACCAGCACCAGCACCGACAGCGGCGCCGCCAGCCGCCATTGCAGTTCGGCGCGCTGCACCGGGTCGCTGCTGGCGAGCAGTTCCGCGGTCGGCGCGGCGCGCTTGACCGAATCGGGCGTCACGTCGGTGCCGCTGTCGGAGAGCTTGATGTCGTTGCGCTGGTAGCGCATCAAGCGGAAATCGTCCTGGCCGAGCACGCCCTCGACGCGAAAGCCGTCGTTGAGCCCGAGAAAGCGCGCGACGCCGTCGGCCTCGTGGTACAGCTCGCCGTCCCGGGCGGTGATGATATTGACGCTGGTGCTGTGATCCTCGGCGTTGACCCGCTCGCTCTCGACGAACATCTTGCGGAAGCGCGTGCCGTCGGCGCTCATCCATTCGACGTACATGATGCCGTCGTTGTTCGGCAGCTCGACGAAGCGCCCCGGTTCGAGGCCGGCGATGATCAACGAGCGACTGGCTTCCTCCTGCAGGCTCTGCGCCTGGCGCACCGCCGCCGGCGCCAGCCAGAACGCGATCAGCGCGGTGGCGATGGTCAACGGCACGGCGAACAACGCGAGCGGCCGCAGCAGGCCGGTGACGGCCAGGCCCGAGGCGGCGAACACCGCCATCTCGCTCTCGCGGTACAGGCGCCCGTAGGCGAGCTGCACGCCGAGAAACGCGGCGAGCGGCAGGAGCAGCGTCAGCATGTCTACCAGACGCAGGCCGACCAGCGCGAGCAGCAGGTCGGCCGCCACGCGCCCGCGCGCGATCTTGGCCAGCAGATCGGCCAGCGTCGCGCCCATCACCACCAGCAGCAGGATCAGCGTGGCGGCGAGGAAGCTCACGGCGAGCTCGCGCGCCAGGTAGCGGTCGACAATCCGCAGCATCGCCTCGATCGATCGTAGTAAACTTGGCAGTTCCCGGCGCGATTGCATGACACGCGCCGTTCCGAACCCCTTAAGTGTAGCCGGGCGTTCGCGCGCCCGGTTCGTTTTTCGACGACGGAAAAATCATGACGCTGCAATTCGGCCTCACCCAGCAAGCTCCGGAAGCCGCGATCACGCCGTGCGTGGTGGTCGGCGTATACGAGGACCGCGTGCCCAGCGCCGCGGCGACGCGCGTGGATCAGGCGAGCGGCGGCGCGCTCGCGCGGCTGATCGAATCCGGCGACCTCTCCGGCAAGCTCGGCACCAGTCACCTGTTGTTCGCATTGCCGGGCGTCAAGGCGGCGCGCGTGCTGGTGGTCGGCCTCGGCGAACAGAAGAAGTTCGACGCGCTGCGCTTCCAGCGCGCCTGCAACGAGGCGGCGCGCGTGCTCAAGGGCCTGCCGCTGGCCGAGGCGGTGTCGTATCTGACCGAACTCGAGGTGCCGGGCCGGGACGCGGCGTGGAAGGTGCGCACCGCGGCGCTGGCGAGCGACGCGCAGGCGTATCGCTACACCGCCACGTTCAAGCCGAAGGACAAACCGAAGACGCCGGAGTTTTCCACCCTCCACTTCGCCGCGCCCGAGTCCGCCGCGCCCGCGCTCGCCGCCGCCGGCGCGATCGCCGAAGGCGTGCGCTTCGCCCGCGAGCTCGGCAATCTGCCGCCCAACATCTGCACGCCGGCCTATCTCGCCGCCCAGGCGCAGAAGCTGGCGCACGAGCACGCCGGCGTGCGCTGCGAGATCCTGGAGGAGGCCGAGCTGCGCAAGCTCGGCATGGGCGCGCTGCTCGGCGTGGCGCAGGGCTCGGCGAATCCGCCGAAGCTGATCGTGCTCGAGTGGCGCGGCGCAGCGGCCGGCGAGAAGCCCTACGCATTGGTCGGCAAGGGCATCACCTTCGACACCGGCGGCATCTCGATCAAACCGTCGGCCGGCATGGAGGAGATGAAATTCGACATGTGCGGCGCCGCCGGCGTGCTCGGCGCATTCCTCGCCGCGGTGCAGCTCAAGCTCAAGCTCAACCTGGTGTGCGTGGCGCCGGCGGTGGAGAACATGCCCGGCGGCAAGGCGCAGCGGCCGAGCGACGTGGTCACGACGATGTCGGGCCAGACCGTCGAGGTGCTCAACACCGATGCCGAAGGCCGCCTGATTCTGTGCGACGCCCTGACGTATGTGCAAAAGTATACTCCGCAGGCGATCATCGACGTGGCCACCCTCACCGGCGCCTGCGTGATCGCGCTCGGCAAGCACGCCACCGGCCTGATGAGCAAGGACGACGCGCTCGCCGCGGAGCTCCTCGCCGCCGGCGAGGCCACGCTCGACCGCGCCTGGCGCCTGCCGCTGTGGGACGACTACCAAAGCCAGCTCGAGACCGGCTACGCCGACATCGCCAACATCGGCGGCAAGTACGCCGGCGCGATCACCGCCGGCTGCTTCCTGGCGCGCTTCACCGAAGGCTACCGCTGGGCGCACCTCGACATCGCCGGTACGGCATGGGAGGAAGGCCGCAAGGGCTCGGCGACGGGGCGGCCGGTGCCGCTGCTGGTGCAGTATTTGATGGATAGAGCTGAGGGCTGAGGGCTGAGGCGCTTTTTTCTGGCGTGCGAATATGTATACATTTTCCGATCGGATCACTGCCGCCGCGCGGGCAGCCCTCGGCCCTCGGCCCCCAGTCCTTGCCTGAATGCCCCGCGCCGAGTTCCATCTCGCCGAAGCGCCGCGCTACCGCGACGATCCGCTGCGCCTCCCCTGCGAACTGGCGCACGAGCTGTTTGCCGGCGGCGAGACGGCCGTGATCCTGGCGCGCTCGCTCGAGCAGGCCGAGCAGCTCGACGAGAAGCTGTGGGAATTCGACGACGACGCGTTCGTGCCGCATCAGATCGCCGGCGACGAGGACGACGCGATCACGCCGGTGCTGATCGTGCCGCCCGACACGGCGGCGCCGGCGCGGAACGTCGCCATCAATCTGCGCGATACAGCCGCATTGGACGGCTTCGCGCGCGTGCTGGAGATCGTGCCGGCCGATCCGGCGCGGCGCGAGGACTCGCGGCGGCGCTGGAAGGCGTATCAGCAGGCGGGATTCGCCTTGAAGAAATGCGACCGATGAACCGGCGCTGGAGCATGCGGACGCGGCGATCATAAGATTCGCCCCGATTCCCGATTCCCGATTCCCGATTCCCGATTCCCCATTCCCGATTCCCGATTCCCGTCCCCATGGACAAGAGCTTCGACCCCAAGGCCATCGAATCGAAGTGGTACGCGCGCTGGGAGCAGGCCGGCGTGTTCGCGCCGCGCGGCGACGGCGCGCCGTACTGCATCCTGTTGCCGCCGCCGAACGTCACTGGCACCTTGCACATGGGCCACGCGTTCCAGCAGACGCTGATGGACACGCTGATCCGCCTGCACCGCATGCGCGGCTGCCGCACCCTGTGGCAGGGTGGCACCGATCACGCCGGCATCGCCACGCAGAAGATCGTCGAGAACCAGCTCGCCGCGGAGGGCAGGACGCGCCACGATCTCGGCCGCGCGCGGTTCGTCGAACGCGTCTGGCAATGGAAGCAGCGGTCGGGTTCGACCATCACCCATCAGATGCGCCGCCTCGGTGCCTCGCTCGACTGGTCGCGCGAACGCTTCACCATGGACGAGGGCCTGTCCGCGGCGGTGCGCAAGGTGTTCGTGCAATGGTATAGAGATGGACTTTTATACCGCGGCCAGCGCCTGGTGCACTGGGATCCGGTGCTGATGACCGCGGTGTCCGATCTCGAGGTGAACATGGAGGAGCGCGACGGCCACCTGTGGCACATCCTCTACCCATTCTCGGACGGACCGATCGGACACATGCGCGGCATGCACATCGCGACCACGCGGCCGGAAACGATGCTCGCCGACGGCGCGCTCGCGGTGCATCCGGACGACGAGCGGTACAAGCACCTGGTCGGCAAGTACGTCGATCTGCCGCTGTGCGACCGCCGGATCCCGATCATCGCCGACGATTTCGTCGATCCGGCGTTCGGCTCGGGCTGCGTCAAGATCACTGGCGCGCACGACTTCAACGACTACGCCTGCGCGCAGCGCCACGGCATCGAGATGATCGTGATCATGACCCTCGATGCGAAGATGAACGACAACGCGCCGGCGAAGTATCGCGGGCTCGATCGCTACGCGGCGCGCAAGGCGGTCGTGGCCGATCTCGAGGCGCAGGGGTATCTCGAGAAAATCGTCTCGCACAAGCACCAGGTGCCGGTCAGTCAGCGTTCGGATGCGGTGATCGAGCCGATGCTGACCGACCAGTGGTTCCTCGACCTCACCCGCGACACCCTGCCGGACGGCCGTCCGGGCGGACGCAAGGCGATCACCGAGCCGGCGTTGAACGCGGTGCGCACGGGCCGGATCCGCTTCGTGCCGGAGAACTGGGCGACGACCTATACGCAGTGGCTGGAAAACATCCAGGACTGGTGCGTCAGCCGCCAGCTCTGGTGGGGCCATCGCATCCCGGCGTGGTACGACGAGGCCGGCAATATCTTCGTCGGCGAGGACGAGGCCGACGCCGTCGCGCACGCCGCGACCAAGCCGGTCGGCACACTGCGCCAGGACGAGGACGTGCTCGACACCTGGTTCTCCTCCGCGTTGTGGCCGTTCTCGACCCTCGGCTGGCCGTTCGACGGACCGGTGACGGACCACGGCACGGTCGTGGCGAACTGGCGGCAGGATCAAGCCTTCCTGCCGAGCGCGGTGCTGGTCACCGGCTTCGACATCATCTTCTTCTGGGTCGCGCGGATGGTGATGGCGACGCAGTACTTCACCGGCCGCGTGCCGTTCCGCGAGGTCTACATCAACGCCATCGTGCGCGACGCCGAAGGCCAGAAGATGTCGAAGTCGAAGGGCAACACGATCGACCCGCTCGATCTGATCGACGGCATCGAGCTGGAGGCGCTGGTGCAGAAATCCACCGCCGCACTGCTGATCCCGCAGGTGCGCGAAAAAGTGGAAAAGCGCATCCGCCGGGACTATCCGCAGGGCATCGCGCCGGTCGGCGCGGATGCGCTGCGCTTCACCTTCGCCGCGCTGGCGACATACGGGCGCACCATCAACTTCGATCTCAAGCGCGCCGACGGCTACCGCAATTTCTGCAACAAGCTGTGGAACGCGGCGCGCTTCGTGCTGATGAATACGACCATCGACCACACGACATCGGCAATCGACCGGGCGGCCGCGCCGGTCAGCGATGCGGAAAAGTGGATTTTGTCGCGTTTCGCGCGAACCCTCGACGAGGTCGAGCGGCAGTTCGCAGTCTACCGTTTCGATCTGGTCGCGCAGGCGCTCTACGAATTCACCTGGAACGAGTTCTGCGACTGGTTCGTCGAACTCGCCAAGCCCGCCCTGGGCAAGGTCGAAGGGCCCGCGCTCGGCGGCGCGGACGCCGCCGCGGCAGCCTCGATGCGCCGCACGCTGCTCGCCGTGCTCGAGGCGCTGCTGCGCGCGCTGCACCCGATCATTCCGTTCATCACCGAGGCGATCTGGCAGGAAGTCGCGCCGAAGCTCGGCATCGCCGGCGATTCGATTTCGACGCAGCCGTATCCACGCGCGAGCGACTATCCGGTCGACGACGCCGCCGAGGCCGAGATCGAGTGGTTGCGCGCCGTCGTCATCGAGGTGCGCCGCATCCGCAGCGAGATGAACCTCGCGCCCAGCCGGCCGATTCCGCTCTGCCTCGCCGCCGGCGACGCGACCGATCGCGCCCGCGCCGCGAAGTTCGGCGCCGAGATCGCCTTCCTCGCGCGCACCGAATCGCCGCGCTGGCTCGCGCCGGGCGCAGCCGAACCCGCCGCCGCGACGGCGCTGGTCGGGGCGATGAAATTGCTGGTGCCGCTGGCCGGCCTGATCGACGTGGCCGCCGAGCAGGCGCGCCTCGACAAGGAGATCCGGCGCTTGGAGGGCGAGATCGCCAAGTCGCACGCCAAGCTCGCCAACTTCGGCCCGAACACGCCGGCCGCGGTGGTCGCGCAGGAACGCCAGCGCGTGGCCGAACGCACCACCCAGGTGACCGCCCTGCGCGAGCAGCGCGCGCGGCTGGACGGCCTGGCGTAGCGCCGGACGCCGGCGGCCAGAACCTATCTCAAAATCGTCGCGAGCGAAGACGGATTGCGCGTCGCCGGAGCGCAGGACCCGGAGTTTACTGGCAGTAAATGAGGAGTCCGAGCACCGCCGGCGCACGAGCCGTCGAGCGCAGCAGATTTTGAGATAGGTTCTACTTCGACAGGGCGACCTGGATCTCTTCCAGCCGATACCCGCGCGTCTCGATGCCGGCGCGCGCGAGCAGCACGCCGGCGGCCGCCATCGGCAGCGCGATCAGCAGCGCCGACAGCATGACGTTGCCGAACAGGCCGGCCACGCCGAGCACCGCGCCGAGGATGCCGCCGGCTTTCGAACTCGCGGCGATCAAGCCCGAACCGGTGCCGCGCAGGTGCACCGGATAGATTTCCGCCGAGTACGGGATCAGGGTCGCGATCACGCCGCTGACGCTCGACAGCAGCGCGACGGTGGCGAGGGTGGTGGCCAGGGTCGAACGCAAACCGGTCACGTCGATGAGCAGGAACGCGAGCAGCGCGAGCACGGTCAGTGCGATCAGCAACACCAGCGAGCGGACGCTGCTCCAGCGCTGGTACAGCCAGACGACGGCGGCGATCGCGGGCAGCGCGTACACCGCCGACTGCGCGAGCAGCCGATTGGTCGCCTTGGCGTCGATGCCGAGCAGGCCGAGGTTGGCCGGCAGCCACAGCAGGAAGCCGAAGTTGACCAGGCCCCAGGCCACGCCGCACAGCAGCAGGCCCCAGGTGATGCGCGCCTGGCGGCCGCGCAGCAGCTCGCGCACGTCGCCGCCCGGCCGATGCGCCGCGATCACACGGTCGTCGACGACGAGCGGCGCGCTCGTGTCGTCCGCCGCGGCGAAACGCCGCAGCACCGCGCGCGCCTCGTCGTTGAGTCCGGCATTGGCGAGGAAGCGCGGCGATTCGGGGAAGTAGCGGTTGAGGAAAATGATCAGCGCGCCGGTCGGCAGATTGAGCAGCCACAGCGAGCGCCAACTGAACACCGGCTCGAACACCGTGGCCGCGCCCGAGGCCAGCAGATAGCCCGCCGAGGTGCCGATGCCGCCGAGCGTCACCAGCAGCCAGCCGCGGTGGGCGGCGGGAATCGTCTCGGCCATCAGCGTGAACGCGATCGGCAGCATGCCGCCGGCGGCCGCGCCCATCAGGAAGCACATCACGAGGTTCCAGGAGAACGTCGGCATCGCCCCGCAGATCGCGGTGCCCATGAACAGGATCGCCGACAAGAGGATCGCCGCGCGCCGCCCGAACGCATCGGCGAGGCGACCCCAGAGGATCGAGCCGACCGTGGTCCCGATCAGCGCCGACAGCGCGAGATAGCCGGCGGTGGACTTGGCGATGTCGTACTCGGACGACATGCCCGGGATGACGAAGCCGAGCGTGGCCGGCTTCATCACGTCGACCGCCAGCGCCACGATCAGCACCACGATCAGCTTGAGGTGCTCGCGGTTGAGCGGCACACCGTCGGCGACGTGGAAGTGCACGTGGTCGCCCGCGTGCAGGGTGCGCCGCATCTGCTCCAGGCGCGGCATCAGCCCGTAGCCGGCGAACACCACGCCGAGCGGAATCAGCGCCATGCCGATCAGCATGGTGTCGTCCATCGGCATGCCGGCGAGGTGATAGTGCATCGGCGCCGCCATCAGGAACATCGGCAGATGCGCGCAGACGCCGGCGATCACGGCGAGACAGCCGATCCAGAAGGCGAGCGGGTGGTGGAAGGTGATGCCGCTGAGGCGCATGCCGCTACTCCGCTGGCAACAGCTCGCGCGCCATCACGATCGCATCCTCGCGTCCGCGCCTGGCCGGATAGTAGTTCGGCCGGCGGCCGATCTCGTTGAAGCCGAGCTCGTGGTACAGCGCGATGGCGCGCGCGTTCGACGGCCGCACTTCGAGGAACGCGCGCTCGGCGTGATGCCAGCGCGCGAGGTCGATCAACCGCTGCATCAGCCGCCGGCCGTGGCCGAGTCCCTGCTGCGCCGGGGCGACGCAGACGTTGAGCACGTGCGCCTCGCCCGCGGCGACGGTCAGCACGCCGTAGCCGATCACCTCGACGGCGTTGGCCAGCACCCAGCAATCGTAGCGGGCGCGCAGACAGTCGCGGAAGATCGCGTGCGTCCACGGATATTCGTAGGCCGCCAGTTCGATCGCGACCACCTGGTCGAGATCGTCCAGACGCATCGGCCGCAGCAGCGGATAGGGTTCCTTGAGGATCGCGACCATCGCGTCAGTCCCCGCCGCCACGCAGGCGCCGCGCGATCGGCTTCAACGCCTGCCACAAGGCGCGCTTGGCCATCGCGCCGCGCAGGCTCGTCGCCGGCTCGTCGGCCACCGCGATGGTCGCGTCCGGCGGCACGCCGGAACCGGCCGCGGCGCACGCTCGCGCCAGCGCGGCACCGAGCACGAGAACCGTCCGCGCCGCCGGCAGCGGCGGCACGCGCGCGCCGTCCGTCGCGATCCAGCGCACCGCGCTCGCCGCGACCCCGACCGCGCCCGGCAGCAGCGCGCGCAGACGCGCGGCCGCCGGGCCGCCCGCGGCGGCGCGGTCGCACACCACGATCAGCGCCGCGCGCGCTCGCGGCGCGCGCCGCACGTAGCGGTCGATGCCGAGCGCGGCGAGCAGTTCGTGGCGGCGCGCCTCAGCCGGCATGGCTGTCCTGGCCGAGCGCGGCGAGATCGTCATAGAACCTGGCGAACGCCTGATCGACGGCGCTGGCGAACGCCTGCACGGTCGCGGCCATGCTCGCATCGGCGGCGGCGGCCTCGGCGGCGTAGGTCTGCTCGATCAGCGGCTCGCCGCTGTCCTGCTCGACGCGCATCTCGAAGGCGACCACGGCCTTGTAGCCGCCCTCGCGCGGAATGCGCTCGTAGCGCAGGATGCGCCCGTGCACGCGCAGCGCCGGATCGCTCGCCGGCAGGCGTTCGGTGACCAGCGGCGCGATGCCGGCCGCGCGCAGCATCGCGGTCAGGCGCGCCTGCAGACCGCGCGACGGCGGGTCGCTCCACAACTGGTAGTGATAGGTGCGCAGCGCGCCGGCGTCGGCCGACAGCGAATAGATCAGCGCCTGCTCGGCATAGATGCCTTCGCCGCGGAACACGCCGACCTCGATCGGCAGCGCCGACAGCGGTCGGGCGGCGCGCGCCAGCGGCGCCGGCGGCGGCAGGCGGAAATAGGTGACGTCCGGCACGCTCGGCGGCGAACAGGCGGCGAGCAGCAGCGGCGCCAGCAGCGACCACAGCCTCTTCATTGGGGTTCTTCCTCGACCTTGTCGCCCTTCGGCGCGAGCAGCAGCCGGTTCGGGCTCTTGCGCACCTCGCGCGCGAACTCGTCGAAATTGCGGCTCGCCACTTCCAGGTGCTGGGTGATCGAATCGATGCGCCCGGACAGCGCGGCGAGGATCGCGCGCAGATTGTCCACCGATTCGCGCACGCCCGGGCGGTTCTCCTTGACGATGCCGTCGAGCTGGGCCAGCGCGTCGTCGAGCCGCGCCTGCGTGCCGCGCAGCTCGCCGGTCATGTCGCGCAGGTTGGCGAGCGTGGCGGCGAGCGCCGCGCGGTTGTCGGTCTTCAGCAGATCGTTGACCGACTCGGCGGCGTGGTTGAGCCGGATCAGCAGCTCGCGCGATTGCTCGAGGATGTCCGGCGTGCGCTTGTCGATCTCGCCGGTGATCGAATCCACGCGCTGCGACAGGGTGCGGATCAGCGGCGAGATCTGGCTGCGGGTGAGCTCGCTGATCTCGCCGGCGAGCTCGTTCATCGCAGTGAAGATGTCGGCCGCCTCGACGCCGGCGAGTTCCGCACCCGGCGCCGCGGCGTCGCGGCTGCGGCCCTCGCTGATGCCGACCGCGACGTCGGCGAGCAGCCCGGTCGCGGTCAGGCGCGCCACGCTGTCCTTCGGAATCGGCCAGTCGCGGCGCACGTCGAGCTCGACCCGATAGCGTGTGCCGGCCTCGCCGCGTTGCGGCGTGATCGCGCCGACCTGGCCGATGCGGTAGCCCTCGTAGAACACCGGCGCGCCGTAGCGCAGCCCGGTGACGTTGCGGTAGCGGGTGAAATACGCCGTGCTGGCGCCGCCGCGACCGGTGATCACGACCAGCGCGGCGAGCAGCAGCACGAAGGCGACCAGCACCGCCGCGCCGACCAGCACATAGTTGACGTTGTCGCGCCTCACTGATCGTCCCCCGACCTCGCCGCGGTTGCCGCCCGCGCGATTGAACCACGAAGCCCGCGGCGGCAGAAGCGCGCGTCGCGTTCCGCGCCGGTCATGCCGCCTGCTCCTCGGTCAGGCGCCGCAGGTAGGCGTCGGCGTCCACCGCGATCTCGCGCGGGCGCCGGTTCAGCAGATCCTGGATCCGCTCGTGGTCGGCGCGGCGCACCGCGTCCACCGTTCCCGTCATCAGGATATCGCCCTGATCGAGCACGGTGATCGTGTCGGCGATCTTGAACGCGCTCTCCAGCTCGTGGGTGACCACGACGATGGTCATGCGCAGCGCGTCGCGCAGGCGCAGGATCAACTCGTCAAGCTCGGCCGAGACCACCGGATCGAGGCCGGCCGACGGCTCGTCGAAGAACAGCAGCTTCGGATCCATCACGATCGCGCGCGCCAGCGCGGCGCGCTTGATCATGCCGCCGGAGAGCTGGCTCGGCATCAGATCCTGGAAGCCGCCGAGATTGACCACCTCGAGCTTGAGCCGCGACATGATGCGGATCGTGTTCTCGTCGAGGTCGGTGTGTTCGCGCAGCGGCAGCGCGACGTTGTCGCCGACGCTGAGCGAGGTGAGCAGCGCGCCGCCCTGGAACGACACGCCGATCTGCCGGCGCAGCGCCAGCATCTCGCGCTCGCTGGCGCGGCCGAGGTCCACGCCGAGCAGCCGCACCGTGCCGCTGCGCGGCTTCTGCAGGCCGAGCAGATGACGCAAGAGGGTGCTTTTCCCCGAGCCCGAGCCGCCCATGATCACGCGGATCTCGCCCGCGTCCACGCGGAAGTCGATGCCGTTGAGGATCCGGCGCCGGCCGTACCAGGCTTCGAGCTTTTCGACCTCGATCAAGGGCTGCGGGCCGAGGGCCGAGGGCTGCCCTGCTCCAGTGGCGTCCTGTTGAACTCGCGTATTCATTCGCAGCGTTCCGTGGTCCCCGAGCGCCTCAGCCCTCAGCCCTCGGCCCTACCTGTTCAAGAAGAACGAAAACACCATATCGGCCACGATGATGTAGCAGATCGACAGCACCACCGCGCGCGTGGTCGCGCGGCCGACACCTTCGGCGCCACCGCTCACCGAAAACCCGGTGCTGACGCCGATCAGGGTGATCAGCACGGCGAACACGAACGCCTTGGCGATGCCTTGCCAGAGATCGCCCGGCACCAGCAGCGACAGGGTCTGCAACAGATACGCCGCCGGCGTGACGTTGAGCGCCGGCGAGGCGTACAGCGCCGCGCCGAGGATCGCCACGGTGTCGGCGAACACGGTGAGCACCGGCAGCATGACGAGCATCGCGATCAGCGCCGGCGCGGCGAGATAGCGCACCGGCTCGATACCCATGGTGGCGAGCGCGTCCACCTCCTGCGACACGCTCATCGAGCCGATGCGCGCCGCCAGCGCCGAGCCGGAGCGGCCGGCGACCAGGATCGCGGTGATCAGCGCGCCGAACTCGCGCGTCACCGATTTCGCCACCGCCACGACCACCTGCGATTGCGCGCCGAACTCGCGCAACGCGGCGATGAACTGGATGCCGAGCATCACGCCGATGGTGAGCGCGAGCAGGGTCACGATCGGCAGCGCGTCGACGCCGATCTGGCGCATCTGTTCCAGCACCTGGCGCAGGCGCAGCGGCTGGCCGACGCGCCAGCCGAGCGCGGCGAAGTACAGGCTCTCGAGCAGCAGCATGCCGGCGTAGCCGATGCCGGCGACCGACTGCACGGCGGCGCGGCCGAGACTGGCGAGCGGGCGGCTGAGCGCGTTCATCGGTCAGCCGGCGCGCGCGCTCTCGACATCCGGGAACAGCGGAAACACCCGATCCAGCCGCGCCAGCCGGAGCACCGCCAGTACCGCGCCGCTCACCGCCACCAGGCCGAACTGCTGGCCCTTGCCGCGCGCGTTCTGGAAGCCTTCCACCAGCGCGGCGATGCCGGAGGAATCGATGTAGCTCACCTCGGAAAGATCCACGCCGACCTTGCCGGTCTCGCCGAGCGCGTCGAGGATCGCGCGCCGCACCTGCTGCGACCAGGACAGATCCACCTCGCCGCGCACCCGCACCAGCACGTAGTCGCCGAGCGACTCGCGCACGCATTCGTTGCCGTTCCGGTTCATTCGTGTTCCCCCACGACCAGCCGCTTGCGCATGCAGAGCACATTGCCCTTGCCGTCCGCCGCCGGGGACACCTGCCACTCGTCCATCAGCGCGTCGATGAACGGCAGGCCGAGTCCGCCCGGCCGGCATTCGGCGAGATCGCGCGGCTTGAGTTTGCCGGGATCGACCGGCGGCGCCGAGTCGCGCAGCTCGAACACCAGCATATCCTGCTCGCGCGCCAGATGCAGCGCGATGGTCTCGCCCTCGCCGCCGCAATAGGCGTGGCGGATGATGTTGGTGCAGGCCTCGTCCACCGCCAGCACCAGCCGATCGCGCAGCTCCGGCGCGACCTCCTCGGCATCGAGCGCGGCGCGCAACGCCGCGCGCACCGTGCGCATCTGCTCGGCGCGCGCCGGGAAGACGAGATCGAGCAGCGTCTGCGCCGCCGAGCCGGCCGGCTCCTGCAACAGCAGCAGGGTGGTGTCGTCCACCAACCGCAGACGTTTCAGTTCTCCGAGCAGCGCGCGCAGGCGCGGTTCCGGCGCCAGCGCAGCGTGGCGTGCGATCAACTCGCGCAGCCCCTGGCTGCCGAGCCGGTCGGCGGCGGCCGCGCGCACGTCGGTGGCGCCGTCGGAGAACAGGTACAGCGCGCGCGCGCCGAGTTCGAGCTCGTGTTCGGCGTAGTCCGCCTCGGCCAGAATGCCGAGCGGCGGACCGGTCGCCGCCAGTTCCTCGAAGCGCGCGCCGTCGTGCAGCAGCGCCGGCGGAAAGCCCGCGCTGGCGACGCCGACGCGGCCGCCGGCGCGATCGTACATGCCGACCGCGGCGCAGACGAAGCGCCCGTCCGTGAGCAGCCCGCACAGCTCGGCGTTGACCTCGGCGAGCCAGCGCGCCGGGCTCGCGGCGTGCTTGCCGGCCGAGCGCAGCAGACTGCCCACCCGCACCATCAGGAATGCCGCATCGAGCCCCTTGCCGGAGACGTCGCCGATGACGAAGCCGAGCCGGCCGTCGGCGCGGTCGAAATAGTCGTAGAAATCGCCGGAGATCTCGTGCGCCGGCAGGTTCACGCCGAGCAGCGGGAAATCGCCGCGTCGGCGCCTGGGCAGCAGCGATTTCTGCATGCGCCGCGCCAGCGCGAGCTCGCGCTTGATGCGCTGCTGCTCGAGCAGGCCGGCCGCGAGCTGGGCGTTGTGGATGGCGAGCGCGGCCGGCGCCGCGATCAGGCCGAGCAGCTCCGCATCGGCCTCGTCGAACAAGCCGCCGTCGCGGCGGTTGATCACCTCGAGCGCGCCGATCGCGCCTTGCGCGGTGGCGAGCGGCGCGCACAGGATCGAACGGGTGACGAAGCCGGTTTCGGCGTCCACGCGCGCGTTGACGCGCGCATCGCTGCGCGCGTCGCGCACGATCTGGGTGGCGTTTTCGGCCACGCAGCGGCCGACCACGCCCTGGCCGACGGCGAGCTTCAAGCCGGCGATGTCCACCGGGCCGGCGCAATTGCGGCATTCGAGCAGGCCGCTCGCCGGATCGATCAGGAACAACGACGCCGCCTCGGCCTGCATGAACTCGGCGATGCGGGTGACGGCCAGACGCAGCGTCTGATCGAGATCGAGCGACAGTGCCAGACCTCGACTGAGCTCGGCGAGAAAGCCGAGCGCGCGCCGCTCCCCCGCGAAGGCCGCGTTCGGCGGCGCCGCGTTCACGACACGCCGGTCTCCGGCGGCGGCGTCTCGCGCCGCTCGCGGCGACGGCGCAGTCCCCACAGGGTTCCGACCGGTCCCGACAGCGCGTACAGCACGGCGATGCCGAACAGCACGTGCGAAGGGTTCACCGCCAGCGCGACCAGGATCAGCACCACCAGCGGAATCCAGTAGAACGGCACGCGGTCGGACTTCGGCCAGGCCTTGAAGCTGTAGTAGCGGAAGCGGCTGACCATCAGCAGCCCGGCGGCGACCGCGATCACCGGCGTGAGGAACTGCACGTCCTCGCCGCGCAGACCGCGATCGAGCATGGTCCACACGTAGGACATCGCCAGACCTGCGGCCGCGGGAATCGCCAGGCCCTGGAAATAGCGCTTGTCGGCCACGCCGACCTGGGTGTTGAACCGCGCCAGACGCAAGGCGCCGCAGGCGGCGAACACGAACGCCGCCGCCCAGCCGAGCTTGCCCCAGGCCGGGCCATAGGCCGCCAGCGACTTCAGCGACCAGGCGTACAACACCAGCGCCGGCGCGACGCCGAAGCTGACCAGGTCCGACAGCGAATCGTACTGCACGCCGAACGCGCTCTGGGTGTTGGTCAATCGCGCCACGCGGCCGTCGAGGCCGTCGAACAGCCCGGCCACGAACACCGCGACGACGGCATTGGTGTACTCGCCGGCGATCGCGGCGACGATGGCGTAGAACCCGGCGAACATCGCGCCGGTGGTGAGCAGGTTCGGCAGCAGATAGATGCCGCGGCGCGGCTTCGGCGAAGCGACGGGATCGGTGTCCATCGGACCGGAACGTGAAGCGGAATGTCACCAGTGTACCCCAAGCCACGCATTGGCAACGCTTCTTTGCGGCGGAAAGGCTTGTGTCCGGCGCGGACTAGTGCTATCCAAGCGTCTGTGCACAGGGGCAACCGCCAAGGCGCCGTGGTGATGGCGCAGGAGAACCGGCAATGAATCGCGCAGCGCTGCTCGTCGTCCTCTGCCTCGTCCTCGGCTCGGCCTGGGCGGGACAGGGCCAGGTATACAAGTGGACCGACGCCGGCGGCGTGGTGCACTATTCCGATGCGCCGCCGCCGAAGGACGCGCAGAACGTCCAGATCGTGCGCGTGACCGGCGGCGATCGCCCGCATGCCGTCGCCGGCGAGGAAGGCGCCGAGCCGGCGGAAAAGCCGAAGGACGAGACCGCGGCGCCGCCGCAGACCACCACCTTGCCCGACACGCCGGACAACCGCGCCAAGGCCTGCGCCACCGCGCGCCGCAATCTGGAACTGCTGCAGAGCAAGTTTCCGGTCAGCATGACCGGCCCGGACGGCAAACCGCAAGCGCTCGACGACAAGCAGCGGCAGGCGCAGATCGCCGACACCAATGCGCAGATCGCGCTGTATTGCAAGTGATCCGCGCGACAGCGAGCTTGGCCGGCCGCGCACCGCGCGCGGTCGCGCCCTGCCGTGGCTGCTCGCGCTGATCGCGATCGCCGCCGCGGCGTGGTGGTATCTCGCGCCGCAGACGCTGCCCGAGTTCCTGCGCCGGCCGCTGCCGGCATCGCCGCGGGCCAACCCGCCGCTCTACAAGTGGCGCGACGCCCAGGGCGTGTGGCACGTGACCGACACCCCGCCGGCCGATCGCCCCTACGAAACCGTGCGCTACAACCCGGACGTCAACGTCGTGCCGAGCGTGGTGCCGCCATCCGCGCCGAAGCCGCGGTGAAGCTCCGGCGCGGGTCGCTGCGCGTCCTCATTGCAGATCGAACGTGGCCGACAGCACCACGCTGCGCCCGGGCAGTCGGTAGGCCTGGCCGTCGCCGAGTTCGCTGATCGCGACCGGATCGCGACGGTCGCTCAGGTTGTAGCCGTCCAGACGCAGTTCGAAGCGGGCGAAACGATAACCGACGCCGGCATCGACCGTGGTGTAGCCGCCGACCGGCGCCTCGTTCTCCTGGTCGAGGAAGCGACGACCCACGTAGTTCCACACGATCGCGCCCTGCCAGCCGTGCGCGGGAGCGTAGATCAGGCCAAGCGCCGCCAGGTGCTGCGGCGAGACCTCGAGCCGGTTGCCGGCGTAGTTCACCACGCTGCCGTCCTCGAGCGTCACCGGACGGTCGGTGTAGCGCGCGTCGTGCCAGGCATAGGTGGCGCGCACGCGCCAGTCGTCGGTCACGCGCCAGTCGCCCTCGAGCTCGGCGCCCTTGAAGCGCTCGCGGCCGCCGTTGGCGAGGCCGGGCAGACCGCCGACGTTTTCCGGAATCACCAGGTTGGCGAAATCCATGTGGAAGTACGAGAGCTCCCAGTCGAGACGAGCCTCGGCGAACGCGCCCTTGAGGCCGGCCTCCCAACTGTGCGCGGTCTCGGGCTTGAGGATCGCGCTCTCGGCCTCCGGGCCGAAATCGATCGCCGCCGGCTTGTAGGTGTTGCGGTAGTCGGCGAACGCGGTCAGGCGATCGCCGTCGTCGGCCCACAGCGCGTAGCTCGCGCCGAGCATGCCGGACAGGCGCGACTTGCTGCGCCGATCGGACCCGACGTCGGGCGGCGTGCCGGGATCGGCGTGACGATCGATCTCGACGCCGCGGCTGCGCTCCTCGGTGTGGTTGAGTCGAAGCCCGGCGATCAGGTCCAGCCGTTCGCTCGGCTTGAAGTCGATCTGCGAATACGCGCCGAGGAAGTTGCGCCGGTCCGTGCGCTCGGTGGATTCGTCGATCGGCAGGCTGTGCGAATCCGGCGCGTTGGCGCCGTTCGGCAGCACGGCGTATTCGAAATTGTCGCTGCGCTGCCGGCCGTGGCCGTAGAGCCAGTCGAAGCCGGTGGTCCAGGTGATTTCCTCGCCCGGATGCAGGGCGAGATAGGTATCGAAATAGGCGTCGGTGAGCGTGAGCGTCTGGCGGAAACCGTCGGCATTGTGGGTGACGCCGTCGGTGGCGAAGTCCGCGCGCAGGAAGCCTTCCGTGTTGCGGCCGTTGGCATGATCGAGCGAGAACGTCGTCACCCATTCGCCTGAGCCCACGCTGCGCTCGAGGCCGGCGTTGAATTGCAGGCGGTCCTGATCCTTGCGCGCATCCTTCGGCATCGCGTTCGCATCGAGCGGGAAGCGCGGCGAGAGCCCGCCGTCCTCGACCGGATGCGGGCTGTACGGATCCTGGCGCAGCACCACGCCATCGAGATCGAAATGCAGCTTGCCGAGTCCGGTCTCGCCGGCGGCGCGGTAGAGCACGTGGCCGCGATCCACACCGGAACGATCCTGGCTGAACTCGCGCGTTTCGGCGTTCGCGCTGAGCGACTGCTTGAACCCGCCCCACTCCGGCAGGTTGCCGCTGATCGAGGCGATCCCGGTGCGGCGCGTGCCGGCGCCGATCGTGGCGCGCGCCGGGGTCGCGCCGGCGGCGTAGTGGATCACCTGGATCACGCCGACGAAGCTGGTGGCGCCGTACATCACCGGCGCCGCACCGCGCAGCACCTCGATGCGCTCGACGTCGGCGAGATCGAGCGTGGCGAGCGCCGGATTGAACGCACCACCGGTCGGAATGCCGTCGACCACCAGCAGGAAGGCATCGAATTCGCGCAGTCCCCACAGGCCGGGCACCGCTCCGGCCGGCCCGGCGTCGCCGCCGGGCGCGATGTCGACGCCGGCGACCAGGCTCAACGCCGTGCGCAGATCCGTCGCGCCGCGCGCGCGCAGTTCCTCGCCGCTCACCACCGTGATCATCGCCGGCGTCTGCTGCACCGGCTCGGCGAGCTTCGAGGTCGTCACCTCGATCGCCGGCAGCGTGGTTTCCGTTGCGGCGGCGAGCGTCGAGCCGCCCAAGGCGAGCGCGGCGGCGAGCGGGTGCAGGCGAAGCGTAGGCATGGGAATCCTCTAGTCTGAGCCGGAAAACCGGCGGCGGACTATAGAACCGGCGCCGGGCGCGCTCCACCGGCGCGAGTCGGAATCGGCCTCGGTCCAGAGGACGAGGCGCCGATTTGGTCGGCGTGCGCGCAGCCGCTACAATTCGCGGCCCTTTCCTGGATTCCTCGCCGCGCCGATGCGCCTGTCCCGATTCCATCTGCCGACGCTCAAGGAAGTCCCGGCCGACGCCGAGATCGTCAGTCACCAGTTGATGCTGCGCGCCGGCATGATCCGCAAGCTCGCCGCCGGCATCTACACCTGGCTGCCGCTCGGCCTGCGCGTGCTGCGGAAGGTCGAGGCGATCGTGCGCGAGGAGATGGACCGCGCCGGCGCGCTCGAGGTGCTGGCCTCGCTGGTCGTGCCGGCGGAGCTGTGGCAGGAATCCGGGCGCTACGCCAAGTACGGCCCCGAGCTGCTGCGCCTGAAGGACCGCCACCAGCGCGATTTCGTGCTCTCGCCGACCTGCGAGGAAGTGATCACCGATCTCGTCCGGCGCGACATCCGCAGCTACCGCCAACTGCCGATCAATCTGTACCAGATCCAGTGGAAGTTCCGCGACGAGATCCGCCCGCGCTTCGGCGTGATGCGCGGCCGCGATTTCCTGATGAAGGACGCCTACAGCTTCCATCTGACCGAAGCCGATCTCGAACGCGAATACCGCAACATGCGCGAGACCTACCAGCGCATCTTCACCCGGCTGGGGCTCGATTTCCGCGTGGTCAAGGCCGATTCCGGCGCGATCGGCGGCGACCGCACCGAGGAGTTCCACGTGCTGGCGCAATCCGGCGAGGACCAGCTCGCGGTGTCCGATGCTTCCGACTACGCCGCGAATCTGGAGGTGGCCGAGACGCGCCCGCCGGGGCCGCGTCCTGTGGCAAAATCCACTTTGCGAAAAGTGGAAACGCCGACCCAGAAGACCTGCGAGGCGGTGGCCGCGCTGCTCGGCGTGCCGCTCGCGACCACCGTGAAGTTGATCGTGGTGAAGGGCCGCGACGGCGGCCTGGTCGCGCTCGCCCTGCGCGGCGATCACACGCTCAACGCGGTCAAGGCGGCCAAGCACCCGAAGGTGGCGGCGCCGCTCGCGCTCGCCGACGATGCGGAGATCCGCGCGGCGTTCGGCTGCGAAGCGGGCTTTCTCGGCCCGGTCGGCGACAAGGTGCCGGTGATCGCGGACCACGCCGCCGCGGCGCTCGCCGACTTCGTCTGCGGCGCGAACGAGGCCGGCTTCCACGTTACCGGCGCGAACTGGGGCCGCGACGCGGCCGAGCCCGAGCGCGCCGATCTGCGCAACGCGGTCGATGGCGACCCGAGCCCGGACGGCCAGGGCAGGCTCAAGCTCGTGCGCGGCATCGAGGTGGGCCACATTTTCCAGAATGGGCCGTTGTATACCAAGGCGCTCGGCGTCACCGTGCTGGACGAGGCCGGCAAGGAGCTGACGCCGACGGCGGGCTGCTATGGCATCGGCGTCAGCCGCATCGTCGGCGCGGTGATCGAGCAGTGCCACGACGCGGCCGGCATCGTCTGGCCGGAGGCGATCGCGCCGTGGCGCGTGGCGATCTGCGTGATCAATCCGAAGAACGATGCGCGCGTGAGCGCGGCGGCCGAGGAACTCTACGCCGAATTCGCACGGCGCGGCATCGAGGCGTGCCTGGACGATCGCGGCCTGCGGCCCGGCGCGATGTTCGCCGACATCGAGCTGATCGGCATTCCGCACCGCGTGGTCGTCTCCGAGCGCGGGCTGGCCGCCGGCACCTTCGAATACCGCGGCCGGCGCGACACGGAGAGCGTCGCGCTCGACCGCGAACGCCTGTTCGCCCGGTTCGCGTAGCGATGGCGCCGCCTGAGCGCGGCGCGCGCGTTCAGCCGCGGTCCTTCTTCACCAGACCCTTGATGCGCTCGAGCCACGACGGCTCGGCCGGCTTGTCGGCGGGCTTGTCCTTGCCGACGAGCTTGCCGAACTTCGCGGTCAGGCTCTGCTCGCGTTTCAGCCGTTCCAGCTCGGTCTGCTGCTGCGCGCTGATCTTCGACTCCCAGCGTCGCTTGATCTGCTCCTGCTGCACCTTGGTGCGCAACTGGTTGCGGTAGGTGTCCGGCAGGGCCTCGCGGAACAGACCGTTCGGCTCGTGGGTGAGGTAGCGGCCGATCTCGTCGAACAACGCCTCGTTGAGCTGGTTCGGCGGAATGTTCTTGGTCGCGGTGCCGAGCGCGTCGAAATTGACGAAGCTGAGCTTGATCACGGCGCTGTCGGCGTCGGCGCTGAACGTCGCGGTCTGCACGATGCGCCCCTTGGCCTTGAACTTGGCCGAGACGATCTCGCCGCTCACGTCCTTCTTCGGCTCGAGCAGGCCGCCCAGGTGGTAGCGCTGGAAACTCTGCGCGACGGTCTTCACCTTGCTCGCGCCCTGCACCTCGACGGTCGGGCATTCCTCGTTGGCGATCGCGACCGGATAGCTCAGCACGATCTCGCGCGAGCCCGGCTGCTGATTCACCTTGAGCTCGTATTCGTGCTCGACGTAGCCGACGACCTCGCCGTACCCGACCAGGTTGTAGCGGATCTGCTTCTTCGGCTGCAGCACCTTGAGGCTGGCGACGAGCTTGTTCAGATACTCGAACAGGGCGTTCATGCCGGGCTCGAGCTGGGTGCGGAAGATCTCCTCGCGCTCGGCCTTGCGCTTTTCGGCCTCCTCGGCCGACGCCTTGCGCTTCTGCGCTTCCTGTTCGAGTTCGTCGAGCAAGCCCACCGCGCGTTCCCCCGGATTCGCCCGCCGCCGGCAGCGGTGGTTTCCGCCTCGCGCGGCTCGGTCCGCCTACGTTAGTCCGAGCGCGTGCCGCGCGCAAGGGGCGCGCCGCCGCAAACATTGCGTCGCGCGCGCGCCGCGACGACCGTCGCGGCCGCCGCCAGCACACCCACGCGATGCGCACGGTTCGCTTGGCGCACGGCGCCGCGACCTCGCGGCAGCCACGGCGCACGGCGCCGAATCGTTTCTGCAAAAATCCCGCAATGATGCTATTCTTTTGTTTCCTAAAATCCCCGTAACCGGAAATACCGATGGCCATCGATCTGAAGAAACTCAGCAAGAAACAACTCGACGAACTGATCCGCCGTGCCGAAATGCGTACCCGCGAATTGGAAGCCGAAGTCGTGGAAAAGGCGCGCGAGGAAGTGCGTGCCTTCGCGAAATCGAAGGGGTATACCATCGAGGAACTGTTCGGCCGTGGCCGCAAGAAGCGCACCCGGCGCAAGGCCGCGCCGAAATACCGCAATCCGGCGAATCCGGCCGAGACCTGGTCCGGGCGCGGCAAGCGGCCGCGCTGGTTCACCGCCGCATTGGCCGCGGGCAAGAAGGAAAAGGATCTGCTCATCTGAGCAGCGATTCAACCGCGGCAAAAATGCCGGCGCGAGCCGGCATTTTTGTACCCGACACTCTCTCCCCTCACAAGAACGGAGCTTCCGCTCGGCCGCAGGCCGAGCGGGTCACTTTCGATAGCCAAAGCTTCCGCTGTCCTTCGGCCAGCGGGTGACTTTTCTTTGCTCGTGCACTGCGCCGCAGGAGCGGCGCGAACAGCGGAGCTGGCCGCGCAGCGGCGCAGCGCAGGATGCCCGGAGTCAAGAAAAGTCACCAAAAGAAAGCACGTCAGCGCAAAGCATCCCTCGGGAGGAACTGCACGACGATCTTGCCGGGGAATGAAGACTCCGAATGCAACTCGTGCGCTGTAGACCGAAACGTCGTTCGCTTCGCTTGCGACGAAGGACCCGCATGCGAAGCGAACAACGTTTCAGGTCGGAACGACCGAGTTGTCCTGGAACATTCATCCGCTTGCAGAACTTCGTGCAGGTCCTCCTGGGGAGGCTCTGCTTTCAAGGTGTTTCTTGGTTACTTCTTTGCACCAGCAAAGAAGTAACCCGCTGTCCGCAGGACAGCGGAAGCTTTGCTCTGGCCAGCAAAGAA